>Ga0209573_1000160_pt1 | contig 170697 bp, 166 predicted proteins | sample TNRBio252014_DNA_FD_185870 | JGI IMG/M metagenome (GOLD analysis project Ga0209573, IMG submission 185870) | Wastewater treatment Type I Accumulibacter community from EBPR Bioreactor in Madison, WI, USA - TNR Reactor_6/25/2014_ DNA (SPAdes)... | ecosystem: Engineered > Bioreactor > EBPR >...
GCGCAACCGCTTACTGCGTAGGGTCATGTGCGAAAGGGGAAAAGAACTGGCGCGACGTGGATGTTGTTGTCATGCTGGAAGACGACGAGTTCCGACGCTGGTTCGGGCCATACGGTGATTCCACCGGTGCTCCAGTTTGGGAGGCGGTTTGCCTTAGCTTCTCGTTGTGGGGCCAAAAAGTCACGGGGTTACCGATTGACTTTAAGGTGCAACGGGAGACATTGGCCAACGAACAACACGATGGTCCACGATCTGCGCTCGGGAAGATGCACGGCCAGATGCACGTGAGCTTGTTAGGGGACGGCGAAGAATGAAGTCGAATCCCTTCCTCGCGACCAAGGCCACGAAACCGCAGGCGGTGCCGCTGGCCGAGGCGACGCACGTAATTCTGGGCGGCGTTCAGTACCGGATCGTCGGGCGCGGGTCCGATTACCTGTTGCTGAAAGGTACGGATGGCGCCGCCTGGTCCGCAACGATTGAGTCCTTGATGGCATCGGGCGCCCTTATGCACAACTTCCGGAGGCCGGGGGCGTGATAATGGTCGGTGTTTGCGACGGGCCTCCGTGGGGCACCTGCACCTGCGGGTGGCCGTTGTTCCGCGATGGCTCGTGCTCAAATGGCGAGTGCCCAGATACTGGGCTGCCAGATGGCGACCGCTATTGGGATGACGATGAAGACTTCATAGACGAGGAGGCCCCGGCCTAAGATGGCCGCCTTCCCAGTTCCGTTGGTCGACGCCGCCGAGACGATGCGAGTCTCGGAGGATCGGCTGCGCGAATGGGCGGCGAAAGGCTATCTCAAGATTTACCAGGTTTCCGAGCGTTCCACGTTCGTGATGCCGGAAGATGTGCAGCAGTGTATAAAATTACTGGCAGATGAGTTCGAGGAGAGAAAACGGGGAGGGGAACTTCGAGGAAACACCCGGCGGGGTGAGGCTGACCGTGCAGGTGGACGGAAAAAGGCTAAAGGGGCCAGTTCGGAGCAGTCAGAGACTGGCCCGGGCCGCGTGGGTGGAGAAGTTCCAGACGCCGCGCCTAAAGGCAAACGAGGCCGCAAGCGTTCCGCTTCGCCGCCTGATCTCCGAATTGCTGATTGAGAACTCAGAACACCCGTTCGCCGAAGCAATGCGCCTCCGCTGGGCGGGCTCGACGTACGACGGGAACGTGACTCGGCTCCGCGCCCTTGCCCGAACTTCGCTCGGCTCCCGAACATTGCTGAGCATAACCGAACTCGATCTTTACCGCGCACGGCCAGAACTCGGCCCGTCTCCACGCACCCGCCGCAACCGTCTGGAAATGCTGAATTGGCTCGGCAAGATGGCAGGTGTCTCCCTTCCCACACTTCCGCGCGAGCAAGAGGACCAAACCGAATCGGTAATCGTGATGCCCGCCGAGGCGGATCAGCTTTTCGCACTGACAAAGTCAGACCGCGAGCGGCTCATTTTCGGCATTCTGTATCTGTGCGGGCTCCGAGCGTCGGAACTTGCGGGGCTCCAGCGTAAGGACTTCAACGGCCAAGAGCTACACGTCCGGCGCGTTGCCACCACACGTAAGGGCTCGGTGGTTGAGGTGAGCAACCGGACGAAAACGCGCGAATCTCGCATCGTGCCCGTGCCTAAGAAATGGCTCAGGGAGTTGCTTGAAGCCGCGCCCGACGGCTATATCATCCACCCGCCAGGCGACCCCGCGAGCCCGGTGACGGCCAAGGCGATCAGCGGCGCGATCAGTCGCCGGGTGAAAGGAACCCGGTTCGAGGGCCTAACACCGCAAGGCCTTAGGCGTAGCACGGCCACCGCCTACGCGATTTCTGGGGTTCCGCTGGTGGTGGCCGCCGCCAACATGGGACACGACTCCGAAATGCTGAGAAATGTGTATGCCCGATACAACGACACGGCGCGGATGGACGCCGCGCTGAAGGCGTTCGGAGCGGACTGACGTGGGGCAAATTATGGGGCAGTTTAGAAAGCCCTACAGGGCCTTAGCGGGCCTTAACGGTTTTTGCGTCTACCAAAATTTGAAGTTATTAGGTAGAAATTGTTGGTGGAGGCAAGGGGACTCGAACCCCTAACCCCCTGCTTGCAAAGCAGGTGCTCTTCCAATTGAGCTATGCCCCCGAACCCGGAGAGGATACCCCGAGCCAGACGCGCCGTGCGGGCCGGGAACAAAAATCCGAAAAATTCCCGCCGAATCACGGGCACCATCGGGTAAGTTGATTCGTCAAAGGATTTTGCCGACCGTGAAGATTCCCGTTGCCCTTCAACTCGCCCTCCCAGCCGCATTTCTTGGCCTTGCGCTCGCGCCGCTCACCGTCCGCGCCGGACAAACCCCGCCCGCACCCAAACCGGTGGACTTCCAAGCCCAACTGATGCCCATCGTCAAAGAAAAGTGCCTCAGCTGCCACGGAGAAACCAAGCAGAGCGCCCGGCTCGATCTGCGGACGCCCGAAAGCTGGAAGAAAGGCGGTGGAAGCGGCCCACTGTATAAACCGGGCGATGCCGCAAAGTCCCTCCTTATCAAAAAGCTCACCCACGCCGACCCCGGACAGCGGATGCCGCGCAAAGCCGATCCGCTCACCCCGGCCCAAATCACCCTATTTAAAGACTGGATCACACTCGGCGCAAAGTTCGGCGGCGAATCCACAACCCCTGCTGCGCTCAGCTTCGAGGCCGACGTCAAACCGATCTTGATGTCTTCGTGCGCAGGCTGCCACGGTTCAGGCCGGCCGGCCGCGGGCTTCAGCGTGACCAGCTATCAATCCGTCATGCGAGGCGTTTACCCGAAAGATACGACCAATTCGGTTCTTGTTCGCCGGCTTAAGGGCATGGACGGTCGCCAGCGCATGCCCGTCAACGCTCCGCCGCTCTCCGATGCGGCGATGAACACGATCGAAACGTGGATTCAGCAGGGCGCAGCCAAGTAATCATCTCCCGGTAAACTCGGGCGACCCCATGTCGTCCGAGCTCACCTTTGCTCTTGAAGCCGCATACGCTGCGGGCCGCTCGACGTTGGCTCACTTCGGAACCTCGTTCGCAGTCGAGTACAAGGCCGATCAGTCACCGGTTACCATTGCTGACCGTACGGCCGAGTCACTAATCCGGTCGGCGATCGCCTCGCGCTATCCAACCGACGCGATTCTCGGTGAAGAAGAAGGCGAAACCGGGGAGTCCTCCCGGCGGTGGGTGATTGATCCCATTGACGGTACACGATCCTTCGTGGCCGGAGTCCCGCTGTACGCCACCTTACTCAGCCTCGAAGTAGACGGCGACCCTCAACTCGGGGTCATCTATTTTCCGGCGCTCGAAGAGATGTTTTACGCGGAACGAGGCCGCGGCGCGTTCCGAAACGGCCGCGCGATTCGCGTATCGCCGGTCTCAAGGCTCGAAGACGCAACCGTCCTCACCGGGAACCCTAAGCACTTTCTGGAAGAACCCTCTCGCACGGCTTACGAAACGGCTATTAGCCGAGCTCAGGTCGCGCGAAACTGGGGCGATGCCTACGGCCATGCACTGGTTGCCTGCGGAAACGCGCACGCCATGATTGATGGAATCGTGGCTCATTACGATGTTTCCAGCGTCAAAGTTCTGATCGAAGAAGCCGGCGGGCGGTTCAGCGAGCTAACCGGCGGAACCGGACTCGGGCCAAGCGCCCTTGCGACAAACGGCGCACTGCATCCAGAACTCCTTGCGTTGTTTAATCCATGAGAATTCTCGCCGTTGATTTCGGGCGGGTGCGCATTGGCCTCGCCGAAGGGGACCCTGCGGTCGGGCTGGCCACGCCAAGAACTCCGATCAATGCGACCGGAACTTTGGCCAAGGACGCCGCCAATATTGCCGCTGCCGCTCACCAAGTCGGCGCGGAACTCGTGGCCTTGGGCTGGCCCCTTCACGAAAACCCGAAGGCCGCGAAGATTGCCGAACGACTCGCCGACCTGATTAGGGCCGAGGGGCTTCCCACCGAATTGGTAGATGAAAGCCTCACCACGGTCGAGAGTCACGATGCCATGCGCGAAGCCGGACTCACTGCCGCCCAACGCAAAAAACGCGTGGACAGCGAAGCCGCATGCCGGATTCTCGTGCGATACTTTAACGGCAATGGCAACTAAGCGCACCTACGTTCTCGGCGGGTTTGCCGTTATTGCCGTTGCGCTCAGCGTTGCCGTGAGCCTTTTCAACGCGCAGGTTAAGCCCATGCCGACGGGCGCACCAAGGCTGTTCAAGCTCACCGCCCCCACTTCGCGCGAAGTGGTGTTTCAGCGATTAGCCGAAGATGGGGTTGTCCGAAACGCCACGGCCCTCAATCTCGCGGCACAGCTCAAGCGCATGCCCACCCGGTATGAGGCAGGAACGTACCGCGTGAATCCCGGCATGGAACTCACGGCTCTTCACCGCGCATTGCGAGACCCTGTGATTCAGCGTGTTCGCCTTCGAGAGGGCCGGTGGATTGCCCGCCAGGCTCCGTTGCTCGAAGAAAGTGACGTTTGCACGGCCGAAAGCTACATCGCGGCTGCGTCAAGACCAGAAGACTTTCGGAAGGAATTCCCGTGGCTGCCCGCCGGAATCAAGTCGTTGGAAGGCTATCTGTTCCCCGACACGTACGACTTCCCTCCGGAATCCGACCCAAAGCTGGTCATCACCACCCAACTAAGGACGTTTGAGCGCAAAGCACTTCCGTTGCTCACGGACCCGGCAAAGCTTCACAAACTGGTGATTAAAGCCAGCATTGTGCAACTCGAAGGGGCACAAAACGACGAGTTACCGAAAATCGCGGGCGTACTCAACAACCGCCTGAGCAAAAACATGCGGTTAGAGATTGATGCGACCGTGCTGTATGCCCAACAAAAGTGGGAAGTTCTTGGCCCGGGGGTGGTGCGGACCGTGAAATCTCCGTACAACACCTATTTGCACGCCGGACTTCCGCCGGGGCCAATCGGTTCTCCCGGGCTCGCGAGTATCGAGGCGGTGACCAAACCCGAGTCCCATCCATACCTTTTCTATGTGGCCAAGCCCGACCGGTACCACCTGTTCGGTGAAACCTATGACCAGCACCGCCAAAACATCCGCTCCGCAAGGCGAATGTTTGCCCAGCAGCCCTCACCATGAGTTTTCGCACTGGAAAATTTAGTCGAGATACGGTGAGCGAACGCTTCCGGATGTTCTGTCCGACGCAGTCGTTGGAGTCCATCACTCATCTAGACCCCGCTGCCGTGGCGGCAACCGGCAAGAAGCTGGTTCTTTTAGACGCAGACAACACGCTTCTGCCCTGGCGCAGTCATGAGTTTCCGCCCGAAATTCTGAAGTGGGTGGAAGACTGCAAAGCCGCCGGACTTCAACTTTGCCTCGTCAGTAATTCCCGTAGCCAATCCCGGATTCAGAGTCTTTCAGATCAACTCGGTGTGCCCATCAGCGAAGGCAGATTCAAGCCCAGTACAGACAAATATCTTCGGGCAATTCAAAAATTCGGCGTTTCGCGCGACGAAACCCTCATGGTGGGAGACCAGATTCTCACAGATGTTCTGGGTGCGAACCGCGCCGGAATTGACGCCGTGCTGGTCAAGCCGATGTCTTCCTACGAATTTGTGGGGACGCAGTTCAACCGCATCGGAGAAAGGCTCATCTTGTTCCGGCTTTGGAGCGCGTTGGAATCGAGCACCGACGACCTGCCTCCCGCTCCGCGAAAGGGCCTGCTCAAAAGCAAAGTCGTTCGCCAGTTCTTGAAGTTCTGTTTGGTCGGCGGACTCAGCTTTCTCATTGACTACAACGTGCGCATGACCCTTATGTTCGTCGTGCGTTGGCAGGGCGAACTTCTCAGCGAGTCGCTTGGGGCGTGGATGTTGGCCGCTCTGCCTTTCATGCGTCTGCTGGCAAACAAACCTGCCGACGCCTTCTTTTATCTGGCGGCCGGAAGCGGAGCCGCCCTCGCCATTCTGAACAGCTTCTATTGGAACCGCAAATGGACGTTCCGGATCTCGGACCCGGCGAACCGGTTCATGCAGTTCCGGCGGTTCCTCGTTATTTCATTGGTCGGGCTAATGCTAAACGTGGCGATCAGCGGCGGAATCAACGCGCTTCTTGCGGGTGACCCAAAGAACGCGGCCCGAATTTCGACGGTGATTGCCGCGGGTGTGGTCGCCTTTTGGAACTTCTTCGGCCAGCGGCTCTATGCGTTTCGGGTTCGGAGCCGGGAGTGAGACCGTACTTCGAATGGCGCGACGCACCCATCGCAAAGTTCGCGGTCTTGGGCGACCCGATAAGTCATAGCTTATCGCCCAAGATGTTCAACGCCGTACTGAGCACAGGCAAGTACGTCGCCCTGCGGGTTCCCGAATCTGAGTTCTCTGAGGCTCTTGATCACCTGACAGCCTTGGGCTATGTGGGTGTAAACGCCACGCTTCCTCTCAAGTTTGCCGCCCGCGATTGGGCGACATCCTGCGACCCGGAGGGGGTTGAGGCGATTAACTGCCTTCGGCTGTCCGACCGGGCGGGCGCAAACACGGACATTGACGGGATTCAGGCGCGGATTCCGGCCTCGGCAAAGCGAGCCTTAGTGTTAGGCGCGGGGGGAACGGCGTATTCAGCCGTGCGCGCCTGTCTCGCACGGGGGCTATCGGTCAAAGTGTGGAACCGCACACGTCCGCGCGCGCTGGAACTCGGCGCCAAGTTTCCGGGGGTTGAAATTCACCCGGAACTGACCGTCGCCGGGTTCGATACCGTCATTCAAACGACCTCCGCCGAACGGTTTGGCGAACCCCTGCACATTGACTGGAAGGGCGAGCCGGGCTTCTTCTTGGACGTAAATTATGTCGAAGGTGCCACTACCCAAGCGTGCCGAGATGCTCAGGCCGCCGGGTGGCAAGCCGAGGACGGAATCGGTGTCTTGGTCGCCCAGGCCGTGGCCGCGTATCGGTTCTGGACGGGTGAAACACTGGACGCCGACCGCATGGAAAGGGCCGCCAGCGCATGACCGTCATTGAAGCTGCCGAAGTTCTCCGTAAAGGTGGCGTTGGGGTGATCCCGACGGAAACCGTATACGGCCTGGCCGGGAATGCGCTTGACCCCCACGCTGTTCGTCGAATATTTGACCTCAAAGGGCGTCCCCGCCAAAATCCTCTCATTGTTCACTTGGCCGAACTTGAGCACGTAAAAACTGTCGCAGAGATACCAAGGGTGCCGTGGTTACAGCCTCTTCTTGAGGCGTTCTGGCCCGGACCCCTCAGCGTGGTTCTGCCGAAGCGAACCGTGGTACCCGACATAACAAGCGGCGGCCTCGACACGGTGGCGGTGCGCGTTCCGAACCACCCGCTGGCCCTCGAACTACTCCAGCAACTGGACTTTCCCCTCGCCGCGCCCAGCGCGAACCTCTACGGCGAGCTTTCTCCCACCTCAGTAGGTCAACTTTCGCCGACCATTGCCGAGAGAGCCGATTTTGTGTTGGACGGAGGGCCCTGTGCGGTGGGGATTGAATCTACCGTCGTGGATGCCACACGGGAAATTCCGGTGATTCTGCGGCCAGGAATGATTTCGGCCGTCGACATTGCAGAGGTAGCGGGGATTGAACCCGCCACCGAACTAAGCAGTATTAAATCGCCTGGCCACGCCGATCGGCACTATTCGCCTATCACTCCGTTGGTGCTTGTGGACGAAATTCCGCCCGGAACAGCCGCACTCGCTTTGGAACCCAATGAATCGCCCACCGAATATGCAAAGCGGCTTTACCGCGATCTCTATCGGCTAGACCAAGCCCGATCCGAGGCCATTTATGTGCAAAAGCCTCCGCAAACCGAGGCGTGGTCAGCTATCTGGGATCGGCTCCGCCGGGCGGCAACCCGGTAGGATGGTTGACAAAGTCCCAAAGCCTGGCTCGTTTCAGGGCTCAAAAGCGTAAGAACTACATAACCGCTATGGATGACCTCAAGATCCTCAGTCAAATCGTAGACCCGGTCGAGTTACACAAACTCAGCGTCCGCGAACTCCACGAGGTTGTCCGAGAGGTCCGCCAGGCGATCTTAAGTAAAGTCAGTGCGACGGGCGGTCACTTCAGCTCGAATCTCGGCACGGTTGAACTGACGGTGGCAATGTACGCCAGCTATTCCCTTCCACCGGACAAGATCATCTGGGACACGGGACACCAAGCCTACGCCCATAAGATGTTGACGGGCCGCGTGGAGCGGTTTGACACCCTGCGCAAGTACAAAGGCCTGAGCGGCTTCCTGAAGCGCGACGAAAACCCTCACGATGCCTTTGGCGCGGGCCACGCGGGAACCGCGATTAGCGCGGCCCTAGGATTTGCCCTCGCTCGCGATCGAACCGGCTCCAAAGAGCGCGTCGTTGCCGTGACGGGCGACGCCAGCATCTGTAGCGGCATGAGTTGGGAAGCCCTCAACCACGCCGGCGAAACCGGAACCCAAATCGCCGTCGTTCTCAACGACAACCGGATGTCCATCGCCCCGAACGTGGGCGCGATGACGCAGTATTTCACGCGCCTTCGTTCGCGCCCAGACCTGCTGGACGTCGCCCACAAAGCCAAGTCGCTCGTCGAACGCATTGGCGGCCCGGTCGAACGCGTCGCGGCGGGCCTTCGGCACGGCCTAACCCACTACTTTGCGCCGGAAAACGCAGGCACGATCTTCGAAGAGATGGGCTTTGAGTACATCGGGCCCGTGGACGGCCACAACTTGGACGTCATGCTCGAGATCTTCCAAAACGTGCGCGAGTTGCAGTTCCCGGTCTTCCTGCACGCGATAACGGTGAAGGGCAAAGGCTATGATGTTGCCGAAGAAGACGCCACTAAGTGGCATGGTGTGATTCCGTTTGATCTAGCCGCCCACGAAATGGTGCGGAGCGCGAGCGGTGTTACCTTCACCCAGGCATTTGGCGACGCGGCCATTGAGTGCGCAACCGACGATCCAAAAGTGATGGCGATTACGGCGGCTATGCCCGACGGAACCGGACTCGTTCGGTTTTCGAAGGAACGACCTGACCAGTTTTTTGATGTCGGAATTGCTGAGCAGCACGGCGTTACCCTTGCCGCCGGAATGGCCGCGGCGGGCCTCAAACCGTTCTGCGCAATCTACTCCACGTTTCTCCAACGCGGCTACGACCAAGTGCTACACGACGTAGCCATCCAGAATCTTCCCGTGCGGTTCTTTATGGACCGCGCCGGGCTGGTCGGTGACGACGGTCCCACGCACCACGGCACCTTCGATACCGCGTTCCTGGCCCACATTCCCAACATGGTATTGCTCGCCCCGCGCGACACCACCGAACTGCGGGAAATGACGCACTGGATGAAGGACTACTCAGCCCATCCGAGCGCCGTTCGTTATCCGCGCGGCGGAGACGCCGAAGGTTTGCCAGAGGGTCGAACGCCGATTGTGTTTGGCCGCGCCGAAACACTATGCTCGGGCGAAGACCTCACGATACTGGCGAGTGGAAGCATGGTCGGGCCGGCAATGCAAGCCGCAAAAGTGCTTTCCGACGAAGGAATCTACGCCACGGTGATCAACGCGCGGTTTATTAAACCGTTCGATTCCGAAACGATCTTCGCATCTGCACGCGAAACTTCTCGATTGCTTATTGTCGAAGAAGGTTCGCGCATTGGTGGTCTGGGCCAAATGGTGCGAGACGCCATGTGGGACGCCGGCTTAACCGACGTGAAGACGGACATCCTCGCGATTCCGGACCACTTTGTGGAACATGGCTCCCAGCCCCAGATTCGGGGTCCGCTGGGGCTGGATGCGGCAGGAATCGCGGCTCGCGCTCGCGACCTTGTGAAGGTCAGCGTGGGCGGGTCGGGCGCAGGCGATCGGGTTCGGTAAACAAAAAGTTCACCGTCTTGTTTTGGTCGAAGTACTTGTCCACCCGGTTCCATGGGAGCTTGACCAAGTATTCGCCTTCAACATAGGCGCCCACATCGTAGCGACTGAACAAGAACGTAATTCCGCCCTTGCTCAGGTAAAAGTTGTGAGCCAACACTGGGTCCAACCCGTCTAGTTCGTCCATGTCCCGCTTTCGTTTGATCTCGTTCAGGTCCGGGAGTACGACCTTGTTCATAAACCATTCAACCGAAACGCCCTTGTTCAAAATTTTGTCTAGTGTGAGACGCGTGGCTTGGTTGCCGACGAACCCGTAGTTGTACATCGTGCTGCGAGTGTTGGGATGGGCACCACCCGAGTACCAATAGTGCTCCATCACCACGCTGACCAGCCGGGAATCGGCGAGCGAAACCGTGGGGCTCACGGTCATTTCCCACGGGGCTTGGGGGCGCACTCCCGGGTCGCGCACATACTCTAAGTAGTTTTTCACGAATTCGTCGCGGTCTTTCGTGAAGTCGGGCTTAATCTCCTGATTCGCCAGGAGCGCGAGCGGGTTGTTTGAGGCAAAAAACGGTGTCACGATTTTGACTGTACAGTCTTTGCCGACCTTCTTCTCGTCGTTCCGGAATTGCACTTCAAGCGGGGGCAATTGGGAAAATCCGAAGGACATAAACGACGATACCAGTACGCAAATCAATGCACGTTCCACAACTTATTCTAACGTTTATCCGCTGGTAATAGTGCAAGTTTCAAAACTTCATCCACATTTTTTACAAAGTGGAAGCTGATTTCGTCGCGCACTACTGCGGGCACGTCATCTAAGTCGCGCTCGTTATCAAAAGGCAATATTAAATTTACTATTCCGGCGCGGTGCGCGGCGAGGACTTTCTCGCGGATGCCGCCGACCGGAAGCACATTCCCACGGAGCGTGATCTCGCCCGTCATCGCCACGTCTTTCCGAACCGTTTGTCGCAGAAACGCACTCGCAAGGGCCGTAAAAATCGTCACGCCGGCGCTGGGTCCGTCTTTGGGTACGGCGGCGTCGGGAACGTGAATATGCACGTCGGCATCCAATGCGCTGCCGGGCTTCAACCTTTCGGCCTGAGCGCGAAGAACGCTCAGTGCGGCCTTCGCGCTTTCGACCATCACATTCCCAAGGCAACCCGTTAAAATCAGATCCGGCTTTTCTGCCGCGCGGGGCATGAGCGAAGCTTCGATGGTTACGATGTCGCCGCCGACCTCGGTATAAACCAACCCAGTGACCGCACCGATCTCGTCCGCCTCGCCGCGGATGCCGTAACGGTACCGCGGGTGCCCCAGATAGTTTGTGAGCGCGCTTTCGCCAATTTCACCCACGTTTTTGGTGCCTTCGGCAATCTTCCGTGCGACTTTGCGGCACACCGTACCGATCTCGCGGGATAGACTCCGAACCCCGGATTCACGCGTGTAGCGCCGAATAATGGTTTCCACCGCGCCGGAACTCAGTTGAACTTGCTCGGCCGCAAGACCGTGTTCTTCCCGTTGCTTAGGGAGCAAGAAATTGCTCGCAATGTAATGTTTCTCGATTTCGGTGTAGCTAGAAAAGTGGATGATCTCCATGCGGTCGCGAAGCGGGCCGGGGATCGCTTCTACCACGTTGGCGGTCATGATGAACATCACAGCCGAAAGGTCAAACGGAGCTTCGACGTAGTGATCGCTGAACCCCGCGTTCTGTTCGGGGTCAAGGGCCTCAAGGAGCGCACTCGTGGGGTCACCGCGAAGGTCGGCGGTCATCTTGTCTATTTCATCCAATATGAACACCGGGTTGCGGGTACCGCACTGCCGAATTCCCTGAATAATCCGGCCAGGGAGGCTACCAATATAGGTTCGGCGGTGACCGCGAATCTCGGCCTCGTCCCGAATTCCGCCCAGCGAAATCCGAACGAACTTGCGGCCCATGGCCTCGGCAATATTGCGGCCGATGGACGTTTTTCCGACTCCCGGGGGCCCGGCAAAGCACAGAATCGGGCCGCGTAACGAGCCACTGAGTTGCCGAACCGCGAGGTAATCCAGAATCCGGTCCTTCACCTTGCCAAGGCCGAAGTGGTTGCGGTCCAGCATTTCGGCGGCTAACGTGACGTCCAGGCGGTCTTCGCTCGTGACTTGCCACGGAAGCGCGGTCAGCCACTCTAACCAGGTCCGAATCACCATGCCTTCGGGCGAACTACTTGGAGCGCGCTCCAGCCGGCGAAGCTCACTCAGACACTTGGCCTGCGTGTCTTCAGGCATTCCCACCGAACAAATCTTCGCGGCGAGAGCTTCGTTTTCTGGGCTAAACGGAACGTCGCCGCCCGTTAACTCACTCTGAATGACCTTTAGCTGCTCGCGCAGAAAATACTCGCGCTGGGTGTTGCCCAGTTCTTGCTCCACGCGCATCCGGACTTCGTTCTGAAGTTCAAGCACTTGTCGCTCGCTCGTTAGCCGGTGGATGAGCATTTCCAGCCGCTTCGAGCAGTTCAGTTCTTCCAAAAGCTCTTGCTTGATCTCGGGTGCGAGGCTTAAGTGGTCGGTGAGAAGATCCGAAAGGTGCCCCGCGTCGTGGATGCTGGGCAGAATTTCCAGAACTTCGATTGGCACCTGTTTGCCGAGGGCGGCGACCTGATGGAATGCTTCGATTGCCTCTCGCCGGAGGGCTTCGCCTGCCGAACCTTCCAATCCGGTCTCGACGAGCACCTCGTAGTCGGCCTTCAGGTGACCGGCGCGGAATTGAACCGATTTGAGGCGCGCACGGGCATTGCCCCGCAAGACCACTCGCATGGTTCCGTCGGGCATTGGCATCACCTGTACGACTTCGCTGAGGGTGCCGACTTGGTAGAGGTCCGCGCCACGCGGTTCGTCTACGGCGAGATCGCGTTGGCCCACCACCAGCACCAGTCGAGAACCGCTTACGGCGGCTTGAAGCGCTTTCAGCGAGAGCTCTCGTCCGACGAGAAGCGTGCTGACCAGGGTCGGAAAATGGACATTGTCCCGCACCGGAACAATCGGGATTTTCACCGCCGATGCGGTGGTTTTTGGCTTGGTGGAACGGGACGGCATAAGCTTCAATCGCGGCGGCCAAACAGCATCAGGGTTTGCTCGAAGGCTTCGTCGGTCCGGAGAATCTGGTCGTAGAGTGAATTTACAATATCAAATACTTCCCGGAGCCCCTGCAGCCGTTCGCGCAAGATTGCCACGTCTTCATTATCGGCATCCGCCGTGGTTTGGTGGAGGATTTCGGAGATTGCCTGATGGGTCGGGTCCAACTCGCGGCGTTTACGTTCGCGCACCACGCGTGCGAACATACGCACCGGGTCGCTGTCGCTCGCGTACAGGTCTTTGCGTTCCCCCGGTTCGCGCGAACGCTCGACAATGCCCCAATCCATTAGGTCGCGCAGGTTCATGCTTGCGTTCCCGCGACTAATGTGGAGCCGGTCGATGATCTCATCCATGCTCTGCGCCCGACCCGTGATGAATAGCAATGCGTGGATTTGCGCCATCGTGCGATTTATCCCCCAACTGGAACTCATTCGCGCCCATTCGTTTATGAACTGATCTTGGAATTTGATCAGCTTCGCGTCGTCCCCGGTTTTCGCCATGGCTGGTCCTGATAGTACCGCTGGGAACGCACAAGAAGGGATAAAGAGAATGCGCCTTCTAACCAATAATGTTAACTGTAACCAAACATGTCCATCGCCGCACGACAATTAGACGGATTTTTGCGCTGCCGCGCTATGATCACCACCGCTCCGAATGCAGAGCCGGTGACGGGCTTTCTCACCGATTTAACCCAGCGCAACATCACGATTCAGCTTCCGGCGCCATTGCAATGCCGAATCGGAACCCATGTGCGCATCGAAGTCCACGGCTTGGAAGCCAAACTTACGGCCGAAGTTGAAGTAAAAGAAATCGAAGCCCATTACGCGGTCTTCGAGATTTTCACGGCCCTCTTTACGGACTGCACCGAAGTCGCCCGAATCGCGGTGGACCCGATCCCGATCAAAATCGAGATTGATGGAATCTCGGACCGCGCGGAAATGTTCGACATTCGCCCAGACGGTCTCAGCATCCGCGTGATGGAAGGGATCGACACAGGAACTTCGCTGGCCTTTGACCATCCGTTTTTCGACAAACAACTCGTCGCGCATGGCGTCAGTCAGGAGTGCACCATTGAAAACGGTGCCTACACGGTTACCGTGAAAGTTGAGCAAAACACCCGAACGGATGCCGCGCGGTGGCGACAATTTGTTCGCGATGCCCAGTGGGCAGCTTAACTCGGCTTAACCCCGAATACGGTCGGCTTCGACCTTATTCTTCTCGATGTACTCTTTAAGGTTCGCGGGCACATCTGTATCCACGAAAATGGCGGTCACCGGACATTCCGGTTCGCACAAGCCGCAATCAATACATTCATCCGGGTGGATGTAGAGCATGTCGTCTCCCTCGTAAATGCAGTCAACCGGGCAGACGGTCATGCAAGACTTATCTTTGACTCCGATGCAGGGCTCTGTGATGACGTACGGCATGGCTTGATTCACTCTAAAGATACCCGGTTGCTCAAGTTCCAACAAAGCCTGGCTTCCGCAAGAAAATTGTTCAATTGCGGCAAATGATTGGTTCTTTCATGCATTTCGCGCGAACCCACCTATTGAACACTTGCTCGTTCTCCAAATATCGTTTATGTGGGCGCGGCGCCCACAAGCATCCGTTAGAAAAACAAGACATAAAAAAAAAATGCCCCGCTGGTTACGCGGGGCTAGTCTTTGATTGGCTTAGACCGTGTGATTTTGTTTGAGGCTAACCACACACACTAAGCTTATTGGTCAAAGGGCGCATGCTCCTTAGGCCAATTTTTGAAAATGGGCTTTGTTGGTTAGCCGCAACCGCAGCCGCCACAGCCGCCGGCTTTGGCTCCGCCTTCTTCGGTGCTGAACGAGTTTCCGCATCCGCAACCGCCCGTGGCATTCGGGTTGTCGATCTTGAAGCCACCGCCTTGGGGGTCTTCGACGAAGTCTACTTTCGCGCCGTCCATGTATTGCAGGCTCATTGAGTCCACATAGATCTTTACGCCGCGATCTTCGATGATTTGGTCGGCCGCATCCGGTTGGCCATCATCAATGGCCATGCCGTACTGCAGGCCCGAGCAACCGCCGCCAGCCACCCAAACGCGCAGAGCGCAATCCGGCTTGCCTTCGGCAGTCATCAGGTCCTTCAGTTCAAGGGCGGCGCGATCGGTTAGTTCAATTGCCATAGTTTTGTTCACGTACCTTTTCTATACGTTCGATTATATCCAAGAAATCCGTACACTCGCGTAAAGATTCCCGAGTCCCGGGTGGAAAGGCCCCCCAGGTACAATAGGTGCATTCTCCCCGTTGCCGCACCCGCTCGGTTGCGGTTTTTTCTGTGCCCCGGCCGGAGAACGGGGCCATTGCAAAGGCGCATATGAAAGTTGTCGTATTTGGAGCCGGAAAGATGGGTTCGGCCATCACCACCTATCTCACGGAGTTCGATCAGGTTAAAGAAGTTCTGGTCGTAGATCCGTATCAACCGTCCCTTGACCGGTGCTCCCGGTTGGTGGATTCCCAAAAATTCTCCGGCTTCCTGTGCGATCACTGCACCCCCGAAGGCTTTGCGCAAGCCGTCGAAAAGATGGCCGCCGCTGACGTGGCCGTGGCCGCCCTGCCCACTCGCGAAGCGAGCTACAAGTTGCTGGAAGTCGCGATTGCGGCCAAAACCCACCTCGTGGATATTCTTGAGGAATACCATCGCCGCCCCGACAAGGACGAGATGGAAGGTCTCGACCTTCCGCACGGAATGGGACCGGACGAATACGGCGATTCGCTGGACGCCCGCGCCAAGGAGGCGGGGATCACGTTCCTTGACGGCATGGGCCTCGCCCCCGGCCTCACCAACGTCACCGTCGGGCACGCGCTTCGACAAATGGACGAAGCCCACACCGCATACGCCCGGGTCGGCGGCATTATTGCCCCGCACCTCAAAGACAAATATCCGCTTAGCTACACCGTCACTTGGAGTCTGGAACACGTCCTTCGGGAGTACATGGTGCACACCGACATCCTCCGCGATGGCGAAGTGGTTCGCGTTCCGGCTTTGGTCGACCGCGAAGAGTTCACGTTCGAAGAATTTGGGCGAGAAGAGAAGTTGGTCTGCGCGGTCACACCGGGCATGCCCAGCTTCATTTTCACCCGTGCGAACCTCAAAAACTTCGCCGAGAAGACTATCCGCTGGCCGGGCCACTACGAAGGCATCGAAGTGCTGAAGTCGTGCGGCCTGCTCGATCTCGAAGAAGTCAAGACCTCTTGCGGCAAGCACATCTCCCCCCGAGAAGTTGCTCTTGCTGCGATGAGCGCAAAGATGCAACGCCAGCCCGGAGACCACGACGCATGTGTCATGTGGAACACGGTAGAAGGCACCCTCAACGGTCGCCCGGCGTGTATTGAATATCACATGTGGGATGAAGTAAACGAAGGGGACTTTTCTTCGATGGCCCGCGTCACTGCTTTCCCGGCCGCCTGCGCAACCGTGCTCGTTGGAGAAGGCAAAGTGACCGAGCGCGGAATCGTCGCTCCGGAAGACGGTATCTACGGTGATACCTACCTGGAGTTGATCCACATGCTGGGACGCAAGAACATCAAGATCCACGAGACCATTCGCCAAGTCGGTCTCGCGTAGTGCAATTGGGGCACGCGCTTCATCTAAAATGAACACGTGCCCTATGCTCGCAGAGTGCTAATGATTCGCCCGGCGGCACCCGGGTTCAATCCCGAGACCGCCGCCAGCAACCGCTTTCAAGCGGACTCCCCTGCGCCGACCGAACAGATATTGCGTGAGTTCGATGGTTTGGTTGAAGTGCTTCGCGCCGCCGGGGTTTCGGTGTGGCTGCTGGAAGACTCGCCTAACCCGCCGAAACCGGACGCGCACTTTCCGAACAACTGGGTGGCGTTCTTCCCGGTGGGCCGAGCCGCCGTCTTCCCTATGCTTTCGGAAGCCCGCCGGGCCGAACGACGCTCCGATATTCTCGATGCCCGCACCGTAACCGATCTCTCCCGGTATGAGCTGGAAGGCGAGTTTCTGGAAGGCACGGGAAGCGTGGTACTCGATCACGAACACCGCATCGCGTACGCGTGCGAGTCGCCGCGCACGTGCGCCCGTCCGCTTGAGATGTTCTGCCAGGCCTTCAACTACTTCCCGCTGACCTTCACCGCCCGAGACCGGAGTGGCGAGTTGATCTATCACACGAACGTGGTGATGAGTTTAGGGGCGAAGTTTGCCGTGCTGTGCAAAGAGGCCATTGAGCATCCCAACCGGGTCATCGCCGAACTCCGGCTCACCGGGAAAGAAATCATCGAAATCACTATGGACCAGCTTCACGCGTTTGCGGGCAACTGCCTAGCCCTTTCCGGAACCGATGGACCCGTTATCGTCATGTCTTCACAAGCATATGGGTCTTTACGAACGGACCAGATTGAGGCGCTTTCTCGGCATGGGAAGATTATCCACGCTCCGTTAGACACGATAGAAGCGGTCGGTGGTGGCAGCGCACGGTGCATGCTTGCGGAGGTGTTTTAATGTTAGGAGTGGAACGGATTGTTCGGCATTTGGCGAGCTACCCGACCCGGCACACGCTTTCGGAAGGCAACCGGGCTGCAGCCGAATGGATTGCGGGCGAACTCAGCAAATTGCCGAATTTTTCGGTGGAGATCATGCCGTACATCGCGCCCGCCGGGCCACGAATACCGGTTGACACCGAGGTGTTGCAAGTAGTCGCCACCCGGCCCGGCCGAACTAACCGCCGGGTGATGGTTTCGGGACACTTTGACTCGCTGAATCTGGTGGGGACTTCTGGGCCGGGTGATTTTGCGAACGTCATAAACAATTCAGCTCCGGGCGCAAACGACGATGCGAGCGGGGTCGCGGTCGCGATGGAAGTCGGGCGTGAGCTTGCCGAAAAGACCGATCACACACTGGTGATTTGCGCACTCTCGGGTGAAGAGCAAGGCCTGCTCGGCGCAAAGGCACTCGCCAAGCGAGCCCGTGAGGAAGGGTGGACCATTGACGCCCTGCTCAACAACGACACGGTCGGTTCATCCTCGAACTTGCTCGGCCACCGCGATGAATCACGCGTTCGGGTTTTCAGCGAAGATTCAACGACGCACCAAAGCCGGGAACTCGCGCGGTTTATCGCATGGCTCGCGCGGGACGACGCATTCGGGCCGAAGCTGGTGTTCCGAAAAGACCGATTGTTGCGCGGTGGCGACCATTCCCCGTTCAACGACGCCGGTTTTACGGCGGTACGGTTTGTCGAGGTCCACGAAGAATACACCCGGCAACACACTCCCGACGACCGGCTGGAATTCGTGGATTTCGACTACCTGGACCGGGTGCGCAGCCTGAATTCACGGGTGGCGGGCTCGCTTTTGTGGGCTGGAATGGCACCGACGAATGTCCGGGTCGAGCGTGCCGCGCGGGCGTCCACCGACGTCCGGTGGGACGGCGATGGACCCATGGAAGTATTTTGGCGTGAGACAACGTCACCGGTGTGGCAAGGTTCATTTCCTGCTTCTGGCGGCGAGTTCCGGGTTCCGGAAATCAACGTGGACGACAATGTGTTTGCGGTAGGGGCAGTCGGCGGGATTCCGGTTCCGGCCACATAGAATCACCGGCAACCACACTATGATCGGGTTCGGTAATACAGACGTTCTCGTTTGTACCGTCAGTGTTCGAGTCCGCGAACTATCTGGACTCGTTCCAGACAGTTGCCCTGAAAATTACGCAGTCCTGACGAAAACTTGCTAAAGATGCTGAAATCTCGGTAACGGTGCCCTTCCCGGGAATTTCTGAACGCCGCAATGCGTCTTATCTCTGATGGTCGGATTTCGCGTTGCGCTCAGCCTTGGGCTGTGGATTGGATTAACGGTGCTTGCCGCGGGCCAGTTCCTCATTGTTCCTAAAGGGGAGCGGGCCGGAAGCGTCAGCCCCAAAGCAGTAAAAGCCGAAATGCATGCATACGGTGCCTATGCGACCGCCCGGCTGGAAATCTCATTCGCGACCGATCCGAATTGGTCGGATGAAGTGGACTTCATGATGCGTCTGCCCGACAATTCCGAAGCCACTGGGTTCGCGTATTGGTTCAACGACGAGTACGTGGTTGCCAAGACGGTCGAGAAGGAGCGCGCCGCGCAGATCTACCAGTTCATCACGGAGCGCCGGCGAGACCCCGCACTGGTGGAACTGGTGGGTCGCAGACAGTTTCGGGTCCGCATCGCCCCGGTAGATCGCTCGAAAGATCTTCGTGTAGAAATCAAGCTCGTTCTTAAGCGCACAAAAGGCGCGTTTGCATTGCCGCTCACCGCGTTGTTCAAACACCGTCTTGAATCCGCCGATTTCACCCTGACGACACCGGAAGGGTGGCGGGAAAATTGGGGTCGTGAAGGCAAGCTAGAGGGAGGCCGCCGAATCTACCGATTTGAAAGCAAGCCGTGGACGGCGAAGTCGGATTGGCGGACGTCCCCGCCTCCGACTCCGGTGGTCGCTTCCGTCGGTCGGCCAGCGCAAGGCGAAGGAACGATCCTTGTTTCCTATACTGCTCCAAAGGCTCAGCGAGTTCGTTTGTCGGCTCCAAAGGGAGTGCTTGCCCACCTCTATCCGCATCAAGCCAATCTTAAGGCGGGCGATACGGTTACGTTCGCCGCTCGAGTTAGGGCAAGTGCACCCTCTTCGGCCACCCTCTCGATTGGGAGCCACTCTTGGAAGCAATCCCTTCCCAAGCAGCCCTTCACGGACCGGTCGGCCGTTGTGCTCTGGGGAGCGGATCATGTGAACGCCATCAAGGACCGCGCCCAGATTCGGCAGTGGGGCATGTGGTTGGGGATACCCACCAAAGAAACAAGTTGGCTTGCCGTGCCGAAAGCGGAAGAGGAAATGCTGAAACAAGCCCGCCTTCGACTCGGATACCAGGAGTACTGGATGACCGTAGGTCGCTACGGCAAGAATTCTAAACAAGCCGTTGCGGGAATGCAACGCCTTCTGAGCCTCTATCACGATGCCAATCCGCAAGTAAAACGCAACGAAACGGTTGACGTAACGCAGGATTGGCGGTTTGCGGACGCCGGATACGACGTAATGTACATCCTTGGTCAGCAATACGCTAAGGCAATCGCAAAGATGGGTAAATCCAGCGCGAAGGCCAAAGAATTTTCTGCAGGAATGCAGAACATTTTGGCCGCCAGATCGAATTACCCGTATGAAAACTACACTCTTCGAGATGCGCAAGCTAAGGCGATCGAGGAAGCTCTTGATTCCAGAGTGGCCTTGCTTCTCGGATGCGACGACAAACCCGCGCCTCGGACGGTATCAAGCCGAGACCCCGAACTCATTCGGCTCTGGTCGGCTCTATCGTATTCGGAACGAACCGAGTCGGGCGCACCCAACAATCTCCAAGTGGGACTAAAAGTCGCCGAAGGTCTTCGTCTTAATGTTAAAGGCTATGACGTACCGGATAACAGGCTTATTGCACGCAATGCGATCAAGCTCGCCCCGATCTTTGGTAGCAAGACGCAATTGCTCGGTGAGGCACGAGCCGTATTAGCAAATGACCAGTTCAGCATGATTAGGGCGAAGTGGTATACATGGGAAAATGGGCAAACCAAAACCCTCAAACCGATTCGCGAGCGAATAAAGGATCTCGATGATCTACTCAAGAAGTTCTCACTTACTCCCTCTCATGCAAAGGATCAGCTGATAAGGATCCTTGAGAACGAACGATGGACCCATCCGCGCGAAGAACTCGAAGTGAACCAGCCCCTGCTCTCACCTGACCAGTTGATCTTCGTCCAGCACTATAAACTTGATCCCCTTACGGTCAAGCGCAGTCTATATAAAGCTGAATATGACCAGACCGCAGCGTGGTGGGCAAGCCTCCACTATCAGATTCGTCAAGATCCCGCCGAGTTTGTCCCTGTCCGGGCTAAGCTTGACTATCTGGCTAAAGAACTGGAGTTAAAAGCTCCTTCTATTCCTGATGAGGTAACGAACGGCCACTGGAACGTTGGCGCTCGCGACAACTATGTTCTTTACCTTCGGCGATACGGCCCTGACCACCCCGAGACCTTGAAGGCTAAGCTCGCAATGGAGGAGAATGACCGCCGACTCGGAAAGCCAAAACGGATTGGGGTCCGCGCTGACGTTCTGCGACTCGGATACGAACTCGACAATCTGAGCTACCGAACGCTCACTCCCGAAGAAAGCAAGAAACGTGACGAACTTGAGCGCCGCCAACGCGAGCTGTTCGCAAAAATGGGCGATCCGCTCCTCATCGTGGTCGCGCCGCCAACCGCGTCGGTCAGCGCGCGTCTGCCGGATGGCCGCTTGGTAGACATGTCTTGGAACAGCCGCGCCCTGCGGTGGGAATACCGGTTCGACCTCCCGCCCGGATCGGCCGAGGGCACGGTTCTGATCCCGGTCTGGATTCGAACCGCCGGAGGAACGGTCGAATCGCGCGTCGAGAGGATCCACGTAGACCAAACTTCGCCGAAGATGGAAGTCGAATGGACGCGTACGGAATCCGGATGGCGAGTCACCGTGAAGACGGAGGCCGCCGTTGCCCGGGTAAACGTTGCCCTACCGGACGGACGTCGACTGGTCTTGGCTCGGGTCCGGATAGAGGGGCAAATGGCGGTATGGAGCGCCGAGATAAGCGGTGTTATTCATGGCGAGGCCGTAGTGGTCGCCACCGATGCCGCGCACAATCGCACGGAGGTGCGTCGGTCTTTCTCGCTGCGCTAGTCTGCCTTGTCGCACCCACGGTGACGGTTCACTCGAACCTCACCAGCGTGACGTCGCTTGCCGTAGATGCGCGGGGGTCGGTTTGGGCGGGAACGTCCGGCGGGTTGGTGCAATGGCCTTCGGGCTCATCGCCGAGAGTCTGGACGCGGGCCGACGGTCTACCCGGCTTGCGAGTACGGAGCGTTGTCAATTCCAAGTCGGGAATTCAGGTATTGGCCGATGGTTCGGCGGTGCTTCGAAACGGACGGTTCGTGCCGGTCCGGAACCCAGCTTCAACGCCGCAATGGGCGGCGCGTGAAGTGGAAGGGCTCCCTGGCCCGCCGATTTCCCGCTCTCTACTAGGTTCGCAGTGGGTTTGGGCGGTACCGAAAGCCGGACTTTTCACAAAAGTGAAAGGAAAATGGACGTCAGTGCTCCCCGCTCCGCCCACTTTGGATCTGACCGCAGTGGCCGCCCACGGAACCGAGCTGTTCGTGGGAACGGCCGACCGAGGGGTATGGCGACGCACGGGCGGCAAATGGTCCCCGCTTCCCTTACCAAAATCTGCTCTTTCCGGACCTGATGCCACTGCGCTTCTCGCTTTCGATGACCAACTTTGGATTTCGCCTCGGCAGGGGGCTTCGTTCCAGCTGGGAGGCAAGAAGGCACCCGCTTCGGTGGCACCGTGGCGCACCGTGGTTCGGTGGGCCGGGCAAAACCTCGTGCGCCGCGCAGATGGTCGCCTCGTGACGGTAGACCGCGCCGGGAACGAGACCGCCAGCCCGCTTGTGCTCCCGCGCGTAAACGCCAACGCCATCGCCGTTTACGGTGAAACCCTGTTTGTAGCTCAACCCGGCGGATGGAGCGAGTTCACGCCTAATCTATCCCCGAAGCACCGGTTCGATGTTCCAGAACTTGCAGGCGCCCCCACGACCGCGATTTACGCCGATGCCAAACAAGTGGCGATCGGCACGCAAGACCGTGGCTTGGTTCTGGTGAACCGGGCGACGGGAGCCGCTAAGCACATTCACGAGGTGCACGGCCTCACGGATGACTGGATCACGGCCATTGCCCCGGACGGAGACGGGCTGCTGCTGGGCACGTTCGTGGGCGGGCTAATGCGCTGGAACGGCGAGCGGGCCATTCAGGCAGGTTTGCGAGGCGGCTGCATCAACAAGCTTTTCGTGGATCGCGATCGCACGTGGGTCGGTTCGTTGACTGGGCTGCACGAGTGGTCGGGCGGAAAGCTGACGTCTCCCGAATGGGCCAAGGGTCTGGAACCAGATGTGTACGATATCAGCCGTGTGAGCGGTCGGCTGTGGGTTGCGGCCGGCGGCGTTCTGTTCGAAGTCGGGGGGATTTAGGGCGAGTTCCCGGCGCGCCCGGCCCATAGGCCAATCCCTCGGCCTTTTTCCGTATGGAAAAAGGCCTCTGCCCCGTCCGCGCCGGGCTGTGGGTTTAGGTGCTCTGTGAAACTAAATGCGGGGAATTTGGCGTCTTAGTTTGAATGAGGGGAGCGGCTCGGTAGCCAATTTCGGAAAAAAGCAACATGTATACGAAAGTCGTTGACCGAAAAAAGTTCGTGCTAAAGGCGATACTTTATCTCACCGCAATGGTAGCCATCGCAGAGTTGAGATTGTTTGCGCATTCTGCACAGCAAAATGATAGGTATGAAAGCTCACGGGAGGTCGTCTCTAAACTGCTTCTCACCCGAATCAGTGGAGATAGCTTTTACATACTTTCTTCTCAAACAGGCAATATCTATCACAATAATAGCGCTTTTGCAACTAACGTAAGAGTATTGATCGATACTTCGCAGATTGGCGATCCATCTACGTTCATTCTAAATGTGTCGAAGTTGGCGGCACAGTCGGATATGCAAGTAAGGGTTATTAATCCAGGCCCAGAGCTATATGTTTCAGACTCTTCCTCTGTGCCTGAGCTTAATGGATATGTAATAATTGAAGTTTCTTGGGATGAACAAGTTTTGAGTTTTTCTGAGTACATGGAATGGATGGGGTGATATGGAACCTATGCGGGCGCGGTGAGCACGTTTACCTATGACTCCAAAGACCGCCGGACTCATGTGATAGCAACGGCAACCTCACGGGCGTGAACATTGACACCAACAGAGTGCGTATCAGTGATGAAGCACATTTTTCGCGAATTAGAGCTAGAATATTGACGTCACCTGTTAGAAGGTAGCTATGAAAACACGACTCTCTGTAGATTATCCAGTTCCTACAAGTGACCTCACATCACAAATTGTGAAGAACTTAACTCGACTCGGGAGGTTAGTCGCCCCTTTGGCCTTCCTGACTATCGCCTCATGTGCACGACAAACGCCTCCAGATCCAACTTATGCGGGTGAATGGTTTGCTTTAGGGTATCCAACTTCTGAGAGCATTCAGGCTAAACCTTTCATGACATTGTACGAAGATGGAACCGGTAAGTGGAACGAAATGAGAGTTCGGTGGAGCGTCTTTGAAAGACGGTCAGTAGTTCTCGCTGCTCCGGTTGAAAAACGTACACAGATTCTTGCATCCATCGGCGTGGGGAAAATTGAAGATGGAATGTGGAAGCAAGAATTCAGAATTGTTGGCCCCAGCAAGTTGGAGTTGTACGGCGCCAAAAGTGACTTGCAAATGGTGCTAAAGAAAGGAAATGGCGCTCGACTTAACATCGAGTAGTAGGCCGCGACATCACGCCCATTCTCCGGGAAATTGATCTGTTAATTCAGGTCATTTGGCACAATAGCAGAACTAGGGCCTGTTATCAGATTATACATATAGTCAGGAATAAGTTCACCTTCTAAACATTCCTTCAAACACTCTGCACGCCCTGTTAGAGAAGACCTTCCTCTGCCGGAACTGAGGGATTGTGGTTTGGAGTTGACGCGAGCCTATGAGAAGGCCCGTTACGGGCATGGCGGACATCGTCACCAATCGACTGTTACGGCCCGGCGCGGCCGGGGCATACGCCGCCCCCTCAGCCATAATTCGGCGATGAAGGACACTGACCTTCCCGCCTTTGTGGTCGCCGAGCGTGAAGCACTTTTAGCAGAAATACAAGAAGTATTCCCGGGTGGAAGCCGTGTGGGCGGCGTATCCTGGAGCGAGGCGGACGTCATTGATGCCTACGGTACAGAAGCCGAGCGGGCAGCTGCCCGTGCCAAGGATCGGGATACAAAGTGGCAAGATCTTCTCGAGGATCCAACTTGGGACCCAGACCACGGGTGGCATTGGTCGTTCCTCGACGCCATCGGCTGTCGCTACTATCTGCCGGCGGCCATGGTTTATGTCGTTCGCAAGGAGAAGGATGCGGGTTCAGCCCTCCTGGCCCATCTAAGCTATGGCGGATTTCGGGGCTCGCAATGGATGCTACTCAACCTCCCTCAGCGGCTCTGCATAAAGCGATTCCTCCAGTACATGGGCATTGTCTCGGCTTGGCACAATGCGGCGTTCGAAGAGGACGAGTGGCTCGTTGCTCTCAATTCATACTGGGGCAGGATCCCGGATGAGAGCTAATGATGTTTCGATTTCGGAATAGGCCACGCTCCGGATGCGCAACTTTCCTTTGATGCGCCCCGGCACAACGCCCGGCGCGGACGGGGCAGAGGTCTTTTTCCTTACGGAAATAGACCGAGGGCGAGGCACTGGGCCGGCCGCGCCGGGAACCTAGATCGTCAGGCCGCCGTCCACGGTCAGAATCTGGCCCGTGATATACCCCGCGGCGTCGCTAGCCAAGAACAGCACCGCCTGCGCAATATCGTCCGAGGAACCCAAACGTCCAAGCGGGGCCGTGCTCTTCACCCACTCCCGCATCGTCTCGTCCAGTTCGGCGGTCATGTCCGTTTCGATAAAGCCCGGCGCGACCGCATTCACGGTGATGTTCCGTGCGCCGAGCTCTTTGGCCAGCGAATACGTCATCCCGAACACGCCCGCTTTGCTCGCGGCGTAGTTCGCCTGTCCGGCAGCCCCGGTCAAACCCACGATGGAGGAAATGTTCACAATTCGCCCTCGGCGGAGCTTCATCATCCCTTTCATCACGGCTTGGCAACCCAAAAACGCCCCTTTAAGGTTCACGTCCAGCACGCGGTCCCAGTCGTCCTCGCTCATTCGCAACGCAAGCGTGTCGCGGGTAATCCCCGCGTTGTTGATCAGGATCTCGACCGGACCTAACTTCTCCTCAATTGCGGCAAATCCGGCCTGGACGGCGGCTTTGTCGCTCATGTCGATGGCGAACCCGGTTCCTCCCATGCTTGCGGCGGCGGAATCCGCGCCCGCTTGCGTGGTGGCGATGCACGCCACCCGCGCTCCTTCGGCGGCGAAGGCTTCGGCGATGCTGCGGCCGATGCCTCGGCTCGCGCCCGTGACGGCAACAACTTTATCTTGAAATCTCATGGCGAATGGTCTCCAATTGTTCGGGGGTTCCGACGGCGAACCCCACCGCAGTCTTATCAATCCGCTTCAGAAGCCCCGTCAGCACTTCCCCGGCTCCGCACTCAACAAAGGTCTCGATTCCGTCCTCTCGCATGGCAAGCACGCTCTCGGTCCACCGCACTGGGCTTTCCAACTGCCGCTGAAGCAAGTCGGCCCAGTCCCCGTTCTCGGTTCGGCACGCGGTGACATTGGCGTAGACCGGCACGGTTCCGGCGGAAAACGTGGCTTCCCGCAAATGGGCACCCATTTCTCGGGCGGCATCGGCCATCAACGGACTATGGAACGCGCCGCTGACCTTGAGCGGAAGCACGCGCTTCGCGCCCATCTCGCTTGCCTGGCCCACGACCCATTCCACCGATTCCGAATCGCCGCTGACCACCAATTGGCCCGGCGAGTTGTCGTTTGCCACCACCAAGGTTCCGGGAGCTTTTGCGCAGGTTGCCTCAACCGCTTCACGCTCTGCGCCGAGCACGGCGGCCATCCCGCCGCCCTTTGCCTGCGACATCAGCCGCCCCCGATGCTCGATGAGCCGTGCGCCTTCGCTGAGAGAAAGCACCCCCGCGACCACCAGCGCGGCATATTCGCCCACCGAGTGCCCCGCCACCGCGTCCGGAACCACGTCCAACGCTCGCGCAGCGGCCACGCCGCACGTGAACAAAGCAATCTGCGCGTTCTGGGTCTGCCGAAGGGTGTCTTCGTCCGAATTCCACGCGAGGGCCTTAATGTCTCGCCCAAGCGCGGAACTGACTTCATCCCACACCGCCTTCGCGGCCGGATTGGCCTCTGCGAGGGCCTGGCCCATGCCCGGCACTTGCGAGCCTTGGCCCGGAAACACGAGCGCAATCTTGCTCATGGTTTCGGGCCCGTCTCCACGGTAATCACGGATTCAATTCCGCCGCGAACGGCGAAGATTCCGGTGACCCGCATCCAGCGCGGTTTGCATGCGGCGGAAAGCTCATCGAGCAATCGGTTCGTGACCGCTTCGTAGAAAATTCCCTGGTCCCGGAAGCTGTGATAGTAGTACTTGAGGGATTTGAGTTCGATGCACTCGGCGTCCGGAATGTATTCCAGCTCAATCGTGGCGAAATCCGGCAGGCCTGTCTTCGGGCAAACGCTTGTGAATTCGGGGCAGCTATGCTGAATTTCGTAGTTTCGGTGGGGGGCCGGGTTCGGGAAAGTTTCCAGAATCGAACTCATAGAGCCCCTAGTGTACTTGCCACCGGGAATTTTCTGGCCCGGCTTGAACCTGGCGGGCCCAGGACTGGAAAGGAAATCCTAACCGTTTGCTGGGTCCAGACCGTACAATTCTCGCAACCAGGCAAAGCCTGCACGTTTAATTAAGGAGCATATGAAAACCCCTCTCGCGATCCTCGCGACTTCTTTCCTTGCGGTTGGCGCTGTGGCCTTCACCCAAGACGCTGTTACTTTCTCGCGCACCTTTGCCAAGGGCACGACCGACAAATACACCGTTTCGATGAAGATGAACACGGTGACCGACCTTTCGGCGTTCGGCCAACCGAACATGGAACTCCTGATGGACGTGACCAACATCGCCGAATACACCTACAAGGATGTGGACGAAAAGGGCACCGCGACCCTCGACATTCTGTACAAGGACATGAAGGTCAAGGTTGAAGGCCCGATGGCCGACATGATGGGCGGCGCACCGGAAGTCCCTTCCACCATGAAGGGCACCGCCAAGATGGACAAGCACGGCGTGCTGAGCGAGTTCAAGATGGCCCAAGAAGCGGCGAGCAACCCGATGATGGCCATGATGGGCGGTCAGCAATCCATGGATTCCCTCTCGATGTTCGCTCTTCCGAAGGAAGGCGTGAAGGTCGGCGAAGAGTTCAAGGTTGAATTCCCGAAAATGCCGATGTTCAAGTCGGCGGATGTTAAGGCCAAGGTGATTGGCTCCGAAGTCTACAGCGAGAAAGAAGCTTGGAAGCTGACCTACGACGGTACGCTGATGATGGACATGGACCTCTCGGAGATGATGAAGGATGCTCCGGACACCGGCATGCCGCAAATGAACATGCGCATGGAAGGCACCACGAAGATGATCATGACGGTCCTCATCGAGAAGGCAAACGGCCGAGTTCTTTCCATTGAATCGGTAAGCAACAGCGATGCCAAGGTCAACATGGTAGACATGGGCATGTCTCTTCCGGTGAAGACCGACGTCATCACCTCGTTCAAGCTGGTTAAGTAACTTTCCCGCCTGCAAGCCCTGGGTTCACTTTGATGAGTCCGGGGCTTTTTCGTGCATTTAGGAGCCGGTTTATACCGAAACCTCGCAAATTTGCGGACTGATACCAATACTTAACTCATACACAATTAGGTGGCACATAAACGTGATACTCGAAGTTTTGTACTATGAGTTTTAGATCCACTTTCGCATTCTTTTTAACGGCCAGCGTTTCGCTCGCGCATGCAGGAATCGGTTTCGGAAACGCCAGCTTTGAACAGCCCCCGATTGCCACCAACCAGTGGGTCGCGAACCCCACGAATGCGTCTCCTTGGACGTTCTTTCTGAACGGAGAGACGAAATCTGGAATTGCAAACGGGAACGGATCTTGGGGTCGAGGAGCTCATACCGGAAACCAATATGCGTTTCTTCAAAGCCAAGCTACCATCTCCCAAACGGTTTCGGGCCTCATTGTAGGTCGAACATATAAAGTCAATTTCCGCCACGCTCGACGCAACGGCGGTCTTGGGGCCGACGTCACAAACTCGATTGATTTGTTCGCCGGAAGCCAGCGGATTCTTGCCAATTCAGAAGCGCTTGACGAACTCTGGCGACCTTACGAATCTCAACGATTTGTCGCGCTTTCGAGCTCAATACTGTTTACTTTCCAAGGCTTGAGAAATGAAGACCGAACGTCCCTCTTTGACGACATCGAGATCGTCGAATCAGATGACGAAATCAACCCGAACAATATCCGGAACGGCGGCTTTGAGGAACCCGGATTTCAGAATCAGCAGTGGCGATACAATCCGGTCGGACCCGTCGGCGTCGCGTGGACCTTCATGGCCCAACAAGGCTCCAACCGAGGAAGCGGGATCGCCAGCAATGGGAGTCCGTGGGGCGGATCTGCCCCAGAAGGTGACCAGTTCGCATTTTTGCAGCGCGACGGTTTCATGGAACAGTGGGTAACCGGACTTACAGTCGGAGAGGTCTATTGGGTGACGTTTGACCAAGCTTCACGTCAAGTCTCGCGAGCCCACAGTGTCCGAATCCGTATCGGGGACAACGAGATTCTCACTTCGACGACTTCCTCAACTTGGAGCAGCAAAATCACACGAAAATTTGAAGCCACCTCTTCTTCGATGCTTCTTCGATTTGAGGGAATTGACACCGGGATAGACGCAACCTCGCTTATAGATAACGTTCAAGTCGTTCCCGAACCAGCTACTCTTCTCGCTCTGACCGCAGGGCTTGCGACGTTCTTGAAGCGGCGTTCTAAGTGAAGTTGCAAGCGACACCTACTCCCCGTAGGTGTCGCTAAATTTAGCGTACGGAATCCGCCGCCAATGCTCTTTCGGCGGCGGAAGTTCTGAGTCTGGCGGTGGGGGCTGGTTCAGGAGCGCCTCGCGCTTCTCTTCGGGGGTGTTCACGAGTTGGAACACCAAGGAGTTGAACCATGCGTAGTTCGGCATGGACTCTGGCGCAAAAAACGCTTGGTCTCCCTTTCCGAACCGGAGGGCGGGTAGCTCGTCTACAAACGACGGCTCAATATAATCAAGCTTGTCCCAGTCAAACTCGATTCTATTGCGGCTAGAAACGGCCGCAACGGACTTTGCGGACACATGCAATATCGGATGCACCTCGTCCACGGTTTTCTTCCACCTGGGGAAGAACTTGTACGCACTAATGATGAGGACCATCAAGGTCATCTGGAAAAGATACTTCGCCTCCTTCGGGAATACGGCGCTGACGATTCCGGCTGTGATCAAGACTGTAAGCGCCGTAACACAAGCAACAACTACTCCCCGCTGCTTACGATACAGACCCGCGTTTGGCTCCAGAACTTCGGGCGAAGTGGGAAATTTGAGGACTATTTCGGATTCGACCGTTTGAATCTCTGTGTTCATGATGCGGTTCGATTTGCCGCTATCCAATCTCTAAGAATTTGCTCGCGACTTGGCTTATCGAGTTCAAAAAGGCTTGTCAACATGGCCTGGATTACTTCCCGAACGTCCTCAGCCGGCTCTAAAACGGTGAGTGATTTTCCGTGTTTCACTTCTATAACAGGAAATCGCTCTTCCGGGTTCTCGCCCACCGTCACCGCGGTGACTTCATCCAGCATAACTCGGGTTTCCTGATGCGGAGTCGACTCCACGACTTCATCCGCCGAAAAGGTATACGCCTTGTAAAGATCTCCTAAGTAGACAGACTGGCCCACAAAGTAGAGGAGCGTGCTGACTACGAGGCCCGGGATAAGCGCGAAAGGAAATTGATGCCAGTCCAGAGTTGCCGGGTCAAGACCGGTGAGCAAAAATGAAACGGACCACGTAATAGCCACGCAGAGCGGCCCGAACCACCACTTGTCGGCGAGAATCGAAGGTGTCTGCTCGCGCCGTCCAGATGCCGTATACCAGTAGATGAGTTCCGCGACAGGGCTATCGCACTGAATACTTGGCTCATATTGTTTGGCACTCGTGCTCATGTCACTTACGTGCCCAACCTTACCCGCTTTTCCTTAAGCGAAAGCCCAAATAGTTGCAAGATTCGCAAGTCCCCGTTGCAGCGCACTATTCCGCGCGGAGAACAAGCACGTTCAGCGGCGGAACCGTGACCGACCCACCGACCCTTGCGCCGACCGGACTACGCATATCGAACCCGGCTACCGCAACGCGCCAACCGCCCGCCGGCAAAGTCGCCGCCGCCGATTGCCGGGTTCCGTTGAACACGAGCACCAGGTCCGGCTCTCCCGCAACTCGCACGACCTCAACCCCCGGCGACGACGCCCCGAAGGTCATTCCGGTTGCCCCGCTGGAACGTAAGCCCGCATGGCCGCGCCGCAACGCAATCAGCCGCTGAATGTACTCGGTGGTGCGCAAATAGGCCGCTCGCTTCGACCAGTCGTAGCGGTTCACGGGGTCGCCCGCGTTGTAGCTGTTGTGGTTTCCGCCCTTAGCACGGCCCATCTCCACCCCGCCTTCCAAAAACGGAATCCCGCGCGCAAGAAGCACCCCGGCGGTTGAGAAAGTCACGGCCGATTCCAACATCGCGGCTGGCACCGACTTCGCCAGCCGGTCTCGCAGCGTCAGATTGTCGTGCGCCGAGACGTAGTTCACCGATTCTGCCGGGCTCGCGAACTCGCTTCCCGATCGCCCTTGCAACAGGTCGCGAAACGCGGCCACGTCCACCGTTCCTCCGGCCCCAAAACCAGCCGAATCGCCATCAAGATCTCCGCGCCAAAGATTGCGGAAGCGATCGTTGAAAACGGCCATCCCGGTTCCCTTTTGTTGACCGATCCCCAGGCGGGTTGGGCCGCCCCCGGTCCACGGTTCACCGTAAATCACGGCCGCCGGGTTCACGGCTCGAATTGCGGTGCTCCAGTCTTTTGCCGATTCCGGTGTGAACATCCCCACCAGGTCAAACCGGAAGCCATCCAGCCGATATTCCTTGGCCCAAAACACCAGCGACTCGCGGATGAACTTGCGCACCATTGGCCGTTCATCGTGGAGGGCGTTCCCCACCCCGCTTTCGTTCAGCACGTCACCTCGGTCGTTGGTGCGGAAGTAGTAATAGGGGGCCGCCTGCCAGAATGCGGAGCCCGGACCTTCGCTCGGGACGCTGTGGTTATACACCACGTCTAGCACCACGCCCAGCTTTTTCCGCTGGAACATCATCACCATCTGCTTCACCTCGCGAATTCGCGCGCCAGGCGCGGTCTTATCAACCGCGTATTGCTCCTCAGGCACGTTGAATAGCGTGGTTTCGTAACCCCAGTTGTAGCCCGCGCTGTGCGCAGGATTGAAGTCTTGAAACGGCAACAGATGGATGTGCGTCGCGCCGAGTTCAGCCAGATAGTCCAGGCCGGTTGAAAGTTTGGTGCCGGGGACACGGGTTCCGGTCTTGGTGAGCCCCAGATACTTGCCGCGAAGGTGCGCGGGCACTCCGCTACTCGGGTCTATCGTGAGGTCGCGCACGTGCGCTTCATAGAGAATTGCGTCCGTCGGGTTGGTGCTGGTGAACGGGCGGGCGGCGGGCCAACCGGGAGGGTTGGTCGATTTGAGGTCCACCACGGCCGACCGGCTGGAATCGGGCGACGCGGCCTTTGCGTAGATATCGGCGGCAAAGCGGCTCTCTCCGGGGCGGCGGAACTCGTAGCGGTAATAGCGGTTGACCAGATTGCCCTTCACGGTCGCATGCCAAACGCCGCCTGCCCCGCGAGCCATGGTTACAAACCGTTGCGACGGGCTGGTGGCGTTGGAATAGAAATGGAGGCGCACGCTCGCCGAGGCCGGGCTCCACACCTTGAACGTTGTGGCTTTAGGGGTGTAGGTCGGGCCGAGGTCCGTTTTGGTGTACGTGAGGCTCGGGTGGTTGAGGACTTCCCGAGCCACCAGCGGCCGCCGAGGTCCACCGCTGACCTGCACCCAACCTTCGTCCGGAAGATGTCCGGCCGTAAGCGGCTTGGCGAGTACGAGCCGGAATGACTGGTATTTTTGCGTGGTCGCGGGAGTTGGAGCGGGAAGCACCGTGGGCCTGGCGACCTCGGTCGGGTGTTCCAGGGAGTTCTTGAGGGTGTTTCGTGTGAAATCAGCTTCGAAGCGGACCAGTTGCTCGGTCGGAACGGTAAGCCGGAAGTTCGGTCCGCCGGGCACGAAGTCGCGTCCCCAATTCTGGGCCCAGGTTCCGCCACGAGCAAGTTTATATTCATAGGTACCTGGAGCGAGCTGGATGACGAGCTGGTAGGTGCCGTTGGGGGTGCGGGTCATGGTCACGGCGGGGCTGGCGGGGTCCCAATGGGGTCCGGCGAGGGTTCCGGGCAGGGTCACCATGTCAGCAGAGATCCGAGGAGCGGCGGATTCTCGGGGTTCGACCTTGGCGATGGCGACGGGCTTCCCGGCCAGCGTGAAAGCGAATTTTTCGGGTGTCGCCTCGGCGGGCGTCATCGCCTCCGGAACCCAAACGGTCACGGAATCCCAACCGTCTAGAAACACGGGCGGTTCGGCGCGTGCCATGCTGGTCACGAGGGCGAGGAGGACTAAAATGCTGTTGGGCCGCATCGGTACCTACTCATTTTGCCCCGAGTTGCTGCGGTTTGGCGGGATTCCCGGCGCGGCCGGCCCATAGGCCAATCCCTCGGTCTTTCGCGGCGTGCCGCGAAAGACCTCTGCCCCGTCCGCGCCGGGCTGGGGTTTAGCTGGCCCGCCTGCGCCGGAGCAGGGCGGCGAGCCCTGCGCCCAGCGCGATCACCGTGCCGGGTTCCGGCACGGGCGTGAGTACAACGTCCCGTGAAACACCATTGATGATTGTTTGGCCGCTCATAACACCACCAGAGGTCAAGTGATGGAGCCGAGTGATGTGGTACTGTTGTGAATTACTCTCTAGCAATTCGTTGACATTTACGATCCCTGTGTCGGCATGCCAGAGCATTCCATTACTCTGACCGGTTCGATTGTCCCAACCTGTTACTACCCCTGAGTCATTTACTTCTCCGAATGTTGTGAATGGAAATTCGGAATCCCGATCTAGTTGGAAGATAATTTGCCCGCATGAGTTCCAGATCGTTGCTTTGCTTCCGGGAACGCCCGCAGTTCCTACGGTGCCGGCCATCATTCCAAAGCTGTTAATTCCCGTTAAGCTTGCGCCGGTTGCGTCGCCTAACTCGTAAGGCTGAAGAACTCCATTCAACCAACGCGAACCGTTGGAACCAATAGCCCACCCGGTGTCCTCAACATCGTACGGGAAATCTCCGCCTTCAAGCTCTTGCTGCGTGTTGTTGGCAGAATCCCAAATGGCGGCACTGAAATCGGACCCCCTAGGGCCATACTGGACGTAGCCAACTTTTCCTCCTTCGGAAAGAGACCACGAGTCAATGTCCATATTGGGAGGCGAGTCCATACCGATGAACCCCGTTGCTTGGGACCAGATTCCAAGTTGGAGTCAGCGCATGACGGAGGCTTGACCTGCATCGTTCAGTCCGACGCCTCGGGACACGTTCGGAATTTGGAAGGTGTTTCCATCAGCCCCGATATAAAACACCCCGAGCCCACTGGAAATCACCGCGTCTCCACGGTTGTTGATTCCCGCCAAAGAGTTAAAGTTAGTGTAATGCGGCAATACCTTCACTCGATACTGAGGAAACTCAAATGCCTGGGTGGATGAAGCTACGTAAATTGCCCCTGCAAGTAGGATCAGTCTGAAGGTCATTAGTTTGGGATAGCTCCGCAGTTTCCGTTTTCGTCGGGGTGATTGCCAGGTGAGGCCCAACCCCCTCCTGGTAGGTCTCTCTCCAGCAGAATGGGACTTGAGATTAACTTCACACCCATTACTATAACGGAAACCGTCAGTAAAACCAAGTCTTTTTTGAAGATCCGTCAGATTATGTAATTTCCCGTCAATTCTGCGCACTCAAACCACGGCCCGGCGCGGACGGGGCAGAGGCCGGTTCACAGAACCGGCCTAGGGTGAGGCGTGGGCTGGCCGCGCCGAGAAACGATCTTCAGGGAGCCCACCCGAGAGATTAGTTCACAAGTTGCGGTTGCGGATGACCGCTCGGAAGTACTTATGGGAAATCTTCTTTCGCCACGCCTCTCGAGCAAGGAAGTCGGCGGGAGGCGCTTCCTCAAACACCTGCCGGACCTCAACGGTTAAATATGCGCCAAGCGGGCTAATATCAGATCGAAATGAATATGGGTAATCCGCCCCACTTGGCAAGTTAAACATCCATCTATCCGTTATCTCAGAGTGAACGGATTTAGCCCTTGCTAGCCACGAAGCCTTTATTTGCCAAGGGTTCAGTTCCGATATGTCCTTGGCAAAGTTTGTCAGCGGATTCACATTCGGCAGCACGGAAACCTCTACAAACGCAATCTTCTCGCCCCGATGGTCGGGCTTCGCTGTCTCCATGGCGAAGTACAGCAACGACAACTTTTCCGGGCACTTGGCCTTGGCAAAATTCACTTCAATAGTAAGTTCGCCTCCGATGGGCAAGTAATGCACCCCATCACCGCGAGTCTCAAAACCACTCAGATCCACAAACCCGATTTGTTTCGATGCATCGAATTTCTCGCGGGCGGGCAAGACACTAAAAAATGTCACTTCAGGCCGGCCACTAAGTGGCAGTTGCCGTTCTTCGTATGGTTCCGCAGTAATTCCTGCCGCCTGAAACTCCGGAGGTTGCTTGAGAGTGATCTTAGAGGTTGGTCCCACACTTACCTGGGGAGCGGGCGCGGACGCGGGTTCGGGTGCACATCCTGCCGCAAACAGACTGAAGGAAGCTATGCACAGTGAGCTAGCCGACCAGAATTGATTCATAATTCACCTAATAATCAACTATGACCCGGTTTGTTTGCGAGGAAGTTCCCGTTGCGGACAAGTTGGCCTCGGGCGGTCGCGCCGGACCGCAAACATTCCCGGCCAGGTTCGCGTACCATAACATAAGCATCCCAATGATCGTTCGATACGACAGCCCCTTTCAGATTTCAGGCGACTTCACCCCCAAGGGCGACCAAGAAGCCGCCATCGCCAGCCTGTGCGACGGGTTAGAAAGCGGCTATCGGTTCCAAACCTTGCTTGGTGCAACCGGCACTGGAAAAACCTACACCATGGCCAGCGTCATCCAACAGATGCAGCGGCCGGCCCTGATCATCGCTCACAACAAAACCCTCGCCGCCCAGCTTTGCCAAGAATTCCGCGCGTTCTTCCCCGAAAACTCGGTTCAGTACTTCATCAGCTATTACGACTATTACCAGCCCGAAGCCTACGTTCCGTCCAGCGACCTCTACATCGAAAAAGACTCCAGTGTAAATGAGGAAATCGAGCGGCTTCGCCACTCCGCCACCCAATCCCTCCTCGAACGGCGAGACATCGTGGTGGTCGCGAGCGTCAGCTGCATCTACGGCCTCGGCTCCCCCGATGTGTATGCAGACAACGTGGTCACCTTCGAAACCGGAACCACGTTTGACCTAGACGACGTGCTGGAGCAACTGATCCGCATGCAGTTCACCCGCACGACGATGCTGCTGGAGCGCGGAAGCTTTCGCGTCCAAGGCGACACGCTGGAGATTCAACCGAAAGACGAGGAAATCGTCACCCGCATTGAATTCTTCGGAGATCAAATTGAGCGGATCCGCTTGATTGATCCGCTGACAAAAGAAGTTTTAGACGAGCCGCTTCGGTGCAGTGTATTCCCTGCCACGCACTACGTCACGCCGTTCGATCGGTTAGAGGCGGCCCTCGCCGAGATCATGGTGGAACGCGACGCGCAATGCGCCCGGTTCGAGGCGCAAGGCAAGCTGATTGAGGCGCAGCGGCTCCGGCAGCGCGTGGATTTCGATGTCGAAATGATGCGAGAGGTCGGCTTCTGCAACGGAATCGAGAACTACTCGCGCTACTTTGATGGCCGCGCCCCCGGTACGCCTCCTTACACTCTACTGGACTTCCTTCCCAAAGACGCGATTGTGTTCATTGACGAGAGCCACCAAACGTTGCCCCAGGTCCGGGCGATGTTCAACGGCGACCAGCAGCGTAAATCGGTGCTTGTGGACTTCGGATTCCGGCTTCCGAGCGCACTCGATAACCGGCCGCTGAAGTTCGACGAGTTCTTAGAGCGCGTGCCCCAGGTGATCTTCGTTTCGGCGACCCCCGGCCCGTTCGAAAAGGAAAACCAGGCGAACGAGGCTCAGCAGGTGATCCGGCCGACCTATGTGGTGGACCCGGAGATCGAGGTTCGCCCCACCAAAGGCCAGATCGACGACCTGATGTTTGAGATTCAGCAGCGGGTGGAGCGTGGCGAACGTGCGCTGGTGACGACCCTGACCAAGAAAATGGCGGAGGACCTCACTGCGTACCTGAAGGACCTGAACGTGAAGGTGCAATACATCCACTCAAACGTTCACTCGCTGGAGCGGCCCGAGATTTTGCGTGACTTACGGCTCGGCGTTTACGACGTCGTCATCGGCGTGAACCTTCTTCGGGAAGGCTTGGACCTTCCGGAAGTGACGCTTGTGGCGATTCTCGACGCAGATAAGGAGGGTTTCCTTCGTAGCAATACTTCGCTGATCCAGACCATTGGCCGGGCCGCTCGGAACCAAAACGGTCGCGTGCTGATGTATGCGGACAAGATGACCGACTCGATGAAGTTTGCGATTGAAGAGACCAATCGCCGCCGGGCCATTCAAGTGAAGTACAACGAGGAACACGGCACCGCCCCGAGCACCGTGAAAAAAGAAGTGCGAGAAACCGTGCGGTCGTTTACCGCCGTGCAAGAGATTGCCGCGCAGTACAGCGATGGCACGGTGGAATCGCTCGGTCAGGACGGAGCCCCAATTCGACTGGAGGACGTTCCGATGTTGATCGGCGCACTAGAGCGCGACATGAAGGACCTCGCCAAGGCAATGGAGTTTGAGCGGGCGGCGCAGGTTCGCGACGAAATAAGCCGACTTCGCGAACTGCTGGGCGTGGCGAACACCTCAAAGATCGGGACGGACAAACGCCGCAACCCAATGATGAACCGGCGAGGCCGATAAACAAAGAGACTGCACACAAGGTGCAGCCTCTAGGAATCTCGCTTTAGCGGCGAGATCGGCGACGCAGAAGACCTGCAGCACCGAGCCCAAGCGCAACCATCGTGGCTGGCTCCGGCACGGGCGTAATCGCGACCGTAAAGTAATGCTCGCCCTGCGTTTGGTTAGACCAAAGTCGCATGGCGCTTAAGGAGATGCCGCTTTGGGTTCCCCACACGTTTTGGCCGTTTTGGCCGACAACGGTCGGAATGAGATCGTTGACTCCGAACCCAGTGAGGCTCAGACTCCAATCGGTGTTGTTCGTAACCAGGTTCTGGCTTGCGTTGGGAAAAACGAAATTGGCGTCATCAAGCCAGGCTTCACCAACCAGCATGCTCGGAGCGCCGAATGTGTCTCGGGCCCGGATGTGAAGGTAGTTGACTACGTTCGGGGTGAGCACTGTGGATCCGGTGACGGTTCCGGCTTGCCAGGTGCTGGTCTGCGCGGCAAACTGAGTTCCTTGAACCGAGTCACTGGTGGAGATGTAGGCTTCAAAAAAGTCATCCGCGACCCCGCTAAAGGTCAGCGTCGTAGCCGAGGCGAACTGAGCGCCAAATAAAACAAGAGCAAAAGCGATAGTACGCATATGCTAATGATATCCGATGCGGGTTCAACTGTCAAGAAGATTCGGCCCGATCCCCTAATTTTGCCGGGCTTCGGCGCCACGGGACTTCATTGCTTCCCAGAACCCATCTTCCAAATCGGGTCTGCATCACCCCGAATGCAAAGCCCGTACTCAGCACAAGCACCGACACCCAGTACGCGAAAGTCGGAAATGGCATCGCTTTAAAAACTGAAACGCCATGCGGGCCGCCGAGCAATGACATGAAGACTGGGTGAACCAGAAAGAGCGGTAATGACAGTGAGCCGAGCCATGCCAGCCCCTGCCTTAACTTTCCGGTAGGAGACTTCGGGGAGATTCCCCATAGCCCGTAGGCGAGAAACGCCGTAAACAATGCATATGACAAGTTGATTTGATCGCTCGTCGCGTGCTGTCCGAGGAGTTTCGCGATCGAAAACCAAACGTAAGCGGCGGCAGTCAAAGCAGCTCCCCCGAACAGCCAGCTTCGAACTCGGAACATTGAATCCCGGACCTTGTCATCCAGCCCCGCCGCGAGTCCGCCCAGCACCGGAACCAGATACCAAAAAATTGTGCTTGCCGGACGAGCCATTTGCAGATGCTCCCGCTGAACCCAAAACGCGAGCATTTGCAGACCCATCGCGACCACCGTTATGGTAACCCAGTTTAATTTGCACTTACGTGATAGCCACACCAAAATGGGGGCGGCAATGCTGACCTGCACGGTGACCAGCGTGAAGTACAGGTGGAACGACGCGCTGCCCCATAGAACATCGCTAAACCACCGCTGAATTTGAAAGCCGTCTTGCGCCTTGTACCAAAGGTGGTAGACCGTGGTCGCAAGTAGATAGGGAACGACGGTTTTTCTCCAGCGAGAATGGGCAAACTTCCTGAGATCGCCAGTGCGCGCGATGCTTCGGGTGAGAAGCGCACAGGTGACAAAGAGAAAGAGCGGCACGGCGAAGTGGATCAACCGGTTAAATCCGTAGTGCCAGACGTCGGATTCGACTGAAAAGCCCGAGAACTTCCGAGTTCCCCGGGCAAAGCAGTGGTTCGCCACCACAAAGAAGATTCCGATCCCTTTCAGGACGTCAACGGCATCGTTCCGGGCCGACTTTGCCGCATGCACGTTCACGATTGGGCTCGCTGAATCGCGATTTGCAGACTTAAATCCTCCGACTTCATCCTTGCTCGCATCTCGGTGAGCTTGATGGCGGCCTGAGAATTTTGTGCCCGTACGGCGTCTACGATCAGAGTTCGCAAAAACACATCGCGTTGGGCGAAGCTTCCCCCGGCACGGGGCAACCGCTCGGCCAGGGCAACTCGGTCGGCGGCTTCAGCCTCCGGACGGAAGGCGGCGTTGTAAAGATGTTGACCTAGCGGAAGACCGATCGTCCGCGCGGCTTCGGATTGGTCATGATGCGCGCCGTTCGCCATGGCCTCCAGACTCTCTACCAATTGGTTCGCCCCAACGAGGTCGTTCGTTGCAACCAGCGCGAGCATGTGGTGAAGGGATGCAAAAACCAAATGCTGATCTTTGACCCGAACTAGGGCCAGATTCGCGAGTTCTTGCCAGCGGTTCCCGACAGTGACCCCCGCGAGTTCCAGTCGTTGCAACATAGAAGCCGCGTTGGAAAAGTCCCGGAAGTCGTCCGTTTGTTCGTTTCTCACGGCGGCGTCGTAGTGCCTCAGTACCGACTCAAATTCGCCCGCTTCCAGCATAAATAGCGCGTAGTGCCACTCAATGTGAAAACCAAAGTTGTTGCAATCTTTCCAGAAATGCCGACGCTGGTCAATCCAGTGTTTGCCCGTCTGGTTTCGGCCGGTCATTTCATAGACGTGAGCCACAGCGTGTCCGCCCCAGCAATCGTGCGGCTCACGTTCGGCAGCGAAGCAGCCGATTTGCTCGGCTTCCACGTAATTCCCAGCTTCTTCGAAGGCAAATGCGTGGCAGCCAAGCGCAAATGCATACCCAGGGGAATCCGGGTGAAGCTGCGCATATCGCGAGGTTGCTTCCAACATTCCCTTTGCGTCGCCGGACATAAATCTCAGCTGATGGGCGAGTTTGAGCGATAGGATATTTGCGTCGGGTGTTCCGGTGAGGGCCTCCAGCTGAGCGGCCGCCGCCCTCCAATGGCCCGCGAGCGCATGGCGGAGAGCAGTAACAAGGGTGGACTCAAAGGTCGTGCTTCCGCGCACTTCTAGAGTTTGTTCGGCCTTAGCAAGAGCGATCTCGACCATTGGAGTGAGTTCGGGTTTTGCAAGAAACAGCACTCCAAATCCTTGCAGAGCGTGGGCACTGATTAATCCGGAATCCTGCTGCAGCGCTTGGTCCAGCACAGTCATCGTTCCCCGGCCATGGCGCAAGAATTCTAAAGTAGCTTCCCCAAAGAGGGAGGCGGCTTCGGGACTAGCTGTCCGGTGCTCAATGCTCAGCGACTGGGAGGTTGTGGAAGAGTGAGTCGCCATAGCAGGTACGTGGTTGCGGGATATTCACCTAATGCAGGGGATCCGCAATTTGTTCCCGGCAAATTCAGCGTACCCCCAGGTTTCGCTTTTCGATATGAAAAAAATCTCGGCTAGGTAAAGTGCGCGTATGTCCCGTGAAGATGTTCTCGCCCGAGTGACCAAAGTGGTCGTCGAGCAAATGGCCGTGAGTGCCGATCAAATCAATGAGTCCACGTCGTTTCAAAGCGATTTGGAGGCCGATTCCCTCACCGTAGTCGAGCTTGTTATGGCGTTCGAAGAAGAGTTCGGAATCGAGATTCCGGATGGCGACGCCGACAGCCTCAAGACCGTGGGAAGCGCGGTGGACTACATCATCAGCAAGCAAGCGAACTGAGCCTCCATTCGACCCCCAGCCCTTGCGAGAAATGCTAGGGCAGGGGTACATTCCCGGCATGTCCCGCGAAGACGTTCTGGCTCGAGTGATCAAAGTCGTTGTTGAAGAAATGAGTGTCAAAGAAGAGGAAGTCAACGAATCTACTTCCTTCCAAGACGACCTCGCAGCCGACTCTCTGGATGTTGTGGAATTGGTAATGGCATTCGAAGACGAATTCGCCATTGACATTCCCGACGATGACGTGACCAATCTCAAGACGGTCGGGAACGCGGTCGAATACATCCTCAGTAAGCAATCCAACTGAGCCTCCACCCCATGTACGCGGATTTCCAGCCCTCGGGCCGAGTCGTAATCACAGGCACAGGTCTTGTGACCGCCCTCGGGTCGGGGGTTGAACGCACATGGAGCCGACTCTTGGCGGGCGATAACCCCGTCGGCCCCATCCAGTCGTTCGATGTTTCGGACTACACCACGCGGTTTGCGGCCGCCGCAGAAGATTTCGACCCCGAAGCCTGGTTAGACAAGCGTGACGCCAAGCGGGTAGACCGGTTCATTGCTTTTGCCGTGGCTTCGGCCCAGCAGGCCATGGATGAGTCCGGCCTCGTGGTCAACGACGACAACCGCGATCAGATCGGTGTGCTCATCGGTGCAGGAATCGGGGGTCTCCAAATGATGGGGGACCAGCACCGAATCCAAATCGAGAAGGGGCCGAGCAAGATTTCGCCGTTCCTCGTGCCATTCATGATTCCGGACATGGCAAGCGGATTCGTGTCTATTCTGCATGGAATGCGCGGCCCGAATTCATGTGTGGTTACCGCGTGTGCCACCGGTGCGAACTCCGTCGGAGACGCCTTTGAGATTATTCGCCGGGGCGATGCTATTGCGATGCTGGCCGGCGGCTCAGAGGCCCCGATCAACGAGATTGGCCTCGGCGGCTTCTGCGCCGCCCGCGCCATGAGCACTCGCAACGATGATCCTCAGTCGGCATCGCGCCCGTTTGACTTAAATCGGGATGGGTTTGTGCTTGGCGAGGGTTCCGGGGTGATGGTGCTGGAAGATTACGCGCACGCGAAGGCCCGGGGTGCAAAAATTATCGCCGAACTGGTGGGCTACGGCATGAGCGCGGACGCCTATCATATTACGCAGCCGGACCCCGAAGGTAGCGGTGCCATCCGAAGCATGAAGCTGGCGCTCAAGAAAGCAAATCTAGAGCCGAGTCAGATTCAGTACATCAACGCGCACGGGACCTCGACCAAATATAACGATCGGCAAGAATCCATGGCGATCCGCTCGGTATTCGGAGAAGCCGCCGATTCGGTAGCCGTGAGTTCTACCAAGTCCATGCTCGGGCACTCCCTCGGAGCCACGGGCGCGGTTGAAGCCATCATTTGTGCGCTCGCGATCCGCGACGGAAAGATTCCGCCGACGATTAACTACGAAACGCCGGACCCCGAGTGTGACTTGGACTACGTCCCAAACGTCATGAGGGAAGCCCGCGTGGATGCCGCACTCACAAACTCGTTTGGGTTCGGTGGACATAATGCCACCCTCGTGTTTGCGCGTTGCCCCGACGCCTAATCGGATTCCGCCCGTGGACGCTCCTCTCGACCGCCAGATTCAGGAGTTTTTGGATTGGTTGCGCTCGAGTCGTTCGGTGAACACAGTTCGCGCCTACGGGTCTGACCTCGCCCAGCTAAGCGAACTTCTTGAGGGCAAATCAGATCTGACACTTTCCAATTGCGAAAAATTCCTGCGCAAGTACGGAAAATCGAGGGTTACTCGGGCGCGAAAGCTCAGCACTCTCAAAGCGTTCTGCAAGTACTTGGTCCAGACCAAGCAACTTGCCCAAGACCCAAGCCAGCTGCTGGAGGCACCGATTCAGCGCCGCGACTTGCCCAAGGTACTCAGCCCGAGTCAAGCGGAAGCCCTGCTAGAAAGCGATCCTAAGAGCAAAACTCCCCGGCGCGACCGCGTAATCCTAGAACTCATGTACAGCGCGGGCCTACGGGCGAGCGAAGTCGTCGGGCTTGAGCTATACGCGGTGGACCTCCGAGAGAACACCCTTCGCATTCGAGGGAAGGGCAACAAAGACCGCATTGCCTTGTTCGGCTCGCTCGCCAACCAGGCGATCCGAGAGTATCTGGAGCACGAGCGCGTTCCGCATGTCCAGGCCGAAGCCCCCCCGCTCATCACGAACCCCCAGGGTCGGCCGTTGACCACTCGTTCGGTCCAAAATGTGGTGCGGCGCGCCTGCGTGATGGCGGGATTGCCGCCCGAGACTTCCCCGCACACGTTGCGGCACAGCTTTGCCACCCACATGCTTGATGGCGGGTCCGACCTTAAAACTGTCCAACAGCTTCTCGGGCATGAAAGCCTCTCGACTACCCAAATTTACACGCACGTGAGCATCGAACGACTTCGCGACACCGTGGACCGCGCGCATCCAAAGTCGAAGGTGAGCGGGTGAACTACGATCTTGTCATTGTCGGCGGCGGAACCGGCGGAGTCGCCGCAGCGCTTACCGCCACTGAACTCGGCCTCCGAGTCGCAATCACGGAGACGGTGCCGTGGCTTGGGGGACAATTCACAAGCCAGGCGGTGCCGCCCGATGAACACCCGTGGATTGAAACGGCAGGCTGCACTCGCCGCTACCGCGCACTTCGCGACGGCATCCGGAGTTACTACCGACAGCATCGAAAGCTCACCGAAAAGGGCTCCGCTGAGCAGTATCTCAACCCCGGAAGCGGCTGGGTGAGCCACATAGCCCACGAGCCCCGCGTTAGCCATGCCGTGCTAATGGCGATGCTGGACCCCGCAATTCGCAATGGCCACTTGACCGTGTTGCAGCCGTTCTTCCCGATTCGCGCGGATGTGAACGGACACCGAATTGAAGCCATTCACGTTCAAAATTTGCAGTCGGGCGAGGAAGTCCGGCTTGCGGCTCCCGTGTTTCTGGATGCGACCGAACTCGGGGACCTTCTCCCGCTTACCGGAACTGATTACGTGACCGGTGCCGAATCTCGGGCCGAAACCGGCGAGCCGCACGCGCCCGACGTTGCGGATCCGACCGACAACCAGGCATTCACCTGGTGCTTTGCCCTTGGTTACGAACGCCTCGGCAACCGAGAAATGGCCGAGCCCGCCGACTACCATAAGTGGCGATCCTACGTTCCGCAAATGGTTCCCGCTTGGCCGGGCCGCTTGCTAGACTGGACAGTTTCTGATGTGCGCGCACTCAGCCCACGCACGTTCAGCCTCTTCGGCAATTGGGGCATGTTCACCTACCGACAAATTGTGGACACAACCAAAGTCGCCGACATGCCGTACGATACAACCATCGTCAATTGGGCTCAGAACGACTGCCTCGCCAACGTGATTGACGTTTCGGCGGAACAGCAGGCCCGCGCGCTTTACGATGCGCGGCAACTTTCGCTTTCGGTTGCCTACTGGCTGAAAACCGAAGCCGAACGGCACGACAAAGGCTATGGCTATCCCGAGCTCTTCTTGGATGGCACCACGGTGGGCACCGAAGACGGCTTGGCGCAGGCTCCCTATTTCCGAGAGGCCCGCCGCATTCACGCCCTCAAAACGGTTACCGAACTTCATGTTGGAGTCGATGCCCGCCCGGGCGAGACAGGGGCAGAAACTTTCAACGATAGCTGCGGCATCGGCGCGTACCGTATTGACTTGCACCCCAGCACGAGAGGCCGGAATTCAATTGATCTGGGTAGCTACCCGTTCCAGATTCCGCTAGGGGCCCTAGTTCCAACGCACACCGAGAACCTCATCGCGGCGTGCAAGAACATCGGTACAACCCACATCACCAACGGTTGCTATCGCCTCCACCCGGTTGAATGGAACATCGGCGAAGCCGCCGCAAACCTCGCGCACTGGGCCTTGCAGCACTCGACCACGGTTCAAGATGCCTACGCGAGCGGACTGACAGAAATTCAGAATGCGCTGCAATCCCAAGGCGTCCCCCTGATGTGGGATATAGAAACCCGCCCCCTTTAGCAGTACACTCCAATTCATCATGAGTTCTTTAAACCTGATTGGCTACCTCACCGAGAGCATTGAGGCGACGCGCGAGGATTATGTAAATGATCTTCAGGCGTGCACGCCCGAGATGCTGTCGTTTCGGCCCGAGAAAGGCGGCCGAAGCATTGCCGATTTCACGTATGAAGTCGCGGTCGTAAACAACCGCATTGCCGCCCGAATGCGCGGCGAAGATCCCGGTCCATGGCCGTTTGAGGGCTGGGTAACCGCGCCCGAAGACATGCAGTCAACCGAAGCACTGGTGAACGCAATCAACGAAAGCGCGAACGCCGTCACCGAGGCACTCAAAGGTCAGACCGAGGAGAAGCTACTGGAAGAGGTCACCTTTGGGAATAGCTCTCCCACCAGCCTGTTCAAACTCGCGGCGATGGTCCCGTACCACACCGGCTACCACGATGGCCAAATGAACTATATCCAGAGTCTTCACGGCGACCAAGACGTACACTGGAAGTAAGGATGCATCAAGTTCCGCTCGGACCTGAATACACCGACCTCGCCCCCGAGGTGGTGTCAGACCGAATACGCGCGGCGAAAGCCACGCTGGGTTCGCGGCTGGTGATTTTGGGTCATCACTACCAACGGGACGAGATCATCGAACACGCGGATTTTCGCGGGGACAGTTATAAACTCGCCAAAGATGCCGCGAGCCACCCCGAAGCCGAGATCATCGTGTTTTGCGGGGTTCACTTCATGGCGGAATCGGCCGACATTCTCACGCCCGATAGCCAGACCGTGATTCTGCCGAACTTAGCCGCAGGTTGCTCGATGGCGGACATGGCGAACGCGTTCCAAGTAAAAAGTTGCTGGAAACAACTCACCGAACTCGGGCTGGATGCGGGTACGGTGCCCGTCACCTACATCAACTCCGCTGCGAGCCTCAAGGCCTTCGTCGGAACGCACGGCGGAACCGTCTGTACCAGCACCAACGCCCCGGCGGCGGTGAAATGGGCGCTCGGGCGTGGCGAGAAGGTTCTCTTCTTCCCCGACCAGCACCTCGGCCGAAACACGGGTTTCTCGCTCGGCTACAACCCCAAAACCGACATGGTGGTTTGGGATCCATTCAAGCCACTCGGCGGAAACACCGCCGAGGACTTGCAGCGCGCCACCTTCATTCTGTGGAAAGGGCACTGCAGCGTTCACCAGCGGTTCACCGTTGCCCAAATTGAGGCCGCCCGCGCCAAATACCCCGGTGTTCGCGTCGTGGTTCACCCCGAATGTCCGCTCGAAGTGGTTCAGGCTGCCGACGAGAACGGCTCGACCGAGTTTATTTTGCGTACGGCCCAGAATGCGCCCGCCGGATCCATTCTTGCGATTGGCACCGAGATCAATTTGGTCAACCGTCTTGCTTCGGAAAATCCAGACAAGACAATTTTCTGCCTCGACCCGCAGATCTGTCCGTGTTCGACCATGTATCGAATCCATCCCACGTTCTTGCTATGGGCGCTGGAGAACTTGGTGGCAGGCACTGTGTTGAACGCCATTCGCGTGCCCGAAGAGGTCGCGGTTCCGGCCCGCCGAGCCCTGCAGACCATGCTCACCATCACGGGCTAGAAGCAAAATGGCGCAGGACTCCAAGAGCCCTGCGCCTTTCGTTTTCTTTCTGTAGCTTAGTCCAGGTTGTTCGGAGTGAGGATCGTGTTGAAACTCGTTCCGCTTTCGTCCACGGTCACCAGGAAGTTACCGGAGTTATTGAGGTCGTTCACAAAGGTCACGACGCCCGAATTGCTGAGGGTTACCCGGCTGTTGATGAGGATCGGGTTGCCATCCACCCAGAAGCAACCTCGGGGGTTGTTTCCGGAGTCATCCGCGACATAGCCGCCAATCACGCCGTCGTCGTTGATGGTGGTTGCGAACGCGTTGTTGAACCCGGCCGGGTTCGTCAGCAGGGTCGTAGTGCCGCCGATCCGAACAAACGCGCGTCCTACTTGGTTCACGCGGCCAGCGCGGCCAACGACGACACCCGCCGTATTGATGTCATTCGCCACGGTATAGGCGAAGCCAGGAGCGTCAAACGTGGTAAAGGTAGCACCTGACCAAACAAACGCCGGTCCATTGCCCGCGCCATCGGTCTCATAGCCGCCGACAATCGCGCCCGCGCCATTGATCGCTCGGCAGATCGGGTTCAAGAACGGACCACGAGAAGTAAGCGTGCTGTCTGCGTTTTGCCGCACCAAAGTGGAATTCGGAACGCCGTAGACAATTCCGCCGATAACCCCACTGTTGTTAATCACTTGAGCTTCACCGGTAGAGCCCACCGAGGACCAATCGAGCACCTCGGCCAAGCCGCCTGTAATGCGCATCGGGCTGGTGACCAATGCGCTGGTGATGGCCCGTCCGACCACAGTTCCAGAATCGTTGTTGTAAGTGCCGACGGACTGATTGAACCCCGGAGGTTCCGGAAGGAGGTCGAATCCGCCCGCTTCGCTCCAACTAGATGCACGCAGATCACCGGCGGCGATAAGGGTGGAACCAACCGTCGTGCCACCTTGGTTAATTCGGGCGAACACGGTCGTAAGGCCGATCCCGGGTCGGATGACGGTAGCGTCAAAGGTTGCATCTTCGAAGCCGAGTCCGCCGCCTCCGCCGCCGTTCCCACCACCGCCGCCGCAGCCGATCAGGCCCGCCGAAACGGCGAGCAAAGTGAAAGTTAAGAATCTGTTTATTCGCATGACAACCCTAAAACGCAAGAAATGACTGGAGGAAACCTCCTTGAAATACAGTATTACATACCGATCAGCCAAAGCCCCGTGAAACCACCGGGTAAGGCAGGCGACCCAAAGTTGAGGAATACTTGGTTCACCCTACATGAGATTAACGCTGTGCAAGCTTTGTTCGTTCGCAGATCGGCTTTCTTCGGGCAATCCGGTGATCTTCGGCATCTTCTCTCGGATGTCAAGCGGCACTGGGTTTCCGGCTCGGCTTGACCCGTGCTATCTCGTGGTGGAGATCGAAGCCGAGCCTATCGAAACCGGAAGCGCGGTCCCCATGGAAATTCGGCTGTTGGACGAAGACGGCCGAATTCTCACCGCGTGGGGCGGCGACCTTGAGTTTATGCCAAGCTACGAAGCGATCCCGAGCCGGACGTTCATTCAGTTGCAACTCCCGTGGGACCAGCATTTTGTTTTCAACCAAGCGGGGACCTTTCGGTTTGACGTCGTCCTTCGCCCCGAAACCGAAGATGAGCAGGTACTCGGCGGCGAGACGCTCATTGTTCACGCCGGGCCACCCAAGCCGTAAGTGTGTTGGCCCGGTATGGGTGCTTCGGGCAGGTATAATGGAACCCGCCCACGCAGGGGTATAGCTCAGTTGGTAGAGCGGCGGTCTCCAAAACCGTAGGTCGCGGGTTCGAGTCCTGTTGCCCCTGCCATTTTCCCCCTCGGCCTATTCAGGGCGGATGCTTTCTTCAGGCTTCGCAGCCGGATCCGGCATCATGACAGCGCCCAATGTGCGCGAGCCCCGTGCAAGTTCCATCAGGAACTGCTTCGCCCGCTCGGCATCGCCCGCGTCGCAAAGCTGCTGCAAGATCGCGAGTTCCGCGCGAAGCCAATCCCAATCGGGGGGCGATTGCTGCGTGGACCGAATTTTAGGATGCTCGGTCGGAATCAGTTCTTCTTGCGAATAGACTAACTCTTCGTGGATTTTCTCGCCCGGGCGCACCCCCACAAACTTGATCTCAATATCCACGTCCGGCTTTAGCCCGTGAAGCCGAATGAGGTCTTTCGCGATGTCCAAAATTCGCACTGGCTCACCCATGTCCAAAATGAACAGCTGCCCCGATTTCTCGGTCGAGCCCGCTTGCAAGATGAGTTGCACCGCTTCGGGAATCGTCATGAAATAGCGGGTCATTTCTGGGTGCGTGATGCGCACCGGCCCACCCCGAGCAATCTGCTTTTCGAGCACAGGCACGAGCGATCCGCGCGAGCCAAGGACATTCCCGAACCGAACTACCGAGAAAGAGGTTTCCGACCGCGCCGCGAGCGAACTCACGATCATTTCGCCCACCCGTTTGGTAGCGCCCATAACGCTGGTCGGGTTTACGGCTTTATCAGTCGAAATCAACACGAATCGTTTCACGCCGTACTGGATTGCAGTCTCCGCCGTGCGAAGTGTGCCAAATACGTTGTTGAGAATTGCCTCTATGGGGGCGGTTTCCATGAGCGGAACGTGCTTATGGGCCGCGGCATGGAACACGACGCTTGGCATATAGCGCTCGAACGCGCGCCGAAGGGTGGCTCGGTCGCGCACGTCGCCAATACGCGCGCTCGGAATTAGGTTCGTGCTCATCAGGAGCTCTTGCTCCATATCATAGATGCTGTTTTCGCCCTTGCCAAATAGCACCAGATGACCCGGACTGACGCGCGCGACCTGACGGGCAAGTTCGCTTCCGATAGAGCCGCCGCCGCCCGTGATCATCACCGATTCCCCTTCCAGGTAAGCGAGGGCCGAACGGGGAGCTGGCGCCGAGACTTCCCGCGCGAGAAGGTCCTCGATGTCTACATCTTTGAGTTGGTCACGAAGTTCTTGAGTGCCGAGCAGGAGCTTTGAGACACTCGGAAGGGTACGCACCTTGGCGCGGGTGAGGCGGCAGGTCTCCGCAATTCGGCGCATCTGTTCGGAAGTGGCCGTCGGCACCGCGATGATGATTTCATCAACGTCCAGAGCTTCCACAAGGTGGGGGATGTCTTCCGTGCTTCCCTGCACCCGGATTCCGTTCAGAATCAAATGCCGCTTTTCGGGGTCGTCGTCTATGAAGCCCTTCACCACGCGCTTATTGGCGGGCGACTTCATGATCTCGCGAAGCATCATTTCCCCGGCGTCGCCGGCGCCGACGATCAGAGTTCGCACCGGGTTTTCAATAGCCGGGTTGATGGGCCGTTGCCGCCAACTGGCAAGACGCATGCTGACCCGGGTTCCAGTGAGGGCCGTTCCGAGCAAAAAGATGTAGAGGAACGGGACACTGAGTGGCAACTTTCCGGGGAAGAACCCGAGCTGATAAACCGCATAAATCAGCCCCAGCATTCCCGCCGAGAGCAGCAAGTTAATGAAGTCGTAGAGCCCAATATATCGGGCGTTGATGCGGTAGATCCCTCGGGCATAGCAGATCGCTGGGCCGATCAGCATCAGGCCAAAAACCGCTGGCCAAGTGAGTTCCGGGTGCGGAATGCCGCCCCGGAAGTCGCTGGCGATAAGCATCGCCAGAATCAAAGACCCGCCAAAAAAGACAAGATCCAGGCCCATGACGAGCGCGGATCTTTTCTTCGAGAAAGTGCGTGCGATCATAAGGGGGTCCTGGAATAGACCCCTTCAGTGTACACCCGAAACTGCGTTTTAACGCTCGCGGAGTTCTTCGGCCACGCGCTGTAGCTGAATACTGGTGCGTTGACCCATCAGCAAAATGGTCTGATCACCGGATTTCCAGGCGACGGCATTGAGCCCGTTCAACATCCCGACTTGGTAACGGTTGTCAAAGCTGTTTTGAAGCCCTTCGAGCGATTGGGTGCCCGCGAGCACATAGAGCCGCATGATTTCGGTGCCGTCCGAGACATCCACGGCATAAATTTGCCGGCCCTCCACCGTTCCGCGGTACGCCTGGCCGAACATGAGCGGCAGACGGCGATCGGTGATGTCTTGCTTCGACTGGTTTCGAATCCAATTCTGAGTCGAGTCGCTCGGGTTGGTCGGAGCCATTCCCGCCACCATGCGCGGAACGTCGTCCGCACTCATCGGAGTTCCCGACGGCCCTGCGGCCCGGTTCATGAGACCGACACCAATGATAAGCGCAGCAAGACCCCCCGCAAAAACACGGGAATAACGCGAGACGAACGTTTCAGCCCGGTTGGTTTGGTCAAGTGCCCGAATTCGCTCCCGGCATGCATTCCACGCGGCGGGATCGTCTACAGGGGGGCAGTTTGCCTTGAGAGTCTTCTTGAGGTCTTGAATTGCAATCAGTTCAGATTGCAGGGTCGGGTCTTGGCGGATCGCCTCTTCCACCCTCGCCATTTCACTGGCATCGAGGGCTTGGTCGGCGTACGCATGGAGGTCGGTCGGGTCAATCATTCAGTGTCTCTTGCTCGGATATAACCATTTTTCTCGGCGTAGTGTTCCAATTCCCGGCGCAAAATTGCCCGTCCTCTTGCTAGTCTTGATCGAACGGTGCCTATCGGGACCTGGGTGGCCTCCGCGACTTCCTCGTACGTAAGTCCTTCCACATCGCACAGCAAAACAGTCATGCGGAAGTCGGCTGGGACCTTTCCCAGCGCGGCTTCGACTTCGGCGCCGACGATTCCGTCGAGCAGGATGCGGTCGGGAGAAATCTCCTCGGGCGCGGCGGGTTCGGCCACGTATTCTTCCTCAAAGCTGTCCGCGTGGCCTTCGCGCTTACGTTGGCGATACTTATTGATGTAGAGGTTCGTGAGGATGCGGAGCATCCACGCCTTAAAGTTGCGGCCGTCAAACCGGTCAAACGCCGAATAGGCCCGCACCACCGCCTCTTGAACGAGGTCGCTGGCATCATCCCGGTCTCGGGTCAGCCGCAGTGCGCTCCCCAGCAAAGCCGGAAAAATTTGCTCCGTCATGCGCTCGAAACGATCGCGTGAAGGATTGGGCCGTGAGAACCGCATGTTTGTGCGAACTATACCTATTCACACCCGTTTCTCCACGGTCGCCGAAGCCCTAATGCCCAGTGCCCGGGCCCAGGTAAAAACACCTCAGTCAGTAGACCGTCTAAACTACTGCTTGAACCTTGGAGGAGTAAATGAAAGCCAAAGGAATTGGATCCGCGACTCTGCTCGCACTCATGATGGTGTCGGCGCACGCGCAAACCCCCGTCGTTATTAGAGAGATTTTGGTGCGCGGAAATGTGCGGATCAGCACGGACGTGATCCGGGCGACGATGCGAAGCGCAGAAGGGCGGCCCTTGAATGCCGCCGAACTGGAACGGGACCAAACTTCCCTGCGAAACCTGGGCTTTTTTAAGACCGTCCAAGTGTTCACCCGCGAAGTCAGTGCCACCGAAGTTCAAGTGGTGGTGGATGTCGAAGAAAATCCGGTGATCAAAGAGATCAGCGTGATCGGTAACACGGTAGTTTCGACAGAAGACATCCTCAAAGTGGTCTCCCAACAAACCGACCAGGTTCTCAACCTGAACTCTCGCAAACAAACGTCCGACGCCGTACGCGAGCTTTATTCCAAGCGCGGCTATTTCGCCGACGTAGACTTTCCGGTGCAAGAAGACGCCCCCAACACCCTCGTGGTCATGGTGATTGAGACCACCGTAAATGACATCGTGATTACGGGTGCCACGAAGACCAAGCCGTTTGTTTTCGACCTACTCATGCGCACCAAGCCGGGCCAGCCTTTCAACCAGCGCACCTGGGGCTCGGATTATCGCCGTCTGGCAACGACGCAGTGGTTTAGCGACGTGCGGGCCAGCGAACGTCCCACGGGCGAAATCGGCCGATTTGACCTTCTTCTGGACGTGAAAGAGCAACGCACCGCCGTATTTGACATCGGCGCGGCGCTTGACCCCCGCAGCCGTCTCGCCGGAACCCTCCGCGTTCGCGACACAAACTTCCGGGGCCGCGGGCAACAACTCGGCGCAAGCTGGATGCAAGACACATTCGGCTCCGGTGCTTCCGTAAGCCTTGATTTCACCGATCCGTTCATGTTCCGGTCCAACACCGAACTTACCGCTTCGGTGTTCTCCCGCGTAAACAGCAACTTCAACAACTTCGGCGGGAACAGTAACCTGAATGACGACGCGCGGTTCGACGAGCGACGCACGGGTGCGAACCTCGGCCTAACCCGCACGTACCGTCAGAAATACTCTTTGACGGGCGGAATAAGCTTCGAAGATATCCGCACCGTCAACCAAAGTTCGGGGAACAACGCGTTCATCCAGCAAGACGGTCAGCTGTACAAGTTCTTAATCCAGGGCACGTCCGACACGCGCGACGTTCCACTGGAACCGTTCTCGGGTTCGTATGCTCGCATTGCTTTCGAACCGGGATTCAGCGACATTAAGCGAATCGGCGGCGCGGTCTCGGATTCCCCGCAGGTGCTGGGCAGCAACAACTATTTGAAGGCGAGCCTCGAATACCGAACGTTCTACAGCAAGGCACCGAAACCGCGACCGGGAATGACGGACGAAGAACGCATTCGCTTGGAAACCAAGGCGCGCCCCGTGCTGGCTGCGCGGGTGAAGGCGGGCACCATCAAGGGCATCGTGCCGTTCTTCGAGCAGTACTTTGCCGGCGGATCAGACACGATTCGTGGCTACGACGAGCAACGATTCTGGGGCCGCAACACCTTGGTTTCCACCGTCGAACTTCGGTATCCAATTCAAGACAATTTCAACCTCGTCGGTTTTGTGGACTACGGCGGGGCGTGGGGTGGTTACTCCACGATTGACACGGACGGCGACGGCAGTCTGCTGGACGAAAAGTTCACCCAGAGCGACCGGCTCAATCTTCACTTCGGCTATGGCCTCGGCGTCGGGTTCAAAACCCCGCTCGGCTCGATTCGCATCGACTTCGGTTTCACCCCGAAAGGCAATTCTCGAACCCACTTCACGATCGGAAGCACGTTCTGACGTCATATAAAACAAAAGGAACCTAACTTAACATGAAATCTCTTAATTTGAAAAATCCTGCGCTTGGCTGGATTGCGGCGTGCTTGATTGGCGGATTTACCTTCCTGTCCGGCTTCCAAGGCGGTGCAGAAAAGACCGGTGTAATTGACCTGAACAAAGTCATTCAGCAGTCAGAGCTCGGCAAGTCCAACACGAAGAAGTTGAACGACGCGCTCTCGCTTCGGCGGGGCCTCATCGACTTTCTTACGACCTACATGGTGCTTACGACCGAACAAGCCGAAAGCCTGCGCCAGCTGACCCTGAAGGCCGCGCAGACCGAAGCCGACAAGGCCCAGATTGAGAAAATCAAGAAGGATGTCATGGAATCGGACAAGAAGCGACAAGACTTGATGAGCAAGTCCACGCTGACGGAGACGGACAAGCAGCTCCTGCAAGATTACAGTCAACGCGCCCGAATCAATGAAGAGCGCGCGGGCACCTGGGACAAGGAATTCAGCATGGAGCTTAACGAGCTTCGCGACCAGCTGCAACAAGATACGATCAGCCAGGCCAAGGCCACGCTTGCAGAAACCGCGAAGGCTCAGGGCTACACCACCGTTCTCGAATCTACCGTCGCCCCATACGGCGCAAACGACCTTACCGACGCAACGGTTAAGGTGCTGAATGCCAAGAAGCGCTAATCTTCTTCTATTAGTGCTTGGGTCGGCTTTGGGGTGTTCATCCCCAAAGCCGACGCGCGTTTATGTAGACCTCTCGCAAGTGCCGGTTCAGACCACGTCGGTCGCTCCTGTGCAGTACCAGACCAAAGCCGCACCTTCTGGCGGCTACCGCATAGAAGCCCGGCCAGGAGTGAGTCTCCTCGTCGGACTCTCGGAGGCCCGGCTAAAGGCCGCGCTGGAAGAGAGCCGGGAAAATCGGCAGGCGGTCATCGCGCGCATTTTGGAGCAGCGCCTGGAAGAGAGCAACCGGCAGTTTGCTTCCCGTTTGCGTTCTGAATTGCGAGTTCTGGAGGAAGATCAGTGGAAGGAGCTTTCGAATTCCCTCGAGCGAACGCGGGTTCCGTTTGACAAAGTCGCCGATCGGCTTGGTGCCTTGCAACTTGAACTTGCCGATCTTGTGGGTTTTCCTGATCAGGGAAACCCGAATCTACCGGATGCGGAGTGGGCGAAAAGGCGGCTCGCGCGGGCCGACGAGATTCGACGAGAAATGGCGGAATTGGAGGCTCAGTACATTCGCGAGCGAAACGCTATCCTCCGCTCGATCGCGGAGCGGTATCTGGACCGTGCCAGCGAGCTAGAAGTTATCAATCGGCGTGAAGCCCAGGCTTCCCGAGACCGAATTTTGCAGGAATTCCGCCTTTCTAACGAGCCGATTCGGGTTCCGCGAAGCGAAGTCATGACCGAAATTCAGATCGAGACAAAAGACGACCCAGCGGCTCCGGTTATCTGGGAGACCGTTCCCGCAACCACGAAGTCTATTCCCGGCGGGCAAGGAAAACGCTTCAGCGAGAATTCTAAAGCGGAGTGGGCCAAGTTGTGGGCGGGCATCCGGGAATACACTCTGGTATCTTCCCCCGCCGAGGGCGAAAATCGCACGGCTGAGTTCATTCAATGGCTACGAGACCAAAAACTTATACCCTCGCCGAGCTCGGCGAGCAACTAGGAGCGGACCACGTTTCCCACCCCGCACACGAGGTGGGATGCGCTTGTTTAGCTCATCACGGCGAGACGGACGGCATCGCATTTGCCGAAAACGCGACCGCGCTCGCCGAAGCCGAAGCGAGCTCTGTTGGCGCGTTGGTGATCGGGCCGAACATGGAGTCCCGCAAGCCTCACATCCGCGTTGCCGAACCGCGTAACGCCTTCGGACACATCATCGGTTTGTTCAAACAACCGTTGCCGAGTCAACCGGGAATCAGTCCTCTTGCAAATGTTCACCCGACGGCGACCGTTGCTCCCGGGGCCTCAATTGGCGCGTTCGTAACGGTAGGCGAAGAGTCCGTGATCGAAGACGGAGTTCAAATCCACGACGGTTGCTTCGTTGGCCCGCGCTGCTTTGTGGGGTCAGGAAGCCTGCTGTATCCCCGGGTGACGCTCGTCTCGGATATCACGCTTGGGAAGAACTGTATTTTGCATAGCGGCACGGTCGTAGGAGCGGACGGTTTCGGCTACGTCTGGAACGGCTCCGAACACGCGAAAGTACCGCACGGTGGCGGCGTTGTTATCGGCGACTCGGTGGAAATCGGGGCGAACACGACGATTGACCGGGCAATGGCGGGCCACACCCGAATCGGCTCCGGAACTAAGCTCGATAACCTGGTGCAGATTGCGCATAACTGCACAATCGGTCGTCATGTCATCATCTGCGGCGGAACCATGGTCGGCGGCTCGGCGGTCATCGAAGACGGCGTCGTGATCGGCGGACACACGTCCATCAGCGACCACGCCCGCGTGGGAAGCGGCGTTCGCCTCGCAGGCCGAAGCGGGGTGTGGGGCGAATGCCTAGTGCCGGGTGAGTATTACGGTGTCCCCGCAACCCCGCTGCGGGAATCCATGCGCCAGCAAGCCGCGATCAAGAAGTTGCCCGACTTTATGAAGCGATTCCGGGAGCCACGCTCGTGACGCAGACCTTTGCCCGCCAGACCCTGCGCGAGCCCGTAAGTTTCTCCGGAAAAGGACTCCATTCGGGCGAGCCGGTGAAGGTCACGGTTTCGCCCGGCGATCAGCAGATTGGTTTTCGGACGGGAAGCGGCACGAGAATTCCGATTCGGCCCGACGCCGTGGTGGATACCTCGCGCTGCACGTGCATTCCGGGGATCAGCACCATCGAGCATCTTATGAGCGCCCTTGCCGGGCTGGAAATCACCGACGCGGAGGTAGAGGTCACGGGAGGCGAGCTTCCCGGGCTTGACGGGAGCAGCGCGGAGTATGTAGCCGCGTTTCGAGCGGCGGGGCTGACCTCCATTGGCTCGCTCGCCGTGGAAGGGCCGTTCGCACGGATATTCAGCAAAGAAGAAACTCACACCTGCGCGATTTCGACGGGCCACGGCCTGTGGCAATATGACTTTGTGACTCAAGGCTCCCGGTGGCCCGGGCACCAGACCTTTTGCCTAGACCTGACACCCGAAAGCTACGCCACCGAAATTGCCCCCGCCCGAACCATTGCCTTCGAGGAAGAGCTGGAATGGATAAAGCAGCACGGACTTGGGCGCGGCCTAGATGAACATTCCGCCCTCGTCCTGGGCCAACACGGCTATCTGAACGCGAGCCGATTTGACGTCGAACCTGTGCGGCATAAGTTACTTGACCTCATTGGCGATCTGTATTTATCTGGGATCCCAATTCGCGCCCTGAATGTGGTCGCGGAACGGGTCGGACATACGGCAAACGTGGCCCTTGCCCGCCGCCTCGCCGAAGCCACGAAGCGCCTCTACAGCTAGTTACAATTTCTAACAAGTAGACTAGAAATATGCGATCCGAGTCACTTGAGTTTTTGAAAGCCATTGTCAACGTCCCCTCCCCATCTGGGTTTGAGGAACGCGCCGCCCAGGTGTATCGCGATTACACCAAGGACTTCGCCGACGAAATCCGCACCGATGTTCACGGCAACGTCTGGGCCATCGCCAACCCCGAGGCCGAACGAAAAATCATGCTCGCCGGGCACATGGACGAAATCGGCTTCATCGTCCATTACATTGACGATGCGGGCCTGCTTTACTTTAGTGGCATCGGCGGTCACGACAGCATCATTCCGGTCGGACAACGCGTTTGGGTACACACGGCAAGCGGCCAAGTTCCGGGAATCATCGGCCGAAAACCCATTCACCTTTTGGAAGAAGAGGAGCGCAAGAAGAAGCCGGAACTGAAAGACCTCTGGATTGACATCGGCGCGTCGAATCGCGAAGAAGCGCAAGGCAAGGTGCAGCTCGGCGACTGCGCGACGTTCCAGTACGAGTTTCAGACGCTTATGGGCGACCGCGCCGCCGCGCGGGGATTCGACAACAAGATGGGCACCTATGTGGTCGCCGAAGCCTTGCGGCTACTCAAAGCCGATGGCGGTCTTGACCCGAATGTGGGCGTCTATGCCGTCGCCACGGTGCAAGAAGAAATCGGTCTGCGCGGCGCAAAGACCTCGGCTTACGGAATCGGAGCCCAAACTGGCCTCGCGGTGGACGTGAACCACGCAATTGATTACCCGAGCGTGAGCAAGACCCGATACGGGCAACTCGACATCGGCAAAGGGCCGAGCGTGATGCGGGGAGCCAATACCAACCCCATCACCTTCAAGATGATTCTGGAAGGCGCGAAGAAGGAAGACATTCCCTATCAGGTGGATGTTGCACCGGGCGGAACCGGCACCGACGGCAATGCCATGCAGCTTAACCAAGCTGGCATGGCAGTTGGGATTCTGGGCGTACCGCTCCGATACATGCACACTCCGTGCGAGTTGCTCTCGCTTACGGACGTGCAGAACTGCGCCCGCCTGATGGCGGCCTATTGCCGGTTGGTGACCCCGAGCACGGACTTTACTCCGCGACTCTAGATCTGCATTCGGCTCATTTCGGCCCGGAAGCGCTCGTGAATGAAATTCACGAGCGCGACTCTTTCTTCGCCTGAAGCAGGCGTGAATCGCAATCCGGTCGCATAGAGCGAGCTATCCGGAAGAGCCGTGCTGTACCGCACTTCAGCGTGAACCTTTAGGGGTTCTTCTTCACCGTGCTGAATGGACGCCACCACGGTGTCTCCCACCGTATAGGCGACCTTGCTTCGAATCTGGAACCCACCGAGACTGAGGTCAACGATAATCGTTGGTTCGCTCTCTTTGTCTTCGGTGATGATCTTGGCAAATTCGAAAATATCCCAGCGCTGGTGTCGCCGCGTTTCGGTTGTACTGTTGAAATCTTTCAAACGGTTCCCCATGGATGGTCTTGGACCTATTAGTTCAAATATTGGTCAGAGGGCCTGACTTCTCTAGTTTTTCCCTGATAAAGCAAAAACCACCCTGGTAATTTCAAGGTGGTTTTTGATTTCGCAGTGAACGTGTTTGTTACTGCTTGCGGATGAGGACGTGGCCTGTGGCCGTGTCCACTTCGATTTGGACGCCTAGGCTTTGTTGAAGGAAGCTAAGCGGAACAATCGTGCGGTCTCCGCGAAGGTAGGCGCGGTATTCGAGCTTCACGGCGTTACCGCCGATCTTGGCCGAATCGCTACCGATGCGAATGAACAGGTCTTGGCTTGCGCCCGAAGCGAGCACGCTCTTGGATGCGGCATTCCACTTCACTTTTCCGCCGGCATGCTCGTACAGGTGGCGGAGCGGAGACATCGGGATGCCTTCCGTTACGTGCGGTGCCACGTCGAACTGAACCGGGGTTCCGTTGTAGCTGATGCTGAGGGCGCCAGCACGGGCGAGCCGCGTTCCTGCCTTGACCGTCACCATCGTCGAAGCGGCAGTTTGAACCGGCTTCACGGCTGGTGCCACCGGCGGCTTAGCAATCGGCTTTGTAACCGGCTTGACCACCGGATTCAGGTGCGGCTTCACATTGGCCACGGGCGGAAGCACCGGAGCCTTACCGACCGGGGCTTTCACGACCGGCTTAGCAACCGGAGCGATGAGGCGGGTTCCCGTCGGTTTGAGTGAACGAACGCCCGAAACGATGATCGGCGGATTCTTCACCGAAGGAGCAGCGACGGCTTGAGCCGGGCGAGCAAGTCGTCCGGTAGCCACGGTTGTCATTCGGGTGAGCGGCTCAATCGGCGGAATCGGGACGGCGGCCACCGTGTTGTTCGGGACCGGGTTCGAAATCGGGGTGCTGATGCGGTCCGTGCGGCCACCCGGGTTGTTTACCAACACGCGAACCACGCGGCTTCGGAACGTAACGTTGTTTTGGTCAACGGCCCACACTTGGAGCTCATGCCAACCGTTGATCACGCTTTCCGTATCCCAAATGTAGGTGAACGGTTCGACGTTGCGGATGGCCTTCCACTCGCCATCAATCATGAAGCTCACAAACGGCTTCGTGATGTTGCGGGTCATGTCCATCCTGATCTCGACGATGCCTTCAAGCGTTTGTCCCGGCTTCGGCGAAACAATCTTCACCGGCAGGTCCACACCCGTATCGAGCGTCAAGCTGTCTTGCTTGGTCGCAACCAAAGTTCCATCTTCGGCATACATCCGAATTTCCATCGGGTTGGTGCCTTCCTCAAGCCGAGAAAGGTCAACGTGGAACTTCAGCACCTGTTCTGAATTGCTGGAGACCACGGCGCGGGTTGCCACGCTTCGGCCATTTACTCGCAATTCGATGACTCGGGCCCGAGATTCATGGAACCGGATCGTGACGACGGGACTGTTTGTCGCCCGTTCAATGATCATTTGAGGGTCGAAGAACCGGGCCTGCACCGCTGAAGAACTCAGGATGATGGCTCCGACTATTCCGCCCACTCTTGCCAATTTTTTTAGCATCACTTCAACTCACGTGAACGTTCACTACCAGGACTTCTGGCTACGCAGTCCAATCATACACGATCTTCTAACGCTGCGTACACGACTTTCACGTTAGGGACGCGAATTTCACCCTCATTCGGTTCAATATTTCTCACGACTATAATCTGAGGCGTGCCCCTGCAGAGTTACCTTGCCTCTCATCCGCCCGGCCGCGAATTCACTTCGCTCGGGGCGAATGCGGAGTTCACACACGGGGTGGTGACGAGTGCGGGGTTCGAAGGCGAGACCTGGCGGCATGACTTGCTGGTGCTTCCCGGCGAGGGAACGGCGGCACTGCTCTATCTTTCCGGTGATTTTGTGCCGGAATCGGATTTACCGTATTTACGGGTGTTGCGGGCCGCAACCGGCCGCACCGTGATCGGGCTGTTCGGGATTCCGAACCAGCCGCACCGGGAACTGAGAGAAGACGCCCTCATCGCTTACTCCTTTGAGCAACACTTGCTCGATAGGGCGCGTCCGCCGCTGCTCTTCCCGATGGTGCAAGCCGCCGCTACGGCGCTAAATGTTCTGGAACACGAATTTGGCATCGAGCAATTTGTGATTTCGGGGGCGAGCAAGCGGGGTTGGACCGCCTATCTGCTCGGAGCTTTGAGAGACCGCCGCGTACTTGGCCTGGCCCCTATGGTGTTCGACAACCTCAACATGACGGCCCAAATCACCGGCCAATTGGAACTCTGGGGCGACACCAGTGCCCGGCTGGATGACTACGCACTTCGCGGCCTCATGGAAATCGTCGAGAGCCCGCTGGGCCAGGAACTGGTGCGGGCGGTTGATCCGTTCTCTTACCGCCACCAAATTACGGTTCCGACGCTTGCGATCGTGGGCAGTAACGACCCATTCTGGCGACCCGACGCAAGCAATTTCTACGAAGAACAGATGCCCGGTCCGTTCGCCGTCCATCGGGTGCCGAACATGCCCCACGCTGAGCCGGTCGGCTCGCCGCTGGAATCTCTTTCAGTGTTTATGAAATTAGTCGAAGAAGGGCACGAGTTACCCACTGCCGTCAGTGCCCGAACCCAATGGACAGCGCAGGCCGAGCTCGCCATGTTCGAGCAAGCCGTATTCACAACCGGCAATGTTCCACCTTTGCGCAAGGGGTTCACCGAAGCCACATTCGAACAACGCGAGCACCCCACCGCATTCGGGAATCTGACCACGAGCGGGCCGGTTAGCCTTCGGCGCGGGTAAGGCGAGCGAGAGTTGCTTCCATGATCGGCTCGGTTTGGGCCGAGACCGTGTAAACCAGTGCCTCGCGGAGTAACCGTTGCGCAGGGTGGGTGGCCATGTTCGCGGCTCCCCCGGTCGCCGCGACGGCGGCATGGGCACACCGCATCGCAAGGTCAATCGCCCATGCTCTTAGTTTCAGTTTTTCCTCGGTCGTGAGCTCGCCTGAACTCGCCTGAGCGGCCATCATCGCATTCCTGCACGCGCTAACTTCGGTTTCTAGCTGGTTTCTGGCGATCCGAATCCTTTCGTTGTGCTTCTTCGCGTGGGCGTTCTCCATTACATCGAGACCACCGCCCGCGCAACCGAGGGCAAAGAACCCTTGGAGCGTGATGTTGATTTGATCGTTCTTAAAAATCCAACCCGGCGGCTTGACGTCCACCACGAGTTCATCTGGCAAGAAATGCCCGTTGATTTCCCCCGAAACGGTGAGGCCGCTTTCCATTGCCGCCAGCTTCATGGGCTCGCTGAATTGGATTGCTTCGGTGGGGGTAAACGGAATGATGCCGAACACCGCTTCCCCGCTAGGGAGGCTTGCGCCAACCATGAATTCTGGGAAGAAGTTAAGCCCCGTAATCCACGGCACCGTGCCGTCAATTTGGTATCCGCCTTGTACTCGGGTCGCTCGGGTCATCGGCGGGCCGGGTCGCCGAAGCTGACTAAACCCGATGCCAATCCGTCGCTCGCCCGAGCCCATGCGGGGCAAGGTGGCCTGTTTAAGGGCTTCGTTGTCGGACTTTGCCAGCAAACTCGCCGCGCTTTGGTGCTGGGTTTGCAGGAAGGCGAGCGCACCGCTGGTCCGAGCGACCAGTTCCTGAAACTGCCGGAACTCGCCGTCATCCACTCCGGGGCCACCGTATTGTTGAGGGCAGCGTAGTGCGAGAAGGTGGAGATCGCCTAGACCCGCGAGGGCTTTTTCGAGCGCATCCGGGCACGTGTCAATTTCAGCCGCATGAGGAGCAACGTGTTCGGCTAAATACTCGGCGGCGATTTCGAGCCTAGTCTTCAAGCACCACCTTGGTAAGGTCGCCCGCTTGGGTGAGGACATCCACCGTTTCTTGCAGTAGCCGAAGCCGCGCCCCACGAACTGCGGGGTCTTCCGCGAGCACCATGGTGGACTCAAAGAACGCGTGGATCGGTGTTTCCAGTTCCAATAGCAGCGCGGCGACTTGTTTTCCGTCGAGTTCGGCGACGGCGGCCTCAACTTTCGGCGCTAGGCCTCTTACGGCAGAGAGTAGGGCTTCGCCTTCCGCCGAGTCGAGCCCGGTGGCGTCCGGGCCAATCACCAGGTTCTTTTTCATCGCCGAAGCGAGGAGATTGATGGGCCGACTGGCCGCCTGCAAAAAGCTGACATGTCCACTCAGGACTTCGAGGGCTTCCAGACGCATGGCTAGTTCGGCCGGCCGGAAAACTGCGTCCGGTTTGCTTTCCAATAGGGCCGCGTCCATCAGGTCATAGCGGGCTTCGGCGAAGTGGTTGCGGTACCGACCGGGAAGGAGTTCGCCGAGGGCCTTTTTCGCCCCGTCAGAGTCCATCGCGAAGCCTTGCGCCGAGTATTCATCGAGACCAAGTTGGAGCAGCTCGGACCAATCGCCACGCGCGGCGGGCCACTCGAGCGAGACTTCCAGCCACTGAGTAATCGCGCGTCGCAGACCAAATGGGTCGCTCGTACCGCTCGGCAGAATCCCGATTCCAAGATATCCGGCGAGTTTGTCAATCTGGTCCGCCAAGAATACAATCCGGGATACTTGACCCTCGCGAGTATTTGCTTCTGCCATCGCCGCCGGGTTGTACTGGGTCGCGATTGCGGCAGCCACTTCGCTTGGCATCCCTTCGCGCCGTGCATAATCGCCGCCGATCACGCCCTGGAGCGAGGCGAGCTCCGAGACCAAGCCACTACTGAGGTCGGCTTTGGCATAGAGTCCGGCTTGGGAAGCAAGCTCAGCCAGCTCTTGTAAACCAAATGCACTCGCCAGCTTTCTGGCCAGCACGGAAAGCCTGTCTGCACGCTGGCGAATGCTTCCAAGCTTTTCCTGAAAGCTCATGCGCTCGGTCCGGCCTAAGAAGTCGTGCATGGTCCACTTTTGATCTTCATCAAAAAAGAACTTTGCGTCGTTGAACCGCGCGTTCAACACCCACTCGTTTCCCGCCCGAACGGTGGCTTCTTCGCCGCCATTTCGTACGCTCAGGAAGTTCTGGCTGAGGGACCCGTTCTCACCGCGCACCGGGAAGAACCGCTCGTGTTTTGCCATTGCGGTCACGAGCACACTTTCGGGCAAGGTTAGGAACTCGGGGCGGAAGCTTCCCTGGTGAACCTGGGGCCATTCGGTGAGGTGAACGTTTTCGTCAAGCAATGGCTCCGAAACGAGTGCGTTTGCGCCCGCAATTTGTTCGATTTGCTCAACAATGCGGGTTCGCCGGGCGGCGGGGTCGGGTTCCACGTGCCGCGCCCGTAAGGTTTCCGCCAGGGCATCAAACGTTTTCACTGTGAACGGCTCGGGAAACTCGAATCGGTGGCCCCGGCTTTGATCCGACGCCGCGATTCCCTCAATATCAAACTTCACAACTTCGCCGTCAAGCACCGCGACGATCCAGCGAATCGGCCGCGCGAAGCGCATCGCGCTCGCCCCCCATCGCATGGACTTATCGAACGTCAACGCACGAATGGCGGCGGGGATGATCTCGGTGAGCAGTTCCGATGTCGGCAAGCCCGCAATGTCTTTCGTCACCCACACGTAGTCGCCCTCGGTGCGAAGCGCAGATGCCTCCACACCTTGGCCCCGGCAGAAACCGAGCGCCGCGGGAGTCGGGTTGCCGCTCGCATCATAGGCGGCTTTGACGTTGGGACCACGAAAGTCTTTCTGCGAATCGGGCTGACGCGGGTTGACGTCGTCAATCCCCACGATGAGGCGGCGCGGCGTGGCAAGAATCCGGGCCTCCCCGAACGCAACATTCGCTTCGGTTAACCGAGACGCGAGTTCATCCCGAAGTTGCTTCGACGCCCGGTCAACCATGTGCGCGGGAAGTTCTTCGACTCCGAGTTCCAACAAAAAGTGCCCCATGTACGTCCAAGTTTACCGGGCACGCACGACGCTCTCCCGAATCGGGGTATCGTGCGTTCAATCAGCTTGAGCTGATTCTGCTCTTCTGGAGGCACTGAAAACACGAATGAAGCGATCCGCACTCACACTCATTTCCATGGCGCTTGTCGCGGTATCAACCGCCCAAGTCAAAGATCTCACCCCGACCAACATGAGCCTGCGCCTCGGCGGCGGCTACGTGCTAGACAGCACTTCGCGCGATACGACGGGCACGCTGTACCTCATCGGTTTGGACTTCAATTCGGGCACTTCGTTCATCAAGGGCTCCGAACCCTACGTCTCGCTCGAGTACTTCGGCAAGGGCATTAAGGGTCGCAGCACCTACATCCTCCCGATCATGTTCAACCAGCGGTTCGTGATGAGCCAAGGCGATGATGCCTTTGCCCGCACCTACTTCTATGGTGGCATCGGTGCCGTCAACGTCAACTTCGGCACCAGCAAGTGGACGTTTGGCGCGCGCGCCGGTGTGGGCCGAGACTTCGGACCGCACATTTTCGCGGAAGCTGGCCTGCTGATTACGGGCGAAGTAGACGGCCTCAACGGCAACAACCTCGGCTTCTCAATCGGCTACCGATTCTAAGCTTTGCAAGCTCTGCCGGAAAGATGCAACTTCTTTCCGGCATTTTTGTGCCTGGATTTGGGTACAGCGGAACAGCTTTCGGACTTTTTCGTTCTAAACTGATAGGATGAAACACGCATTTGCGCTTGCCCTTTGCACCTTAGCGGGATCGCTTGCGGGTGCCCAGACGATTTCTTATGCCGCCGACGGCAACGGCGAGATTCTTCGCAACGGCGCACGGCTCCTCGTGAATCGCGCGACGGTCTCCATGCTCAGTTCGGGCCGTGCCACTGTGACCCTGCGGGGTTCCAAAACTTGGTCCTACATCGGCAACTGGCGCCGAGTGGGCACGGATAACTATCAGATTAACATTCTGGAAGCCTACGGCGACCCTTCCGCAAGCGGCACGATTACGGTGGGCGCGAACGGCGACCGCCTCGAAGTGCTCCGCTTCGATGGCCGCGCAGCAAACCTCAACTTTGAAGGTTCATTCCGCGCCACGGGTGCCGGAACCGGGGCCGGTTCAGGTTCCGGAAGTGCCAGCTTTGAATTCACCACCACGGGTGAAGGAACATGGCGATTCGGCCAAACAAACAACTCCATTCCGCAAGCCACGGTGGATTTCAACCGCGACGGTCGGTTCCAAATCCGGATCCGCAATGGAAACATTGATGGCACCTATCGCGAACTCGGGAATTCTCGCTATCAATTAACCGTTCGTGAAATTTTGGGACGCACCGCAACCGGTTCCGGAACGCTTGCCCTCGACGGATCGCGATCGATCCGAGATCTCGAGCTTCGAGGCACCGCCGACCGGTCGAACTTCTCCCTCGACTTCAAAACCCGCGCGGCCGTTAACGAAATTTCGCTCAACAAGTCGCACACGGGCGACGGAACCCAAGTCGTGGGTCGCCAAACAAATGAAGTCGAATTCACAAATGTGCTGCTGCGGCGCGATGGCACGTTCGAACTAGAGGTTCGAACCAACCGAGGACGCGAAACCCTTGCCGGAACCTTTGAAAGCAAAGGCGATACCGTACGCCTTCAGATTGACCGCGCGTTCGACTTGCGCGATGTTACGGGAAGCGGCACCATCGAACTCACCCGGGCCCGAAACGACTTCAAGTCCATTAGGCTCACGGGCCGAGGCGGAAGCACCGCGTTCCGAGTGGCATTCGACGCTAAACTGAGCAATACGGGCGGCGGAAATCCAGATCCGCGACCTCCGGTTAAGCCACCGGTGAACACGGGCGTTTCGTTCATCACTTCGGTGATGGGCACGGGAACATACCGGCTCGCTCCGGATGACTTCCGAGTCGAAAACGTACGCGCCGAACTTCGGCCCGATGGCAATTTCATGATTGCGGTCAAGCAAGGCCAAGCCGAGCAGATCTTTAACGGCACGTACACCATGTCCGGAAACAACGCGTTGCTCACGATCACGCGAGGTTACGGCGGCATCATCACGGGGAATGGAACCCTCACGCTGGATTCCAGCAAGAGCACGTTCCAGAGCGTGCGCATGACTGGCCGCTGGGGCAACCGCGCGTTCAGTCTCGACTTCGCTCGTCGCTAAAAATACCGCTCGGGTCTGCGATCCCATCTCGCAGACCCGGCATCTTGCCCTTATGACACGCCGAGAATTCGAGAACCTCCTCGAAGACGCCTATGAAGACGATGTGGTGGAACTCGCCATGTCGTACTTTCCGCCGATGGCGCCGCACCCGGAGAGCACTTATCTGATCGGGCATCCGATTCAGATGATCTGGGACGCAGACGCGCGAATCCTCGCGGGCGGATTCTGGCACTACTTTACTACCAGCCTCACGAGCCCTATGGAAATGCCGAGTCAATTCTCGCGATACGGGCTGGACGAACTGGCCGCGCTCCTCACGCTCGCCAACGAACGGTTCGAAGACTCTATGCCTCCCTTCCGGGGCAATAAGTCACAAGACGAATTTGAGTGGGAACTCGCCCAAACGGGACTGACCGAAGCCGACTTTGTGCCCCACCTAACGATTTATCGCCAGCTGAGTCGGGAAATTCCCGGTCAACTGGCGAGTTACATTCGCGCATTCCCGCACGAGTTCGGGCCGACGGACTAGCCGACGCTGCCTTCGAGACTGACGCCGAGTAGCTTCTGGGCTTCCACGGCGAACTCCATAGGGAGCTCGCGGAACACGTCCTTGCAAAAGCCGGAGACGATCATGTTCACGGCGTCCTCGGTCGGGATTCCCCGCTGGTTACAGTAAAAGATTTGGTCTTCGCCAATCTTTGACGTGGATGCTTCGTGTTCGACCGTCGCGGTCGGGTTCTTGACCTCAATGTACGGGAATGTGTGCGCCCCGCACTTATCACCCATCAGCATTGAGTCGCACTGAGAGTAGTTACGCGCTCCTTCAGCGCCCGCATTGATCTTCACAAGGCCGCGGTAGGTGTTCTGTCCGTTACCCGCCGAAATTCCCTTGCTGACAATGGTGGACTTCGTATGCTTTCCGATGTGGATCATCTTCGTGCCCGTATCGGCCTGCTGCTTGTTCGCGGTGAGGGCCACGCTATAGAACTCGCCCACGCTGTGATTCCCTTTCAGAATCACGCTCGGGTACTTCCACGTGATCGAAGAACCGGTCTCAACTTGGGTCCATGTGATCTTGGAAAAGTCGCCACGGCAAATCCCGCGCTTGGTGACGAAATTGTAGATACCGCCCTTGCCTTCCGAGTCGCCCGGATACCAGTTCTGAACCGTGCTGTACTTAATCGTTGCGCGTTCTTCCGCGACGAGCTCGACCACGGCGGCGTGAAGCTGGTTTTCGTCGCGCATGGGGGCGGTGCATCCTTCAAGGTAGCTCACATAGCCGCCCTCTTCCACCACGATCAGCGTCCGTTCGAACTGCCCCGTGTTGGCCGCATTGATCCGGAAGTACGTGCTGAGTTCCATCGGGCAACGCACGTCCTTCGGAACGTACACAAAGCTGCCGTCCGAGAACACCGCGCTGTTCAGCGTCGCGTAGTAGTTGTCGCTGTACGGAACGACCGATCCGAGGTGCTTTTGGATCAGCTCAGGGTGCTCGCGAATCGCTTCGCTAATGGAAGAGAAGATCACGCCGTGCTTCCGCAGCTCTTCCTTGAAAGTGGTAGCCACGCTCACGCTGTCGAACACGGCGTCTACGGCCACGCCCGCCAAAATCATTTGCTCGTGAAGAGGAATTCCGAGCTTGTTGAACGTTTCAATCAGCTTGGGGTCGGCTTCGTCGAGGCTGTTCAGCTTCGGCATTTGCTTCGGGGCCGAATAATAGGCGATGGATTGCAAATCCACCGGCGGATACTTTACGTTCGGCCAAGTGGGTTCGGTGAGGGTTTGAAGGTGCTTGTAGGCTTTGAGTCGCCATTCCAGCATCCATTCCGGTTCGCCTTTGATGGCGGAAAGACGCCGAATGACGTCTTCGTTCAGGCCCGGTTCGAAGGTATCGGCTTCAATGTCGGTGACGAAGCCTTCTTTGTATTCACGGTCGGCCCATTTTTCGAGTAGGGCATCCGATTCGCTGATTTCAAGTTCTTTAAGATCGCTCATGAGGGTTTCGGCGGGCGTCCACCCGGCCGAGCCGGCATCACGCGCACCAATCTTTCCTTTTGCGTATAGTTTACCGTACGCAAAGCGCGAATTCTCCCCGTCCCAAGGGATAAACTCACCCTATGACCCTCCTACTTGCCGCAGTTCTCGCGCTGTCTCCACGCCCCGTCGAACCTCCGATGGTGACCCGTGAACAATGGGGCGCCAAACCCCACCTAGCGGGCGCGAAGCCTCACTGGATCACCCATATCACGATTCATCACACGGGCGTGCTCAGCAACAAAGAGCGAACGCTGGAAGACAAGCTTCGTGGACTGCAGGCATTCTCGCAGCGGGTAGACAAACTCGCTAGCGGCAAAGAAAAGCCCGCCTGGCCCGATATTCCCTACCACTATTACATTGACATTCACGGACGACTCGGCGAAGGGCGCGAATGGTGGTTTGTGGGCGACACAAACACCGAATACGACCCCACCGGTCACCTTCTGATTGTGGTGGACGGCGAATTCGAAACAGAGAAAGTTCAACCCGCGCAAATGAAGACACTGGAAGACATGGTGACCTGGTGCGCCTACCGATGGCGTGTGCCGATTGTCAACATTCAAACCCACAAAGACCACAGCCAGCAAACCACCTGCCCGGGCGCAGATTTATACGCGAAAATCCCGGGACTGCTCGAAACGGTGCGGCATCGGCTGAACCGCGACCAGTAAACTAAAAGGAATGGGGCCGACCGAAGAACTCAACACCTTCTTAGATCGGCTCCGTACCCTCGCCCAGTCCGATTCGACTGAAACCATCCAAGCAGAACTCAACGGGGTTCGCGTCGAAGACCTCAGTTCCGGGATCGAGCGGCTCTCGACCGATGAAGCGGTCGCCCTCCTGGTTCGGCTTGAGCCCGAAATCGCGGCCGACGTACTGGTCGAACTTCCGACCGAGACCACCAAGAGCATCACACGCGAATTGCCTGATGCGACCGTCGCCCACTATCTCGACATCCTTCCAATGGACGACGCGCTCGACTTGCGCGAAGAACTCGGTGCCTCCCGATTCAACGATCTACTAGAGATCATTCCGTTTGAAGACGCAGAAGAAATTCGGCGTCTTCTGGCCTACCCCGAAGACTCGGTGGGCCGGATCATGACCGAAAGGTTCTTTGAGGTGCGACCCGAAACGAGCATGACCGCTCTGCTCGAAGATATTCGGCAGGCGAGCGAGGAAAAATACGAGACGATCAACGACGTGTACGTTCTCTCGCCAGACCGTCACCTGATTGGACTGTTTAGTTTGCGGCGCGGCCTCCGCGCCGACCCTGGCACCCGCGCCGAGTCCATCATGCGGACCGACGTGATCACGGTGAACGCCACCGACTCCGCCGAAGACGCCGCGCGTTCGATGGCTCGTTACGGCTTTTATGCGCTTCCTGTACTCGATTCCCGAGGCCGAATGGTTGGCCTCTTCACGGGTGATGATGCCCAGGCGATTCTGCAGGAAGAGGAATCCGAGGACATGCTTCGCCTTGGTGCTATCAGCGGCGACGCCGAGTCCTATCTCTCGCTCAGCGTCGTTCGGCTTGCGGGAAAGCGCCTTCCTTGGCTGGCGGCGTTGTTCTTGGCCGAAACCCTCACCGGTGCCGTAATGCGGCACTACGGGCAGGGCGGCACAATACCGGCATACATGTTCTTCTTGCCGCTCATCATTGGCGCGGGCGGAAATGCGGGTTCGCAAACCACCACGATGATCACCCGCGCCCTTGCCATCGGCGAAGTAAAAGCAGGAGACATCTGGGTGGTGTTTCGGCGCGAGTTCTTGACTTCGCTCATCGTCGGCGGTTCGCTGGGTTTAGCGGGACTGGTGCGCGCCCACTTTTGGGGCTCACCGCCCAATTTGGTCCTCTCCGTCGGCGTGGCTCTGCCGCTCATTGTGGTGTGGGCCACCACGGTCGGCAGCATGTTGCCGATTGCGGCCAAACGAATGCATATTGACCCAGCCGTGATGAGCGCGCCGTTCATCAGCACGTTCGTGGATGCCACCGGCCTGATGATCTACTTCGAAATTGTGAAGCTATTCTTCGGCGGTGCCCTGCCGTTGATCGCGTGATCGGCGATTTTCATACAGCCGGAACTGCTGCAGAATCACGGGGTCTGTTATCCGGTCGTCTTCGGCAAGCAACATGATCTTACTTAAGATCAGCGACGTCATGAACCCGCCTTGAAGCGGCAAGTAGCGGTCGAACCCCGCTTTTTGTGGTGCGCCCGGAACAACGCACAAGTACGTATCTCCACCCATGTAAATGTGCCCTGTCCGGACGTGGATTTTGTAGAGATGTCGCTTCCCGTGCAGGAAAAGGTGTTCGCCTTCAAACCGGAATCGCCCTGCGAGCCCGAGCTTCGGCAGTAGTTCTTTGAAGTAGCCCGCGCGGTCTTCGATCCCTTTGCTTGGGCTGGCAAAAGACTCGGGTTCCCAGCTTTCTTCGTAGTTGGAAACGGTCGCCACGGAGACGAAGAAGTCGATGTGCCGCATGCTCTCGCTGAGGAAAACTGCGGGAACGCTTTCGATCGGCACGGGCTGGCCAGATTCATCCGTGTAGACATGGTCCTCAACTTCGACCACCTCGGGAGGCCAACCGCCACTGGGGCCAACCGGAACCCGGAGTTGAAGCACGGCGTTCACCGGCCCGGTGAGCGTGAGCGAGCGGAAAAATCGGTCGGCCACCCAACCCTTTTGCCGAGCCAAAACAAGCAACTGCCGTAGCCTCAGCGCGTGTCCCGTGAACCGCCGCGAGACGGGCGAAGTGTTCCGCTCGGCGTCCGTGAGCAGATAGACCTCGCGGAAGACTTGGCGAATGGGCTGTTCCCAGCTTTGGGCAAGGAGCCAATCCCGCCAAAGCTCGATGTCACCGATGCCGGTGGTGACGGGATGCCAGAGCATCACGGGTGCTTCCGGTTCGAGGTGTACGGGTCGGCCCAGAACATCCACGGGGTCCGGCGCGAACACAAACGACTTTCCGGCGGCGGAATACACAAGTTTCGCGGCGAGATCACCAGTGAGCGGATGTGCTAGCGCCCTTTCCCGGATTACTCTTGCGGGGAGAGGTCTCGGGTCCGTTAGGTCCGCCTCCAACAACTGAAGGTAACGCCTCAACACTCCCGCGCCTTCGGATGGGCGGGAAATCTCCTCAAGCTCACGTTCCGGAACCTCAAGCTTCCTTGCGATTGCGGCGGATGCCGTGACCAGTTCACGGGCTAACGCTCGCGAATGCGGGGCCACCCGCCGAAGCGATATTGCGGCAAACGCCTCGGGTGTCGCAATGCGGGTCAATGCCGTTACTGTCTCGCTCGCGAGCTTCGGTGAGGCCACGGTTCCCTGGCCAGAATCCGAGAGGGCGGCATCTAGAAATCCAGCCAGACCCGGAACGAGTTCCGGGTGGTAACCGGCGAGTTCGACAAACACCGCGATACTACGAATCGTCTCGGGCGCAAGTTCGTACTCTCGCAGTTTTACACCGAGCGAATGAAGCGAAGTTCTGAGTGCGGCGGGGGGAATTTCCCGCAGGTCGGCCCAGTGTTTCTTGCGAAAAGTCGGCGTTGCGCCCGCCCCGGGAATTCGACGCATTGCGTCCACCGCCGCCGCAGGCAACCCGACGAGCGGCTCTTCACCCACAAAGCCGCGTTTAGTGGTCATTCCCGATTCCGCCTTTGCAGATTCCGAGACGGTTAAAGCCGCGAGCGGTGCTTGCATAGACGCCGGCACGGCGAGTTCGAGCGCTTTGACCAGCGAGGGCGGCAACGCTTGGCCCGAAAACCCGGTGCGGAACGCGTAAAGCAAAAACTCGGCTTCGGTGGGAGTGAGCTCAAGTTGAAAAGTCCGGACTCCCCGCAAGCATTTGCGCAACCGGTCCGTAAAGAGGGTGTCGGCAATCATACGCTCGGCGATTGCCACAAGCATTCGGCTCTGGTTTCGCGCGGTAGTGGACTTCCGAAAGAACTGCCGAACGAACTTTTCGGGTTCAGAGACATAGAGGGCCGAATTCAGCCAAACATGCTCGGCCACATACGGGTGCTGGTGCCGAAGTACGAACCCGCTCGCAAACCGATGGTCTCCCGGCCCGAACGGCCACTCCCCCACCCTGCGAACTAACCCCCGACCAACGGCACCAGCCGAAGAAAGGTGGCCTTCACTCCCGGCTGCACCACCAGACGGGCTTCGGGGTCGAGTATCTGTTCCCCGTTCCATAGCACTACGAACCGGCGATGGGTAAACGCATCGAGCGCTTCCTTTAGAAGGGCGTCGGTACGGGCTTCGAGGTCGAAATCGGCGTTCAGCATCGCTTCGGCTTCACTAGGCACAAAAAAGCTGTAATTTCGGCCGCCGGTTTCCTTGATTCCTGCCTCAATTCGAGCACGCAGCAGTTCTCGTACGCTGGTCGAACTCCCGTCCAATTCCACCTGGCTCGCGGAAACCCCCGCCTTCAACATTTGTTCATCAAGAATTTCAACGGTGGGCATCGAATCTCTATTATGGCGAACCTAAGGCTCGAACCTGGCACTTTTACGCGAGAACCCCCTACTAAAAAATTGCGGGTGGCATACCGACAAATACCCTAGGCTTATTTTTACGAGGCTGGACCCTAACTTATGAACAAGTTTCTGGATAGATTTACGATTCGAGGCAAGATTCTTGCCCTCGTGATCCCCACGTTGGTGCTATTGGGCGTTACGCTTTGGATCGGACTCCACGGCCAAAGGGAAATCAATGGTCACACCGAGATCATTTTAAATGAAGAATTGAAGCCGTTGGCGGCAGCGGTAGATCTCAGCAATCTGTATGCCGTGAACATGGTAGATACTGCGCATAAGGTCGCCGCCGGGTCAATGACTCCGGCAGAAGGTCTGGCTTCGTTCAAGATGGTGCAGGAAGGCACAACCAAGCAATGGGATTTTCTGAACAGCGCGATTGACGATCCGGGCGAGACGAAGCGGTTAGCAGAAGCCAAAGCTCTGCGGACGAAAGCCGACGCCGTCCTAAATGAACTCATCGCCGCGACTAAGGCGGGCGATATTGCTAAAGTCAACACCATCCGCAACACCACGATGTATGCGGCTGTGGACCCGGTTTCGGAAGTCGTCGCGGGTCAAATCGCGGACAATCTCGAGCACTCTCAACATGAAGCTCACGCGGGTCAAGAAGAGTTCCGGACGGCCTCACGTGCTTCCTTAATCGTCGGCGCAGTGGCAGTGGTGTTTGCGCTCCTTCTCGGTCTGTTCATCGCAAAGCGACTGAGCAACCAATCGAAAGCAATCGTTTCTCAGCTTTCGGCAGTGGCAGAGCAAGACATCTCGCAAATTCGTGAGAGTCTCGAAGCGCTCGCAAAAGGCAATCTTGCAACCCGCGCCGAAATGACGTCGGTTCCGGTTGACGTTACGTCCAAGGACGAGTTCGGCCAACTAGCCGCCGCACTCAACAACATTATCCGCGACGTGGCGATGACGGCAGAGGCATACGAAGCCGCCCGTACCGACCTGCGTGGACTCGTGAACGAAATTCAAGGTGGCGCGACGAACCTCGAAGGTTCGGCGACGACCCTCACTCAGCGTGCGGCCGATATGACCGAGACCGCCGCGACCCTTAGCTATGTCGTTTCGCAAGTCGCTGAATCGGCTTCTCACTCGGCAGAAGGTGCCCAGCGCATCGCCGAAGGCAGCTCGACCCTCAGCAAGAACGCCAGCGAAACCAACGCCCAAATGGAAGCCATGGCCGCCCTCGTCGGCAAGGTCAGCGACGGTTCCCAGGTTCAACGAGAAGCCGTGACCGAAACCAACGAAGGTATGTCGAGTGCGCTCAGCGCGGTCGAACGCACCCGAGAGGGCGTCGCCACGATCCGAACTCAAATCGAATCCACCTCGGAGACGGTGAGCCAACTCGGGGAGAAGGGTCAACAAATCGGCGAAATCGTCAAGACGATTGAAGACATCGCCGAGCAAACAAATCTTCTTGCCCTCAACGCAGCAATCGAAGCGGCCCGAGCGGGGGACGCTGGTCGCGGATTCGCCGTGGTTGCCGATGAAGTTCGCAAGCTGGCCGAGCGATCGGCGCAAGCAACCAAGACGATTGCCGAGCTGATCAACAGCGTTCGCGCCGACGTCGGCAGCGCCGTCTCTGCGACCTCGCTTACTCAGACTGAAATCGAATCGCTTGCCGCAGCCGCGGACGCAATGGTGGGGACCATTGAGATCGTTTCGGATTCAATCGCAAAGGTAGATCGTGTCGCGACCGAGAACATCAAGCTCGTTAACACGATGAAGACGCAAACCGAAAGCGTGTTCGCGGAAATCGAGCAGGTCAGCGCGACCAGCGAGCAAAATGCGAGCGGAGCCGAGGAACTCAGTGCAACCGCCGAAGAAAGCGCGGCAAGTGCCCAAGAAATGAGCGCGAGTGTGGACGAGCAGTCCCGTGCGATCAAGGAAGTGGAAGAGATGATTACTGAGCTTCAAGCACTCTCGAGTCAACTCACTGCCGCCGTGTCCCGGTTCGAAGTCAGCGAGTCGCCTTCACTCAAGGTTGCCGCTTAAGCAGAGCTAGGAAACCATGAATTCCCCCGGAGGTTAGCTTCCGGGGGAATTTTGCGTTAGTCCGTGAGGACGCCGGGTTCCAGTTCCGGGGTTCCGGATCGGCCGGGAATCATCTTTACTGCGAGCACACTGAGAATGAACAGGATGCACAGCGGAATCGCCATCATGAGCATGCTTACCGGGTCCACACTTGGTGTGATGATGGCCGAGAAGACAAAGATGACGACTGTCGCGTGCCGCCAGTATTGGCTGATGGCGGCAGGTGGAAGCAAACCAATGAACGCGAGGAAGAACACGATGAGCGGAAGCTGGAACGCTATCCCGAACGCCAACATCATATTCACGACGAAGAAGATGAGTCGGCCCGCCTCTTGCAAGATCTCGGTGTCCGGAAAGGCTTCGTGCGCAAACACCACAAACCAAGAAATCGTGGTGGGAAGAATCAGCCAGCAAAAATAGCAACCCAAGGCGAACAAGAACACGCTCAGCGGCCCGATGACTTGGAACGGGCGCCGTTCGCGTGGGCGCAAGCCAGGCTTGATGAATCCCCAAATCTGCGTGATCACCAGCGGCCCAACCAAAACGAAGCCGAGCACAAACGAGAGCTTGAGCTTGAGGAAAAACGGACCCATGAAGTCGGTAAAGACCTCTTTGTACGACACATCCTTGGGGATCATGTCTCGCACGTGAGCCTGGAATATTGGGAATATCCAGTCGAAGAGAAACCAGCCCGCGATCCAGCCGACGATTAAAAGCACGAGGCTACGGATAATTCTTATCCGTAGCTCGTCTAGGTGCTCAACGATTGAAAGACGAAAGTCTTCCGGGTCGTCGCTGTCAACTCTTGACTTGATCCAACGGGTGAGGATCATTCAAGGGTCATGGTGTACGTTGTGGTGATTCGCATGAGTCGGCTGGTGCCGCGATTTTGGTTCGCGCCCGAATTGCCCGGGTTTCCGCCGAAGCCCATTTCGCCGCCACCTTCTCGCTCATCGCCACCGCGCGATCCCGGACCCGCTTGGCCACCGAATCCGGCACCGCCGCCACCGCGTCGTCCGCCCGCTTGGAGGAACGTACCGGAGAGGTCGGTCGAGAAGTTCACGCCGTTGTTCACCGCTGTGTTGAAGTCAATCGTCCCGTCGGGCATGAAGTTCGCCGGCGGGTTGTTTGTATTTCGAGAAGTACCCACGCCCGGCTTTGCTCGTCCGCCCTCGGGAGTCGTTCCGCCGCCACCCGCACTTAAGCCGCCACCGGTCGGTTGTGTACGAACCCGGGTTGTTTGAATCTGCTTGCGCTCGTACTTCAGCACATAGCCGCCGTCGAGCGAGAACCAATAGGTTTCCTTAAGCTCTTGAGTGCCTTGAGCAGCATTGCCCACGCTGAGCGAATTTTCGATTCGGGCGGCGCGAACACCATTCTGATATTCAAGGGCCACTAGCTTGCCCGCGCCCGGAAGAACGTTCGTAAACTTCTGGACTTCGAGTGCCTTATCCATGTCCAGCGAGCCGTTTTGGATACCACCTGCAACCGGTGCGCCGACCGTCAGGCCCCGTGCCGGAAGCAACGGAAGCGTCAGGAGGGCGTACAAGTCGATTCGGTTCGGCGTGCCGGCCTCGGTGCTGAAGCCTGCGTAAACCGGGAATTGGCCCCAAGCCTCTCGTCCGAGTTCGTCAATTTTCATGTAGAGCGGCATCATCGAGCTTTCGAAGTAACGCTTCGGCTCGGTGTCGCCCGGCAATGTGAGGATCGCGTAGTCCTTGCCTTTTTCGGGCATCGGCTGCATGCGGATGATCGCGCTCTTTTGGCCTCGATCGCCCGGTTCACGTTGAATCACCGTGTACGAGTAGCGGAGCTTCTGCGAGCCTTCGCCGAGGTTGGTTTCGCGGCCCATGGCGGCTTGCGCATCCGTCAGCTGAGACATCTTGGTGCTGAATTCAATGCCGTAGATGTATTGGCGTTGCGGAGTCAAGTCGTAGCGAAGTCGGATGCCACCTGCCGGAACGCGAATGCTGCTGTGGTTATCCACGCGAACCGTGATTCCTGTGCGGCCGCGCATGATTTGCCCGCGACCGGTATCCACATAGAGGACGGCTTCAACCTTCAGCGGCCCGTCGGCGATACCCTTGGCCTTGGTGTCCAGGCGGTAAATGAAGTCAGTTGCGTTGGCGTTGACGCCATCAATCGGGGCGACGGCTTCTATAAAGCGACCGTTGAGCGAAATGCCGACAAAACCGGTTTCGGGGATGCTACTGCGCGGAATGCGGAATTCGACCGTTTCGCGGACGACGGAACCATCTCCCGGGCGACGAATGGTAAACCCGGCTTGAGAGTAGCCCGCGGCGACGAGCATCAGGGCGGCAATTGAAGTAGTAACGCGGTTCATGCTTTTCCTAACTTTTAATTCGGTTTCTGCTATCCAATCAGACGCAGCGGCTCACCTGAATGTTACAGGCGTCCTAAATAGGTACGAGCTTTTCCAGCCATAATACACCCTCACATGGTCGCCCCATTTGACCTCGGGTCGCTCAATCCCCAACAGCTGGAGGCCGTGCTCCACGAACAAGGTCCGCTCATGATTTTTGCGGGGGCCGGGAGCGGCAAAACGCGGGTCATCACCACCCGTATTGCGCGCCTGATCGATTCAGGGGTGCCGCCGTGGCGCATCCTCGCCGTCACCTTCACCAACAAAGCGGCCCGCGAAATGCGAGACCGTGTGGAAGGCTATGTGGGTGGCCAAGCCAAATCCCTTTTCATGGGAACGTTCCACTCCATCTCAGCCCGCATGTTGCGAATGGAAGGGCATCACATCGGGATTGACTCGAACTTTGTCATCTTCGATGACGGCGATCAAATGGCGCAAATGCGCGAGATTCTGAAAGCGCAAAACATCGACGACAAAGTGATACAGCCCCGCGCCGCCCTCCACGAAATCAGCCGCGCGAAAGAAAAGCTGCTGACTCCAGAAAAATACGCAGAGTCGGCCTCAAATTACATTGAGCGCATCGTTCAGAACCTGTATCCGGCCTACCAAAAGGCGCTTCGCCGGGCGAACGCGATGGACTTTGACGACATCCTCGTGAACGGCTACCGCCTGCTTGCCGAATCCACCGAGGTGCGCGAGAAGTACCAGGAGAAGTTCCTGCACGTGATGATTGACGAGTACCAAGACGTCAACTTTGTTCAATACCAATGGGCGCAACTGATCGCGGGCAAGCACCGGAACATCGTCATCGTCGGCGATGACGACCAATCCATCTATGCCTGGCGCGGGGCGGATGTCTCGCTGATGCTGAGGTTCAGCAGCGACTATTCCGACGCCAAAGTCGTCACCCTCGGCCAAAATTACCGCTGCACCAAGCGGATTCTTGCTGCCGCTACGGACGTGATTCAGCACAACCGAGGCCGGGCAAGCAAAGAACTCTTCACCGACAACCCCGAAGGCGACGCCATCACCATCACGGAAGCGGGCACCGAGCAAGAAGAGGCGATGACCGTGGCCGACACGATCCTCAAAGAAGTCAAGATCGGTCGCCGAAACCTGAGCGACTTTGGCGTTCTCTATCGCACCAACGCTCAATCACGGGTGATGGAAGAAGCGTTCATCACGATGCGGATTCCGCACATTCTTGTGGGGGGCCAGCGATTCTATGAACGCAAGGAAATCAAGGACATGCTCGCCTACCTTCGAGTGGTCCTCAACCCGTTCGATGGCGTCTCGCTGAAACGGGTGTACAACAACCCTCCCCGCGGGCTCGGCGCGACTTCGGCGCAGGCATTCGACGACTGGTCAGGGGCACGGGACCAGCTTTGGTGGGACGCCATGCGCGACCAAAGCGTCCAGGGACAACTACAAAAGCGCGCCCTCTTCGGTCTCAAGTCATTTTTGGGCGTGATTGAAGAAGCCCAAGACATGCTGTTCCAAAACGAACCGGTCACCCGGATTTTGCAGCATATTTTGAACCGGTCGGGTTACGTTGAAGAGCTTAAGAAAGACCGTACCGACGAATCCATCGCACGACTCGAAAACCTCCAGGAATTAATCAACGTCACCACCCAATACGATCAGACCGCCGAAGAACCGTCACTGGCGGGCTTCCTAGAACAGGTTGCCCTGATTGCCGACGTGGATTCGCTAAACGAAGGCGGTGAAGTGGTGACCCTGATGACCTTGCACTCCAGCAAGGGCCTGGAGTTCCCTGTGGTTTTTCTGGTGGGGATGGAAGAAGGCATCTTCCCGCACTCGCGGAGCGCGAACGATGAAACTGAACTCGAAGAAGAACGCCGCTTGGCTTATGTCGGAATCACCCGCGCTCAGCATCAACTTCACTTGCTCCACGCCCGGCGTCGAAGCCTGTATGGGTCGCCAAACTTCAACCGGCGTTCGCGGTTCCTGGATGACATCATCAGTTCGGAGACAGAGAGCCTGATTCCGCAAGAACTGCAGCCGTCGCCCGGTCTTCGCGAAGTGCGCCCGATGCGCACAGGCGGGTATCAGGTAGTTGAGGCACCCACCCCACAGAAGAAACCCGAGTGGACGCCGCCTTTTTCGATCGGGCAGCGGGTGCGGCACGCAAAGTTTGGCGAAGGCGTTATCATCGCATGCAGTCCGCTAAAAGCGGATGCCGAAGTCACGGTTGCGTTTCCTGGGGTCACGGGGGTGAAAAAGCTTGTTCAGAGTCTTGCGAAGTTGGAAGCCGTATAGCCTAGGTGCGCTCGCATTGGTCGCCGGGTGTGGCCCGGCCGCAAACGATTGGATGCCGCTCGCACAGGGTTCCCGCTGGGATTTTGCCGTGCGGTCCGGGTTTCTGATTGCGGTCGAACCCGTGATGGTAGTGGGCCGGTCTTCGGTGGGCACCGTCGAAGGCGCGCGGCTGAACGGACCGATGGGCCCGAGCCGTCTCGCTTGGCGCGGGAACGACTTACTCGCTTCGGAACTCGCAGGAACCCGGTTTTCTCCGCCCGTGACTTTGCTCAAAGCCGGAGCAAAAGAGGCCACCTGGGAATGGCGCGGCAAAGTTCAAAGCGCGGGCGTTTGGGTTCCGGCTACGGTGGCGTTCACCCAGCAGTCCGGCACGTTCACCATTCCAAAGTCCGAGAATTCCCTGCTTTCCCTCACGGTGGCGGCAAAACTCAGCGCGGCAGGAATGACCCGCGAAACCCAGCTCACGTTCGCCCGGGATTTGGGGATTGTGCGTCAAGAAACTCGCGAGGACGGCAAGTTTGTCGCCTCGATCGAGTATCTCAGCGGACCTTAGAATGCCCGGGCATCGTAGTCTCGCATCAAGCCCACGATCTTTCCGATTACGCGCGAATTTTCTCGGTCCACGACGATCGGATCATAAGCCGGGTTCGAGGCAATGAGTTTAACACCGGTTGCATCGTAGTGAATGCGCTTCACCGTGGCCTCATCATCGAGCAAAAACGCGACGAGGTCTCCGTGGTTGGCGGTTTCTTGGGGCCGAACAACCACGAGGTCGCGCGGCATAATGCCTTCGCCCGTCATCGAGTCGCCGCGCACTCTCAAGAGAAACGCCTGCTTCATGTTGCGCACCATTTCGAGCGGCACGGGAATGAGATCTTCGATGTGCTCCTGGGCGAGGATTGGCTGCCCCGCCGCAATGGTGCCGAGAAGGGGCAACAGGGCCACGCTGTTTTGCGGCTGAAAATCTGTGTGCGTGATACGAATCGAGCGAGGCGTGTTCGCCCGTTCAATGTAGCCCTTTCGTTCAAGCGCATCGAGGTGCACGGTCACACCCCTCAGCGAGCCGATGTTGAACTGAGTTCCAATTTCCCGGATCGAGGGCGGGTAGCCGGTTCGATTCGTATATTCGACCACAAATTGCAGAATCGCCTCTTGGCGCGGAGTAAGACCTTTTGCCATGATTTACCTCGACAGACGTATCCAGTCTATCACATTGTGACGCTCATTTGTCTACAGGTACGCGCGATCTGAGACCCGGGAACGCGAGGGGGATATAATTGGGTTCCTTTCCATTGGGATTCACTTATGTCCATCGACAACACTCGGAAGTTTATTGAGAAGGCTGGCTGCGGCCACGTAATCGGCATCGGCATTGCCATTGCTCTTCTTGCGGGGATGTTCACCCAGACGTGGAACAACCAGGGGAATCAGGGTGACCCGTCTACGGATCCGGCGGTAGTGGAAAAGACCGCGTTCGCCGAGGTGGACGGCCAAAAGGTCTCAACACTCACCATCCAAAACGCTTACGAGAGCACGATGGAGCAGATGCGGCAGCCGGGTCCCGACGGCACCCCTCCTCCGACGCCAACATTAGAGCAGCGTGCATACGCATATTCCCGCGCATTAGATCAGTCGCTCCAGCAGGCAGCATTACTCGCTCTTGCGACCAAAGCCGGATTCAAGGCGACGGACGAAAACCTGGCCAACGAGTTTTCAAAACTGCTGGATCAAGAGTTCCAGTCGAAGCGGGCCGAGTTCGTCAAGGATGGAACACTAAAGGCGAGCGCGACGGAAGCCGAATTTGCCGAAGCCTATAAGAAGAAGTTTGGTCAAACCCCGATCGAGCTCCGGGAGCGTCAAAAGGCTGACCTCGCCCGCACGGCGGCCGACCCGACCCTGAAGAACCAGCAGATGACGTTTGCCGCATTCCGATACCTCATGGCGAAGGAAAGCGACAAGATTAAGGTCACCGAGGACGACCTCAAGATCAATTACACAACCTATAACGTCAAGATTCTCAACTTTCCGCCTGACTTGAAAAAGCCGGGCGATGCCGAAGCCAAGGCGGCAAAAGTGGCGGAGGAAATTAAGAAGGGCATGACGTTTGAGGCGGCAATGGACAAATATTCGATGATTTCGCCCGAACCCGGCAAAAAGAAATCCGAGCGAATTGACCAGATGCCGGGCTCTTTGCTGGTTTTGCAGCCCGATCTCGCGCCCATCAAGGACCTGAAAGCGGGCCAAGTTTCGGGTGTGATCATGAGCCCGGGCGGACCAACGCTATACAAGCTCGTTTCCGTGAAGCTAGAGTTGCCGAAAGACTACGAAGCCACCAAAGCTTCGCTCATGAAGAATCTGCAGGAGCAAAAGGCGGGAGAAGCCGTAACGAAGCAAATTGAAGCCTTTTTGGCTGACGACAAGAACGTGAAATGGCTCGACCCTGGGTTCCAAATTGGATATCAGGCGGCAAAATTGCTGAATTCACCCAGCTTCACTGTGGAAAAGGCCGAAGAGCTTCTCACCCGATTCGACGAAATGAAGAACAAGGATCAAGCTCCGCCCATGATCAACAGCCTTGTCTTCGCGCTTGCTTCCCAATCCATGGCAATGACCGCAGACGCGGTCAAGAAGAAACAAGCCGAAGGGCGATTCCTTAAAATGGCGGAAAGCGTATTGCGAGGGGCCGAAGATTCGGGATTGCGACTGCGAATGGCCCGAATCTACATGGAACACGATAGCGAAGAAGCGGGCGCCGCGCTCTTGGCCGCCGCGAATACGAACTCGGATTTCGGCCCGCAAGGACAGTCGACGCACTCCGAAATTTATGGCCTGATGGATAAGCTGAAGTCGCAGAAACTTCTCAGCGCCGAACTTGAAAAGGCGATCAATGAGGCTCAGACAAGATGGAAGACCGACCGAGAGAGCTACGAGAAGGCCCAGGCCAACGCGAAAGCCGAGCGAGAGAAGCATGAGGCCGAAGCCAAGGCGCGATTAGAAGCAGAGCGCAAAGCCGCTGAAGCCGAAAAGAAAACCGCTGCTGAAAAGCCCCCTGTGACCGGAGGCAACTAACCGCGTGCCCATCACCTTGGTTGCAACCCCGTTGGGCAACCTCGGTGACCTTTCACCCCGCGCCCGAGAGATTCTCTCGGGCGCGGACCTTTGGCTGGTCGAGGACACCCGGGTGAGCGGCAAGCTTCAGTTTGTTCTTGACGTCCAAATTCCGATGAAGCGGCTGGACGAACACACTTCGGAACGCGCCATTTCCGACTTCGTCACCCTTGCTGAGACCAAAAATATCGCGGTGCTAAGCGACGCAGGCACACCCGGAATCAGTGATCCTGGCGCGGTGCTTATTGATCGGGCACATGAAGACGGGGTGAAAATTGACGCAGTTCCAGGGCCGAGCGCGGTTCCTCTGGCCCTTTCGCTTAGTGGGTTCTTTGCCCAGAAGTTTGTGTTCTTAGGTTATATGCCGCGCAAACCGGGTGACTTTAAGCGCGAGTTAGAACCTTACGTGAGCTTGCCCCACACCCTTGTTTTGTTTGAGTCACCTTACCGAGTTGACAAATGTTTGGCATGGGCGGGCGAATTTTTGGGTGACCGCCGCGTAACAATCTGCCGAGAATTAACCAAGGCGCACCAACAAATCGTGCGCACGCGTCTGTTGAATATTCCAGAGGAATCGGAATTACCCCGAAAGGGCGAATTTACGATTGTCATCGAAGGATTTCGGAAGAAAAAAACATCCGGGTAAACTTGACGGGCTTTTATTGAGGGAACTACGAAATGCACACGCGAATACTCGCCGTACTTGGACTTCTCTGTTTGTTTGTGCTTTCATTTGGGCAAACTAGCCCGAATTACAAAATCCGTCCCGATGACGTCCTGCGGATTCAAATTTTTGACGAGCAGCAAGTGAACAGCCTTGTGGTCGTCGGCAGCGACGGCCGAGTGGCCGCCCCGTTCGTCGGTGTTGTGCAGGCCGAAGGACTTACCGTTACCGAACTCACGGCTACCCTCACCCGTGAATACGAACGCGTACTTCGCATTCGCGCCCCGAAAGTCAGCGTAACCATCGAGCGTTTCGCCCCGCTGCGCGCCTCGGTCGTGGACCTTGTGAATCGCCCCGGGGTTTACGATATTCGGCCGACGGATACCCTGCTTGATCTGCTTTCCTACGGAGGCGGACCCGTTTTATCGGGCGACCGACGCGCAGACCTTCGCCGGGCGACCCTTCGCCGAAAAGGCAGTCGAGAGGTTATTCCGATTGACCTGTACGCGTTGCTCCGCTACGGCGATATGACCCAGAACTATGTGGTCGAGGACGGTGACATTCTGACCGTTCCCGAGGACAAGTTCAGCAATATCAGCATCCTCGGCCAAGTCCCGCGGCCAGGAACATTCGCGTTCCGCGACGGAATGACCCTCAGCGACGCATTGGCGTTGGGCGGAGGCGCAATTGACTACCGAGGCAATCTCGGCAAGGTCATCGTTGCCCGCGCAAATCTTTCCCGCCCGGGCGAGTACATTCGGATCATCGCCGACTTCAACCGGTACGTAAAGAAAGGCGACTCGTCGCAGAATATCAAGCTCCAGGCCGGCGACCTCGTCTATGTCTCCGAGAGCAACCAGCTTGACCTTAATCGGTTCAATCAGATTATCAACTCGGTGGCCAACGGCCTGTTCATCCTTGACCGGTTCGGCCTCGGCTTCTTGCCGCGACGCTAATACCTAGGGTTAACAGAAAAGTCCCCGGCCGATCTCTCGGCCGGGGACTTTCTTGTACTTGCTAGTTCGTTTCCCAAATGCTCTTCACGGCTACAGGAATCCGGAGCGTCGCGAGCACCGTGCAGTATTTCTCGTCGCTGAGTTCCACCGCCCGAGCCACCGCAACCGGGTCCAGGTTATCGCCTTCCACGATATGCCGGATCGTCACGCCGACGATCGGTCGCGGGAACGTCCCTTCCGGGCCGCGCTCGTGCTCGATTTCCACTCGGTAACCTGTGACCGTCTGTCGTTTCTTTTCAAGAATCGAGATAACATCCATTCCGCTACAAGCAGCCGCCGAAGCAAGCAAAGCTTCGACGGGCGTCATCGCCGATATTCCGTCGTCGTGGCTCGCCAGTGTCAGGGTCGCACCCGTTTCTGAAGTAGCCTCGAATGTGAGACCCAGTTTCCATTCGACCTTTATCATGAGACAGTTTTCCGTGCTGAGTCTGTCTCAGCAAATGGGGCAAGTTCCTTTATCATCATAAGGGCAATAATCCGGTTGGTCCTTGCCGAGTTCCCCAAAAACGGGTACACCGGAACCCTATGTTCCAGACCGCTGAAATTCTCAGCCGCAACTTGCCGAATCTCTCCGAATACACCGGATCGGCCCTTGAAGTTTTCTCTCCGATTGACGGCGAGCGGCTGGCGACCCTCGCCATGGATTCGCCCGAAGCCGTCGAGCAAAAGATTGCCGCCTCGGTCGAAGCTTTCCACGCCTGGCGCGAAGTTCCGGCGCCGATTCGGGGCGAACTCGTCCGGCGGTTTGGCCAAAAGCTCCGCGACCACAAAGAAGATCTTGCCCAACTCGTGACGCTGGAATGCGGAAAGATTCTCACTGAGGGTCGCGGCGAAGTCCAAGAGATGATTGACATCTGCGATTTCGCGGTGGGGCTTTCCCGCCAACTATACGGCCTCACCATTGCCAGCGAGCGACCTGAGCACACCATGTCCGAAAATTGGTTGCCGCTTGGCCCAGTCGGAATCATCAGCGCATTTAACTTCCCCGTCGCAGTCTGGTGCTGGAACTCGGCCCTGGCGCTCGTGTGTGGTGACAGCTGCCTTTGGAAGCCGAGCGAGAAGACTCCGCTCACCGCCATCGCCGTTCAGCACCTGTTCGAACAAGTTTGCGCCGACTTCCCCGAGGCTCCGGCCGGGCTGAACCAGCTGATAATTGGCGGCTTTGAAGCCGGCAACCAGCTTGTTGAGGACAAGCGAATTCCGCTTATCAGCGCGACGGGTTCTACCCGCATGGGCCGGGCCGTCGGTCCGAAAGTTGCTGCCCGCTTTGGTCGGTCGCTTCTCGAACTTGGCGGGAATAACGCAATAATTGTCACGCCCAGTGCAGATTTGAGCGTTGCTCTGCCTAGCATCGTGTTTGGTTCGGTGGGAACCGCAGGCCAACGCTGCACGACCACCCGGCGGGTAATCGCCCATCGCAGCATCATTGACTCGCTTTTCGAGACTATGGAGTCGGCCTATAAGCAACTCAGCGAGAACAAGGTTGGCAGTCCCTTGCTGGATAGCACCCTAATTGGTCCGCTCATTGACAAGATGTCGTTTGATGGCATGCAAGCCGCGATCGGCCGAATCCAACCGGAGGCTGTGAAAGTGTTTGGAGGCCGCCGATTGATGGCCGACACTTACCCGGACGCGTACTACGTTGAACCGTGCGTGGTCCGGCTCAGTCACCAGAGCGAGACCGTGTTCGACGAGACCTTCGCCCCGATTACGTACCTCATTCCGTACGACACGCTCGAGGAAGCGATGGATATTCATAACGCGGTTCCTCAGGGGCTCAGTTCGGCAATCATGACGACTGATTTGCGCGAAGCCGAGTATTTCCGGCGAAACAGCGACTGCGGCATTGCCAATGTGAACATTGGCACGAGCGGCGCGGAAATCGGCGGCGCGTTCGGCGGCGAAAAGGAAACGGGTGGTGGACGGGAATCCGGCAGCGATGCGTGGAAAGCCTACATGCGCCGACAAACTAGCACGGTATTCTACGGCCGAAGTGCTCCGGCACTTGCTCAAGGGGTGAAGTTCACCGTTTAGGGCAGCATATGGGAGCGGATGGGGGCTGGTGTCCTCCCCGGTCTTCAAAACCGTGTGTGGCGTCCTCGCGATGCCGGGTGAGTTCGATTCTCACACGTTCCCGCCAAATTTAATCCCCGTATTATTCTCCTATGTGATTTCTCCCAGCTATGGAAAACACCTAGCTGAGGGAAATCACTTTACATGCGTAATATTGGACTTTCGTTTTTGGTATTGACGGGCGGCGCGCTGGCCCACGCGACTCCGACCGGGTTGGCACGCATGCCGGTGGCCGATATTCTTCGGCACCGAGAACTATCTTTGGGCTACACCATTGCGGGCTCTCCGAATGGCAGCCGCGAAGTGCTTCACGTGCCGGGATTTGAGATTGGGCTCTTTGACCGCGTGGAGTTCGGCTTTGATTCGGACCTGCGCGGCGGAAACACGCTGGACGCGAAGGTTTTGCTCTGGGAAAGCGAAATGGCCGCGCTGAGCGTGGGCATTCTTGGCTGGCAAGACAACGAAAGCAGCCGCTACATCGTCGGCCGCTACGACTACAAAGGAATGCGGTTCCACGGCTCGCTGATGCGAACCCCAGATGCCAACGTGGCACAGTTCGGCATTGACTTCGCGTTCGGCCCCGGCACCGTGATGGCCGACTACACTTCCGGTCGCGGCGGTTACACGTGGTTGGGCTACGCCTTTAGCCCCATGGAGCACGTCAGCGTGACCCTGGCAGGCGGCCGACCGACTGACGCAAGTGGTGGATATCAATACTACGCCACCGTGACCTACGGAATGCGCTTTTAGTCATCCGCAATTGACAAAGCGGACCGGCCCCCGGAGAGTTCATCTCGGGGGGCCGGTTTTTACCTAGCAAGCAGAAGCAGATTAGAAAGCGCGGATATCTTCGCGTTGAATGCGACCATCGAGGGGGTTGCTGCGACCGCCAATGCGGACCTTGTCGCCTTGTTTCAGTCGCTTGGAACCCATGTGCAACGTATGGTATGCACCCACTACGCGAACTTCGTACCGCTTTGTTCCCGATTCGATCACGAGGGCTTCTTGCACTCGGTGGCCAAGTTTTCCGGCGAAATGTTCAGTGCGCTTTACTTCGATGACCGTGTAGGTCGTGTCTTGAGCGCTGATGAACGAAGAGGTGGTTGCGGCGGCTAGAACAAGAAATGCGTTCATGTGAACTCTCTTATCAAAAGTATGACCAAACGGGATTCACTTATTCAAGACTGGCAAAAAACAGGGGGTGCGGTATAACGATTTCAATGAACCGAGTGGCAGTCATGATTGGCGGTCGTGGCCGTGGCTCGAATCTGCGCGCACTGGTGACCGAGTTCAGCGGCGACGCCTCGGTTTCGGTCGTTTCCGTCATTGGCACCGGTTCCGATTCGCCTGCGCTTGAATGGGCAGAGGGCCAGAATTTGCTCACTGCCGTGGTTCCGCCGCGCCCCGCTGAAACTTACGCGAGCCGGTTGCTGGAACAACTGCATGGAGTAGAGTGGATCTGCCTCGCCGGTTACCTGAATCTTCTTCCGCCCGAAGTCTTGGCCGCTTTTCCGAACCGAATTCTTAACATTCACCCGGCGCTGTTGCCGAAATTTGGCGGTAAAGGCATGTATGGACTCAACGTTCATTCCGCCGTCTTGGCTGCCAAAGAGACTGTTTCGGGATGCACGGTTCACTATGTGAGCGAGGTCTACGACGAGGGCGAGATTCTTGCGCAGGCGAGCTGTCCGGTGCTAACGAATGACACGCCTGAGACGCTCGCCGCACGGGTGCTTCGGCTGGAACACCTTTTGTATCCGGAGGCGGTGCGGTTTGCCATCGAACGAGCCCGAGCCTAATCTGCGCCATGTCCGACGGTGGCTACCGTTATTGCGTTGGCTTGTACGCCTCAAGTTCGCCTTTTACGGACCGCTGAAGACGACGGGGCAAGCTGCGATTCCGGCCACCGGCGGAGCGTTGCTGGTGGCGAACCACCGGTCCTTTGCAGATCCATTGGCGTTGCAAGCCCTTTGCCCGCGTCACATTCGGTTTATGGCTAACCGAGAGGTCTTTGCCGAAAGCCCGTGGATCGCGCGCTTTCTCCATTGGTTCGGAGCCTTCGAGGTAATGCCGGGCACACCCGACCGAAGCGCGTTGCATACGGCCATAAAACTGGTGGAGGCGGGAGAAATCGTGTGCGTGTTTCCCGAAGGGCGGCTGGCAGAAGATTTAGAACTTCTTCCCTTTCTGCCGGGCGCGTTCATGATTGCCTCGCGGGCGAATGCGCCCGTGCTTCTTGCGGGCGTGGTGAATACAGAACTGGTCTACCCCTACATGAGTAATCGAGCGCGGCGAGCGAAGACCCATGTTTGGGTGCATTGGGAAGGTCCGTTTCCGGTTCCCGCCGACATGAAGCTATCCGAGGTTGCGGAGATGTTCCGCGCGCGAGTGGATAGCCTCGCCAACCCCAAATAAACCAAGAAGCCTGTTCTTGATTTACAATAACAGGCTTTTCCGTGGTGCTGCGGCTTAGTGGCCTTTGCTTTCGATTTTGATCTCGCTTCGTGGCGGCATACCCAGTTCGGCGGGCTCATGGTCGCGCGGCATCGCAAGCGGCGATTCGGGCGTCCAGCCTTTAACAGGTTCCCAACGGCGGGATCCGTAGTCAATAAACATGATCGTCATGAGGCTCGCCCAAACGAAGCCAAGAATCGCATACGTCTTGACCAGATTTGAAGAGTATTTAACTCCCATGAAAATCTGGATCACCGTTACCGCTTTTATGACGGCGATGGTCATTGCGATGATGTTGTTCACGTACGACATCAGCGGCGAGTTGGGAAGCGTTGCCGCGAAGTAATACCACGCAATTGTTGCTGCCATTAACGCCATCAAGAACATGAAGGTCGTGAATAGCTTCGAAATCGGCGTGATGTGATGGCCCGAGTGGCCGTGATCCGAATGGGTCGTTGTCGCGTTGTTAGACATGGCTTATCTCGGCATCAAGTAGAAGAGTGGGAAGAGGAAAATCCAGACGAGGTCCACAAAGTGCCAGTACAGGCCGATAAGCTCGGTCGGGATGTAGTCCGTGAGAATCGGATGGTCGGTGTACACCAGCCACATGAGCGTGCTGATGCAGATGATTCCGATGATGACGTGGAGGCCGTGCAAGCCCGTCATCGCGAAATACAAGCTGTAGAAGAGTTCGCCAACGTGTTCGGGCACGCCTTCTTTGCCCAAGTGGAACAGCGGACCCGGGAAGTGGTGATGCTGGAACTTTTCGGCGTATTCGAAGGACTTGATGATCAAGAACCCGAACGCGCACATCAGGGTAAATCCGAGCGCGGCCAGCTGTTTATTCTTAGCGCGAATCTGTGCGTAGTGCACGGCCAGCGCCATTGAGAACGAGCTGCTAAGCAGGACAACGGTATTCAGACCTCCGAGCGGGATGTTCAGTGCTTCGTGGATCGCAAAGAAGTACGGTTGGTACTGCCAGCGGTAGATCATGTAGGCCACGAACAGCACGCCGAAGAACAGAACTTCGGTAACGAGGAACGTCCACATGCCCAGCACGTAGGATTCCTGCTGCTGATGCAGGTCTTCGTACTGTTCGTAGACCTCGTCTTGAACCTGCCGGTGCTTTTCGCGCCGGGCTTCCTTGCGAGAAAGGTTGCTCTGCAATGGGTTGATCACGATTTCACCTTCGGATGTTCTTCGGGGACCCGCGTTTCCTTGGGCGGCAGACCTTGCAACAGTCGCTCTTCCTCTTCGGCGTCGTAGTCATAAACGTCGTGGTTCATGACGGGAATGCCGTCGAAGTTATGCAGCGAAGGCGGCGAGGTGGTGGCCTCCCACTCTAGGCCCATGGCACCCCACGGGTTCGGGGGAGCCTTCGGACCCTTGCGCAGGGACCAGATGAGATAAAACGCGGGCATGGTCAGACCAATGCCGAGAATGGATGCACCGAGCGTCGAGGCTACGTGATAAACTTGGAACTCAGGCGCGAAGTAGTAGTAGTGGTAGCGGCGCGGCATTCCAAGGTAGCCGACCACGAACTGCGGCAAGAACGTAAAGTTGAAGCCGACGAACACGATCAGCGCGCTCCACTTGGCCCAACCTTCGGGATACATTTTGCCCGTCATTTTCGGCCACCAGAAGTGCAACGCCCCGAGGTAACCCATGAGGCCACCGCCGACCATGACGTAGTGGAAGTGAGCGACCACGAAGTAAGTACCCGTGACGTGGACGTTGGTGCCCATCGAGCTAAGGTAGAGACCCGTGAGGCCGCCCACCGTGAAGAGCCCGAGGAAGCCGATGGCGTAGATCATCGGCGAGGCAAGCCACACCGAGCCTTTGTACATCGTCAACGTCCAGTTAAAGACCTTGACCGCCGAAGGGATCGCAACCAAGAACGTGGCAAAGCTAAACACGATGCCCTGGTACATGGATTGCGAGGATACGAACATGTGGTGGCCCCACACGATAAAGCCAAGGGCCGCAATGGCTACGGAACTCATCGCAACGAACTCGTAGCCAAACAAACGGTTGCGGCTAAAGCACGTAATGATTTCGCTCATGACGCCCATAGCCGGAAGAACCATGATGTACACGGCCGGGTGGCTATAGAACCAGAACATGTGCTGGAAGAGCACGGGGTCTCCGCCGAGTTCGGGCGAGAAGATGCCGATGTGGAGCGTTCGCTCCACTACGACCATCAGCAGTGTGATGGCAACGACCGGGGTTCCGAGCAACACGACGAGCGACGTGGCGTAGTGCGACCAAACGTAGTGCGGCAGTCGCCACCAGGTCATCCCCGGGGCGCGCATTGTGTGGATGGTAACGATGAAGTTGACGCCGGTAAAGATCGAGCTAAAGCCGACGATGAACGCTCCGATGAGGGCGATCGTGACCTCTGAACTCGAATAGATGGACGCCATCGGGGTGTAGAACGTCCAACCGGTGTCCACGCCTTTTGCGAAAGTGGCGTACGTGATGAGCAAGCCGCCCAGCATGTACATGTACCAACTGAGAAGGTTTAGGCGTGGGAACGCAAGGTCCCTTGCCCCGATCATCAGCGGAAGTAAGAAGTTCCCGAACACGGCCGGAATGGCAACAACCAGGAACAAGAAGATCATCACCACGCCGTGAGCGGTGAAAGCCTTGTTGTAACCGTCGCTGGTGAGAAATACACCCGTGGGGCTGGTCAATTCAAGCCGAACGAGGCCCGCCGCGATAGATCCGACAAAGAAGTAGAAGGAAACCGCGATAAGATACAGCATCGCGATGCGCTTGTGGTCTTTGGTCAGTAACCAAGACTTAAGCGTATGGCCCGCGGTCAGGTAGTTGTCGTTGGGATTTTCGGTATGGCTATCGTATGCGCTCATCGGTTTGCTCCCGAACCCACTCCCTTCATGTCGAGACTCTCTTGGTGGTTTTCTTCGCCACCCGGTCGCGAGCGTGCCGGAGCTTCCGACATGCTCGGCGTCGAGCCGAAATCTTTCGAACCGGCTCCCAGAGTCTTCATGTATTCAATTAGCGCGTTGATTTCATCCTCCGTAAGGTCTTCGTAGGTTTGCATCGAGTTCTCGTAGCCCTTCAGGATTTTTGAATAGGGGTGAACGAGCGACTCGCGCAGGTAGGCGCGGTCCGCAACCATCGAAGTTCCGTCTTCGAATTGGCGGGTTTTGCCCGAGATGCCCGCGAGGGCAGGGCCGCGCTTGGTATCGGTGGCACCGTGGCAACTGGCGCAGTTCAACTCTTCCCAGAGTTTCTGGCCGGTTTGCACCATGGTTTTTGGAATCGGTTTATATTGGTTCCCTCCGTTATCGAGCCACTTGGTGAACTCATCCGGCGGAACGGCATAAACATAACCGCCCATCTCACTGTGCTGCGTTCCGCAGTGCATGGAGCAGAAAAGGTTGTAACGGCCGGCCTTGGTCGCGGTGAACCAAAGAGTGGTGTATCGGCCCGGCACGGCATGGTATTGCACCCGAAACTGCGGAATGTACAGACCGTGAATCACGTCTTGGCTGATGATGGTGAGCTTGACGGGCTGCCCAACCGGAACGTGAAGCGTGTTGTTCTCGCGAGTTCCGTTTTGGTGCTGAACGTGCCACATCCAGCGCTTTCCAACCACGAAGATTTCCATCGCATTCTCCGGCGGCTCTCGCATCTCGACGAAGATCTTTGCGCCCCAAGCGAAGATTCCAAGCGCGAGCCCAAGCGGGGCGAACAAGAATAGGGCTTCCAGCTTCGCGTTGTGGTGAACCGGGTTCGAGCGGTCAGCGGGCTTTCCTCGTCGGTATTTGTTGATGAACGTCAGGGCAAGCACCATGACGATCAACGTGAACAGCACGGTCAAGAAGGTAAGCAACCAAAACAGCGCATCGTATTCACGTGCAAAGTTGGAAGCCTGTTCAGGAAAGAATGGAATTTTCATAGACCGTTACTTGGACTTGCGCCCCCCTGCTTTTGACACCCGTGGGGTCCGGTGACGAATAGACATGACTGCAATGGACGCGGCGAGAAGCACGACGGTGAGCACGCCGCCGACTTGCACGGCACGCCATAGCACGAGGCGATACTTTCCGCTCGCCGGATCAAACTGGAAGCATCCGAGCAAGATCGGCTCGGACTTTTCTTGGATTCGCTTGTCGGCTGCCGCTTCCAGCGTGCGAAGCATGAATTTGGCATTGTATTCGGTGCCGTAGAGATACTTGCTGATCTTCCCTTCTTCGGTCGCCACCATGATCCCGGACGGATGGTTGATTTGGTCCAGCTCCGGGTTGTAGGTGTATCGAAATCCGAGCGCAGCGGTAAGTTTGGTGATACTGCCCATGCTTCCCGTGAGGAAGTGCCAGCCTTTTTGGGCTTCCGGCTTCTTATAAATCGAGAAAACCAGCTTTTTCCGTTCGGCGGCCATCTTCGGGGTTTCGTTCGGCTTGATCGAGAAGGTGATTACGTCGAACGACTCGCCGGGATAGTCGTACTTCATCGAAAGAAGCGATTTGATGAGCCCCTCGGAACTCAGTTGGCACGTTCCCGTGCAACCATACCAAACCGGGTGGAACACCACCGGTCGTCCCTGGAAGAGGTCACCCAACTTCACGGTTTTGCCGGTTTCGTCCTGAAACTCAAGGTCCATCGGAAGCTGGTCTCCCAGCTTCTGGTCAATTCCGTTGGCGCGGACGTCGAATCCCGGAGTGTTCGGGATCGAAGGTTGCGCCCACGCAGATATCGCCACGCCCACAATGAGCAGCAGAGCCGTAACTCTCTTCGTCATAGTCGCACCTCTGCTGGCTGTGTGGTTTGCGGTGCGGCCTGAGGCATGGTTACAGGTGAAGGCGCAGATTGAAGTCCGCGCTCACTCAGTTTTTCCATCGCTTCGTGAACCGGGATTTGGAACGTTCCGTCCTCGTTGACTTTATATTTTTCGGTTTTCTCGGCTTCTTCTAAGCGCAGGTTTTTGATGTCCGTGTGAGCAGTAACGTTCGTTTGCAGCGGGGCCAACTTCGGCTTGTTCGCTTCGGCAACCGCTTGTGGCACAAATGGGTTGCGATCGGCTCGCACGAGCTTATAAGTCAGCCACATCGAGGCGAGGCCAATAACCGCGAACACGCCGAACATGATGAAGAAGACAAAGATTGCCTTCCCGACCACGCCGTATGGCAAGTCGCGCTTTTCGTATCCTGCGTCTATCGCCCGCTGTAGGGCATCCGGATCGTCTTCTACGTTATGCATGGCTGTGTTGGAGCGCCTCCCGAATTCGAGCGTCGTGAACCGGCATGGTCCGGTTCTTCATGAGTTGGTAGCCGAACACGGCCATCCATGCGCCCATCATAAGAAGCACGGCGGCGAGATCGGACAGGGCAAACGTGGGCCGGAACAGCGGAATCATGTTCCACGCCATGTCCACAAAGCGCATGGCGATGAGCACCACACAAATGCTGACCAGCACCTTGGGATTGGTCTTGTTGCGCGGCGGGATCAGCGCGACCCAAGGGGCAAACCAGCCCAGCGCGATGTTAAAGAACCCAACAATGGGCAAGATGCCTGCTTGGCGGTTCTTATAGTAAGAAATGAATTCCGGAAGGTTGCCCGACCAAATAATGATGTATTGGCTCAGCGTGAAGTAGATCCAGATCATCACGAAGGCGAACATGAGGTTGCCAAGGTCTTTGGCGTTCTGCTCGGTGTAAACCTGCTTGATCGGAGCGTACTTGGCGTTGGTCGCCGTAATCAATACGGCGGTGGACAAGGCAAAAAGCACCCCGCCGATCATGTACCACGGCCCGAACATGCTGGAGAACCAGTGCGCGTCAATGGACATAAACATGTCGGTCGCGGCAAGCGTCACGGAGAGCACGTAGATGACCAGGCCGGGTGCCGCCACGTTTCCGCGGAGGTTTTTCCACTTTACGTCGCCGGTTTCGTCTTCCTTCGCTGCCCAGGTCCGCATAAAGTAGGCGAGCGCAATCCAAATGGCGAAGTAGCCCGCGATGCGGAGGATGAAGTTGTTCTCAGTTAGCCAGAAGGTCTTAAACCACGTGTTTTCGTTCAGCGGCCAGTCGCGATGGATCCATCCGCCGTAAACATGTTCGCGGCCAATCCAAATAGGAATATAGAGGACGGCCATCAGGATGAAGGCACCCACGCTTCCACCCGCTTCGACAATCCGCAAGATCGTCGAACCCCAGTAGGAACGGGTCACGCCCTGCAACAGCGTGAGGCCAAAGCAACCGAGCACCATCGAAAGCGCCGCGCTATAGCCAAACACGTAGCTCGCCATCACGTTTTTGGCCCCGGCAGTTCCGTACAGGGCACCCACGGCGATCAGGCCAATCAGCGCGAGCAGGGTTCCGACCGAAGCGATGACCTTGTAGTTTCGCTCTGGGCTAGAGACTTCTGCCGACATTAGTGGCCACCTCCGTGCGATTCATCCGTAGTCGTTGGTTTGCTTTGCGCTTCCATGTTTTCGCGGTCGTTCGCGTCGAGCTGATCTGCCGGAACTCCGTGCGCCAGTTGCAGCGCCCGAAGATAAGCGATGACGGCCCAGCGCTCATCTGGTTCGAGCCGGGAGGCGTGGCTATACATCACGCCGTATCCGTTGGTGATGACATCGTAAAAGTAGCCGACCGGCATGTTGCGGAGCCGTTCGGTGTGGAAGGTTGCCGGGGGCCGGGTGAGCACCAAACCACGCTGGGTGATCATGCCTTTTCCGTCGCCTGCCGCGCCGTGGCAATTCAGACAGACCACTTCGAACCGTTCTTTGCCCCACTTAAGAACTTTCATCGGTTCCGTTGTGGTGTTGACTTCTTCACCGTCGAGAACGAGACTCGTTGGGAACTTCTTGGTGAACTTCGCTCCTTCGTATCCGGTGGCTTTGGCTTCGTCTTGCCTTGCCCAGCCGCGCGGCACGGTTCCGGGAACGAGCGGCCGCGCCGTGGTTCCATCCGCGAAAAGGCCGGTTTCGTCCTCATCGTACTGGGTGACCTTCGGTTGGGTCCACATATCCGTGTGGCATCCCGCCAGCAAAACGGCTAAAGGAAGCAGGTAAATCGGTTTCAATCAAAGTCTCCTTCTTCGTCTTGATGCACTTCTGAGATGCGGATCGGATTCAAAGTTTCGAGAAACGCTTTCGCGGCGGCCACATCGAGTCCGCCAGAGTGCCGCGCTTCTACACAAAGGAAGAACCGGTCTTGCGACGCCCGGTCGAACCCCGGCGTGTTGAAGATCGGGTGGTACGGTTGCGGAAGCTTGTTGAAGGCGATCGTTCCGAACACCGCAGTGAGCGCGGCGAAGAGAATCGTGCATTCATAAGCGACCGGGATGAACGACGGCCAACTGATGAGCGGGCGGCCGCCAACGTTCATCGGGTACGCCACGGCGTTTGCATAAACTTGGAGTCCAATCCCTATCAGTGCGCCACCCACACCGCCCAAGAAGATCGCGATGGGCACTTTGCGCTCACGCATGCCGATGGCTTCGTCCATTCCGTGAATCGGGAACGGGGAGTACGCATCGAGGTTCGTAAACCCAGCCGCGTAAGCCTTTTGCGCAGCGTGGAGCAAGGCATCCGCGTTGTCGAACTCGGCGACCACTCCGTACAGAAGGTCTACATCCACATGCGCGTGGGGTCGCGGAAGGAACTGGATTGCCACTAGTGGCTACCTCCTTCGGCGACCGGCGCGTGCGAATGGTCTTCACCGATCTTTTTATAGAGCAGGTCTTTCATTTCGAAGATATTGATGACCGGCAGGAACCGGAAGAAGAGGAACATCAGGAAGATGAAGAAGCCGATGGTTCCGCCGAAGAACATGAAGTCCCAAAGCGTGGGCGTGTACATGCCCCAGCTCGAAGGCAGATAATCGCGGTGCAGCGACACAGGGATAATCACAAACCGTTCGAGCCACATTCCGAGCGAGACCACTTGGGCCACGCCAAAGAGCACCGCTTTGTTGTAGCGCATCTTCTTGGACCACAAAATCTGCGGGATCAAGCCGTTGCAAATCCACAGCATCCAGAACATGGTGCTGTAGGGTCCCATCATTCGGTTGTTGGCGAGGAAGACCTCCCATTCGACGCCGCTGTAGAACGCGTAGAACATTTCGCAGAGGTAGCCGAAGAAGACGATCAGTCCCGTAGTGAGCATGATCTTCGCGCACCAGTCAAGGTGAACGTCCGTGATTAGGTCTTCGAGCTTGTACCACTTACGCATCGGAATCGCGAAGGTGATAACCATTGCAAATCCTGCGAACACGGCACCTGCGACGAAGTACGGCGGGAACAACGTGACGTTCCAGCCCGGGACAATCGAAACGGCGAAGTCGAGGGAAACGATCGAGTGGACCGAAAGCACGAGCGGAGTCGAGAGACCGGCGAGGATGTAATAGGCCTGCTCGTAGCGAAGCCAGTGCCGGGCCGAACCGCGCCATCCCAGACTGAGCACCCCGAACACTTTTGCCGGGATCCCCTTTGACTTATCGCGCAAGGTGGCGAAGTCGGGCACCAAGCCGATGAACCAGAACAGGGCCGAAACCGTGATATAGGTCGAGACCGCAAAGACGTCCCACACAAGTGGCGAGCGGAACTGTGGCCACATTCCCAACACGTTCGGATACGGGAATAGCCAATAGGCCACCCATGGGCGACCGGTGTGGAGCAGTGGATAAAGGCCCGCGCACATGACGGCAAAAATCGTCATGGCTTCGGCAAAGCGGTTGATTGAGTTACGCCATTGCTGACGAACAAGCAACAGGACCGCGGAAATAAGCGTTCCGGCGTGGCCAATACCGATCCACCAAACGAAGTTGATGATATCGAAGCCCCAGCCCACCGGCTGGTTGTTGCCCCAGATTCCGATACCGTTGTAGAGCAGCCAGCCAATGGCCAGTGCAAGCACGTTTGCGCCCAGGAAACCCACGGCTGCGAATCCGTACCAGAACTTCTTGTGCTGAGAAGGGTCGAGAATCAGGCGTGTAACCTGAGTATCTAACTTCTCGTACGACTGCTCTCCCGGTAGGAGTTCTTCGATCGCGTCTTTATCTACGACTGACATTAGGCGTTCTCCAGGTCCGGGTTCGGATTGCGGACAGCGTGCAGATACGTGGTTCGGTTCCGCGTATTCAGTTCTTTAAGCAGTGAGTACATTCGAGGCTTGGCTTTCTCTTGGCTGACGCGGCTCTTCGCGTCGGCAATGTTGCCAAAGACAATTGCGCCGGTGGGGCATGCCTTTTGACATGCCGTCACGACTTCGCCGTCCTTGGGTTCGGGCACCTCGCGGCGACCCTTCGAGAACTCGATCTTCGCGTGTTGCCGCGCATCGTTGATGCGCTGGACGCAATAGGTGCACTTCTCCATCACACCTCGACCCCGAACCGTTACGTTCGGATTGTTCACAAGCAGCCGAATTCGCAGATCCTTGTATTCCGGGTACTCGGTGAACTTGCGGTCGTTGTAGTTCAGGAAGTTGAAGCGGCGAACCTTATAGGGGCAGTTGTTTGAGCAATATCGGGTTCCGACGCAGCGGTTGTAAACCATCTGGTTAAGCCCTTCGGCGCTGTGAATCGTGGCCGCAACCGGGCAAACCGGCTCGCACGGAGCTTGCTCGCAATGCATACACGTCACCGGCATAAAGGTGGTGCTGGGGTTATCCAAGTCCACTTTTTGGCCGAATGCCGTGCGGGTGTCCTTCGGGCCGTAGTAGCGGTCAATGCGAATCCAGTGCATTTCGCGTTGCTTGATGACCTGTTCTTTGCCGACCACCGCGATGTTGTTTTCGGAGACGCAGGCCGTAACGCACGCGTGGCAACCCATGCAGAGGTTGAGGTCAATGCTCATTCCCCACTGCGGAAGATCGTTGGCAAACTCCTTCTCGGGGTGATACATGGACTGCTCGTCGTGGTGACCGAGCGGCCAAGGCTTACCGTCTACGGTTAGGCCGCTTTCGTGGCCTTCCTTGTGATGTTTGTCTTCTTTGCCGTGATCGTCGTGACCTGCTTCTCCGACCGTGACCACGCGAACGAGGTCGCGGCCTTCCATCGTGTTATGAAGCTGAGTCGCGGCGAGCGAAACGGATCCGCCCGGCTTGCTAATCGTGGCTGACATTCCCGCAAATTGGGTCGCAGGCGAATAGAGTGAGTTGGCGTTGAAGCCGGTTCCTCGCGCCATCATGCCGTCGCCATCGTTGCCGTAGCCGTAGTGGACGGTGACCGTGTTCTCGGGTTGGCCCGGGAACACCCAAGCCGGACCGCGAACTTCGCGTTCGCCGACTTTCACCGAAATCACGTCGCCGGATTTCACCGACTGGGCTTCGGCCATCTTCGGGCTCACGTAAATGACGTTGTCCCAGGTCAGGGTGCTGAGCGGCTTTGGCAACTCCTGCATCCAACCGTTGTTGGCAAACCGCCCGTCGAAAATGGTCGGATCTGGGCGAAGAATCGCTTCGGTTCCAGTAACCGGAGCCGTGGCCGCGAGGGTCAACGTTCCGCCCGCCGGTGTCACAGCCGGGGCAGTGAGCGGCACGATTCCGTTGTTCAGCGCCAGTCGCCAGGCTCGCTCAAATCCTTCGCCAAAGCTTCCAGAAGCACGCCAGGTGTTCTTAATTTCTTCGAGGGCGTTGCCGCGAGCACCGCGACTCACGATCATGAGCGTTTCGAGATGGCTCTTCGAATCGTGGAGCGGCGCGATGAGGGGTTGTGCGATGACCGCGTGCCCTTCGGCGGAATAGCCGTCGTTCCAGGTCTCCATTCCGTGCGAATCGGGTAGCGACCAGAGGGCCTTCTTGGCTCCGCCTTGGAAGTAGGGGCCTTGGCTCACCGTAAACGGAACCTTCGCAAACGCGGCGGCAAAATCGGGGCTGCTGAACACCGGGTCCACGCCCAGCATTAACAGGTACTGCACTTGGCCCGCGTTCATGGCCGTAATGAGCTCGGCTAAGCGCACAGTTCCCGCACCCGCTTGCCGAACGGCAGTCGCCGTGTAGCGGACCGCGCTCGATTGCAGTGCTGTGTTGATGGCCGCGGCGAGCGCGTGAATGTTGGCAGAAGCGAATTCGCCGGGAATGACCACCGCGCGGGTTCCTTTGCTGCGAATGTCGGCGGTGATGACTTCGACCCACTTGGCGAGCGCCCCAGGGGCTTCTCCACCGTCCACGGCAACACCGAGGCTAGCCGCTAGTGCGCGCGCAAATCCTTCGAGTTGGGTGGTGCTGACCGGAACCTTATGGTCGGCCACTGCGCCCGAAACAGTCGGGGTGACTTCCAGCGCGTAAACGCGCGACATGTTTGTGCCGTGCGAGGTGTCGGCGTCGCGGCGGGCCGCCCAGTCTCGGGCTTGGCGAAGCGCACCCGGACCGGAATAAAGGTAATCGGCATCCAGCGAAACGATGACGTCGGCTTGAGTGAGGTCGTAAATCGCCTCGGACGGGGTACCCAATGCGGCGCGCGTGCCCTGGTAGGCGTTGTCGCGGTTCATTGGCTCCCACGCGACAATCCGGGCTTCGGGCATGACGGCCTGAATCTCATCCAGCACGCGGTTGGTCGTCGGGCTGTTCGTCGGCGGAACCACAATGGCAAAACCCTTGCCGCCTGCGGTTCGTATCGTCTTGAGGGCTTCGGTGGATTCCGCCGAAAAATCATCCCATGTGGCGATCTGCCCCTTGCGGCGCACCTCGCGCTTACGGTCCGGGTCGTAGAGGTTCAGAAGTTCGCCGTGCATGAACGGGAGGCTCGCACCCTTCCCGGTCGGGTCCAAATCATTGCCTTCTACTCGGGTCGGGCGTCCCTGGTGGCTCTCCACCACGATCGGAACCATCATGCCCTGCCACTGCATTCCGGTGGCGAACTGCAACGGCTTGCCCGAGATCATTTCTTCCGGCGTATTCACATACGGAACCATCTTGTGGTTCGGCCAGAACGGCGCACGACAACCCGAAAGTCCAGCGAGCATCATCGAGGCACCCATGAACTTGAGCAACTTGCGGCGGTCAATGTTCATGAGGGAGCTTCGGTTCGGGAACTCGTCGCTCATCCAGGCTTCGAATTCCGGAGTTGCGGCCAACTCTTCCAACCCGCGCCAGTACGCCCGGCCGGCTTTGCCGTCCAGGTCCTTTCTGAGTTCCGCAACATCTACGGGCTTCGTTTCGAGTTCCATTGTGGGTTCAGGGTTTCCTAGCGATGGCATGTGTAGCAATCCGTCATTTGGGCCTTCTTGAGACCGCGAAGGCGCATCAGTTCCACGCCGCGGGCTTCAAGGTCTTTCGGTACGCGTTGCTCATCCCCGCGAGCGAGTTTCTGCTCCACGGGCGACGATCCGGCGAGCGAGGGATCGAGTTGATACTTCTTGTATAGGTCAAAAACCTGTTCGCGCGGCGACAGACCTTCGGTGCCATCGAACATGTACTTCTCCGGCTCTTGGTGACACTCAAGGCACCAAGACATGAAGAGTGAGCGGGCCTTGTAGGCCATTTGCATGGTCTGCACCGGGCCGTGGCAGGTGTTGCAACTCACGCCCTTGTTCACGTGGATGGCGTGGTTGAAGTAAACGAATTCGGGAACCTTGTTCAACTTCACCCAACGGAGCGGGCGGTTTTGCACTTGGCTTTGGCGGACCGGGTCTAGAAGCGGGCTGTTTGTCCAGATTTGCGAGTGGCAGGACATGCAGGTTTCGGTGCCGGGCATGCCCGCCGCCGCCGATTTCTCGACCGTGGTGTGGCAGTAGCGGCAGTCAATTCCAAGTTCAGTGGCGTGGTGCTGGTGGCTAAACGGAACCGGCTGGTCCGGCGCGAGTCCAACGCGGGTGTTCAGGCTGCCCCGAGAAAGCGTCATACCGAGTCCAAAAATGAGGACTACGGCAAGTCCGGTCGCCATGATTGACATGCGTGCGACCGAATTGGCACTGGGTTTAAATAACTGGGCCATGGGCGGCTAGATTGACTCCTTCATAAGCACGGGGTTCCGAGCAGTGTCTGCACCGGCATCTATTGTAGGCAATTGGGAAACTTCTTTGCGTGGCCACGACACCATCCGATCCGCCGCAATAACGATGAAAAGGAGGGCCAAATAAGCCATCGAATATTTGAAGAGAATGCGCGCATGGTCTTTGTCGGGCGTCTTCATGAGCTGCACGCTCCGCAGCACGAGCAATCCATTGAGTGCGGTTCCGGCCACGAAGAAAAGAGGGCCGAGATCGCCGGAAAGGAGCGGTAAGGCGCACAAAAGTGCGGTGAGCACCGCGTACACCGTGATTTGGATCACGGTCGCGCGTTCGCCGCGCACGACGGGAAGCATCGGAACGCCGACTGCCGCATATTCATCCTTGATAATGAGCGCGAGCGCCCAAAAGTGGACAGGCGTCCAGAAGAAAATGACGGCAAACAAGAACCACGCGAGCGGGCTCAAGCTGTTCGTGACGGCCGCCCATCCCACCAGCGGCGGAAACGCGCCGGCCGCGCCGCCGATCACGATGTTCTGCCACGTTCGTCGCTTAAGAAACAGCGTGTAGATGAACACGTAGAAGAGCAATCCGCAAAGCGCGAGAAATGCCGTGAGCAAGTTCGCGACCGCCGTCAGCAGGGCAAAACTGGTGGCTTCGAGGATAAAAGCGAACCACAGTGCGTGGCTCGGGGAAATCAGGTGCGTGACCGTCGGACGGGTGGAGGTGCGAACCATCTTGCCGTCAATGTCGCTGTCTATGACCATGTTGATGGCGTTCGCGGCGCCCGCCGAGAAGTAACCACCCACGAATACGGCGAGGAAGAGCCCAAGCGGGGGCCATCCGCCTTGGGCGGCGAACATGGCCGCGATGGTCGTGAACAGAAGCAGCGAAATGATTCGCGGCTTGGTCAGCGCGACATAAGCAAGGAAGAGTTCTTTGTTGCTCGGTCGCTCTTTTTCGAAGGCAGCTTCGGGTTCGATCTCTCCAATTGGGTCGGAAAATCTCTGGTTTAGTGCCGCGGCACAAAGGAACACAAACGCGATCCACACCACATTGCTCAGGCCAAGGTGGAGCATTTGCATCCAAAGCGGGGCTTTTAGAAGCACGTTCACGAAGCCGACGATGATTTGCGTGACGAGCAAGGAACTTACGAACCCGGTGTACTTCCGAATTCGAAGATCGGGCCGAAGCCGGCTGACCATGGCCACGGTCATGAGCAAGTACAGGGTCGCCGAGACGCTAATCACGGGGTGAGCAATACGAAACTGCTCCAGAAAATGGGCGGTGGGCGTGAGCGCGGTTTGCACCGCCTGAACCGTACTTGCGGCCGGGAAAAGTGTGTCGCCGAGGGCCGTCATGGCTCCGCTGACTACCACGAGCACCATGCCGAAGAGGCCGATTCCGAGCGCGGCACCGACACCGCCCTGTCCCTTAAACCGAACTGGCGCCCCGCCCCTTGCCCAATACACCATGAGCGCGATTACCCCTACGAGTAGGGTCGTGTTCAGGTGGTGAAGCGACATCACGACGGCACGTTCGGGGCTGGTGTCTTTATCGACCCAGCCAAAACGAACAAGAGCCGCACCGATCAAGCATTCGATGATCGTGAGCGCGATGAGCCACTTAGAGATTTTGGAAATCTGTGTGGTGCGGGCAAACTGCCGGATGCCAATTGCGGCGCAGATGAACGCAACGATGGCAAAAAGTCCCGACGTAACCCGGTGAGAGAACTCGATGACGCGCTCTGCGGTTGGAAAAAGCGGAATGATCTCGCCGTCGCATTTGGGCCAATGATTGCCGCACCCGGCGCCCGAACCGGTTGCGCGGACTACGGCGCCGCCAATCACCACAAGAACGGTGACGATTAGGGTGGCAAGGGTCCACTTGGCAAATGACGCCTCACCCAGCCATTTTCCGAGGCGCGTGCGCGGCACGCCCTCATTCTTGGCATGGAGTGATGGGGTCAGTGATTTAGACATTTAAGCCACCGGAAATTTGACAACCTGAGCCGCCCTGACCTGGTCAAGTTATCCCTTGGAATGTACCCGTTTGGGCGGCTTTTGGGCTGACCGAGAGCGCGGTTAACCTAGCCGTCCTCTAAATTTAGGACAAATCTGTGCGGCCCCGGGAAGCCCCCGGCGAGAGGTACGATTTCGCGTAGTTTGCGTGCAAAACTCGCCGTCATTATTCCGGCTTTCAACGAAGAAGCCCGATTGCCCCGCACCCTCCAGCGGCTGGCGGAATATTTTGCCGACCAACCTTACTCCACTCGCATCGTAGTGGTCAGCGACGGAAGCAAGGACCGCACCGCCGAAATCACGCGCGAATTTGCCCTGCAGTTCCCCTCAATCGAGCTGGTAAACAGCCAGCCGAACCGAGGCAAGGGCTTTGTCGTCCGAAAGGGCATGCTCGAGATTGACGCGGAATGGCTATTGATGAACGACGCCGATCTCGCGACCCCGATTGAAGAAATCGAGAAACTTTGGCCTTCCGCCGAAGCCGGAACTCCCGTAGTGATCGGAAGCCGCCCGCTCAAAGAGAGCCGTCTTGAAGTTCGGCAACCGTGGTACCGCGAATGGCTCGGGCGCACCTTTAATGGCGCGGTCCAGCTGATGGCCGTGCGCGGAATCGCGGACACCCAGTGCGGGTTCAAGCTGTTCCGGCAAGCCGAAGCCCGCGAAGTGTTCTCGCGCTGCAAGCTCGATGGATTTGGGTTCGATTTTGAGTCCCTCATGATCGCCCGTGACCTCGGCTACCCGATTGCTGAGATTCCGATTCGGTGGCGGCACCAGGAAGGCTCAAAAGTGAGTTTGCTACGCGACGGAACCCGAATGCTGCTGGAACTCGTGAAGCTCCGCGCCCAGGGTCGGCGGGGCCGCCTACGGGTGCGCGGCGAGTGAATGCGCGCGAATACGACAAAATGCGCGCCCTCGAAGACCATTATTGGTGGTTTGTCGGGCGGAGAAACCTCGCGATCAAGCTCCTTAAGCGACACGCGCCGTCACTCAACGTGATGCTCGATATCGGGTGCGGCACCGGGGCGGTGGCGACCGAACTTTCTCGGTCGGGCCGAGTGATCGGACTCGATATGAGTCCGCATGCGCTTGAGTTCGCCGCGGAACGCGGCCTCGGGGGCCTGTTGCAGGGTGACGGGGTGGCCCTCCCATTGGCGAACGGCTGCGTGGATGCCGCGATCGGCCTCGATATATTTGAGCACATCGAACGGGACGATGACGCCTTCGCCGAAGCGTTCCGAGTGCTTCGTCCGGGCGGAATTTTGGTGCTCAGCGTGCCCGCGTTTATGGCCCTTTGGGGTCCGCATGATGTGGCTCTACACCACTTTAGGCGGTACACGCGGGGCCAGGTTCGGCGGCGGCTTCAGGCGGCCGGTTTCGAGGTGGTGCTTGCGCGGTACTCGGTGTTCTTCTTATTCCCACTTGTGCTGGTTTCGCGACTTCTGGAAAAACTGCATCGGGGCGAGCCCCATGCTTCGCTTCCGAAGGTTCCCGGTTGGCTCAACGGCTTTCTGATCTGGCTCCAGAACGTCGAGGGCGCGTTGTTCGCTCGGTTTAGCCTGCCTTGGGGAAGTAGCGTGGTGGCGGTCGCGCGGCGGCCGATGGTCTAGGGTTGTCGCGCCCAACGGGGAGTAAACTCGAACCGTTTTGTATACGGTTGGATGCGTCCCCTACGTTAACGCGCGCCCTCTGGTGCACTGGATCGAAGACCTCGGCCCCGATGCCCCCGTGCAAATTTTCTACGCAGTTCCGTCGGCGTTGCCCGCTTCGCTGGCCTCGGGCGAAGCCGACGCGGTGATGGTGTCGAGCGTTGAGTGCCTCACCCAGCCCGGCGCGCGCATTGCCGAAGGTGTCTGCATCGGCACGGATGGCCCCGTGGAGAGCGTGAAGTTGTTTAGCCGGGTTCCGTTTGAGCAAATCAAGACGCTCGCGCTCGATCAGTCCTCTCTGACTTCTAACCGTTTGGGCCAGCTGATCCTTCGCGAAGTGTACAGTGCGGCGCCGAAAGTGGTGACGTTGCCACCCGTGCAAGCAACCATGCTGGCCCAGGCCGACGCGTGCATTCTGATTGGGGATATCGGAATGTCGGCCCCCACCGAGGGGTTACACGTTTTGGACCTCGGTGAGGCGTGGACCTCACTGACCGGGTTGCCGTTTGTTTGGGCGGTGTGGACGGGCGGCGAGCGCCTGACTCCTGAGTTGGTCGCGCTCTTAAATGCGGCGCGGCTGCTGAGCTATGTGGGCCGCAACCCGAACCAGGGCATGCAGTCTTTGCGGCGGGACCGGTTCGAGGCTTACGCGCGGAGCATTTCCGCGATGCCGTTGCTGAGCGGAGAGCATCAGCGCGACGCGGTGGTTCGGCGCGCGGCCGAGCGATCGGGATGGGATGTAGAGGACGCTCGGCGGTATCTGACCGAGACGATCATCTATGACTTGGGCGAGCGCGCCCTGCAGGGCCTTGCCGAATTCGGGCGGCGCCTTGTGACGCACGGGCTGGTGGAATCGGTGTCGCTGCCGACCGTGGTTCCGGCAGAGATTCCCGTGGTTCACGGGTAGAATTTGGTTTGGTCGGGGATGTAGCTCAGCTGGCAGAGCGCTGCAATCGCACTGCAGAGGTCGTGGGTTCGAATCCCATCATCTCCACCAAGTTCAAGTGAACCTAAAGTGGTTCCTAAAAAAGGTTCCTAAACTGGACGGGCTTCACAGCCGACGTGGCAGAGGACTTGTTCGTACAGTTAAGTAGTCACAGGAAATTTTTGCGCAAGGGCCTTGACTCTCAACCAAGGTTGACGCTTCATAGTGTTGCAATGAGGATCGGTGAACTCGCGAAAAAGGCGGAAATCAGCGTCAGCACCGTGCGCTTCTATGAGGCGCAAGGGCTGATGCCCAAGCCTCAGACACGAGAGAGCGGCTACCGGGAATACCAGCAGATCGACCTCGCACGCCTCCGCCTGATCGTCGCCGCCAAGAGAAAGCGCTTTCCGCTCAAGCTGGTTCGCTTCGCCCTCGAAGCCCTCGACCAAGAGAGCGAGCCGTGCCGGGAAATCGCCGGCCTCGTGGAAGAGCGCATCAAGACCATCGGTCGTGAGATCAACGACCTCCAACGCCTAAAAGCCCACTTGGAGGGCCAACTCAGGGCGTGGGAACGGGGAACCCTCCCGAAAGCCGAATGCCTTTGCGCGATCCTTCAAACGGACGCGCTGCAACCCAAATAGGAAAACCAATGGCAAACATCGAAGTATTCATCGCCGGATGTCCCCTCTGTGACGAGGCCGTCCGAATCGTCAAAGAGACCGCCTGCCCCAACTGCACCGTCGCCGTCTACGACTTGCGCGAAGGCTGTGAGACCATGGAGTGCCGAGAAAAGGCGAAGGCTTACGGCGTCACTCGCGTCCCGGCCGTCGTGGTGGACGGCAAACTGTGCTCGTGCTGCGAGGGGTCGAAGGTCAACGCCGACGACCTGCGTGCCGCGGGGGTTGGTCGAGGATAAATGAACACGAAGCTCCTCACAACGGTTAGCGTCCTTGTGGCGCTGACCGTCAAGCTCCAAGCCCAAACTACCTCTGGGTGACCCATCTGACCCGCCAGCGGATTCGCCGCACAAGGCGGAGACCCGGTCAGTTCGATCGGGACTTTAACTAAAGAAGGTTGGATATTCCTTTCGGGGATGCACTCGAAAGGGCTCGCCGGAGAGACTGAAGTCTTCGTGCGCTACGGCGTCACGGATCGCCTCGAACTCGGGCTTGGCTATCTGAGGAAGCAAGAAATCGTGCGTCCGCTCGTGAGTTATGTGCTGGTGCCTGAACACCGGACGAGGCCCTCGCTCACGACGGGCGCGATGGTGGACTCGCTGGAAGATGGACGGCAAATGGTGTTCCTCACGACGGGAAAGAGCTTCCCAACGAAGCTCGGCGTCCCCGTGAACGTCTACGCGGGCATCGCCCAAGTGACGACGAGGAGCGAAAACCGCTTCATCGGCGGCATTCTCGTGCCCCTGGCACGCGGCCTGAACGCGTCGGTGCAGTTCGATGGGCGCTATGCCAACGTTGGTCTGACCGCGAAGTTGGGAAGTGTCGGTGGCGCTCCGGTGTATTTTGGGATCGTGGCGGCCAGGGGCGACCGGTTCGGACCACTTGTGGCAACGAGCTTCCCGTTAGGTCGTTGACGCAAGTGCGTCCCAAGAGAAGTGGAGCGAAAGTCTGGTGTCAGCCGCCAATGCATCTGCAGAGGTCGATTAGGTTCAATTTTGGCAAGTTTTTGCCAAAATTGACGTCAAAGCGAGCATCGCACTGCAGAGGTCGGGCGTTCGAATCGCCTCATCTCCACCACCCCAAGAAATTTCCACGCGGTGCAACATACCGGAACTTTGGCGCGTATATTGGTCAGAATTGTCTTGATTCGACAATTGGAATGCCTAAGATGAACTGTCCGAAATGCGAGGTGACTTCGCTCACCATGGCCGACCGATCCGGAGTGGAGATTGACTATTGCCCCGTTTGCCGGGGCGTTTGGCTGGATCGCGGCGAGCTCGATAAGATCATCGAGCGGACGACGGCTCAATTGAATGCGGCGAATCGGTATTCCGACCGGATGCCGATGGACTCGGGTTACGGCCGCGACCGCGACCGCCGTCGCTACGATGACGATGATGACGACGACGATGACCGACGCGGTCGTCGCGGCGGCATTCTCGGCCAGATTTTCGACTTCTGAAAAGGTCGGCAAAACAGAGGAAAATTCGCCGCGTTGCGCTAAAGGTCGGAAATTTGTTCCATCAAGTGCCTAACGGCGGTAGCTCTTTGGCGGGAATCTCGGTTTTTCGCCAGCGCACCTTCAATCGCCTCGTCGATATCTCGGTTCGAAAGAAGGATTCTAAATTCCGAGCTAATGAACTCTTTTACTTCGCCAGCTACGCCAACTTCTGCTAGGAGTTCTGACCTGCCGTTAAGCACCAAGACGATGTCTTCAAAATCATGACTTATGACGATGTCTCTATTGCCCCGGTCTGCTAATGCAACTAACTTAGTTGCAACAAAATGCGAGGCGTCAATGATTCGTATCTCTGCGCCCGACGGAAGTGAGACTGTCTGAGAGTTGCGTATTGCGGATGTATACCACGGGTTCGAAAACCCCAGTACATTTGGGTCACTCGGTAAAACATCTAACCGAATTCCATAGCCAACCCAAGTGCAAATATTTGGCTCGTTCGGAGCGGGGTTAAAACCAAGCTTTTGGAGCCGATCTCCTAACGTATAGTACTCGATTGTCGAATGTAGTTCGCAAGTGACATCAACATCAAGAGTTGGGCGTGCTGAGGCGGATCCCGGGTCAGTTATAAGTAAGTCAACGACCGCTCCTCCGATGACAACCAGCTCACGGCATAACGGTCCGAGCCGAAGTGCCATGATCTCTAAGTTGCTAATTTGGGGCGACTGTCTCATACGCTAAAGGAGCCACTGAATGGTCTCCGTCGCCATCTCAACTTCTCGGGCCGTTCCAAGGCGGAGGCAATCGATCAATGCCAACAGCCTATACAGTTCTACATCCTTTAAGGATGCCTCTGGGGCGGTCTTATATATTGGCTCGCAGGCGATTCCTTGGACAGTGCCGGAAGGGTGGGGCCAAACTGGGGCAAGGCCAATGGGATAAGCCATTGTACGGTCGTAACCGATGACTTTTGCATAGCGGAATTCGAGAAGATCTTCAACCTCCGGACAAGCGCGAGCGGTCGGGATTCCACGGGTGGGGCCACCGCAGACAGCCGGAAAAAAGTAGGGCACTGCCAAGAGCGTCTGTTCCAGTGCCCGGTGTCTCACGGCCAGTTCGCACGTTAAGAGTCCCGATTTTTGGGCGCGAATCGCAGCGGCATAAGCTTGAGAAGCGCTTATGCCCAGCGACTCCCCCAGCACCGAGTACGAATTTGGACCGCTCGTCTTTAGCTTCAAAGCGAGCAAGATGTCTTGACCTCTTAACAAGCCTCCATTCTACATTCTAGAATTTAGAATGTCAAGTCTCCCTAATGCTCGGCCGCTTACGCGCCGGGCCGCAGAACCATAACCGAGTACGGCTCGGAGATAACTTGGTGAAACGACTTGCTGCCGACCACGAGCCGGTCGAGGAAGCCGTGCCCCTGCGCGCCAACGATCAACAGATCCGCGCCGCGCCCTTCCATCACTTGACGAATCGCATCGTTTGGATGGCCGTCCACGATCACCGAGTCAAACTGCGTGTTTAATGGGGCGAGCCGCTCGACCACATCTTGGTTGCGCTCGTGCAAGGTTTCGCGAACCCAGGTCGGCGACGCCGCGCCGTAATCCGACCACCCGCTGAGCCAAGCCGTCGCCAGCGTCTCGTTCATCTGGTTGGCCGTCATCACGGTGAGGTGCTCGATTCCCTGAGGGGCCATTGCCGCGAGCGCGTCTACGCAGCGGTCGCAATATGGCGAGTGGTCGGTGGCAAACACCACACGAAGCTTTTTGCTCGACGTGTCCTCGCCTTTCACAATCAGCAGACTTTGGCGCGCCCCGATAAGCAGCCCTTTAGCGACGCTCCCGAAGAATAGCGAGCCGTAGTAGCCCTTGTGGGAGGTGCGGGCGACGATCAATTCGCATTTTTCTTTATCCACGTGCTCAATCATGTCGCGGGCAACATCGCCGCGCTCCAAGAACTTCCGGGCGGGAATTCCGGCCACCCGCAACTGCTCTTCGGCGGCGTCAAGGGCCGCCCGGCCCTCCTCTTCCTTCTGAGCGTGAATCTGCATCAACGGGTGCTCGGCCCCAAGGTTCGGAAACGTGCCGTCTGGCAAAACCGATTCGACCACGTGGATGAGGTCGGCCTCGGGGTTTGGAAACGCCAAATTGGCCGCGAGACGAATCGCGGGTGGATACGCACCGGACGAGTCAATTCCAAATAGCAACCGCATACTTAGAAATACGACTTCGGCCGAACCGCCGTTGCCATTCTGGACACGCCGGTTGAGGTCAAAAATACGTACTTGGTTTCCGGTTTTAACTTGTGCAATTGAACTTCCGTATAATGCGGTCTATGCGCGCACTGAACTCGAAGCACCTGTTCCTCCTCCCGGTCGCGGCGGTGACCCTCGCCGGATTCAAAACCCTTCAGGACGCCCCCATCACCCAAACGCGCCTTCGCGAGATGCTGGTCGAACTCGGCTACGAGGTTACGGACATTAACAAGGAAGTCGGCAAGGAAAAGTACTCCGTCACGTTCGAAAAGTCCGGCTTCAACATCCCGGTGGGCTTTGAGATCAGCCCAAGCAAGAATTACATCTGGCTGACGGTGAACCTCGGCCCGGCGCCCACCGAAGGCAACGCCAAGTGCCTGTCGCTCCTCAAGCAGAACAGTAAGGTCCAACCGAGCTTTTTCTACATTACCGACAGCGGAAACTTACTGATGGCCCAAGCCATAGACAACCGAGGCGTCACTAACGCGATTTTGCGCCAACGCGCCGAGTTCGTCTCGGACAATGTAGGCAAGACGCAAGAATTCTGGAAGTAAGCCGGGCTACTTGATCCAGGTCACGGCGGAGACTTCGACGGTTTGCGGGGGCAGGCAGGTGCTGTCATTGCATGACTGCGTCGTGACCTTGAACCGAAGCGTCAACTTCCCTTTTGCGCCTTTGGGTGGCTTCACCGTCACGGGAACCTCAATCTTGTGAGAATAGCCCCGCACCTTGATTCCAAACGACTCGAACGGCACCGGCGTGGGGTAGTTTACGGTCGCTTTGTTCGAAGAAGAGCCCGCCCAGGATATCTCGGTTGGAATGCCGTTTGTCTCGTCGGCGGCATAGATGTGGAATCCGTCGGGAATCTCCATCGCGATCTTTGCCGGAATCGGCTTTCCGACGGCAACCGTCGGCGGCGCGACCAGAGCTACGGCCACGGCTTCTTCGGCGGGAACTAAGGCGGCGAGATAAAGGAGTCCAGCGCTGATCATTTCCCCATTATATGCGGGTAACGAGTGGCATGCCTGGGAACGGCCCCATCGGACTCATTTGTAATTTCTGCGCATTCTCAAAAAACACACGCGCCGTAACCGAGAATGTGGAAGAAAGTAATTGGTTATCCCGGTGTTGGCCGGGTTGTCATTGGAACCTACGACATGAATTTGAGAAAGTATTTGACCATCACCACGGGGTTGGCCTTTTTGGTGTCGTTCATTACTTTCACGATCATCGCCTCCGGACTCCTCCGTAACGGTTTCACCGTGATCGAAAACGACGCCGCCATAAAGAAAACAGAGCGGGTTCAAAACGCGTTTGCGCAGATGAACGAGGAACTGCACGGAGACTCGATTGACTGGGCCAACTGGGACGACACGTACCAATTCATCCAAGATCGCAACCCGGCCTACGTAGAGTCCAACCTGGGCGACCAGTCGCTGGTGGACGCTCGGCTGGACATGATTCTGTTTTTAGATAGTGACTTCCGGGAGGTCGCCCATACCTCGGTCAACCGAATAGACGGCCTAACGCCGCCGGTACCCGCCCAGGTCGTCACCGCTATGGGAGGCCCCGCACGGTTGACTTCTTTGCCGGTGAATGGTGACGGTGAAGTGGGTGTTGTGTCGATCAACGGGCACCCCATGGCCTATTCCCTCCGCCCGATACGTCCATCGAAGCTCGACAAGGACAGCCGGGGCTGGATTTTGTTCGCCCGGTACTTCGGCAACGAAGAAATGGAAATTCTGGAGCGCATAACGCGCCAGAATCTGACGCTATCTGTGGGCGGGTCGATCCCATCGACCACGCTGAAGGGCACAAACGCAGACCTTGCAGTACAAACGGTGGACCACGACACCCAGCGGGGCTTTGTGCAGGTGCGCGATATCCAGGGCAAGTCGCTCATGGTGCTGTCGTTCGGCATTCCCCGGACGATCACTCAGCACGGTGAAGCCGTTGCCAAAGCCCTTGCCATAGGTTTTGGAATCATTGCGCTGTTGTTCGCAGGCACCTGCGTGCTTCTCATCGAAAAAGTGGCGGTATCCCGCATTTACCAACTGGGCCATCAGCTCGATTCGATCAACGATTTTGAGGCTATCCATGAAATCGAAATGAGCGGCAAAGATGAAATATCGTCCCTGGCGAACCGCATCAACGAAATGCTGCGAAAGCTTTACGACGACGGAGTCGCCCTGCATGAAAGTCGGGCCGCCCTCCGTCAGCATAACGAGAGTCTCGAGCAGACGATTGAGGAACGCACCCGGGAAATTGAGCATCAAGCACTGCATGATCGGCTTACTGGCTTGCCCAACCGAGATGTGTTCTTGCACCGACTCGCGCTCAATCTCGAGAAGATTGAGCACACCGGCAAAGGTGCGGCGGTGCTGTTCATTGACCTCGATGGATTCAAGCTCGTGAACGACACCCTGGGCCACGACCAAGGCGATCTGCTCCTCGTGAAAGTAGCGCAGGAACTGCGGACATGTGTGCGTCCGGGCGATACCATTGCCCGGTTCGGAGGCGACGAATTTGCCCTTCTGCTCGAAGATCTCACGGACCTCTCAGAAGCCGAAGCGGTAGGAAAACTCGTGGTGAGTGAGCTCGTTAAGCCCGTTCAATTGGACACTCAGCTGGTCGTGGCGGGAGCAAGTGTCGGAATTGCATTCGCCCGCCAAACCGGACTTAACGCGGAGGACCTCCTGAAGAACGCGGACATTGCCATGTACCGCGTCAAATCCGATGGGAAATCGAACTACATGGTGTTCGAGGAATCCATGCGCGAAGTTGTAGAAGACCGACTTGCGCTGGAAGTAGACTTGCGCCGGGCACTGGAAGAGGGCCAAATGCGCGTCGCTTACCAGCCGCTTGTGGACATGAGTACCGAGCGTCTGATCGGGGCAGAGGCATTGCTTCGGTGGGAGCACCCAACGCGCGGACTGGTGCCGCCGTCGCAATTCATTCCGATTGCCGAGAACATCGGTCTCATCTACCCGCTCGGAACTTGGGTTCTGGAACAGGCATGCCGCCAAGCCGCCGCTTGGATCGCGGAATACGGCTACCACGACTTCTCCATGAACGTGAACATTTCGGGCAAGCAACTACAACGCGCCGATGTGCTCACGATGGTTTCTCAGGTTTTGGAGCGCACCGGATTGCCGCCCAAAAACCTCACGCTTGAACTCACCGAATCTGTGCTGGTGGACCACAGCGACGTCGTAACCACCTTGGTTTCTCTCAAAGCACTGGGAATCCGGCTGGCACTGGACGATTTCGGAACCGGATATTCAACCCTTTCCACGCTCCGAAACTTCCCCATAGATAAGCTCAAGATTGATCCTGAGTTCATCAGCCGCCTCAATGCCGACGATGATTCTATGGCGATCGTGAGGGCCATCATCGGCCTTGCGGGTTCGATGAACATGTCGAGCACCGGTGAAGGCATCGAAACCACAGAACAATCAAGCATCCTTCAGCGGTTGGGTTGCCACATCGGCCAGGGATATCTGTTTAACAAACCGCTTAGCCCGGAGGAATTCCGAGGCGAGTTTGAAGACGATCAGCATAACCGCGCCGCATAACCCGTTGCCCTCATAATAGGGCATGCACGGGTGGGATGTTGTCCTCGAACTGATCACCATCCTCGCTTCGGCAATTGTGGCGGGTGCAATCTTCGAGCGCATTCGCCTTGGTGCGACGATCGGATACATCCTCGCCGGAATCATCATCGGCCCGAAGGCTCTCGGCTTGGTGCAAAACCAGGAGACCGTGAACGGCCTCGCCGAATTCGGCATCGCCCTCGTGTTGTTCGCCACCGGGCTGGAATTCTCGATCCTGCGCCTAAAGAAGCTCGGTACCGGCGTTCTTTATGCGGGCATCGCTCAGATTCTCTTTTGCATTATTGTGTTCGCCGGAATCGCCACCGCGGCCGGTCAAACCATGCCCGCCGCATTCGCCATTGGCGCAATTGCCAGCGTCAGCAGCACCGTCATCATCATCCGGATACTGCGCGAGCGCGGCGAACTTGACGCCACCCACGGGAAAATCAGTTTTGGGATCCTTCTGATTCAAGATGTCGCCCTGGTTCCGCTTGCCTTGCTGGTAACCGCGCTGGGCAACACGGGCGGATTCACCAAGAACCTCTCGGAACTCACGAGTGCGGCGGGGCTCTTTGTGCTGGTCATCATCTTGTTCTTGTTGGTGGTGACGCGGCTTGTTCCGCGCGCGCTGGATAGTCGGGTGATGGCCACCAGCCGCGAGCTCCCAATCCTCATCGGGTTGGTGACGTGTGTGGGTGCGGCCTGGGCGGCGCACACCGTGGGGGTTTCGGCCTCGCTGGGGGCGTTTATCGCGGGGTTACTGCTGGCCGAGACACCAACCGCACACCGAATTCGGTCCGACATCGCCCCGTTCCGTGCCTTGTTCGGCACCGTGTTCTTCGTCTCGGTCGGCATGCTTGCCGACGCAACGTGGATATTCCAACACCTTGGATGGGTGCTTGGCGCGCTCGCCGTGCTTCTTTCGGGCAAAGTGCTGGCAAACTTCATCGCGATTCGGTTATTCAAGCGGATCACCATCGCTGCAGCGGCCTCAGCCATTGTTTTGGCGCAGGTCGGCGAACTTGGGTTCATCCTCATTCAGATCGCTTCGGTTGGCAAGGTGATCACGCCCGATGTTCAGCAACTTCTGACGGCCGTCGCGATCTTCAGCATGATGCTCTCGCCGCTACTGGTTCGGTCCGCTCCGCGAGCGTCACGGTTCATCTGCACGCATATCGTTCGGGCGCGAACGTTGGTTTTGGAAGCACAAAACGCAGAACGCGAAGCGTTTCATGACCACTTTGTGGTGGTCGGCATGGGCACGGCGGGCAAAACCGTGGCCGCTATGCTGACGGAAGCCCAATATATGGTGGTCGCGGTGGACAACGATCCTAAGCTCCACCGGACGTATAAGGGTTCTGGCACCGTCATTGTGACCGGCGACGCGACTCAGTACGAGTTGATGGAAGAGCTGCATCTGAATGACGCGCGGGCGCTGATTCTGGCGATTCCGGACCACCGCGCGGCGTCGCTTTCGATCTCACTCGCGCGGCAACTCGCGCCCGACCTTCCGATCGTGGTGCGCTCGCGTAACCACGCGTTTCAGGAACTGCTGACCGAAGCCGGTGCGACGGTCGTGGTTGGGGAGGAAGCGCTTTTGGGTCGGCGGCTCGGGGAACTCGCGGTTCGGCAGGCGACGGGCAAGCAAGACCCCGAGTTGCCTGGCTACTAACTGGTATGCTGATTGGCGCAGATAGCGCTGCAATTGGGATGAAAGCAACTCACCATCGTGTAGCCCAGCTACTCCTCATTCTTACTGGGCTTTTCTCAATTACTTCTCTGTCGGAAGCACAATCGCCGAAACCGTATTATTTGGCGTGCACAAAGGGCGAATCAGTTCAAATCCGGGCAATTGATGAATCAAGATCCGTATACAAATTGGTTGCGACTTGGAAAGCACCGAGCGCCGGGCACATTTATTCCGTTTATCCGTCGCCCTCCTCGCGTAAGCTATTAGTTAGCTATGTAAATGACCCGGGCAACCAAGAACCTACTTACGGCAGGCCGGGATCGACGCCAAGTAGCTCCGTAGTTCTTGACTTGAGAGACACGTCTCAAATGACGGTCATTGACTTGGGTCGAACAGGCACTGGCCGCGCTCTCTTGTCTCCGTCTGGAGATGTTGTCGCAGTAGTCGATGAGGGTGGCGTCATCGGCTATATAGATATCAAGCGAGGGCGCCGCGATGTTGCCTTGCAGGAACCGGAAGTTTCCTCTTTTTCGGAGCTTGTCACTTATGACTGTGGGCAACAGCCAAATGGGGGAGCGTACGGCATTCTCTTTCATTACCGCTCTTTTGAGCAAGAGAGTTTTCCGGATTCCGTTGCGTCCTTTTTTTGGAGGAACGATAAACTTCTTAAGCGATTTACCTTTGAAAATCCCGAAAGCGTCTATACTCCCGCTATCAAACAAGACGGAACCTTCTATGTGCCGCAGGAAGGTTTAGTCTACCAGCAAACTTCCAGTGGAAAAGTGGGACCCCAAATTCATGGTTTTTCTGCCTTACGTCGACCTAGTCATATGAGGACGGATCTCCATGTCGTCAAGGATAGTATTGGCGAAGATGTCCTGATAAATTGGAATGGCGAAATCATTGATACTGCTCAGCCGAGCAAGAAGCCTAACAAAATACTTCGAGACATCTCGTCGGCAATAAATGTTGGGAGTAATGGCCGGGTTGCAATCGCTACGGAATCCGAAGTTCAATTTGGAACTCTAAGGTCCGGCGAATTTAAGCCCTCCGCGAGCCTGAAAGGGGCGTTTTCGCGAATTACTTACCTTGGGCCAATTGCGGGCGAGATCGTGCTTGACCAACCCTTAAGTCCGGCGACTTCCTTTTCGGCTGAGACTGAAGAAGAACTGGCAGATCTGGTTCCGCAGGTCGCCATCGCTGACCAAGAGACTTCTTCAACATCCCAAAACCCCTGGTGGATCGCGGCCGCGGTCGCGCTAGGTTCCACGCTATTGGTCGGCATTTTCCGAATCCTAAAATTCAACCACGGCAGCTGATTCGCTAGCCTTGCGCCGCGATTTGGCGCACGCGCCCGACCATCGCCTCTAGCCCGCGGCTTCGACCCATTGAAAGCCGAGTGTTTAGACCCAGCTCAGCGAGGAAGCCGGCAAAATCAAACGCCAAAATCTCTTCACGGGTCAGCCCGCTATACAAGCGGGTGACTAACGCCACTAGCCCGCGCGAAATGAAGGCGTCCGAATCGCCCGTGAACGTGAACCGGTCGTCCTCCTTCCGGTGAGTCAACCACACCTGGCTCTGGCATCCGTGAACCTGATTTTCAGCGGTTTGAATCTCGGGCGCAGCCGAAAGTTCGCGCCCCATGTCAATGAGCAGGCCATATTTCAGATCCCAGTCATCTAGGGGCGCAAATGCGTCCAGTAGCAGTCGGGCGTTATCCACGGCGGAGCGTCCGAATCGCGTAGACGAGGCCGTCATGAAGGGCGTCCATATCGGCGACCGAGTTGTAGCACGCCAGCGAGGCCCGCGCCGCGCTCGTTACACCGAAGTGATGGAAGGTCGGGTGCGCGCAATGTTTGCCCACCCGCACGGCGATATTGCGCAGGTCGAGCAACTCGGCCACATCGGCGGCGGGGCACCCATCCACCGTGAACGAGATCACGCTGACCCGGTTCTTTGGGCTCCCGATGAGCCGAAATTCGGGGATAGTCGCGAGTTTGGCGAGGCCGTACTCCATCACGCTCCGCTCAAGGGCCTCGACCCGGTCGAGCCCGACCTCGATCAAGAACTCGATCGCCGCGCCCAAGCCAATGCCCCCGACAATGTTTGGCGTACCCGCTTCGAACTTGATTGGCAGATCAGCCACGGTGTAGCCGTCTACGGTGACGGTTTTGATCATGTCGCCGCCGCCGTGCCACGCGGGCATTGCCTCCAGCCGTTCCCGCTTGCCATAGAGCACCCCGATTCCCGTCGGACCGTAGAGCTTGTGGCCCGAAAACACGAGGAAGTCACAGTCCAGTGCCTGCACATCGAGCGGCATGTGATAAGCGGATTGGGCCGCGTCGATCAGCACGGCGGCCCCCACCGTTCGGGCACCGCGAATGATCTCCTTCACCGGGTTTATGGTTCCGAGGCCATTCGAGACATGCACCACCGCCACAAGCTTCGTCCGCTCGTTCAGGAGCGACCGGTAGGTTTCCATGCTCAGGGCGCCGTCTTCCCCGATCGGGATGATGCGAAGGGTCGCGCCGGTCTGCTCGCACAGCATCTGCCACGGAACAAAGTTCGCGTGGTGCTCCATCTCCGAGACGATGATCTCGTCCCCGGAACGAATGTTGGCCCGCCCGAACGTCTGGGCCACCAGGTTCACTCCTTCGGTCGCACCCCGCGTGAAGACGATCTCGTCGGTTGACGCTGCGTTCAGGAAGGCGCGGACGATTTCGCGGGTGCCCTCATACGCTTCTTCGGCCTGTGCGCTGATGGCGTAGGAGGCGCGGTGAACGTTGCTCGCGTACTCTTCGTAATAGCGGCGTGTGGCTTCGATGACCCGCGCGGGCTTCTGCGTAGTGCTCGCGTTATCCAAATACACCAGTTCCGGCAGTTTTTGGAACAGCGGGAACTGCGATTTGAGCGCAACCGGATCGAGAGGGGTCATGGGGGACCCCATCAGGATACCAGCCGGACTGGAATTATTCGGGTTCGGCCGGGGCTTCTGCGGGTGCTGGCGTATTCGACGGCGGGATGCCGCCGATCGAGAAGTTGATTCGCGGCTTTTGTCCGGCGGCGAGGACTCGCAGTTCCAGCAAACCCGGATGCTCGCGTACCAATCGCGCGGTGTTCAGAAGGCTGCGCATGGTGGCAGCTTCGTTTCGCGCACGGGCAAGGGCGGACTGACCCTCGATCTGAACCTTTAACAGGTCGGCATAGGCAGTACGGAGTTGCCCCACCGGGGAAAACTCCAACAGTGAAACTTCCAGCACTTCGATGCCAAGTTCCACGCCCTTGGTTCGAAGAGCCGAGAGAACGTCGTTGCTCACACTCTCGCGTTCCGCCATGGCTTCCTCGAAAGAGCGGGCGGCGGCCCAGTTACGCACCGCAATTTGCGAGGCAGAACTGAGCGGATCGGCAACCGCATAGCGATAATCGTACGCCCGGTTGCTTGACGTTAAATAGTGCTTTTGCACATCTACAACCTGGTATCTCACCGTCAGCGAGATTTTGAGCGCACCGGAATCGCGAGTGAACACCTCTTGGCCGCCAAGAATTTGTGAAGACGGGCGGGTCTCATAGACTTGAACTTTGTAGCCAAACCCAAAAATTCGATGCTGGCCCGGCTCAAGCGTTCGCACGATCTTGCCGTGCTTAAACAATAACCCTTCGAACCCTTCGAAAATTGTTTGAGTCTTAACCATGATGCGCAAATCCTGATTTTGAGCCGAGGGAAGAGGAGCTACCCGGGCGGGAAGTTACCTTCGCAAGGCCCTAAGCAGCCTGGCCTAGAAGACCGCCTCTTCAACTCAGCTTCTATAGAGTGGGGATTATCCACTGGAGCCGCATAACCGCCGAAAGTACGGCTGGGTTTCCGTATACACTTCCGCCAGCCCGGACTGGTTGAACACGGCAGAATTACCTTACCCGTTTCAGGTTGGCGTCCACGTTTCTTCGTTGATTCCAAGCAAGCTGAAGAAATGCCAAGTGGGGCAGAAGGCGTCGCCCGGCCCAAAGATCGTTCGGCCCGTGCGCACGATTTGCCCGTCTTCTGTTAAGCGGAACGTGGACGTTCCTGGCCACCAACCATTTTCTTCAGTGAGAAAGCCCATCGCGCGGGAAAAATCTCCCGTGGCATCGTTCACCATCCGCGTGGTCCAACCCCGCTGAGCCGCGACTTCGGCTTGGGTTGCCGGGTCATCTGGCGAGGAAACCGCCAGGGCGGCTTCGGTTTCGAGAGCCGTCTTGGTTCCTTGGAGATTGTCTGCCCACAGCGTGCAATAAGGGCAACTCTTGCCCATGTTGTGGATCACGATTAGGGCTTTCTTATCGCCGAACAGTGAGCGAAGGCTTACCGGTCCTTCTGCAGTCTGGAATTCAAAGTCCTGCACCGGTTCGGCGGGGGCTTTTGCCCGCGCGGCAAATAGCTGCTGCGCGAGACCGTACATCTGTTCCTCTATTGCTTTAATTTCATCCGTCATGCCGACATTATGCGGTGGGCATGGTTGTCCTTGCAATTGAGGACACACTTACGTTCGACTTAGCCCGTCCTGCACCCAATAATTTTTACGGGACCATCCTTCATGAATTTTTCGAATGCGCTTAGCCGAATCCTCGGGCCGAACGGCTCGAATCACTCCGAAACCGAATCCTCAACGGGTCTTGAACTGCAAGAGCTCGTCAACACTCTCAGAAACCTCGCCGCCGGAGATTTCACCGTCGCGCCGAATGTGCCGGAAACAACCGGAAACGAAGACATCCGTTACGGCGCCGTGGTGGAGTCGCTTAAGTTGCTGAAAGAAGCGCAGGACTATCTCACTCGGTTGATTCTTATGGTGGAAGAACGCGGTGCACTTATCCGCACGACCGCCGAACAATTGGACGGTAGCTCGCGGACAGCCGCCGACGTTGCTTCTACCGTGAATTCCGCGGTGGCAAGTCTGCGTGAATCGCAGGAACAGATTTCCCAAAGCGTGAATGAAGTGGCAAGTGGAGCGCAAACGTTGGCCGCCCAGGCGATTGGGGCGCAAGAGGCCATCGAATTGCTTTCTAAAGCCATTTCCGTCGTAAGCGACCAATCGAAGCAACAGTTGCAGATCGCGGATGCGGTGAAGTCGTCGGCGAGCGAAGGCATTCAGTTGCTTGGCCAAAACCAAAACTCGCTACGCCAAACGGGTGAACTCACCGCCGAAGCTGTGGTCACGATCAACAAACTCGCAGAAAAGCAAGAGGATGTTCGGCTGATAACCGGCTCCATCGCCGAAATTGCCGGACAAACTAACCTGCTAGCGCTGAACGCGGCCATCGAAGCGGCCCGCGCCGGAGAGCACGGCCGCGGCTTCGCCGTCGTGGCGGACGAAGTTCGGAAACTCGCCGAGCGGAGCGCTCAAGCCACTGCTAGCATCGAGCAAGTGGTTTCGGAAGTGCTCCTTGGGGTGCAAGAGAGCGTGGACATTTTGAATCGAACCGCTCAGTCTGCCGCCGACAGTCAGGCCGGGGCCGAAGAAACTGCGGGCCATCTCGTGAAAATTGCCGACGATGCGACTCGGGTCATGGAGTCATCCAGCATCATATCGGAGCAAGTGACAAGCGTGGCATCAGAAGCGGGCGCACTCAGTTCCATGGTCGAATCCGTGTCAAGTTCGAGCCAGGTGGTGGCAGCCGCGTGCCAAGAAATTGCCGCGATGGCGGTTGAGACCACCCACAGCTACGAGGACCTGACGCGAACAATCGCTCAGCAAGATCAACAAGTCGTGGACCTCTCGCGGTACGCAAGGGACCTAAACATCCACTCGAGCGAGTTTTCGATGCTCGTGTCCCAGTTCCGGTTGCGGGCCGACGAGGACCTCAGTTCGCGGGTCGAATCGAGCAAGCAAGCCCACCTCAAGTGGGTCCAGCGGGTGGAGTCCATGGTGAAGGGCGAAAGCATGATTCCGCGAGACGAACTGGTTTCCCACAAGAGTTGCATGCTGGGCAAATGGTACGAGGGCGCGGGGCGGCGTCAGTTCGGCGCGATGCCCGAGTTCCAGGCCATCGAAGAGCCGCATGCGGCGCTCCACCGCTTGGCCGCTGTCGCAGTCGAAGCGATGGAGCGAAGTGACAAGGCCGCCGCAAACATGGCGTTAGACGACATGCGCGCGACCAGCCGCACCATCCTCGCAATGCTGGACGCGTTTTACGCAAAGGCCGTGGGGCAATCTCGCGCGGCCTAGCGGCCGCCAGAACGTAAGTAGTCGGCGAAGTAAGGCGGGAGGCCCGCTTCAATCAAACGGGTCGCGGCCGCCACGACGTTGTAGTCGAGGCGGATCTGCGTATGAGAAACCTTTTCTTTCGAAATCTCGATGCAGGCATAACCGGCCCGCGGATCGCCGTCCTTTGGCCGCCCAACCGAACCGGAATTAATGAAATGAACTTTCTCGACCACTCGGTGATACGGAACGTGCGTGTGCCCAAACACGATCACGTCGGCGCGGGCGTCTTCTGGACCACCCGCTGTGAACTGCTTTAGGTAGGCGTCCGAACGGTTTTCAAACAAATACTCTGTATTCGATCGAGGGGAGCCGTGACAAAGGAGGACCCGCAGGCCTTCATTTTCGATACGAAGTTCACGCGGCAATTCACGAAGCCACGCTTTGTTGTCTTCCGTGGTGTGGTCGCGCGTCCATAAGAACGATGTCTGGCTCATCTCCTGGTCAAACGGCTTGGTGTATTGGCAGCCGCAATCTTCCCCATCGAAGCCTACGTTCTCGTCGTAATTTCCCATGAGGGTAGGGCACCGCATCGCCATAACTTCGGCCTGAACCTCATTCGGTTGGCTGGCATAGCCGCCTAAATCACCAAGACAGACCACGGCATCATAATTCCCCGCTTCGATGTGCGCACGCACCACCTGGAGTGCGGGAAGATTCGCGTGAATGTCGCTGAAAACTGCCAATCTCATGAGGTTGCCATCCGCTCAGACGCAAAGTACTTTTTGCGGAAGGCGAGGGAAACACCAACCAGCGCAATCAAGGCCGGAACTTCAACCAGCGGCCCGATTACCGCCGCAAACGCCTGGCCAGACTGGATTCCAAACACCGAAATCGCGACCGCAATGGCAAGTTCGAAGTTGTTACCGCTGGCGGTGAACGCAAGCGTAGCCGTTTTGGCGTAATCTGCCCCGGCCCGTCGAGCCAAGGCAAAACTAACCAAGAACATAATGCCGAAATAAAGGGCCAAAGGCACCGCAATGCGCACCACATCGAGCGGCAATTTTACAATCAAGTCCCCTTTATAGGAGAACATCAGAACGATGGTCGCGAGGAGGGCAACGAGGGTTACCGGTCCGATTCGAGGAAGGAACTCGCGGGAATACCACTCGGCGCCCTTTTGCTTTATCCCAACCCGCCGAATGATCATTCCGGCAAGGAATGGGATGCCGAGGTAGATCATAACAGAGGTGAAAATCTCGCCCACCGACACCGGAAGCGACACACCGGCAACCCCGAAAAGCGGCGGCAGTACTCCCATGAACACCCAGGCATAAAACCCAAAGAAGACCACTTGGAAGATCGAGTTAAACGCCACCAGACCGGCGGCAAAATCCGTGTCGCCGTCGGCGAGGTCGTTCCAGACAAGCACCATGGCAATGCACCGCGCCAGACCCACCAAGATGAGACCCGACATGTATTCGGGCTTGTCCCTAAGCAGCAACACGGCAAGAACGAACATGAGAATCGGGCCGACTACCCAATTCTGCAGCAGCGAAATGGCCAGCACCCGGCGGTTACGGAAGACCTCCCCCAGACACTCATAACGAACCTTTGCCAGAGGCGGAATCATCATGAGGATCAGCCCCGCCGCAAGCAACAAATTTGTGGTTCCGAATTGGAACCGGTTTAATGCGCTTTGAACGCCCGGTACGAAATGTCCTAATGCGACACCCGCCACCATAGCGAGGACAATCCAAAGTGTTAAGTACCGGTCGAGGAAGGAGAGTGATTTCCGCATGGCTTTGTCTTCAGCAGGCGTGGGGATCGCATTCTGCGCGACCCGTTTTCGTTAGAGAAAGAAGGTAGTGGGTAAGCGCGTCTATGGCTTCTGCGCGGGCACTGCATACCATGAACTTGCCCTGCTTATCGGCTCGAATGAGACCCGCAAGCCGGAGTTCTTTCAAGTGAAAAGAAACGGTTGAGCTAAACTTTTCCTCACCGGTGATATGGCAGCAGACCTCGCCGACGGTGACCCCTTGAACGGGATGTACCGCGCCGTCTTCTTCCACCGCCACAGGGCAGCAACGAGAGCAAAGAAACTCGAAAATCGCCCGGCGCGTGGGGTCGCCCAACGCTCGGAACATCGCGGTCAGGTCAAGTTCGCTCATTCACTTGATCTTACCACAATACTTCTATACTTATAGATATATTGTGATGATGAGAAAGTCGGTGCTATCGCATCCCACGAGAAGAAATCTGCACGGGGTTGCCATCGGGGTCTTCCGTGTCTGCAAACTCGAACCCCTGCCACGTAAAGGTCTTACCGAACTTTAAGCCCTTGGCCTCAAGCTCTTTGCGCACCGCCGAGACGTCGGCCATCCCAAAGCTCAGCTTAAAGTTTGAGTTTGTCGAAGCGGTTTTCGGGCCTTGCGCCTTGTGAAGGGCAAGATTGCAGCCTTCGCCGCTCAGTTCCACCCAGCCTGGTTCCTCGCTGACCACAGTCAGACCGAAGTTATCCATGTAGAATCTCCGCAGCCGATCCACATCGTGAGTAAACAGAATTATTCGGGCAAGAGCCGTTTGCATGTTCGAAATAATGCTAGCTAGCGAGAAAGGGGACTAAACTGTTACATGCTCTCTTTGGTTACGGCTCTTGCCCTGTTGTCGCCCGCTGCACCCCCGCTTGCGGACACGTGGACCGGAGAAATGGTCCTGAAAATCAACGGAAAGGGCCGGGCCGAGGGCACAAAACCAAGCTGGGGCGAATGGGACATTAACCGAGAAGTACGCGGCACGATCACCTTCGACCGAGCCTTTAAGGGCGCCGGAATCGCCCGCACTCCCGACTCACGCAATGAGACTCGGTATGAGACGTGGGTAAGCGATGCTCGCTTGCCCATCAAGATGAAGGTAAACGACCGAACCGTCATTTACGCACCGTTACACAGCCCCACAAACATCCGGCACGATACGACTCTGGTGAACGTGCCGCCAAAAGGGACGGCAACCGAAGACGGTTGGATGACGGGCAAAGCCGAATTGCCGATCTTGCAGATTGATCACCAAGCTGGAACTTTCACCTACGAAAGCCCTCGCTTTTACACCAAAGGCTACCGTCACTTCACGCGGAAATTTGTGAAGGGGTCACCGGACTGGGTGAAGAACAAGCCGCTGGTGCAGGAGGAGTTTCCGATTGAATACGAAGCACGATTCGACCTGATGCAGCCAACCGAGTGGTTCAAGATTTCGGGCAAATATGTTCCCGGACAAAAAGAGTTGGTCCTCAGCCGCAAATTCAAGTTCTCTCCAGTACTGGGTGCCTCGATAAAGGATCAACCTTTGAATGCGGAGATGACCCTGGTATTGAAGCGCCTCACGCAAAACTTCACCAATTGACCGCCGACGCCGTGAAGGCCATGGCGAAAGGAGACAAGCCCGGAGCGACCATGGCATTGGAAGAGATGCGGGCTATTAGCCGCACCACTATCGGAATGCTGGCTGCGTTCTACACGACGACTTCTGCAAGCGTTCAGGCGGCATAGAGCCGCCCCAACGCGCCAATTTAGGCGTGATGCCAGTGTTTAGTTCGACTTCCGATTCCGTCGAATTGCGGCGGATAGCCCCAGCCCAAGGACCAGCATCGTGGTCGGCTCGGGCACTGCTTGTAAGTTAACGTTATCCAGTCCCGGATAGGCTCCGCCGGTGGCAGTTCGGATCGGAACGAACTTGAGAGTTTGGGTGCCCGTGACCGAAGGAGCAACAAACGAGAACGAGCGGCTTACCCAACCTTCGGAAGTCGAAGACGTAGAGCCAAGGACACCGAGGACCTCGTCGGATGTTGAGGTCACCAATCTGATTTGGTACCCGCCCGGGTTATTAAGGTCAGGTCTCACAGACTGATGCAACCAGCCCGAGAGTTCGTAAAGATTTCCAGCAACTAGCGGCACAGTCAGAACTTGTCCGAAGGACTCTGGCCCAGCAGACCATCCGGCAACCCAAGCAATTCCGTCTTGTGCTACCACGCCCGTAAAGTTCCCAAAAGCATTGGGCGCAAGCCCAAACGAACCATTGTTTGTGTACGTATCGGGGGTTGATCCAAGCGAAACCCAGTTCATGGGCATCAAGTTCTGGCCAACTCCACCGTTATTGGCTTCAAAACTTGCATTGGCCAGCAAGTTTTGGCACATTCCGCTTGCGGAAATAAGAGACGTGATCAGGAGAAGGGCGATCTTCATAACATATTATTATGTAGGGAATCCATCGCTATTTGCGCAGTTTAAGCCCCTATTATTTGCTGGTTTTTAAGGAAGCGGTTCGCCCCAACCTCATGCTGTGGCCGAAAGTGCTACGCACAGCTCTTTGCGAGCGTTGTCAATGCAGAGCCCAATCAATTGAAGAGTCTTGAGTTTTTTTCAAGGTCGCTAAGCGGCCATCGGGAACTCATCCATCCCGCCGCGAACCTGTTTCAGGACAGCAAGGCAGTCGTGATCGAACGCAGTTCCGGCGTCTCGGTCCATGATGTCGAAGACCTGATCCAGCGGAAGCCCTTTGCGATAGGGCCTATCGGCCGTCAGCGCATCAAACACATCCGACACTGTGACGATCCTCACGTCTAGGCTGATTTGCTCGCCACTGAGCCCTTGCCAATAGCCTTTGCCGTCAAGCCGTTCATGGTGAGAAGAAGCAATTTGAGCCAGAGCTTCGAACACGGGAATCCGGCTAAGAATTTCAAACCCGTAGAGAGAATGGAGCTTGACGCGGTCGAATTCCGTCTCGTCCAGCTTGCCCGGCTTCTCTAGGATTCCCGTCGGAACCCCGAGCTTGCCAATATCATGAAGCAACGCGCCCCGGCGCAACTCCGTGATCCGATTTGAATCGAACCCAAATTCTTCTGCAATTTCCACCGAATATTGCGTGACCCGGGTGGAATGTTCCGACGTGAAACTGGACTTCGCGTCAATGATCATTGCGAACGCTTTGGAGATGTTATCGAGATCCGAATCTAGCGCAGACATAGACGGCAAAAACGTCTCGTCGCCGCCAAAGCCGATGAGTTCGCTCACCGACATGGCTCTCACTACGTCCACCACCTCGGGGTCGAACCATGTTTTTCGGCGCTTAGTCAGCATGGTTTGGGCTTCTTCCCAACCATAGGCAGTCACGAAAACCTCGAAGGTTTGAGCCAGACAGAGGATTCGGGCGAGCAAGGGAATCTGAAGCTTCGACTTTCGGTAGGGCGCGCCCTTGCCATCCCAATGCTCATCCAAATAGAGGATTGCGTCGGCGGCATCGGAACTAAAACCGAGCATCCGGGCAATCTCGGACCCGCGGGTGCACCTAGCTTTGGTCACCTCGTTCATTACGGCCGTGGGTGAGCCCAGGTTGGAGGCCATTCGGCGAAGTTTTGCCCCGAGGCTTTGGCCCGCTTCGGTGTTCTGCCAACTGAAACGCAAGGACTCGGCGGTGGATGACCAGTCGACAAACTTAACCCCGTGCTTGATCAAATGCTCATCTCCGCCAAAGATTTTTTGGACTCGGACGGAGTTGTTGCTGCATCCGGCGTCCTTCAGAAGCGCGGCAAAGAACAAGTCCTCGCATTGATGGGCGGTCAACCCGAGTTTTTGTGCAATCCGCACGGCAATGTTCGCGGTGCGCTGGGCATGGCCCTCGGGCTGACCTTCCACGAGGTCTAGCGCGCGGCTTAGCGCAGAAAGCACGCTTGCCTTAGTCGGGGTTTCCGAGGACATGACTATCTAATCGGCAAATTTCTGCCCGGATCCCAGGTTAGATCCGGGCGGCGCCTCAGCGGCGCAGAGGCTCGGTGACCATCTTGATGTTTCCAGAAGGGTCTCTCGGCCACTCTTCCATGGGGCGGTCCCAATAGAGCTCAATGCCATTGCCGTCGGGGTCGCGGAAGTAGAACGCCTCGCTAACTCCGTGGTCGGCTGCACCCTCGATGGCGATACCGAGTTCGGTGACTCGCTCAACCGCACTCAACCAGTTTGCTCGGTCAGAAAACAACACGGCAAAGTGGAACAGACCCGTGGTTCCGCGCGCCGGCGGCGAACCGCCTTTGCTTTGCCATGTGTTCAGGCCGAGGTGGTGGTGATAGCCTCCCCACGACATGAACGCAGCCTGCGAGCCGAAGCGTTGGGTGAGGGTCATCCCAAGCGCGTCTTGGTAGAACTGGATGGACCGCTCAAGATCGGAGACTTTGAGGTGGACATGCCCGATTTGTGGATTCATGCTCTGTTTGACGAGTTTATTTGCTTGCGCAATGACTAGTCCTAGTTACGGGGCGGGATATAGTGGGGTGGATGAAGCAACTCCACCCCTACTTGACCTTCGATGGGCAGTGCCGGCTTGCGATGGAGGCATACCAGCAGTGGTTCGGCGGGGAGCTTACTCTTATGCCCGCGCCTGAGCCTGATCGGGTGTTTCACGCGGTGCTGCGCGGGCCGGAATTCACGCTGATGGGTTCGGACATGCCGCAACCAGGCCCGGCCGGGGCAAATTCGGTGGTGATTGAGTGCGACTCGCGCCCCGAATGCGAGCGGCTGTACGAGCTAGCTCGGGCGGGCGGCGAGGTGTTCTGCGCGTTGGGCGAACCCCCGTGGGGCGGGTTGTACGCCCATGTTCTGGACGCGTACGGAGTGGTCTGGCACTTGTCCGCGGAGTGAACGGGTCTTAAAGTTCCCAGTCATCGATCTCCACTTCAGATTCTGAAAAGACCTCCTTTAGCAAAGGGTTGTGGGTGATCTGAGACAATCGGAGGTGGACCTTTTCAATCGGCCATTTACTGGGGCTAAGGTCAAAGATATCACATTCTCGGAGGTCAATCTCCTTCAATGTTATGTTCGATAAGAGGTTAAAGTCGCTACCGCGGAATTCCAATTTGTTCAAGGAAAGGCTTGAAAGATTCTTGAACACGCTGAGGAAATTAGCCAACACGTCAACGGGAATGTGCGAGTTGTTAATGCTCACTGACATTGTCGAAGAATTGTCCTGCACGTTTTCAAACTGGACGCCTCTCATTAAATGGCTTTCGTACAACTCGATGTGCTCGGGATTAAGGTCCGCCAGCGCCTCTAAGACTCCATTCGTAAGAATGCAATGTTGTATTCCAAAATGAAAGAGATTCTGTGCGCCGTTAAATGCCACAATATCGGCGAGAGTAATATAGCTCGAGCTACTCGACTCCTCTTCATTTGCTCGCCCACCCACAAATATCCCAAAGACCGAGTGAGCGGCACTTCCGGGTTGCAGCTGAGTTATTTGCGGTACTGAAATCTCCAGCCCAGTATACTTACCTACATGTGACACCGAAGCACTTTCACAATCCTGAATTTCAATATTGCGCCTGGAAAGCTTCTCCAAATCTGGCGGCAACTCGCAGTTCTTAAACTTATAAGTGACCGCGCTTGTGCATTTTGGCAACCAAGCAGCAATCATCTCGGCACTACACATTTCGAATGAAAGGACTAGGCTCTTCTCAATCGCACGAACTATCGACTCCTCCAATGGAATTTCGCCGACAAGGGTACTGTCAAGATGCTTCACCCTAGGTACTTTAAACTGCTCTAGGCTCAGCATTTGGGTGCTTTTGACAATTGATTCCCTCTGGCCTTCCCAAAGTGTCTGAACGCAACTCACGGATTCGCCCCGTCTAAAAAAAGTTATGTGACGCATAGTTAGTTATCAGGCCCTGGTTGGCGTCTGCTAGAGCGCACGCTGCCGCTGCAGGAGAACGCAGAATACTCTCATTCGAATGCTAATGACATTCATTACTTTCTTTCTGATGAGGAGTTCATAAATATTCTAATGTTCAAGGCGATTATATTGTTTAACAACTCCACTGCAGCAGGTCGCTCTTTACCGTGGCGCAGACGGGGCCGCCTTTTGCGTCTGTGCAACGTAAAGTCGCGCTGACTTCTCCTGACGCGATGCTTGCCCATGTTAGGCCGGAAAGCGGCAGTTTTGCCCGCCGGAACCCAATGAACCGCCCGAACGCCATAGTGCCCCAGCAAACATAAAGGAACCGCTCACCCTTTGGGCCTTGTGCGAACGGGCCGAGGAAGTTCGGCGCGGGCTCGGATTCGTCGTTGCCCACCCGGAGCTCGGCTTTAAGCGTCACGCTGGAAGCCGGTAACTGCACGATCTGCTCCACGTCCTTCCCATTCTGGATTCCAACGCAGATTCCGGCATGGCCGCCCCAGTTGGCGTCGGGCAGGTCCTTGCATTGAATCTGAACCTTCACGGTGCGGGATTCGGTGGCCACGCCCTTATCTTGGCATAGTCCACTTGGGCTGTCCCGCTTGCGGTCTTAAGTATGCGTTTCTTTAGACCGCTCCGGTTGCCGCCGGATGGTCGTCCAGTACTCTACGCGGACATCGTCATCAATCGGTGTGCCAGGTGTGCCGTAGAGTCGGTCACCGCCTTGCTTCTTCGGGCCACTAATCCAGTAATGTTCGCCTGTCTCGATGTCGCAACAATTGTACTTGTATCCGTATCTCACCTTCCGAAATGACTGACCCTTGTAATAAAGCGTTGCGCCAGATTTAGAGAAAGTGACCCGGCCAATGCGCCCGAACCCGTTGAGGTTTCCCGTTTTGCAGTCTATGAACATGACTCGACTCTTCATGGCGGTTGATCGCTTAATACTCAGTTTAGAACCGGATTATTGAATGTCTTTTTGTTTCAGGCCCAGCCAAATTCCAACGAAGAACAGTACCATCCCGAGGGCCAGTGCCACGGCCGCTCTCACCCAATCATTGCCCACGGTTGGATCACCGATATAAACTGCTCCTATCCCAAACAGCAGAATGCCTGAGATCAGCGTGATAAAAGCCGTAAGTCGTTTCACCTGAATTTTGCGTTGCGCATCAATTCAAGCACATTCCTGCTCCTAGTTTCACCTGATCACCGAACTGGTCAGCAGGAAGTGCATCATAGCAAAGCCATCCGAGATCGGCTATCAGCCAACTCACTTGCCTTTAACCTTACCCTTCCCAATTTCTACATCGGTGCTACCGATGTCATCATACAACCTTACTCGGTCTTCGTAGACAAGCGTTAGTTTTCCATACTCAAAGTAGAGAACTAATTGACGTTCCTCTCGAATCAGGTTCAGCCAGGTTAACTTTCCTGCATAGATGGCACTGCCTTCTGTTGCAAAAGGCACACCAGCTGATCTAAGTTTTGCTTCTACATCCGACCGATCCATGCCAAGGTGGAGCATCGGTAGCACTGATTGATAGCTTGGACCCGGAAGCACAAAGTAGAATGCAGTGCAAGAACACACGAACAAAAGGCCGAATACTCCCCATTTCAGTTGGCGTTTCATGTCACAACCGGAGGGCCCTGTAAAAATCGACTCTTGCCGAACTCCGTGCACGGGTCCGGAATAATTTTGGGATCACATTCTTGACCGGGCAACAGGGCAAGCCCATAGCAGCACCAGCTGAGTGGCGTGGGCCGGCCAGTAAGTCCACAGTCAATTACAAGACACGTGCTACCGGCCACTTTCAAGAATTTGCTCGAATTGAAAGGCCACATCTCACCAATCCAGACTCCATCGGCAGGAATCCATCGGCCGCATTTTGGACTTATGTTCAGCGGCCCGGACTCGGGAAGGACAGATATGGCTTGCCCTTTGCAATTACAATTGATCCAAACTTGGCCGGTTCGACCGCCCTTACGAGGACAATCGCACGGGTCCTTTTTTGGCGCAGACATTGGTTTGGAACGCTGCTGGCGCGCCTGCAACCCATCTGGATCAATTACTGACGCTGGATTATTATCTGCGTATTCGTATGGATGCTCACCTTCAAGCATTTCCTCCATTCGCACTCTGGTGAGCCATCTTGCGAGGCCAGGCGAGTAAGAGCGTGGTCGGAATCCAGAAACATTGGGTAGATGTTGCCCAAAGACCGGACTGGCTGGACTTGTTGAAGTCAAATGAGGTTTCGCTGGGGCTGGCTGTCGGTTTGGGTTCATCACGCTCATCTGCTCCATGCGCGCCTTGGCGCGGCGGCTCTCTTTCATCATTTCGTTGATCACTTAAGACTCAGTTTAGAATCTGATTATTGAATATCCTTTTTTCAAGCCCAGTCAAATTCCGGCGAAGATCAGCATCATCCCGAGGGCCAGTGGCACGTCCGCTCTCACCCAATAGCGGCCTGTGGCAGGAGTACCGACATAGGTTACCCCTATCCCAACCAGCAAAAGGCCTGTGATAAGCGTGATTAAAGCCGTAAGTTGTTTCACTAAGGTTTTGCGTTCCGGTCCGAACCGAAAAGTATTCTGGCAACTCTTTCCAGTTTTCACGTAGCAATTGCAGATGCATTTAAGGGGGGGGGGGGGGGGCGATTGAGGGCATTAACTTACTCTAAATTGAAGTACACATCACGGATGCGCTGTTTGCCAACCTCTATGTCGAGGTCAAGCACTTCAACAATGACTCCATCCTTTGAGATGACGGCCATATCTGCCGTTGCACTGAATTTAGACCCACTCTTCCATATCCAAATCTGATGATTTTTTTTACCATCCCATTCCTGATTTGGGGTACCCAGTGCCTGCTTACACGCCGCTGCGAGTTTTCCTGCTGAACACAATCTAATGTGATTAAGTTCAGTTGAATGCCGGGTAACAGTAACTCCGAGCCACAAAATGCTAACGCCAGTGACAGCAAAAAAGAATAGACTGACTTTGTTCATTACCATGAGTCAAGACCGTAGATAGCATCTGCGCACTTGTCCAAGCAATCTTGGCCAGTCCAAACATCGTACTGCATACCAATGCCTCTTCCAATTTTATTTGCCAAGATGTCATCAGGGTCGTTATCGTCTTTCTCAATTATTTGACATGCAACAACTCCCCACGCGCCACCGCACAAGACTGCCCAACAATTTGCGTAACAGTGGGCGAGCTTGTCGAACCCTTGGTGGCCTCCGCATGCATCTTTACCTTTCAAACCATGCAACCAGTCTGCGAACTCCTTTGACTTAAAAAATCCATCGGTGCACCCAGGTGCTTTTGGGAAGCCTGCCGAACCGGGTCCACAAGGTCCGCAAACAACTCGGCTACCGCAAATACGGTTCGCATCATTGCATGCACGCTGGGGCCCATACAGATACTTTTTATGAAGCAAAAGGTAGACACAATCAAAGCAAGCTTTCTTAGGGCGCTTAGCCGTACAAGCTTTTATCTGGGAGCCAAGAGACGGTTGTCTGGGATTTAGTCCCATTGGGTCAATCCAAGTCAGCGGATTGTTGACCGCGTAACAATAAGGGTGCTCACCTTCCATCATTTCCTCCATGCGCACTCTGGTGAGCCATCGAGCGAGTCCAGGCGCGTAGGAACGAGGGCGGAACCCGGGAACATTGGGTAAATGCGGCCCGAAGATTGCACATGCACATTCGGCCGCCGAATCAGGCACAACCTTTCAAAAACTTTCCTTGACGTTCGAGCAACTCGAGGGTCGGTCATGTATCCGTGAGCGCTGAAAGGCGCATTGCCCCCTACTTCAGTGCTCGAACCGGACACCAGGCGGTGATTATGGTGCCACTCCAAGCTCTCGTGCCTTCGACCTTGTTTTCCTGCGGTAGAATCACGATGCGAGCTCGCATTTCCTTTATTTTGGAAAGTTCGGTCTTCGTCACCTGGGCTATTGGGAAAGTCGACCGGATTGTCGTGCCTGCGCCCATTTTGACCAAGGCGAGCCTATTCGCTGATGGAGGCGTACTGATTATTGCAGCGTGAGACTCCTGAATTCCATTCGGCGTCAACTCGTCGAAGAAAACTGATCTGGATGCTTCAAGTCGTATTGGGAATGCAATTGCATGGTTTAGCCCATTATATACGCTCAAAACCAACTCCCCGTCCTTCTCTAGTATCGAAGCGTTAAGTCCGTGGGGCGTTTGTTCGATCATGATACTTCTCGATTGCTCCTCGTGCGTGCACCCCATAAGCAGCATTGTCAACAAGCCAAGCGATACAAAACATGCACGGCTCATCTCTTGCACCCAACAGCATCAAGGATGCAATTTGCGATGGAGTTGAATTTACCGTGCTGAGAGTAGATCGCATTGCACGTCGCACAATTGTGTAGTACCTCATGGAACACAGAATTGGCCACAGAGCCACCACAGTATCCTCCTCGATCTCCGACTGCATCGTATGGACACAGCGTGGGAAACACATTAAACCACCAGTTACAAAGTGTGATTGTTGCGTTCTCATTATTGCCGGGGTTGGGCAACGAGTTGCAACTGCTATTAGCGCATTCGGGAGCCCTTACCGTGAATTTGAACGTTTCGCACCCGCGAGGGTAATTGCAAGTAATATCGAACTCAGCTCCACAAGAGTCGGAACATTGGATTTCGTTGTTGGACGCGCACCATCGCTTGAAGCAATCGATCGTCGTTGGCTTTTCGATATTGGCACGCCTCATACAATCTTGAATCTTTTTGACCTTATTAGGATCGTTCAGCGCCTTGCAAAATGCCGCGATGCACTTGTTAAGGATATCCCGCTGGCCTGCCGGCACTATGCCGTTACAGCCATTCTCAAGGCGAGGTTTCAGACCTGACGGATCAGTAAATGTGATCGGATTACCGCCACAATAGTCGTATGGATGCTCTCCGGCAAGCATCTCCTCCATACGGACTCTCGTGAGCCAACGAGCGAGCTCAGGCGAGTATGAGCGTGGTCGGAACCCAGGAACGTTAGGTAGCTGTGGGCCGAAGTTCGGCATGGCTGGGCCGCTCGGTGGCTTGGGTGATCCGGGAGGGATTGTCTGTCGGTTTGGGTTCATCACGCTCATCTGCTCCATGCGCGCCTTGGCGCGGCGGCTCTCTTTCATCATTTCGTTGATTCTTGCAATACTTGGTTCAGGCGGCATCACGGCATGTTCAAGCGGCAGAGACTCCGTCACGCTCCCATCTGGCCGACTGAAACTCACCTGGATTGGCCCCGCATTTTCACGATTGAGGATGGGAGTGTCTGCTGAAGTTGCTCCCACGGTTGCCATCGCAACTCCGATCTCGCACTTCGCTCGGACCGATTGACCTTTCAGCCAGCCTGGATTCTTGTCCATCTCCCAGTTGATCTCTGGTCTTACATGAATCAGGTAACTTTCGAAGTCTAGACCGGGATCCGTGAACGCGAAAGAATCTCTTAGGATCTGATCGATTGCAATCTTTGCAGAGCTTCGATCTGTCGGATAATGGTCTAGGACACTCTGCGCCATTCCTTTGGCAAGCGAGAATATCTCGGGGAGGTTGCGACTGACTACCGGAAACAGGTTTGCAACCTTCACGGGCAAGCGGTCGCGAGACTCTTCGACGAGGATGGATGCTAGGTGCGAAGCCATGAACACCGCCTCGCGTCGATTGTCGGGCCTGTAGCCTCTCTCGGCGGCAATTCGTAGCTGGGCCGAAGCGACCTCCCAATCCTCAATAATCTTCGACCGGTCAAAACCCTTTTCATCCAAGACTTGATCGACTGCAAAGTCCAGCACGAACGACTGCATGAACTGAACTTGGGCATATCTGGCAGTATCTTCCCGCTCGCGCCAAACTCGATTATCCTCGATCCCACGAACCAGGTCGATCCAAGCATGTGCCAGTTCATGAGCTAAGACTACTTCACTAACATCCTCCGCGTCGATGAAAACGTGAATTTGCTCTGGATGACTCCAAGCGTCAATTGAATGGCCACCGGGGTGCGCCCGCTCAGGAAAAACCGTCGGCATTGTGTGCAGAGGAAGAATCACCTTTGGCGTACAACGCGCAACCTCATGCAGAAACTCGGCAAATCGGTCTGACAAATTCTGCGGAATAATGACAGGGTACTCGGTCAGTCCTGTACCGCGCGAAGCAATCTTAAGATGACTGTCCACAGTCCATTCGATGCCATGGCTATTGCGAAAGTAACTACCGACAGAAGGGAGGAATTTCTTGGTATCAACTATTGTATTTAGCGCAGACCCTACCATTCTCCCAGGCCGAGTGTACATTTCTTAAGTATAAGGCAACTTTGCCAGGAAAATGTCAAAAAATGCAGAAAAATTCTATTTTTCTGTTTCCAGACAGATCACCGTGGCAAAAATTTCGCCGGACGAAAAAGCTTTTAACTTTAATACTGGTGGTCGGTATAGGATTTGAACCTACGACCCCTTCGGTGTGAACGAAGTGCTCTACCGCTGAGCTAACCGACCGCGGACAGGTCCCCATTATGACACGTATCCGAGGGCCGGGCTCAAGGCGTCCTCATTAAATAGGACAGTCAAACTTTGCGTGTATCACCGAACCCCGACTCATAATCAGTGTAGTTACCATGAACGCAAAATTCCTCTTCGCGATGGGCTCGGGCACACTCCTTTTTGCCCTCGCCACGAGTGCCGCCGCGCAAGAACTCACCCCGAACCTGCCCAAGGGTTCCTTTGGGTGGAAGTACTACCGCCCCACCAACACCGGAATCGGAGGCGACACCTGCGAAGCCATCGCCATTGGGGCCGACGGCAACGCCTGGATCGGCAGCTACGATCCGGGGTGGGAAGAAGGCGGGCTGGCCAAGTTCATTTACAGCCAAAACCGGTGGGAAAACATCTCCAACGTGGACTACCCCGAAATTGGGCACCCCGAAGTCACCGGAACAACCCGGATTTCGGATATTGACCAAGACGCTCAGGGGCGATTTTGGATGGCCACCGCGCGTGGGGCGCTGTTCTTGGACCCCGCCAAGGGCGGCAAGTCCCTTCGTCGGTTCGGGGCAGATAATTCCCCGATTCCGGGAGGTTGGAACAAGGGGGTCGAGGTGGCACCGGATGGAACCGTGTGGTTCTCCGCCTATTCAACCTACTGGGGCGATGGCGGACTCTCGCAGTTCAACCCGGCAACAAACCAGTGGCGCGTGTTTCCGGATTACGGCGGAGGACCGCTCGCCATTCAACCCAAACCGGGCGGAGGCTATTACGTTTGGACCGAGGTCAACGAAGTGGTCCGATTTGATAGCACCACAAACGCGTTCACCGTGTTTGGCAAGCAAAACGGCAACCCCGCGTTTGTTTACGGCAAAAACCTCACCGATTCGGCCGGCAACACGTGGATGTTCAAATGGACGGACGTTTCACAGAACCTCTTTGCGCTGGACTTGCGGCGACCGAACGGAACGTGGGCCAACGTTCCCGAGTTCCCGATGGGAATCACCATTTCGCAGCTTCGTGCGCTCGGACCCAACCAACTGTTGCTTGCCGATGGAGGTGCCGGAGCCTGGAAATTCAACGGCACGAGCTGGGAGTACTTCGGCGAGTGGAGGCAATCTACAGGAACCGAAGACATCAACATCGATGCAAGCGGCAATATCTGGGTGTGCGCCATCGGCGGCGCGGCCCGACGAGATGCGGGTACCGGCCAGTGGCAGCGCTACCGCATCACCAACACGAGCCAATTCGACAACTTCAACAACGATCTTGCGCTGGGGCCGAACGGAACGGTCTATGCCACGGCGAATGCTGCGGCCGGATACGGCGGAATGGTGAAGTTCGACGGTCAGCGATGGACCGGTTTCAGCAACTTCAGCTATGGAATCGGCGGCGAGTGGCCGTTCGACACGGATAACAGCCAGAGTCTGTACTACAGGCCTTCAAACGGTCAGCTTATTGTGAACCCGATGTTCCACTTCACCCATAGCTTTGATGGCGAAAACTGGACCGACCTCAACATGCCCTACGATGTCTCGCGGGCCTATGTGGAGGATTCCCAAAGCCGCTTGTGGGCCAGCAACGACGGGTATGTCGGCTACACGGCGAACGGACTCAATTGGACTCAAATCGAAGGCTTGGGCGCAAGCGAACTCATGAAAGATCCGATCCGACCCGGCACCATCTGGGCAAACCGCGGCGATCTGATCTACAAAACCAATGGCACCACAACCGTGACCTACACGGCCGCGAGCTTTCCCCAATTGAACCCACTTACCGAACCCCATCTCGCGGGAGCAACCGTGGTGGCCGACGGAACCGTTTGGTTTGCGTACAATGCATCGCTTCCGGCCCACACCAGCGGGTTTGTGCATTACAACCCGACCACGGGCGCAACCAAGGTGTTCGGCCCCGCGCAGGGCTTTAAGTTCCCAGGGAGCGCGATCTTCATTCTTGGCAACTCTCCCGACGGGAAAATGTGGTTCTACTTTGACGACGACAACTTCTTTGACCCGCACCGGGGCATGGGCTGGTTCGACGGCAAGAACTCCGGTTACTTCGAGGCCCCTCCGAATGGCGAATTTGTTTGGGATGGCCTGGCCCACGCTAGCATCTATGACTTCGAGGTTCAGCCAACTGCCAAGGGTTACAACATTTGGCTTAGCACAGCTAGCCGGGGCCTGTCCGTGTTGAAGGTGAATTCGACAGTCAAGCGTTAACGCGATTCTACCTTTCCTGGTTGATGCGCTTGAGCTGGTCTAGCAGGAACTTGATATCCATAAACGGGTCGCCGCCGGTGCGCTTCCACCGGACGCGGCCCGATTTGTCTATCACGATAGTCGAGTGAAGCTCCATCTCCTCGAAATCGTCGTAGGAGGCGAACCGCCGAGCATTGGCGTGCCGATTGTCCGAAAGGAACCGCATCGTCAGACCCTTTAACGTGGACGACTCCTTGAGTTCTTTCCCCGACATGCTGCACACGGCCAGGATTTCCGTGTTTTCGGCCGCAAACGCCGGGCTTTGCTTTTGAATCTCCACCAGTTGCTCTACGCAATGGGCACACGTCGCCCCTAAGAAAAACACCAACACCACGTTCTTTCCCTTATAGTCCGAGAGCCGCACCCGTTTCCCGGTTACGTCGCGGACGTCCAAGTTCGGGGCGGCGAAAGGTTGCCAGTTCATGGGGCCGATTCGGTCCAGCTTCTGCGGTTCGTACACGCGCTCCGGCTCTGGTGTGACGGCGATGGGTTTTGCATTTAATCCCAAGGCACGCACTTCGGTGAGCCAGCGGAGACCAGGGTCGGCTCTCGACCAAACATATTCCAAGCGGCCCGCGTATTCGGTGGCCTTCTCGCGGTTGCCCGCGGTGTGATGGGCCAGCGCAAGTCCTGCAAGCGAAAAACCGTCGTTCGGCTCCTGAAGGAGCGCGGTCTCGTAGCTCTTGATCGCCTTCTCGATCTGGCCGTTTTTCCGTTGGGCATCGCCCAGCAGCCGCATTACCGGCCAAGGTTGATCCGGCGGGTCGTTGGCATACATTCCCGTCTTTCGCTGTGTTGCTTCGGTTTGGGCGGCTTTCTCCAGAGCCTTGAGGCCGTCTTCCGTCTTCCCGGCTGCGAGAGCGATCTGCCCCTCTAGCGTGCTTATGAATAGGGCAAAAATCTGATCAAAAAATTCAGCCGGAACACCTTCCGGCAAGCTAATTTTCTTGATATGGTTTTTCAGTTCGGTGAGCAAGCTCTCGGCTTCGCCACTGCGGCCCATTCCACACTGCGCAAGTGCGTGGGAATACAGCTTTGAGACCTTGCTAAAGTCGTCGGTTCCCCACTCAATCGTTCCTGGTGCAAGGATCTCCTCCCAGCGTTCGAACTTGATGAGCGCCCGGACCAAGGCCTGCTGCCCTTGCATCCCGATTCCAAACTCAGCGGGGTTATATTCGGGGTCGTGCGGGGCGGCAAGGAGGTCACGCGCCCCTTGCATCGAAGCCGTGGCCATCCCGAGTTGCTCTTGGATGTAGCAGAGGTAGTTTCGGTTGTGCGGGTAGTTCCAGGTTTCGAACGGAAGCGCCATGCGGTCGTTCATGTAGCCGAGTTCGATTCGGGTGGCCGAATCCATTGCGATCGCGGCTTCATGCCACATGCCGATCTTGCTGTAAATATGGCCAGGCATGTGAAGCGCGTGGCCGATGCGCGGCGCGACCTTTCCGTAGGCCGCACTACTGGCGATGGCCTTCTGGGAGTTGATTCCATCCCAATTGTGAATGTTCGCGTGGTGCGCGCCGGGGTGCTTCGGGCTGGTGGCGAGGACCTCAGCGATAAGGTCACCGTTCTTGGCCGGGGCGGTTTCACCGATGCTATAGAGCCCGAGCAGGGCCTTGGCCTCAACGTCATTCGGGTATTTGGCGACAATCGCCTTGAGCCCCGTGACGACGGTTTGGACGGGGCGGGGGTTCTTTGTGAGGACGGCCTTTTCCCAGGTCTCAATATACATGCGTTCGCGGTCGGACGCCTTGTCTTTTCGCGCAACGGCTTCTTTGAGGAACGCCACATACCGGTCACCACCTTCTGGGCCAGACCCGTATGCGGAGAGCGAAAACCAGTTAATTCCAACTTGCGAAAGGCCCCAGTAGGCCATTGCACAATCGGGATCGAGCTTCAGACACCACCGGAATGATCGCTCGGCTTCTTCGAACCAGAACGAATGGAGCAGCGCGTTGCCTTGGTTGAACCACGCTTGGACCTCGCGGTGCTTGCTCGTGACCGGAAACGGGGCAGACCCGATTCCCGACAATTTCCATGGCCGGGTGCGCATTCCCGAATCAAATGCGGTTCCATGTTTAGAATGCCCCATCTCTTGCGAAGAAACCGTTGCAAAGGTTGCCAGGCAGAGTACAAAAGTTAGGAAGTGCCGCATGATGCATCCCGAATATAGCAGGATTGCCCGCGAATTCTGCAAAAATTTTTTAACCGAACAACTCGTCGAGTTTGGCGCGGCGAATCTGAAGCTCTTTCCGGTAGTCGCCGGAATGTAAATCCCGCCGGGCAACCCCGGTTTGTCGGGCCGCCTTGGCCACTGCTAAAGACACCGTCTCGAGCAATCTTGGGTCAAACGCGCTCGGAATAATCGCGTCCGGTTCGTCTTGCGGGGCGAGACTGGCAATCGCCTTCGCGGCCGCCGCCATCATGGCGAAGTTCACCTGAGTGGCGCGTACATCCAGCGCAGCTCTGAACAAAAACGGGAACGCGAGCACGTTGTTGACTTGGTTCGGCGAATCCGAACGGCCCGTTGCCACAATTACATCGGGTCGGCTCGCCCGCGCCACGGCGTGCGGAATCTCGGGGTCTGGGTTTGCCAATGCGAACACGATCGGGTGACTTGCCATGGTGTTAAGCATTTGCGGCGTCACCACTCCCGGGGCGGAGACCCCGATGAATACGTCCGCGCCTTCGAGTGCTTGGGCCAACGTTCGGAACGGAAGGTACGTTGCCACTTCGGCCTTGTACGGGTCGTTGCTGAGGTCGCGCCCGGTGTGGATAACGCCCTTCGTATCCAGCACAACCACTTGTTCGCGGCGGACGCCCAGGTAACGCAGAAACTTGATCGCGGCCAGCGACGCTGAACCCGCACCGCTCACCACAATGCGGACCTCGCGAATTGACTTTTCTGCAATTTTAAGCGCGTTGATGAGCCCAGAGGCGATGACCACTGCGGTCCCGTGCTGGTCATCGTGGAAAACGGGAATCTCCAGCCGCTCTTTCAGCCGATTCTCAATCTCAAAACACTCGGGTGCCTTAATGTCTTCAAGGTTGATGCCTCCAAAAGTCGGCGAGATCGCGCTGACCACATCCACAAAGTGGCCCGGTTCGGTGGCGTCTACTTCTATGTCCACCGAGTCAATATCCGCGAACCGTTTGAAGAGCACCGATTTGCCCTCCATGACGGGCTTGCTGGCAAGTGCACCAAGGTTTCCTAGCCCGAGCACGGCAGTTCCGTTGCTTATCACGGCAACCGAGTTCCCTTTGCCGGTGAACCGGTATGCGTCGGCAGGATTGTTTCGAATGGCGAGGCAAGGTTCGGCGACACCAGGAGTGTAGGCGAGCGCGAGTTCCTGAGGCGTAGTGCAGGGCTTGGTAGGAACGACTGAGAGTTTTCCTGCTGGATTCGCCGCGTGATATTCCAACGGAGGGGTGAGCGGCGTCTCGTCGATCATTTCAACTTCTATTTTGCCATAGCTACCGGGAACCCAGAATGCCCGTGCTGCCGTTCTTTATTCCATGACCTCGTCCATCCACATTCAAGTTCTTGGGTTTCAGGGTTGCCCAAATGGCCAGACGACCCTGGACCTCGTTGCCGAGATCTTGGATTCAGAGAACGTCAGGGCGCATGTGGAGTGGGTCGAAGTTAGCGACCAGGATGCTGCCAAAGCACACGAGTTTTTAGGTTCACCAAGTGTGAGAGTGAACGGTCTGGATATTGAACCTTCCCGTCGCATGGAGACTGAGTTTGCTCATTGTTGCCGAGTGTATCGATGCGATGGTGGATCAACAGGCGTCCCTCCCGCCTCACTGTTCCTCGCGGCAATACAAGAAGTGATTTCCTAAGCGTGGTGGCAAACCGACTGCAAGAAAAGTGGCGGCGCACATTGGGCCGGGCGCAAGAATTAGGGCTGCGAGACGAAATCGGTGATTCGGATGCTGTTTTCGATTGGATTGAGCTGAAGTACCAGGAGCCGCACCGCCGATACCACACCTTAGATCATCTGCGATTTTTGTTCGGCTTGCGGTTCCCGGAACCGGAAGACCCGGAATTCGCAGTTGCGCGAGTGATGTTTTTCCTTTTTCACGACGTAGTGTATGACGTACCCTCGGCAATCAACGAACGGGAAAGTGCCGATGCCGCCCGAACTCGCTTGACCGAACTTGGATTTGCGCAAACGATCACGGAATTTGTTGCTTCCACCATCGAGCGGAGCGATCACAAATCTTCGGTAGAGGACCCGATGCAACAACTGCTTTTGGACGCAGACCTTGCGATTCTTGGCACCGAGCCGAGCACCTATCAGAACTACGTCCGGTGCGTTCGGGAAGAATACGCCGTGATTCCTGACCCGGTTTGGACTGAGAAAAGGGCCGAGTTCTTGGAGGCCACTCTGGAGAAACCGGAGATCTTCCAGCACCCGCACTTTCGGAGTCAGTTCGAGCCTCAGGCACGACGAAACATGGCCGAAGAGTTATATTCTCTTAACCCGAGTGCATGAATTTTTCAACTTTGCTTTCTAAACTCCCGCAAATTGACTAGAATGGGGGAATGGCAGGCAAATACCAGCTTAAAAAGTCCGCAAGCGACAAATTCATGTTCAACCTCAAAGCCGGCAACGGTGAAGTGATCCTCACCAGCGAGCTTTACGAAAGCAAAGCGGCCGCCCAGAACGGGATTGCCTCCGTGCAAAAGAACTCGCAAGACGAGGGCCGCTTCGAAGTCCGCGAAAACTCCAAGGGCGAGCCCTACTTCATCCTCAAGGCCGGAAACGGACAAGAAATCGGCCGAAGCGAATACTATTCCAGCAAGGCGAGCTGTGAAAACGGAATCCAGTCCGTGATGAAGAACGGATCGTCCGAGACGATTGACGACACGACCGCCGAATAATCGGAGCCGGGTTCGGTAAGCTCCGAACCATGAGGCTTTCGTTTGCCGTTGGGGTTTGGGCTTTGGCACTGAGTGCTTCGGCCCAGACCCTTAGCTTTTCTGAACCGGCGGGGGCGCGCCTTCCCGGAAACCCGCGCTCGCCGGTCCGGGTGGACCCTTTCGAGTTTTCTCTGTTGAACGGGACCAAATTTGAGTTCAACGAAGCCGTCCAACTTTCTCCTGTCGGAGAGTTCACGGGCAACCCCTTGCGTGGCGGAGTGATTCGCACCGTCGTCAACAGCCCGGCCGCCCGAATCGCACTGCTCAACGCGAAGGGACACACACTGGTGTATGTGAACGGGGTTCCCCGGGCCGGTGACCCTTATGGCTATGGCTATCTCACGCTTCCAGTTGAGCTCAAAGAGGGCGCTAATGAGTTCGTGTTTGTGGTCGGTCGCGGTCAGCTTGCAGCAACTCTTTCCGAGCCGGTTAGCCCGGTCGCACTTCACCCAAGCGACATGACTTTGCCGGATATCCGCCCGGGAGACTCGGGCGAGAAACTCGCGGGAATCACGATCGTTAACAGCACGGCGGAATGGAAGCGCGGCCTCGTGATCGAAGCCGACGGAATCCGGAGCAAGCTTCCGGATGTCATGCCGATGAGCATTCGAAAAGTTCCCTTCCAATATCCGGCCAAGAGTGGGCCACTTTCGGTTGCATTGATGGACGGCAAGGGCAACACACTTTCGCGACTGTCATTCGACCGCCCGGCGGCCGCACCCGGAGCCTCTTACCGCGAAACCTTTATCAGCCGGGTGGATGGGAGCGTCCAGTATTACGCCGTAAACCCGTCTTCGCGTGCTTCAACGGGACAGGCTTTGTTCTTGAGCCTGCACGGGGCGAGCGTGGAAGCCATTGGGCAAGCGCAAGCGTACGGATCGAAGACGTGGGGGCACTTGGTGGCTCCTACCAATCGGCGCCCGTTCGGGTTCGATTGGGAAGATATCGGCATGCAAGACGCCATCGAAGTGTTGGAGATCGCGCGAAATCGCCTTCAAACCGACCCGCGTAAGACCTATGTGCTCGGCCACTCGATGGGAGGTCATGGCACTTGGCAGATGGGCGCACACTTTCCGGGCGAATTTGCCGGAGTCGGTCCGTGCGCGGCATGGCAATCTTTTGCAACTTATGGCGGCGGGAAGCCCGCCACGGGCGATTCGGAAGTGGCAAAGATGATCCTGCGGGCGTGGTCGCCAAGTGATACCGCTGCGCTTGCCAAAAACTTCATTGACCAAAACGTCTTTGTTTTGCATGGGGATGCAGACACGACGGTTCCGGTTTCCGAAGCGCGGACTATGCGCGCGATTGTCGAGCCTTATGCAAAATTAAAATGGCATGAAGAACCGGGCCAGGGCCACTGGTATGATACGGATCCCGAACCCGGCGCGAATTGTGTGGACTTCACCCCGATGTTCGACATGTTCCGGGCGGCGCGGTTGCCCGAACTTTCCCGGCTCACCCAAGTGCAGTTCACCACCGTGAATCCCGCCGTTTCGGCAAAGCGAGATTGGGTGACCATCGAACAGCAAGAGCAGGCCCTTGTTCCTTCGACCGTGCAAGCTGAGATTACTAGCTCGGAACTCATCATCACAACGATGAATGTGCGGCGACTTACGTTGGCCCGAAATCAGATGCCAATATTCGTCTCCCTAACGATTGATGGAACTTCTATTCGCTTACCGAATGGTTTTGAACCTGTTGAACTGGTCAAAACCGAATCCGGCTGGGTAAGGGAAACCCGTGAGAGTTGGCGCAGAGCCGAACTTTCCGCTCCAAGCGCGCAGAATTTCAAGGACGTATTTCGTAATCGGTTCTGCGTGGTCATCCCCAAAAATCCTACCGCCGATGAACTGAACCTCGTTCGGTTTATGAGCGAGAGCTACGCGTACCGAGGAAACGGGACGTTCGATGTTTACACCGACGATGAACCGCTGAAGACTTTTGAAAAGCGCAATATAATTATTATAGGAAGCGAAGAGCGAAACCGGCTTTACCGCAAAGTAGCCACTCCGCTCAAAGTTACGGCAAAGGATGCCGCCTATCTGGCTGTTCGTCCGCGCAAGGGCGACGCGAGTCTCAGCGTCGGAGTTATGGCAGCAACTTCGCCGTCGGCGTTTCGACTTTTAGAGCGTGTGCCTTTGTGGACAGCGGGCGCGCATATCCCGGGCATATTCGTGTTCGACGCAAGCATGCTCCAGCGCGGCCTTCCCGGGGTTGTTGCGGCGGGTTTCGCCAACCCCGCTCAACCCAACAAGGCACCTACGGACATCACCGGGAAACTCTAATCAAATAAAGTCAAAAAAGTCCGAAAAACCCCCGCTAAAATTCGAGAATTCGGGTTAACATAGAGGCATCATGGTTGCACTCATGGCAGGGGCGCTTATTGGGCTTCAAGGCATCAACACTCTCACCGCAGCAGAATCCAAGGCGGGTTGGGAACTTCTTTTCGACGGCAAGACCACCGAAGGGTGGGCGAACTTCAAGGCGACGAGCAAGGCGCTTCGGCCGGGCTGGAAAGTCCAAGGCGGCGAACTGCAGGTCGTGGACCCCGATAACGCAGGCGATCTCGTGACCAACCGGTCCTTTAAGGAGTTTGAGCTGTCGATTGATTATAAGGTGTGGCCGGGAAGCAACAGCGGCATCATGTTCCACGTCGGCAACAAAGACGACTTCCCTTGGATGACGGGCCCGGAAGTGCAGATTTTGGACAATCCGGCGTTCCCTGGTGCCCAGAAAGCGGGCTGGCTCTATGAACTGTACTCGGCCGATAAGGACACGACCAAGCCCGCGGGCCAGTGGAACACCGTGACCATGATGATCAGCAAGAAGGAATCGTGGGTGAAGATGAACGGCGAACTCTACTACTCGTTCCAGTACCAAGGCGACGACTTCATCCGACGCGTGAAGGCAAGCAAATTCGGAAGCATGCCGAACTTTGCTCAAGCGGGAGAAGGCGCATTTGGCCTCCAAGGTGACCACGGAAAGGTGGCCTTCCGCAACATCAAGGTGCGAGAAATTAAGTGAGCGACCCGAAGAACGTGAACTTCTCTCGCCGCGACCTTCTTCGCGGTACGGCGGGCGTGGTTGCGGGTGTCGCGCTGACCGGTTCGGCTTCGGCGGCACCGCAATACAGTAAGCGCCGCAAAAAGAGCGAGCGGCTCCGCTTCGGAATCATCGCTTGCGGCGGCAAAGGCTGGAGCGGAATGATGGCTGCCGCTGCTCACGGCGATATCGCAGCTGTGTGTGATATTGACGTGACAGCGCGAACCAAGGCCATGATGGAATTCCCGCGCGCCACCGCGTTCGAAGACTATCGCGAGATGATTGACGCGATGAAAAACGACCTCGATGCCGTGGTCGTGAGCACCCCCGATCACCACCACGCGCCCGCATCGGCCCTCTCCATGAAGGCCGGTCTGCACTGCTATTGCGAAAAGCCGTTGGCCCGCACCATTTGGGAAGTCCGCGAACTTTCGAAGATCGCGAAAGCGAAGCGAGTTGCGACCCAGATGGGTAACCAAAGCACGGCCAGTACCCCGATGCGAAAAGTTGCCAAACTCATCCGCGACGGCCACTTCGGTCAGGTGAAGGAAGTCTATCTTTGGACCGACCGCGCCGGTGGATGGTGGAAACAAGGCCACCGACGCCCGGCCCCGACCGAAGCTCCCAAGATCATCAACTGGGAAACTTGGCTTGGCCCTCGGCCCGAACGGCCGTATGCAGAAGGATATCACCCGTTTGCATGGCGCGGATATTGGGATTTCGGCACCGGTTCTTTGGGCGACATGGGTTGCCACATCTTCAACATGCCGTTTATGGCCCTCGGCCTCAAAGACCCGATCTCGGTTCAAGCCAAGACCAGCGGCCATAACCGAGACAGCTTCCCTGCGTGGGTGAATGTGACCTACGAGTTCGGCGCGCGTGGAGACCGTGGCCCGCTCACCCTCAATTGGTACGACGGCGGCCAAAAACCGCCAACTAGCATTGCGCCCGGCGTGGAGTACCAAGGTAACGGAGTGCTGGTCGTCACCGAGAAGGGCACGATCTACAGCCCGAATGAGTTCAATGCCGAGTTCAAACTGTTGGATGGAAGCGAGATGCCGGACGTGGAAGTTGTGGAATCACCTGGGCACATGGCCGAGTTCGCCGCCGCTTGCCAGGGCGGACCGCCGGCAGTCTCGAACATGCCGAACTACTCGGGTCCACTTACCGAGCTTGTGCTTCTCGGCAACTTGGCGATTTGGGCCGACGGCCCGCGCCTCGAATGGGATGCAAGGAACATGAAGGTGAAGGGATCAACCGAATACGATTCGCTGATTCACCCTGAATTCCGACCCGATTGGGCGCTGGTCTAAAACCGGACGCGAACCGTAAAAGCCGGGGACTGAGTTTTCAGTCCCCGGCTTTTTGGTAAACGCGCACCCAATCCACTTCCAAGCGGGCCGGAAACTTCGTTCCGCTCGGGTCACCGCCCGTAGCCCCTACCGCTAAGTTGATGCGCATCACGTGTGGCTCGTGCATGGGGTTCTTTCGGTCCGCCGAGGCGTTGATGGTCTTGCTGAGATCAATCTCGTTGAGTAGGGTTCCATCCATATACAGCCGGATCCAGTCTTTGTCCCAATCCATGCGCCACACGTGGTCTTCGGCCGCCCACGCTTCCGCGCTGGCATAACCCGCCTTCTTTGCAACATCGCCGATGGGAAGCTTTACATCATCCCAAGAGGAGCCCCATTGGTCGTCGGCAGCCCACGCCACGTTGGCGAGCAACACCCCCTTGTAGAATTCCATCATGTCAATCTCGCCGCACGCGGGCCAGCGGCGGGCGGTGCCGACGGTCCACCACGCAGGCCACAGACCGAGTCTTATGTCAATTTTTCCTTTCATTTCCCAGCGGCCGTACAGCCAGGAATGTTTGCCCTGCGTGGTCACGCATGCGCTCGTGTATTCGGCGTACTCGCGGTTTTTCATCCAGTTCTCGTCGTTTGCAACGTAATTTGGATTCTTCACTCGCTCTTTGCGCGCTTCGATCACAAGGCGACCGTTCTGAACGCTTGCGTTCTGCGGCTGGTACCACTGGGCTTCTTTGTTGCGAACAAACCCGTGCTCGTAGCCCCAGTTCTTTGGGTCGGGCGCGCCGTCTGCGCTATACTCGTCGTTCCAAACCAGCTTGTAGCCGGCGTACTGCGGAATGTCTTGCGGGGTGCTCATGAGAATCAACGCGGCGGCCAACATAGCCGCTGCAGTTTACTTCTCGGTTAGCAACTTTACGAGCGCGGATTTGAAGCTCTCTTCATGGAATGCGCCTTCGAGTGTCATGGCGAGCTTTCCGCTGCGATCGTACACTAGGGTGGTCGGCAGGGCGATTCCCAGTGAATATTCACGCATTTCTGCGCCCCGGGCCAGTGGGTACGGCATCTTGTATTCGCGCGCGAATTCAAGAATCTTGATATTTGCGGCTTGGTCCATGCTCACCCCAAGCACCTCCAGCCCTTTTGGCTTGAGTTCGTTCGCGATCCGCACCAGGGCAGGCGTCTCCGCGCGGCAAGGCGGACACCACGTCGCCCAAAAGTTCACGATCACCACCTTTCCTCTGTATTGGTCCAGATCCCAGGTTTGCCCGTCGAGCAATGTGAACCGCTTCACGTCCGCATCGGTGCGCTGCTCGGCTGGCGTAATCGGGTAGTTCCGGGGCCGGTTAAGGGTGAACGCGATCACTCCGGCGGCAAGCCCCAAATAGATGGCTCCCCGCGCAAGTCGTTTGGTCCAGGTGTTCATAGAGTTGTTAGCTAGTAAGAGCCAGTTTCTGCGTGGAAGATTCCTGGGCCGGGTATTTCGCGCCGCCCGGGCGGGCGGAGGAGTCCGCGCGAGCGGGCTCCGAGGGCGAGGCCTCGGGCGAACGGGCGGCGCGAAAAGATCACACGTCCAATTTACCGAACCGGATGTGCGCTTCCCGTTCCAATTGCTCCTGATGATCCGGATGCGCAATCGCGATCAGCGCCTTCGCGCGCTGGCGTAGGTTCTTTCCATACAGATCCGCGATACCGTATTCCGTCACCACGTAATGAACGTGGGCGCGCGTGGTCACCACGCCTGCGCCTGGCTTTAGCGCGGCCACCAACCGAGATTCCCCGCGCCGAGTGCTTGATGGCAGCGCAATGATCGGCTTCCCTCCCGGGCTCAGCAAGGCACCCCGAATGAAGTCCATCTGTCCACCCACACCCGAGAATTGCCGATAGCCAATGCTGTCGGCGCACACTTGTCCGGTCAGGTCAACTTCGATCGCCGAGTTGATCGCCGTCACTTTTGGGTTCCGCCGGATCACGGCCGTGTCATTCACATAGGCTACGTCAAGCATGGAGACCAGCGGGTTGTCGTCAATGAAGTCATAGACTTTCCGCGTGCCATACACGAACGTAGACACGATCTTTCCGGGGTGGACCCGCTTTTGGCTTCCGTTCACAATGCCCCGCTCTACCAGCTCCACCAACCCATCCGAGAACATCTCCGTGTGGATGCCGAGGTTCTTGTGTGTGGTCAGGGAGGCCAGAACCGCGTTCGGAATCGCGCCGATACCCATTTGAAGCGTCGCGCCATCCTCGACTAACTCGGCACAGTGCTTCCCGATTGCAAGCTCGACATCGCTCGCGGCGGAAACTTCCACTTCTGGAATCGGCGCGTCTTGCTCCACAAACGCATGAAGGCTATCCACGTGAATCAGGCCATCGCCGTGCGTTCGCGGCATGTTTCGGTTTACTTGGGCAATGACGTGGTTCGCAGATTGCACCGCGGCCCGAGTGGCTTCAACCGAGACTCCTAGCGAACAAAATCCGTGGCGGTCCGGTGGAGAAACCTGAATGAGTGCGACATCGAGCGGCATGACCCCGTTCCGAAACAAACCGGGTACCTCGCTGAGGAACACCGGAACATAGTCCGCACGGCCTTCGTTCACGGCTTGCCGAACATTTTTGCCAACAAACAGCGCATTGACCCGGAAACTTTCTTCCATGCCCGGCTCAGCATAGGGGGCGGCTCCTTCGGTGTGAAGTTGAGCAATTTCCACCCGTCGGAGTTCCGAAGCGCGGGCCGACATGGCTTGAATGAGAGCTTGGGGAGCGGCGGCAATTCCGTGGATGTAGATTCGGTTACCGCTTTGAATGGACTGGACTGCTACTTCGGCAGTCACGGCTTGTGCATACGCCACACCTTCTATTGTGACGCGAAATCCAAAAACACACTTGCCCTCAGATTTGAGGGCAAGTGCGCTTACGTTACTTAATACGATTAGACGGGAGCTTTGGTAAGTTCCTTGGCTCTCTCGCTTTCGTACTTCGACGGACATTTCACAAGCATTTGCTTGCTGTGGAATCCGTCGGCTGTTCGATCTCCGATAACGACTACTTGAGTGGCCGTTGCCAGATTCGAGACGTTTGGACCTGTGTAGACGACATCAAGCTCACCCGTCGCATCTTGGATACGAAATCGAGTTTCTCCGCCCAATGCGCGGTCCTGCAGGCTTCCCGGAACGATCTTACCGACCACATGGACGTCCTTTGACGTGGTTTGTAGCTGGTTAATCGTTAGATACGGGCTTGCGTTTTGCACAAAGATCATGCTGAGGCCCACGATTGCAACCACAGCCACAACGAACGAGATAATTGCGCTAGTTTTCATTAACTTTTCCTAGTGTTTTCCGTAGACCATTTCGCCACCTAGGTGACCCGCCCATGAAATGAGCGCGAACGCGGCAAACGCACAAATGTAATAGGCGGCTCGCAGAGGCACCGACATCTTCTCGTGTTTGTGCATTCTCATTGCCACCAGCACAATCATGAGCACGCTGGAAATGACGGCGTAGATGATATGGTCTTGCATAAGACCCTTCATCGGGTAGCCCTTCATGACCATCGCCATGATGCCCGAAGCGATTCCGCCGAATGCACTGATAGCAGCCAACACAAGGTTGTACCAACCGGCAAGCAGGAGTTCCTTGTGCTTCATCGCAAGGCCGAGTGCGTCCAAAAATAACCCCGTGATAAACAGAGCGATTGGAAAGTGGACAATCGCAGGGTGGTAGGCGTTTTTCGGAATGATGGACTCAGGCTCTTTCTTCTTTGGTTCGACCGGAGCCGCGCCGGGCTTTGCGCCGCTGGTCGGGTCGCCCGGAAGCGTGGAAGCGGCAATCTCGACGCCGTTCGGGTTACCGTCGCCATCCGAATCTGCCGCATCAATGCCCGCGTAGACTTCTGCGTCTAAGGTGTCTTTGCTGAGTTCTTTCTTCTTGGCTTCGGCGGCTTCACCATAGGGGTTGAGGCCAAAATCGCTATCCGAGACATGGCAAACGGCGCAAGACTTCTCCGTGAGAGCAGAAGACTCGGCTACTTTGTAATGTGCGATAAATGAGTCAAAGTACTCGGTGACCGCGAAGGTTTGTGAAGTTGCGGCCAAAATGAGTGGCAATAGCAGGAATTTTCGAATCATTGAAGATGTTCCAGTCGCCTGGCTCGTAAGCGAGCCAGGCGTGGGGGTTTCGATACGTTATAAGCCAGGATTTACGTCGGCTTTGATATCGGCGAGATTAGATTTGCCGTTCTTGTTCGAGTCAAGACCTTCGACCGCTTTCAAATGGGCAGCGGTCATTTTCTTCTCGGACTTCATTGCCTTCTTAATGTCGTTGCCATAAGCGTTCAGCTTTCCGCCTTTTGTGGTCGCGTGGCATACGGCGCAGTTGGCTTTTCCGAGGTTCGAATCTTTGGCAACTGAGTATGTCTTGTTAAAGACACCCGTGAAGCCGGCCAGGGCCATGGCGGCGGCGGCCATCGTAATGGTTGCGAGGGTAAGTAGTGTTCTTTTCATATTTTTCTAATTGCTCTTTCCCGATAGGGAAAGTTCCTTGGTTTCTTGAGTAGATTCGTTGTTTTCAGACTCTGCTATGTCCAAATCTTTAGACGCTTTGCGTCCCCCGATGTTTCGGCGACCGTAGGCCGAGATGAGCACAGCGAGAGTCATGAGATAAGTTCCAATGAAGACCAAGCTCGTAAGCGGCTTGTGGTAGATCTCCACCGGGTAAACGGGTTGAGTAAAGTCAATGCGAAGTTGAACTGTGTTGTCGGCCGTATTCATGCTCGACATAACCAGCAAAAGGTTCTCGTCCAGCTCCGCCGGCAGTTCCACTAAGTCAACTCCAGGGCCGCCGAGTTCGATCTTCGGGACGACGACACTGGTTTTCTCGCCGTTACTGACTTTGACTTGCGCCCCAAACGTGGTTCCCGCCATTCCGGGCTCGCCATCCGTTACCAACTTTTCGTAAGTCATGGTCAGGTCGCCAAAAGCCACCGTCTTGCCTACGGTCATGGTCACGTCCTGCGTCCCGTTCTTTTGGGGCTGGCCAAGGGCCAAATAGACGTCATGGCTCCAATGTTGCTGAATGTGCGGCCATACCATGGTGGATTCTTGGCCATCGCCACCGGTCGTTTTGTAGAGGCCCGGGCTTGCGGTGAACAGTTTCTTCCCCGTCGGACCGAGTACGTCAATGATCATCTCGTTGTTGCGATCGTGGGGGTCCATGGTGTTCCCCTTCGCCACAAGCTGATAACCGAGGATTTGAGTCGGATGGTCTGGAAGCATCATCGCTTGATCGCGAGATTCAAACCCGCGCGAGATGATGAGGCCCGCAAGAAGAACCGTGAAGCCGAGGTGAGCCAAGAACCCGGAAGCACCAGTCAAGCTACGCTTCCACCGCTCGGAGCTGAACCAGATGTTTGCGACGAGCGCGAACGTGCAAAGTGTGACCAGGAACATCATCCACGGCAAGCCGTTGATTTCCCATCTGCCCAGCATCATCATCGGCTTCGAGAGGTTGATGACCTGGTTGAAGCCCGTCGAGATGGTCGCGAAGAGAAGCAATGACGCGAGCCCGATGCTGATGCAAAGCACGCTGTACATCCGACTCTTCGCTTTGGCCGCGTCGGTCTTTCGCCATGAAAGGAACGGCGTGACCGACATTAGGAGCATGAGCGGGATAAAGATGAACGGCAATACTTGGTGATAAAGGCCTTCTTGCACCACGCTTGGCTTCAATCCGCGCAGAGCCATGATGAGCGGAACGCTCATGCCAATTCCGGCGGCCAGACCCATGATGACGGTGGCCCACATGCCAAATCCCATCCAGCGGTCGCGCGTGAAGCGCTCAGAAGACGCTTGGACGAGAGATCGAGATTGGAACAAGCGCTGCGTCCAGAGGCCGCCGAAGCCAAGCACCATTACGGCCATGATTCCAATGAGCACCTTCAGGGCGTTGCTGTCCATCTCGGCAAAGCTGTGCACACTTGTATCGCTTAAGAACCCGGACCGCGTAAGGAACGTCCCGTAAATGAAACTGAGGAATGGCGCACCGGCCAAAAGCAGGTTGGTGAACTGCCACTTCTTCTTTGCGGATTGGACGACAATGCCGTGAACGAGGGCGATGAGGAAGCACCACGGAACGAAGCTTACGTTTTCGACCGGATCCCACATCCAGAATCCGCCCCATCCAAGCGTTTCGTACGCCCAAAAGCCACCTAAACAGAGGCCGAGCCCGGTGAGGGCGAGGGCCACAAGCGCGTAGGGTCGAACCACCGGAATCCAGCGGGTGAAGTCCTTCATCACCAATGCGGCGAAGGCGATCGCAAACAGAACCGTCAGCGAACCAAACCCCGCGAAGATAACGGGCGGGTGGATGGTGATCCAGTAGTTTTGAAGCGCGGGCGAAAGTCCGAAACCGTCGTTCGGAACGAAGACCTTGCCCTCCATCATGTTGTGCTTGAAGGGAGACTCGAACGCGAGGATGGCCGCAATCATTCCTTGGAAGACTGCTGCAGCGGCCACGAACCAGCGCTGAAAATCTTTGACGCTCCGCAACGCGATCATGCAGAAAATCGCCGAGCACGACGCCCAAAGCAGGAAGCTTCCCTCCTGTCCGCTCCAGATTCCGGCAATGCGGTATTCCAGCGCGGACTTCAGGTCAGAGTGCTTCCAGACATACTCGTATTCAAACCGACTATTGACAAACAGACTAGCCAAACACGCAAACGTGGCAAGCACCGCCGTGTTGGCAATCTGGAACGCAATGTTGCCCACTTGTTGGGCTTTTCCGAGCCGAGGGCCCAGAATGCTGGCAATGGTTGCCAGAAGGTAGAAAGCAACAGCGGCGAGCACCAAACCCTTTCCGATGCTTCCAACCATAAGTGACCATTCGGGTGGAGCGGGGAGAGCGAGAGAGCTTGCGTGCGGGTCCATTCTTTATCGTTCCTAAGAAATTTTGAGTTTTGGACTGGCCCGCCGCGGGTTTAGGGCGGGGGCCAGTCTAGGATTCAGGGTCTAGAACTTGCCGGCCTGAAAGTCGGCGAGTTCTGCGCGTCGGGTTCGAGCCAGATCGCGATTGACGATGTCCATCTTTTGCTTGGTTGACAACCGAGTTCGAGTTTGCGCCGGTGCGGCTGGCACCGAGAGCTCGTCGATGTTCGAGTTGGCAACCGAGATCAGATGCTTCGCGTACGGTGCGTTGTGCACCCCAAAGTCACCCGATCGAAGGACGAAGTAGTAGTTGTGGCGAGCCCGTTTAATCTGGATCGGCACTCCCGATTGGGTCGGAGGGGTGAATCCTTCGGCCGTAATGTTGGAGGTGTATTCCCAGAACAGATCGTTTCCGTAGGTGTCGTCGGCCCAGCGTTCCAATCGCGTTTTGAGGGCGAGGAGGCCGTCCAGCACTTCCGACTTCACGCTGGTTGCCCGAGCGGCGGCGTCCGCCGCCGTATGGCACGGGGCGCAACCCTTGTCGTAGCTCACGGTGAAGCTGTGGCGGGCGTCCGGCATGTGACACTTCACGCATTGGCCGGGAGCGTTTGCGTGGGCCGTGTTGCGCACCACCGGTCCGCTACCTTCCACACCACCGATGCCCATCAACATGTTCATCTGGTTGCTGTCGTGCATGCTCGGTCGAGTCGTAGAGGTCTGCAGTTTTGCGTCGCTCGGATCGGTTCCGCGGCCGTTGTGGCACTGGGCGCACGTATGGTCAAACTTTGTGAAAGTGCCAGCCGTGGTTCCCGGAGCAATTGCCGTGGTATCCGTGTTGAATGTCTTATGACGAAGCTGAGCTTCCTCGCCATCGGAATCCACATTGCCGGTTTGGGCGTGCGGGTCGTGGCAGGTGATGCAGTTCGCACTATGCGGAGCCACGGTGATCGTGTCTTCCGCAATTTTCATGAGTTCCGCGTCGGTGAAGTCCGCTACGTCCTTTCCTTGGTCATAAACCGTGGCTCGGAACAACCCGCTGTGGCATGAAAGACAGCGAGAAGTCTTCGTTGCATTAGCACTGAGGGCCGCGCTCGCGACAGGCGATTCAACATAGCCAACGTGCTTCGAGAAGTTGAACTGGTCATGTTCGGGGCCGTGGCATTGAGCGCAGATAACGGGCGAGCCCGACTTCGGCAACGTGAGAATGTTCTCCTTGGTCGGATTGGCTTGGTGTGCGCTTCCCGGTCCGTGGCAACGTTCGCACGAGACGCCCCTTTCGTTGTGCTTAGTCAGCATGAAGCTTTCGTGCACCGGAGTCGCGGCACCGCCGTGACATGCCGGAGTCGAGCAGGCTTCATTGCCAATGTTTGTGGCAGCTTTCTGGTCGGGGCCAAGCAAGGCGAGAAATGCTTGAGTTACTGAGGGCAATCCACCCGTGTCGGTGGATGCGCCTCCTACCCCCGCACAGCTCTGCAAGGCCAGGGAGGCTGCAATAAACGGAATCGCAGCAAAGAGAGTGAGTGGCCATTTTGATTTCATGATTTTCCTCAGGGAATGAACTAAAACTTAAGCGAATACTTTAGGGTCACGAGCGTGGACCGGTAGCTGGTTTGGTGCAGCAATCGGTCGCGGGAATTCCAGGGCGAGACGGTAATTTCCATCCACCGGTCTCCGTCGAGAAAGCGGCTGTAACTCGCGCTAACTTGCGCTCCCCACACGTTGTTGTTGGCATAGCCGTTGACCGCGGCGGAAAGCGTCGAAACGGAATCCATCGAAAGGCTGAATCCCGCCGACGCGTTCATGCTGTTGGCGAAGAACTCCTCAAGCTGACCGGAAGTCGCTTCGACCCGGTTTCCGCCCGCAAACGAATCAAACGAGATCTCGCCGTACGCCGACAGCGGCTCCGAAAGTTGCCGTGAGGCCCCAAACGCGACGTTGTGCCAAGTCAAAGCGACATCTCGTTGGCGGTTCTGGCGGAATCGGTAGTTGTAGACCGCGTAGAGACTGGTTGAGTCGCTCGTGTAATCCAGCTTTGCCTGGCCAGAGATACGATCGTCCCACGTTAGTTGACGAATGTCATCCGTACTTGGGCGGAACGAGTCACGCAGGTTTTCCCACGAGCCTAGAACGGTGAATCGCATCTGCGAATTCAGCCGCTTGCTCATTCGGGCGTCAAACACGTCCCAACTCGGAACGTCTACCGCCGTGCGGTCTTGCCTCACCCGCTCAATTTCGCGATGGCGATATCCGAGCTGCACTCCCCAACCGGCAAACTGCGTATTCAGGCGGGCCACGGTGTTGAATCGTTGTCGGTCGTAGCCAGACTGCACGTTCGGAAGGTTCAAATCTTGGCGACTGATATCCAGCCGAAGTGTGCTACCCGACCATAGATCAACCACACCCGACAGACTGAGCGCGTTCATCTTCGAATCCTGAAGCGAAGACTGCTGAACTCGAGTGTGTGACACCGCGCCTAGCAACGAAATGCTGGGAGTAAGGTCTCCGGAAAGTTGCGCGCCGATAACCTGTTGCACAGAGCGCGGGTTAAGGTTCGACCGGTCCGTGATTCGGGTTTGCGAGGCGGTGAGGCTTGCATTTACTGGGCCGGACTGAGTTTGCAACCCGGCGGCTAATCGTTGCGAGTTCGGGTACCGCGAGGGCCGGGGCCGTTCGGGGTGAATATCGCGTTCGGAATTGTAGTAGGACACGAAAACGCCCGTGTTCGCGTGGCCATGTGAGAGCACGGCAGAGGTTCGGTAGTCGTCGCTGTCGCCTGTCGGCGTGATCGCCTCTATTTGGTAGCGGCGATGCGTAGACATCACAGTTAACTGGGTCGCGCCGTTCGGAAGGATCACATTCGCCGCAAGCGCGTAATCTCGGTCCGGAATGTCGCGGATCGTCATCCGGTAGAACGGCATGACGTCGTTTCCAGGCCGCAGATAACTGAGCTCCTCAATGGTCAGTCCGTTTGCTGGCGAGCCCAGCTTTCGGGCCGTGCTTCGGTTCCCCGAGATATCCAGGGCGGCGTAGCGAAGCGTCAGTTTGTTCAGTTTGGGTGCCGGAGTCTCTTCGGGCTCTTCGGCGGGTTCCGGCGCATCCTGCGCCATCGCCATCGCGCCCATCAGGGCTAGGGCAAGCAACGAGCAAAGCGATTTTCTATGGGTTGCTTTCATCGTCATCTCCTTCACGGGTTCAGTAATTTTTCGCTGGTGTTGCTTCCATGCATCGCGGTGTGGCAACCAGAACTCCAGCAGCTCTTGTTTGGGTAGTGGGTCGCAAGCTTATCGGTGTGGCATTGCCCGCAGAGCCCGCGGCTGTTCGCGTTGAGCATCGCGGAGTTGTTGGAGCCATGCGGACGGTGACATTCAGCGCAAGTGTCGTCGCCACTACCGGAAACCATCGAGTGCTCGAAGACAAACGGACCGGCCTTTTCGGTGTGGCAGGTCACGCACTTATCTTTGATGCCGCCCTGCTTGGCCTTATCATTCTTGGTCGGGTGCGGGGTATGGCAATCGCTACACACCATAGTTCCCTCGGGAACTGGGTGGTGATTCTTGTTGCGGAAATCGCCCGTTGCGCTCGCATGGCAAGAGCCGCAAAGGGTCGCTTCGTCTGCCCGAAGCATCGCCATTTTGTCCACCTTCGCGGTGAAGCCAACCGCTCGTGCATCGGTGCCTTTCTTGAGCCCCGGAAGGTCGGGGTCGCTATCCGGGTGGATTTGGTGGCAACTGACGCAACTCACGTTAGCGTTCGCGTGCTCGGTGCGCTTCCAATGGCTCGGAGTGAGGGTCTTTTCGTGGCATCGAAGGCAAGCCGCCGAGGATTCGGCCGGGCTCATCTTGCGGAACGCGATCACTTCGGAGTTCTCTTCGTTCGTATGGAATTTGCCCGGACCGTGGCAGCCCTCGCACCCACGCTTCGAATCCGGTAAATCCGTATTCGTCATGAACATCGCGTGGGGCGAATGGGCGAAATTTTCGACCTTCGAGCCGTGGCATTCCGCGCATGCCGCACTGCCGATATAGTCCTCGGGAGTCGCTTTCGCAAATAATCGGGCCGCCTGGTTCTTTCCTTGGGCGCTTCCCTGGGCCGCAACAAAGCAATAGGAGGTCAGTGCCAGTCCGATGACCAACACCAATGTTTGAATCTTCGCGAACCCTCGGAGAGAGGCGCGGTTCTTGTCCAATTTTCTAGACGGATCCAACTCGCTCATATTAACGTCCATTTCGACCCTGGGTTCATTCTATATGATCTCGCACACATTTGGGAATCAACTTTCGCGGTTATTAATATTTACTAAAAGATAAGGATTGCGGTTATTGCTTCATTTGAACCTGCAAATACCTACAACTAACGTCGGCTGGTGCTGGCAGTTGTATGTGGAATGATTTTTGCGTCATAGGATTTATGTCCTTAAATATAAGGACAAAGTGACGCAATTTTTGTCGCGTGTTACCGCTTAAAGTTCGATTACAACCCTTCACAGACCGTCGATTTGCCCGAAACGTGCGGCGGCGCTTGCAGATAAAATGCCGACCATGAGTGCTCTTGTGCTGCTGTCCGTTTCGCTTCTTGCTCCCGCATTTCAGGAAGTTGGACCCGTCCGGACAGAGGTCATCCGGCCACTCCGGAACGAGAGCTTCAATAAGGGCGGAAAGGCCCGGGTCCGAAAGCAGGGAGGCAATCCTCGCCAAATCGGCGGACACCTCGTTTTCGACGGCTCCACCGACGGCAACCGCCAGGTGGATCCGCAAATCGCGGTCGGCGGCGGATTCGTGTTCCACGGAACCAATAGCGGCCTCGTCATCTATGACAAGTCCGGGAACTACGTGAGCGGGGTTCCCCAGTCAGAGTTCAACGACGGAATTGACCCGAAGCTGTTCTTCGACATTCACAACCGCATCTTCGCGTTCGACCTCTGGAACCCGTGGGACGACGCAAAGCTGAAACCCGTGAATGTGTCGGTTTCCGAAACCGCCGACCCACGGGGAGCCTGGAACACGTACCCGGTTCCTGCCCCGCAGGGAGTGGACGGCGGCGCAATTGGTTACAGTCGTCGTTGGATCGGTTACTCGTTCCCGGGGGGCCCGGACCGCACCTTTGTGATGCGGACAAGCGAAGTAAAAGCCGGAAAACCCGCGACCGTCTATCACTTCCGGGGCAGCCTAGGAAGTCCAGTCTTCACCCAAGATCCGAGTGATGACCTGATGTTCGTAAGCCTCACCGACCAGGAGATCGTGATGACCACGGTAGGGAGCAACGCGGGCGGCTTGCCCGTGGTCAAATCCGTGGTGAAGGCTCCGCACCAGTTTGCGCACTTTGGCTGGCCGCCAGCATCGCCGATGAAAGGCACGAAAGCGACTACCGCCTCGGGGGACCGCAATCCTAAGAACCTGGTTGTTCAGGGCGGCAGTTTGTGGTTCTCGCAGGCCGTGAACATCGACGGACGAAGCGGCGTACAGTGGCATCAGTTCAGGTTGGATGGCACCCGGGTACAGAGCGGGACGATTGCGCACGCGACCAACAGCTATATTCAGACTTCGGTGGCAGTCAATAAGCGGAAGGACCTGCTGGTCGGGTTCCAAGAAACCGGTCCGGACATGTTCATTTCGGCGCGGTGCGCGTGGCGACGGGCAGGCGACCGCTCGGGGACATTAGGACCAATCTTTAAGTTCGGAGAAGGCGTTGCGGCCACCGAAGGCGGGGCGTGGGGCGATTACAGCGGCGCGGTGGTGGACGGGGACAACCTCACCGACCTCTGGACGATTCAGAGTGTTGCCAACGCCCAAGGGCGCGGCAACACCGTGATCACACGAATCAAGCTGTAGGCGTTACGTCTTTGCAGGCAGCAGGGAGATTTTGCATCCCAGTCACTTGCCACTGGATGCACAAAGTTCTCTGTCCACACATTTGAGGACACGTCATCACCTCGTCTAAAAATCATCAGAAAGTGCAAATACAGAATTTGCTTGAATTGAAATTTCCCATACTCTCGACATGAAAAAGTTAAATTGATCAAATCGCGATTTTGTTGAGGCGGCAATACTTTAAATCATGAAGGACCGACTCGTGGCCAACTCATCGAGCGGTTTTTCGACTGCCACACCCGCAGGGCGAATCCCCCGATTCGCCCTTGGGTTCGGACACCGCTCATGAAAAAACGCGCATTTACGCTTATCGAACTCTTGGTGGTCATCGCCATTATCGCGATCCTCGCCGCGATGCTCAGCCCCGTGCTTGCCAAGGCGCGGCAATCGGCAAAGCAAACGGGAGATATCAGCAATCTTAAGCAACTTGGGCTTGCGTTCTCGATGTACACCACCGACAACGACGATCAGTACCCAATGCTTTCGTATTACAACGAAGCCATCACCACCCGCCCGAACAACTACGGCTTCCACCGCTGGCCCTGGCTGACCCTTAACTACGCCAAGAGCTTCGAAGTGTATTGGTCACCCCTCGATACGGACACGCGCTACCGCGATATGAACCCAAATCATCCCGAAAACGGCTACACGTTTGGCTTATCGCCGAGCTGGGGTTACAACCAGGTCGCGTTTTCCCCCGCCGGTGCTCCCGGAACCTATAACCCGATCACGAACTCGGCAATTAGCTCACCGAGTGATTTGCTGATGCTCGCCAACTCCATCTACTGGACTCGGCCCCAAGACCCGAAGGTCGGCTACTTCCGAATCTACCCGCCGGACCAATGGTCGGGCACGGGGACCCTCAGCGGGCTCAGCTATGGCCACGTGTGGCCGCGCCACCAAGGCGGTCGCGTCGGAATCCTATTTGCCGATTCCCACGTAAAAGCCAAGACCATTGACCAAGTACGAACGGAGCCGATGTGGACAACCGAGACCAACTAAACAAGAAACTTCTTCTCGTCGTGCTATTCCTCGTGGCCGCTCTGAGCGCACTCGCTTCCTACCGAAGTGTGGTTACCGCCGATGATGTGAATACTCCGAGCACCCCGGCCGGTTCGAAGGCCCGAACCGAAGACGCCCCGGAATTTCCTCAGTAGACTGTCGCACCAAAGAGATCGAGCTTGGCCGCCGATACGCAAAACTCAATCACCGCATTCGAATCTTTTCGGGTGCGGTTTTTGAGTAAATCGGTGGTGAGCTTATACGCCTTGCGGATGTCAGCCAACGCGGTGGCAGCCGCAGGTTTGTAGAACGCCTCCGGAACGTGTTTCGCAAGCTCGTCAAGTGCCTTGGTGCCGTCGCTCACCTTTCGTGGACCAGGGTCTTTGAGGCTACCCTCCAATAGATCACGAACGAGCATACGGGAGGTTGCGTGCCGAAACGCGTGCGTGGTTATGTAGAGGGTGCCGCCGCCGGCATGGGCAACTTCAAATTCGTGCATCGCCAATACGTACTTCGCCAGTGCCTTGGGCAGGGCCCGAAGCTCGGCCTGCCGATCGGCTGGTTTCGCGGCGATCAGCCGCTCAATCCGCGCATCTACCAGATCGCTGTATGTATTGAGTGACCCCCGAATCGCGTATTCCGGAAGGCCGTCTCCGTACTGCTTTTCGCAATGGTTCATCCACTGCGTCACCGACAGCCGTTCGATCTTTGCCGGGGCAAGACCGAAGTGCGGGTCTTCGAACGGGTCCTGAACGAGAAAGGAAGCCAGAGCGAGAAAAGTTAACACGTTATTGATATAGGCAGTCGGTCGCCCAGCTTTCTTGGCCCTCGGGCGAGATGTTAGTCATGGCAAAGCGGAGACCGCCCGCCTCGGCACTGAGCTCGATGCGCCAGCCCCAATCAGGTCCTTCGTGAGCCGGATAGTGCCCGTTCACGCGGATTACCCCTTCGGGCGTGAGCTCACCGGTGCAATCCATGAATCCCGTCCCGTTATGCCAGTTGTCGGCCCAGGCGATACGGATTTTTCCGGATTCGGGTTTGTAGCCAATCATCATCAGGCCGTGTTGCCACTCGTTGTCGTAGTTCCATTCATATTGAAGGAGTTGGTGATTGCCACCCACTGCGGAGCGGAGGCTCAGCGTGGATTCGCACGGTGTAATCCGTTGGTCTTCGGGAAGCCACTCCAAATGCAAGCGGCTCGTTCCCTTCATTTCGCGGCCCTCCAACTCGGCCAGCCAAGCTACTTTTGCCATTTTTCGACTATACCTACGGCAGTAAAAATCTCCCTCCGAAATACGGTCGTCGGGCTGGAGACGGTACCCTTTAGGTCCGAACATAGTAGGGGTCTACGGACGATTATTTGCAATGAAGAAAGCACTGATTACTGGCATCACCGGGCAGGACGGAGCATATCTCGCCGAGTTCTTGCTCAAAAAGGGCTACGCAGTCCACGGCATAAAGCGCCGATCCTCGCTGTTCAATACGCAACGGATTGACCACCTTTACCACGATGCCCACGAGGACGGCCTGCCGTTCCACCTTCATTACGGTGATCTGACCGATTCAACCTCTCTCATTCGCGTGATGCAACAGGTTCAGCCCGATGAGGTTTATAACCTTGGCGCGCAAAGCCACGTGAAAGTTTCGTTTGACGAGCCCGAATACACGGCCGAAACCGACGGCGTGGGTACGTTGCGCATGTTGGAAGCGATCCGCATTCTTGGCCTTGAAAAAAAGGTGCGATTCTATCAAGCGTCCACTTCGGAACTCTACGGAAAGGTGCAAGAGATTCCGCAATCGGAAACGACCCCGTTCTACCCGCGCTCTCCGTATGCCGTCGCCAAGATGTACGGCTATTGGATCGTCGTGAACTACCGAGAAGCCTACGGACTCTACGCTTGCAACGGCATTTTGTTCAACCACGAATCTCCGCTTCGCGGCGAGACGTTTGTGACGCGCAAAGTCACCCGTGCCGCCGCTCGAATCAGCGTCGGCCTGCAAAACAAGCTTTACCTTGGCAATATGGATGCCCTCCGCGACTGGGGCCACGCCCGCGACTATGTCGAAGCGATGTGGTTGATGCTTCAGCAGGATGCTCCGGACGATTTTGTGATCGCCACCGGAAAGCAATATTCAATTCGCGAATTGTGCGAAGTGGCGTTCCATCATGTGGGAATGGACCTCGAATGGCGCGGCGAAGCTGAAAGCGAAGTTGGCATTGACAAGGCGACCGGCCGCGAAGTGGTGGGCGTGGACCCTGCATACTACCGACCGACCGAGGTCGAGACCTTGCTGGGAGACCCAACAAAAGCCAAAGAGAAACTGGGATGGTCACCGCGGACGTCATTCCAAGAATTGATCAAAGAAATGGTGCTTTCCGACCTCGAAACGGCCAAAATGGACGCGCTCGTGAAGCGCGAAGGGTTCTCGGTTTACCAGAGTGCTGAAGAAGGACGATAAGATCTTTGTTGCCGGACATCGCGGCCTCGTTGGCTCGGCGATCGTTCGGCAATTGAATGCGGCGGGTTGCCACAACTTGATAACCAAGACCCGTCAAGAACTGGACCTTGAGAGCCAGTCCGCCGTTTATGCGTTCTTGAATGCCGAAAAGCCGGATTGGATCGTGATGGCGGCGGCAAAGGTCGGCGGAATTGGTGCCAACTCAGCGTACCCGGCCGACTTCATCGGATTGAACCTGGTGATGGAAGCGAACTTGATCTGGGGCGCACATCTTGCGGACATCCAGAATTTCTGCTTCCTCGGCTCGAGCTGTATCTACCCGCGAGAAACTCCTCAACCGATTCCGGAAGATGCGTTACTCAGTGGAAAGCCGGAGCCGACGAATGCGCCGTATGCCGTCGCAAAAATTGCGGGCCTGGTGCTTTGCGATTCAATCCGCGCGCAGTACAAGCGGAACTACTTCACCGTCATGCCGCCGAACGTATACGGCCCGGGCGACAATTACAATCTGCAGACCTCGCACGTGCTTCCTGCACTCATCCGCAAGTTCCACGAGGCAAAACTGGCTGGAAATACGCCTGTTACGTGCTGGGGCACCGGGACCCCGCGCCGCGAGTTTCTTTACAGCGATGATGTGGCAGGCGCGATCATTCACCTGATGAGCGTGGAAGACGTTCCGGGGATGGTGAACGTCGGCACGGGCACCTCGATCTCGATCAAGGAGTTGTCGGAGACCGTTCAGCGCGTTGTTGGCCACGAAGGCGAGATCGTGTGGGACACTTCGAAGCCCGACGGCTTCCCCGAAAAAACGAACGATGTCAGTCGGTTGTTCAGCCTCGGATGGCGACCGACATACTCGCTTGATGACGGAATCCGGTCGGCTTACAAAGCCTATCAATCCACACTTTAACGTAGACATTTGCCTTCGGGCCCCGCAAAAGAAGCACAAATTTGATCAGAATTTGTGCTTTTTCTTTCTTTTTCTTTGTAAAATTAGATCAGGGCACCATTCTTGTTATGTCATTCTTTGCGTACACAAACCGTCCGAACAGAGGCGGGTGGCAAGGGTCATATGAAAAGAGCAAGTATTTCTATGGGCGTTCTCGCCCTGCTGGCAAGTAGCCAGGCAATTGAATTCCGAGAAATCAAAGGTGAGATGGAATTCTCGGGCGAGCTGATTGTTCGGCCGAAGAACCGAAGCATGGCGGCGGTATCCGTTCTCCAGGGTCAAATCAAAGAGGTCTTCGAAGAGGTCAACGAGTATGTCGTGCGGGTGCCAAAGGGCAGCAACGAGAGTCGCTACGCGACGCAACTTCTCGCGACCGGCCTGTTCGAATACGCCGAACCGAACTGGACCGTCTACGCAACGTGGACTCCTCCGGACCCCAATTTTGGTGTGCAGTGGCATCACCCGATGATCCAATCTACGTTGGCCTGGGATATTTCTCGCGGCAACCCTAATCTTGTAATCGCGATTGTAGACACCGGTGTGGACATTACCCACCCGGACCTGTCAGCACACGTAGTTCCGGGTTACAACGGCGTTTCTCGCTTGCCTCAATCGCTGGGCGGAATCGTCACGGACAGCGGTAGCCACGGCACCCACGTTTCGGGTTGTGCGGCCCAGATTAGCAACTCGATTTACGGCCTCGGCCCGGCCAACCTTTGCCGCATCATGCCGGTTCGCATCTCGAACAACGGCTCTTCTGCCAGTTCGGCCGACATTTACGCCGGTGCGCGGTGGGCGGCCGAAAACGGCGCAAAGGTCATTAACATCAGCTTCAGCGGCTTCAACGCCGCGAGTGCCGAAACCATGGCGGCGTACGTTCGTAGCCTCGGTAGCCTTTTGTTCTACGCCGCGGGCAACAGTGGTGCCAATATCTCCACCGACCAGCCGAGCATCACGGTGGTTGGAAACAGCACCAGTTCGGACGTTGCCTCAACTTCCAGCGTCCGCGGAATTTCGATTGATATCTTCGCTCCGGGAACTGGCATTTGGGCTTCGACGCCCGGAAATGGCTGGCAGGCATTCTCGGGAACTTCCATGGCATCCCCGGTGGCGGCCGGTGTCGGTGCGCTTGTCTTCTCGGTGAACCCGGACCTCACCCCGGCTCAAGCCGAAAAGGTGCTCTCGATGTCAGCCCAAGACTGGGGTAACGACGGCAATGATGCGCTTTGGGGCTACGGCCGAATCAACGCGAACCGCGCCGTCCGCCTCGCAAAGCGTGGCGTGATGGCCTATGACCCGGCCACGATGCGCTACTACGAAGTCGTGGATGCAAACTTGCACCACCACTACGCGGTGGACGCTGCCGATGACCGCTCATTCGCAGGCCTTACGGGACGCATTGCTTCCGTCGAAACTGCGGGCGTGCAAGCATTCTTGATGTCAAAGTTCGCGGGCTTCACCAATCTTCGCGTTGGCGGTTTCCAAGCTCCGGGCTCGGTTGAGCCGGCCGGCGGCTGGAGCTGGGTGGGCGGCGGTGCCTTCACCTACACCAACTGGTTGGCCGGACAACCCGTCTCTGCCGATAACTCCCTTATTTGGAACACTAACGGCGCGGGCAGCTGGGCGAGCCGCGGAGACTATAGTAATGCCGTGAACGGCTTCTTGGTGCAATATCAGTCCACGCTGGTGAACCATGTGGCGAACATCGACCTGGGTGATTACGTGAACGATTCCAGCGTTCCCGTCCAAGTTGAACTCTTCGTGGATGGTCAGCTGGTTCACACTCGCAACGTCAACGGCGGCACGGTGAACGTATCGACTGGACTTCGCGGTCCGGTGCAAATGCGGTTTACCGCGTCGCACTGGCTCGACAAGGTCGTGAGCCTGAATCTGGCCGGTTCGCCGTCCACGATCTCGATTACCATGATCAACGGCGACGTGGATAGCGACAACGAAGTCGGCGCGGGAGACCTCAGCTTGTTGAGCGGAGCGTTCTTAAGCTCGACAGGAGACCCGAACTTCCTTGCGGGCGCGGACCTGGATGGAGATGGCGAAGTCGGTTCGGCCGACATGAGCATTCTCAGCACAAACTTCCTGCTCTCCGGCGACACTCTCTGATAACGCTTCAGTAGTCAGTCTACACTCGAGCAATATGGGATTGGTTTTTCTAAACTGATCCCATTTCTTTTCTTTGCCACTTGCTTTTTGGGCATGCTTCCAACTATCATTAAAGAAGCAGTTCACCGCAGGGGTGATTTGCGAGTGATTTATGAAACGACCATTTGGGGTTATTGTCGCAGCGCTTCTGGGTGCCAGCGCGCTTGCCGTAGAGTTTCGAGAAATAAAAGGGCACCTTGAGTTTTCCGGTCAACTGATTGTTAGACCCAAACCTAGGAGCACAACTGCCGTCTCAATCATCCGGAATCAGGTCAAGACGTATTATCATGACGTTGGCGAGTATGTGGTGTACGTGCCGGAGGGGAGCAACGAGAGTCGTTACGCGACTCAGTTACTCGCGACGGGGCAATTTGAGTTTGTAGAACCAAACTGGCGGGCGTTTATTGCGTACAGACCAGCGGACCCCTTTTTTCAGTTTCAGTGGCACCACATTTGGCTGCGGTCATCGCGAGCTTGGGACATAACGCGAGGTGATCCAAATCTTACAATCGCCATTGTGGATACTGGAGTCGATATCTATCACCCAGATCTCTCCTCAAATATCGTTCCGGGATACAACGCGATTCAGCAACTTCCTCAATCACTGGGCGGAGTGGTAACAGACAGCGGTGCACACGGCACACATGTCGCCGGATGCGCGGCAGAAATTAACAACACCATCATGGGAGTGGGCCCAGCCCACCTTTGTCGCATAATGCCGGTCCGGATTTCCGACAATGGGGAAACCGGTCTTATGGCGGATATCCATGCAGGTGCTCGCTGGGCGGCTGAGAACGGAGCAAAGATCGTCAACATCAGCTTTACTGGATTCGAATTTTCAAATTCCGAACGCACAGGGCAATACATACGCAATCTTGGTGGATTGCTTTTTTATGCCGCCGGAAATAGCGGAAATTACTACAGCGTTGATCCTCCGAATATAATTGTTGTCGGAAGTAGCGACAACGCAGATCGAAAGGCCGAAACAAGCGTATATGGGCCCGCAATTGATGTTTTCGCTCCTGGACAGTGGATTTATTCGACTACCCCAAACAGCGGCTTTGAGATGTTCTACGGCACGTCTATGGCCTCTCCGATCGCAGCTGGAATCGCCGCCTTAGTCTTCTCGGTGAATCCCGACCTAACCCCAGCTCAAGCTGAAAAGTTAGTTTCGCTATCCTGCGTAGATTGGGACAGCAATGGAAATGATAACTTATGGGGCTATGGGAGAGTCCATGCAAATAATGCGGTGCGGCTAGCCAAGCGAGGAAAAATGGCATTTGATTCGGATACCTTGCGGTACTTCGAAGTGGTTGACGCTGACTTGCAATATTATTATGCTATAGATGCGGCCGATGATCGCTCTTTCGCAGGCATTACGGGGCGGATTGCGACCGTCGAAACCGCCGGTGTCCAGACATTCTTGATGTCCAAATTTGCGGAATTCACGAATCTACGGGTGGGGGGATTCCAGGCTCCGGGCTCTATGGAGCCGACGGGCGGTTGGAGTTGGGTCGGCGGTGGCGAATTTACCTACACCAATTGGATAGCGGGTCAGCCAGATACAGTCGATGACTCACTGGTCTGGAATGCCGACGGAGCGGGCGGTTGGGCTGGCTTCAGGATATACGGTTCCAGTGTAAATGGATTTTTGGTGCAATATCAGTCCACTCTGGTGAACCATGTGGCGAACATCGACCTGGGTGATTTCGTGAACGATTCCAGTGTTCCCGTCCAAGTTGAACTCTTCGTGGATGGTCAGCTGGTGCACACTCGCAACGTCAACGGCGGCACGGTGAACGTTTCGACCGGGCTTCGCGGTCCGGTGCAAATGCGGTTTACCGCGTCGCACTGGCTCGACAAGGTCGTGAGCCTGAATCTGGGCGGTTCGCCGTCCACGATCTCGGTCACCATGATCAATGGCGATGTTGATAGCGACAACGAAGTCGGCGCGGGAGACCTCAGCTTGATGAGCGGAGCGTTCCTGAGTTCGACGGGTGATCCGAACTTCCTTGCGGGCGCAGACCTGGATGGAGATGGCGTAGTCGGTTCGGCCGACATGAGCATCCTCAGCACAAACTTCCTGCTCTCCGGCGACACGCTCTAAACGCGAACCTCATCGAAAGTCTCCGGCGGCTTCACTTCTGTGATGCCGCCGGTAGTTCTTTGGGGGCCCGGAGACTCCGTCCCGAGGTATCCTTGAACCTATGAATCAACGTCTGCCGGAGTGGCTGACGATCCGCCTTCCCCGCCCCGAAGCGATCAAGCAAGTCGAAGGATTGATGCGGACCAAAAACCTTCACACGGTGTGCGAGAGCGCGCGGTGCCCCAATTTGCCGGAATGCTGGAGCAAGCAGACCGCGACCTTCATGATCTTGGGCAACACTTGCACCCGAAGTTGCGGCTTCTGCGCCATTAATACGGGTCGCGGAGAGGAAGTTGACCCGTTCGAACCCGCAAACGTCGCGCTCAGTGCCCAACAAATGGGAATGAAGCACGTCGTGGTCACCAGCGTGGCCCGGGATGACCTAAAGGACGAAGGAGCGACCCAGTTCGCGAAGACGATTCAGCAGCTACATCAGCGACTTCCCCACACCATCGTGGAAGTTCTTACCCCCGACTTCAAAGCCAAGCCCGACCTGGTGAAGATTGTCGTGGACGCCTTTCCGGAAATCTTCAACCACAACATTGAGACCGTCGAGCGACTCCACACCATCGTGCGACCGGCGGCAAAGTACGCCCGCTCGATGCGAGTGCTTGAAATGGTGAAGGAAATGAACCCGGAAATCCACACCAAGTCCGGAATCATGCTCGGCCTCGGCGAAACTCGCG
>Ga0209573_1000161_pt1 | contig 170670 bp, 134 predicted proteins | sample TNRBio252014_DNA_FD_185870 | JGI IMG/M metagenome (GOLD analysis project Ga0209573, IMG submission 185870) | Wastewater treatment Type I Accumulibacter community from EBPR Bioreactor in Madison, WI, USA - TNR Reactor_6/25/2014_ DNA (SPAdes)... | ecosystem: Engineered > Bioreactor > EBPR >...
CAATGATTATAGTTGTCGGGTCTTCTCCCTTTCCAGTCTTTATACGCACCTGCTTGGTTAAATGCAATAAGATTTTTTGCCATAAGCCGCTGCGTTTCCATTTGCTAAAATAATAAAAAGTGATGCCGTATGGAGGGAAATCCTTTGGCTGCATATGCCATTGGACTCCTGTTTTGGAGACGTACATTATCGCATCCACTATTCTTCGCAAAGAATATGCTCTTTTTCTTTTGAGGTCAAAAAAAATTTGCCATACCTTCCCATTGGGAATCAGTGAGATTGGTTGAGTACATGTGGTTATGTTTTGACCAAAAATCGCTGATTCCTCTTATAATCAATACATTACACAAAGTATATTGTTTTCACTAATTTTTAATAAGCTCTTATTGGACTGTCCAGTTTTTGGGGAGTACTTCACTGCCTTAGAACAGGCCCGCCATCGGCCTAAAGGCCAGGTCTAATGCTGGGGAGGCAGGCTGCCCCGGGCTAGGGATGGAAGCGGTATACCCGCCCTCAAAGGCGGGTATAGTAGCGGACAGCCCGGCGCGCTTCCGGCGCGCAGCCCCCAAAAACGATTGCCGATAGCTATATAGTTCTCCAAGCCAAGCACTTATGCGTCTTGACTTGGAGCGCTATGGCGTTAGACTTGTTCATGACTCGCAGAACAAGTCTATTCAACTTGCGAGGGAGGCCACCCCCGCCCGGCCAATCCAATGGGCATTGGCCGGGGGCGGGCGGCAGTTTTTAGAACCGTTTCTTCTTGCCCACTTTGCTCATCTTGCCGGGCTTTACCGTTTTGAAGGCTTTCTTTTTGGGCGTATATATGGGGCCGTCGGCGGCGGCCTCCTGTTTTTGATCGGGGTTCATGCGCAGGGCGCGTCCATTCAGTTCTGCTTTGGCAAAACGCTGGAGCAACTTGGGCGCCACGCCCTTTTCGACGTAGAAGAAAGAATGCTTTTGGTGCAGTTCCACATCGCCTACGGCCGAGCGCTCAATGCCGCCGAACTGCTGTAGGAGGTCCAGTAACTGGCCTACGCTATGGAAATCCATGCGGCCTACGTTCAGGAACAGCCTCGACATCTCCCGACTATCGCGCACATCGCGACCTTCGCGCGCATCACGACCTTCGCGTATATCGCGGCCTGCGGGGGCGGCGGTGCGGGGGCGACCGCCCTCAACCGGGGCGCCTTTGCGGGTGCGGGGCGCCTCCTCCTCCTGCATGGGTCTGCGGTGCAGATTGGGGTAGCGCTTGAAGAGCGCCTGCCCCACCTGGGTAGCGAGCCGCGCGATGATGTCTTCACGGGAGAGGCCCGCCAGCTCGGCGTCGAGCATAGGCAGTAGCGCCTCTAAGCCCGGCTGGGGCTCGGTATGCGCCAGGGTGCGGAAGCGCGCGCTCAGGCGCTGGCCCACAATTTCGGCATCTGAGGGGATATCGATCCGTTGGAGGTCTAATTTCAGGCGCTGGTCTAATTGGGTCAGCAGCGCCTTGTCGCGGGGGCGGGCTATGATCAGCGATATACCCTTGCTGCCCGCCCGGCCGGTGCGGCCGCTGCGGTGGGTGTAAAACGACCAGTCGTCGGGGATGTTGAGGTGAAAGACGTGGGTAATGTCTTGCACATCAATGCCGCGGGCCGCCACGTCGGTAGCCACCAACAGCCTCAGTCGGCGCGAGCGGAAGCGCGACATTACGCGATCGCGCTGGTTTTGGTTCAGATCGCCGTGCAGGGCGTCGGCATCGTAGCCGTCGCGGGCCAGTTGGTCGGCTAAGTCCTGCGTATCCTGGCGGGTTCTGCAAAATACCAGCCCGAAGGTAGAGGGGTCGCTGTCGAGAAAGCGACGCAGCACGGCATAGCGCTCGTCGGGCTTTACCACTACATAGCGGTGCTCGATGTCGGGGTTGCCCGTTTGCTTGCCTCCGATGTTGATCTCGGCGGGCTTGTCCATATACTCTTGGGCAATCTGGCGCACGCCTGGGGGCATGGTAGCCGAAAACAACCAGGTGCGCTTCCAGTCGGGGGTATGTTGCAGGATGTCGTCCAATTCCTCCTTGAAGCCCATGTTGAGCATTTCGTCGGCTTCGTCGAGCACCAGTATGCCCACGCGCTCCAATTGTATGGCTTCGCGTTCGATGAGGTCGCGGAGGCGGCCCGGCGTAGCTACTACTACCTGAGCGCCGGCGGCTACGTCTTTGATCTGGCGGCGTATGTCGGCGCCTCCATATACAACGGCCATGCGCAGCCTTGGGTAGCGCAGCGCGAAGCGGCGAATTTCATCGGCGATCTGCACGCAAAGCTCCCGCGTGGGCGCTATCACCAGCGCTTGCGGATGCTGTTGCCCGGTATCGATGTGCTGAAGCAGGGGCAGGCCAAAAGCTGCCGTTTTGCCTGTACCCGTTTGGGCTAAGGCTATCAGGTCGCCGGTTTCTTGTAAAAGCAGGGGAATGGCCTGGGCTTGTACGGGCGTAGGCGTCTGGAAACCCAATTCTGCAATGGCTTCCAGTAAAGGCTGGGCTAAACCCAGCGAATCAAACGTATTCATTAAACAATGGTATAAGCAAGCATCGGCGGACTGCATCACTACCCGTAAAAGCCTGCCTGAGTGAATAAAGCGCCGCAAAGATACGAGTATTCTGTTATGGTTGCCCGGCTTTTTATAATTGTGACAAAATCAGTGGGGTATACCATCTTTTCGGAGTAGTTTTAGGGCAGGGGCAAAATGCGCCGGAAAACATCGGGGGTTAGGGTAAGTTAAGAAAAATCTCCCACTTAGTTTGTTTTTTAAACTAAGTGCGTTTATCTTTGTTGCTCAAATACCCCGCTTGGGGCGCCAAACCAATAACTGCGTTATGAAAATAGCGATTGCTCAGCTCAACATCCACATTGGCAATTTTGAAGGCAACTTGGCCCGTGCCCGCTGGGCGGTGGCGCAAGCCAAAGCGCAAGGCGCTGATCTGGTGCTGCTGCCTGAACTAACCACAGTGGGCTATCCGCCCCGGGATTTTTTGGAGTTCAGCGACTTCATTCACCGGGCGGAAACAGCGGTGGCCGAGCTGGCCCAAGACGCGCAGGGAATAGCCATAGTAGTGGGCTCGCCCAGCCGCAACCCACGCGTAGAGGGCAAAGACTTATACAACTCGGCTTATTTTTTGGCCGACGGGGCGGTGAAGGCCGTACAGCACAAGACCCTGCTGCCCACCTACGATATTTTTGACGAGTACCGCTACTTTGAGCCGGCTACGGCTTGGGAGGTGGTGGAATATCAGGGCAAGCGCATAGCGATAACCATTTGTGAAGACATGTGGAATGTGGGCAATGAAAACCCGCTTTATACGGTATGCCCCTTGGATGAAATGATGGATCAAAAGCCCGATCTGGCGCTAAACCTGTCGGCTTCGCCCTTTGCCTACGACCATGCCGCCGACCGGCTGCATGTGCTGCGGGCCAACGTGGCCCGCTATGGCATACCCATTTTTTATGCCAACCAGGTGGGCGCCCAGACGGAGATCATCTTCGACGGCGGCTCGGTGGTATTGTCGCCCGATGGGCAGGTATATGACGAATTGCCTTACTTTGAAGAATTGGTGCGCACCTACGAGCTGGCCGATGTGCTGGCGGGACATGGCGCCCGCGGCGAGCAGCCCAAGGAAAAGATAGCGCTTATACACGAGGCCTTGCTGACGGGGCTGCGCAACTACTTTGGCAAACTGGGCCTGAAGCGGGCCATACTGGGGCTGTCGGGGGGCATAGACTCAGCCGTGGTGGCTGTGCTGGCGGCTCAGGCGCTGGGCCCCGATAATGTGCGCACATTATTGATGCCCTCGCAGTTTAGCAGCGACCATTCGGTGAACGACGCCCGCCAATTGGCCGAAAACTTGGGTATACAATACGACATTATGCCCATACAGGAAGTTTACGCGGCTTATGAGCATGCGTTGAAACCGCACTTCTGGGGGCTGCCCTTCAATGTAACTGAAGAAAACCTGCAAGCGCGTATAAGAGGAATGCTACTGATGGCCTTTTCAAATAAATTTGGCCATATCCTACTAAATACTACCAATAAAAGTGAGATGGCTGTGGGTTACGGCACGCTGTATGGCGACCTGTGCGGAGGCCTGTCGGTGATTGGGGATGTGTATAAAACAGAGGTTTTTGAGCTGGCGGAGTACCTCAACCGGGATGGAGAGGTCATTCCGCGCAATATCATCAGTAAGCCGCCCAGCGCAGAGTTGCGCCCCAACCAGAAAGACAGCGACAGCCTGCCGCCTTACGAAGAGTTAGACCCCATCCTGTTTCAGTATGTGGAACTGCGCCAGGGCCCGGAGGAGATCATAGCCCAAGGGCACGATCCTGCCTTGGTGAGGCGGGTGCTGCGGCTGGTGAACATCAATGAATTTAAGCGCTATCAAACGGCGCCTGTGCTTCGAGTGAGCAATAAGGCGTTTGGGATGGGTCGGAGGTTGCCGATAGTGGCGAAGTATTTGGCATAAAATCAGCGTCATGTTAAAAGGAAAAGTCCTCGTCACCGGCGGCTGCGGTTACATTGGCAGCCATACGATAGTAGACCTCATCGACAACGGCTATGAGCCCATATCGGTGGATAACCTGGTAAATGCTACCGAAGACGCCCTGGCGGGTATAGCGCGCATCACGGGCCGGCAAGTGCAAAACTATCGCGTCGACCTCAGCGATAGGGAGACTACCTTAGCCTTGTTTCGGCAGCATGCGTTTGTGGGAGTCATTCACTTTGCCGCCCTCAAAGCGGTAGGCGAATCCGTGGAACAGCCCCTGCGCTATTATCGCAACAATCTGGATGGTTTGTTGAACGTAGTGGAGGGAATGGCGGAAACGGGAGTAACCAACCTCATCTTTTCATCTTCCTGCTCGGTATACGGCAATAGCGCCGAGCTGCCCGTGACGGAGGCTACCGCACGGCAGGAGGCCCAGTCGCCTTACGCCCGCACCAAACAAATGGGGGAAGACATCCTGCAAGACTACTGCCGCGTAACGCCGGGCTTCAAGTCGGTGTTGTTGCGCTATTTCAACCCCGCAGGCGCCCATCCCAGCGCCCTCATCGGGGAGGCGCCCTCCAATCCGGCCCTCAACTTAGTGCCCGTCATCACAGAAACAGCCATTGGGAAGCGGCCGTCCGTGACGGTTTTTGGCGCCGACTACCCCACCCGCGACGGCAGTTGCATTCGGGATTATATTCACATCATGGACTTAGCCCGAGCCCATACCTTAGCGCTCGACTATCTGCTGGCAGGCCGACAGGCCGCCAACTGCGAACACTTCAATTTAGGCATAGGCGAAGGCGTGAGCGTATTGGAAGCCATACACGCTTTTGAAAAAACCACGGGCCAGCAACTCAATTACCAGATCGGCCCCCGCCGGGCCGGCGATGTGGTAGCCATATATGCCGACAATAAGCGGGCTGCCGAGCGGTTAGGCTGGCAGCCCGCTTATGGTATCGACGAAATTATGGCGTCGGCCTGGGCCTGGGAGCAGCGACGCTCGGGCCGTTAGTCGATGGTTATAATGCCTCCGCCTATCGACGAAGCTACGCTGAGGCGTATGCCCCAATCGTAGTACTTGCCATCCTGAAAGGCTACTGCCCCTTCGAGGCGCAATACCCTCAGGATGTTGTCGATGCCGTAGCCCAATTCGGTATAGTTGTTTCCGTCGGTAGTATAGAGGTTATTGACAAAGACATTTTCTTTCAGCCCCAGCATTTGCACCTGCCAAATACGGGTGACCAAAAACTTGCGGAACTGGTAGTGCGCATGGCCGGCCACATAAGCCTCGCGAGTGCTGTACTCATAATAAGGCAGCAGGCGGAAGGAAGCTACGGGGTCGATGGATACGAGCACAATGCGGTTGCCCGGAAAGTGCTTGTAATCGGGGAAGCCTACATACTCATCGTTGATAAAGCCCCCGGCATTGAGGCGGAGATCGAGCATACCCCGCGCGCCGGTGCGGATGCGGTGCTGGATGGTAAAATCGAGCTGATCAAAGTTGCTCACGCTTTCTGCTATACCCGGCAGGCCCTTGCGGTATTCGAGGCGCAGGGTAGGCGAGCTGTTGTCAATGACTTCCTTATTGCCGTTTTTGATGCGATACTTCAGCCAGGGCTGGGCCTCTACACTGGCGCTCAACACCAGAGCGCGCTCGCGGTCGGGCAGGCCGTCGGCGAGGTCGCGGTGATTGGGGGTATTGGCCGCGTAGGTACCTTCTAAGCGGTTGAACCACGTTTGGGTGGTGTAGTTATCCACATAGCGGCGATTGGCCCACTCGCCCGCCAGCGACCACTTGAGGCGATCTCCGCGGCGGCTTGTCCAGCGCAGGGCGCCAAATTCTTTTTCGTAAATCTGGAGAAAGTTGCGCTCGTTGATCAGGGCCGTAAAGGTGTTGAAAATTTCAGTGATGGGGTTGGCATTGTTGAACTGACTCACATAGCGCCCGCCGCTGAATTGTAGCGAGCCCCTTCGCTGAGGCGGCCCGAGTGTGAAGTTGGCGTCGCTTTTAAAGTTGAATCGCCTCCAGGCAAAGCCATATCGGGGCGTAAAACCCAACGACCAGGGGTGGTCGCCGCCGCGTCGGTAGCGCAACTCAGCCGTGGTATTGAAGCCCTCCACGGGGTTAAACTGAATGTCTGTAAAGGGCGATTTATACTCCAGATAACGCCGTTCCGCTAATTTCCAGGTTTCGCCGGCGACGAGGTCCCAGAGGCCAAACTTGCCGTTGGATTTTTTATTGACCTTCACCGAATCGGCTTCTAATTCCGCCTCGGCTTTTTCTACCTTGGCAATGCTGTCTTGCTTGACGTAGCCCTTTACCTCTAGGGGAGTTAAGGGGATGGGCCTGACTTCCGCCCAGAAAGTTGAGTCGCGGTTGTTGGCCGTAGAATCTACCGTAAAGGTGCGATTCTCCACCACGGTAGGCCCTCCTTCTTGTTCCTTTTCCTCGGCTTCTTCCTCCGCGTACTCCCGCATAAGCCGACGGAGATCGCGGCTGCTAACCTCCTCTCCCGATGCTAACTTTTCGGCTGCGGTAGCGGTGCGCGGCGCCTCGCGACGTTGCTGCTCTACGCGGCGGGTTTGTTCTTGGTCGAGCTTGGCGTCGATGACGGCCAAATCGGCGGGCAGGTCATCGTTAAGGGTGATCTGGTAGTTGCTGAGGCTGGCTAAGTATTTATACTCAAAGGAAAAGCCCAGCACCCGGCCCGTTACGTCAAAGCGAGCGCTGGTGGGCATCCAGGCCACCTTCTGCATGGGATCGTAGCCCTGCCTGATATTGAACTTTATACCCAACTTATAGGTAGTGAGATCGAGGCTGTGGATGCTCCACAGATTTTCAACGATGTAGATATGCCCCTCAAAAACATTGTCGCCCCGGCTGCGCGGAATCACCCGTATCTTATTGACGCCATAGCCCCGATCCTGAAAATATCCGGCCAACTCAAAGCGATAGTAGGCAAATGCCCTCGGCGATAGTGGGGAAATGGCCTCGGCTATGGTAGGTTCGTAAAAGCTACCATTGAGATAGGGCATTGGGCTGGAGGAATTGGCCTCGCCATGCTGGTATACCGAGATGACGCGCTCCCGGAAGGTGCTGGGGCGCTCATACTCCACGAGGCTCACCGACTCTGAGGTAAAAGCCGTTGTAGAATCTATGCCCTCTTTGGCTAACTCGCGGCGTACAAAAAATGGCGCCTTGATGAGCCTGCCCGTACCTTTTACATACACCCTGGCGCTGTACCGGTCTATTTGCTGCCGGTGATAGTCGGCTTTGGCTATGGCGCGCCGCATGACGGTATAGGCGGGGTCTTCATTGCCCTCATAAACCACTACTTCTTTGAGTTGGAGGGTTTGGGGTTCCATGCGCACGTCCAATTCGCGATAGTAGTCGAGTATCGCTACCTGCTCGGTAAGCGACTTGTAGCCTAAAAACTGGAAGACTAAGGTGTATTGGCCCGGTTCGAGCCGCAGTTCGTAGAAACCTTGGGCATTGGCCACGCCCCCGGCCCCGGTTTCTACTACATAAATAGCGGCGAACTCCAGCGGCTGCCCCGCTTCATTTCGGATATAGCCGCGTACGCCGCCCGCTTGAGCGTAGAGGGTAGGCAGGGCGACAGCCAGTAACAGTGCAATGATTCTGATAATCATGATACAGGGGTTTTTAATACTTCGCCCAATATGCGGCGATTCTTTTTCTGCCGCCATCATTTTATAATAACCTTAACCAGAATTCGACCAATATGTTAAGAATACTAACGAAAGATGCTTTTTGGCACGGTTTTTTGATACTCCCTATTCAAAAGGATGCAGAAGGGTTAGCCCGAAACGAGCAAGCCCGAAAAATCTGATCACAATTTGATGGTAACCGATTCGATACCCGGAGCCGCACGCTGATGCGCGCCCCGGAACAGGAATCTTTTTGCTGGAAATACCCAAAACGTATCAAAATCATGCTTACAATGAAGCGCGATCAATCCCGACAATTAAAAAGCCGGCAGCAGCAGCAGGGCCGCTGGCTTTTGCTGGTTTTAGCCTGGCTGAGCATACAACTGCCTTCTGCCTGGAGCCAGGGCTGTACCTTAGGCTGTAATGGAACCCTCGAAGCTCCGCTTTATGTGGCCATCGATCAATCGTGCGAGGCTTTTCTGCTCGTTGATCAGATTTTAGAGGCGCCCCAGGACTGCCCAGGCCCTAAGCGCATGGTAGTCCGCGACTCCGTAAGCGCTTTTGTAGCCGAGGGCATTGGCCAGGTGACGTTCGACGCTTCGGCTTACATTGGCCGACGGCTCAGCGTTACCATAACCGACGAGGCCAGCGGCCTGTTCTGCGTAGGCTTTATACGCATCTACGACAACCTGCCGCCGGTACTCGCCAACTGCCCGGACAAGCTGGTAGCTTGCACCGAAGACCTCCGGCCCGCTAACCTGGGCTTTCCCGATGCCTTCGATAACTGCCTTGACAGCGTGCCTTTGGCTTTTCGGGATACATTTTTCCGTGCCGACTGCCTCAGCGACACTGCCGGATTGCTGGTGCGCCGATGGATTGCCCGCGACCGCGTAGGGCAAGCCGACACCTGCTTCCAGAATATTACCATCCTGCGCACATCACTCGACAGCATTGTATTCCCTCAGGACATCGTACTGTCTTGCACCACGCCCGAAGACGCCCATCCCGACAGCTTAGGCTACGGCATTGGCTGGCCCTTACTCGACAGCCTGCCGTTGCGCAACAACGCCACCGCCGCCCTCTGCGCCCTGACGATTGTTTTTGAAGACGATACTACAGCTCTTTGTGGCAACATCGAGTGGCTCATTGCCCGCACCTGGACGGTAACCAACGAATGCACCGGCTTCTCGCGCCAGGCTACGCAAAACATTCAGATACTCGACAATACGCCGCCAGTGATTACCTGTCCTGCGCCGGGCCAGGTATTCCCCACCGACCCCAGCCGCTGCACGGCCACATTGACGCTGCCCCAACCCACCGCTATCGACGACTGCTCGGCACAGATCACTTACTTAGCCAGCACTTCTTACGGCGCTGTAGGCTTCGAGCCACATCCGTTTGTGCCCGTGGGCGTACACCAGATTCAATACATAGCCGTAGATGAATGCGGCAACAGCAGCACTTGCCAAACGCAGATCGTAGTCGTCGACCAAGAGCGCCCTACGGCCGTCTGCGATGATGAAATACTCATCGCATTGCCCAACACCGGACTCGCCGTAGCCCAGCCCGTCGACTTCGATGAAGGCAGCAACGACAACTGTGCCCCTAACGTATTCCTCAAAGCCCGCCGCGTCATTACCGGCGCCTGCGATGGTGAAAACGGCGATGATTCCGGCATGGCCGGCTATCAGGAGTGGTTTGACGATCGGGTAATCTTCTGTTGCGAAGATATTGGCAACAACGAACTGTACGTTATCCTGCGCGCCTATGAAATCTTCCCGGGCAATGGCGTAGTAAACCCCAATCGGGAGCTCCCAGGCGGCGACCTCTACAACCACTACTCAGAATGCCAGGTAAAAATAAGAGTTCAAGACTCCCAGGCGCCCCAGTTCAACTACTGCCCATCCAACCGCACCATTACCTGTGCTACCAACCGGAGCAACCTATCTACTTTTGGCAGCCCGATGGTAGTAGACAACTGCGGCTTTACCCTCGATTCTACAGCCGTAACGACGCTCGACGACTGCGGCCGGGGCAACATCGTCCGCACCTGGACGGCCACCGACGCCCGCGGCAACAGCCGCTCATGCTCGCAGACGATAACCGTCATCAACAATGCGCCACTCGTAGCCGACAGTATCCTTTGGCCGCCTACTTATACAGCTTCCGTATGTGGCGCCTCGCTCCAGCCCGACGACCTGCCGGCTGAATACCAACGCCCCGTCATCCGGGGGCAGTGGTGCGGCCAGATTGGGGTTTCCTACACCGACGAGATATTTGACGACGCCCGCCCGGCCTGCTACCGCATCATCCGCCGCTGGCGCGTCATAGACTGGTGTCACTACGACGGCAGCAGCACCCAGGGCCCCGGTATATTTACCTACAATCAGATACTACGCCTGTCTGACAACCAGCCGCCAGTACTTAGCGTACCCGCCGACGTAGTCGTGAGCATTGGCGCCGACTGCCAGTTTGCCCAGGTAAACCTGCAACCGGCTATTGCCCAGGATTGCCAGACCAACGTACTCATCACCAACAACTCGCCCCATGCCACAGCCGGCGGCGCCAATGCCGGCGGCAGGTATCCGCTGGGTGTTACTACCGTGACTTTTTCGGCTACCGACCGCTGCGGCAACGTGGCTACGGCCTCAATGACCGTAACGGTAAGAGACAACCAGGGCCCCGGTATCATCTGCCAGGGCGGCGTATCCAGCACCCTCATGAATGTGAACGGCACGCCTACCCTTACCCTCGATCCTACGGCTTTTACTACCCACGCCATTGACAACTGCGCCAACAGCAGCAACATCGTGCGCAAACTGCGCCGCCAAAGCTCGCCCAGCCAGGAGACCTTTACGCAACTGACTTTCGGCTGCGCCGAGCGAGGCTCGCAATTGGTGGAAGTATGGGCCTATGACCCAACCGGCAACTCGGGCTTCTGCGTAACTTATGTAGCCGTTACCGACAATAACAACCTTTGCAGCAGCACCAATACCGGCGGTAATACCGGCGGCGGTAATAATACAGGCGGTAATAACAACAACGGCGGCAATACCGGCGGAACAGTATCCGGCATGATCGCCGGCGGCATCCTCACCGAATCGGGCAGCGAGGTCGAAAGCGTAGAAGTGCGCGTGGGCGCCAGCAACCCCTTTATGGATATGACGGGCCTCGATGGCGCTTTCCGCATCGAAGGACTTACCCTGGGTCAAAATTATACGGTGACGCCCAACCGCAATGACAACCCGCTCAACGGCGTTACCACCATCGACCTCATCCTGATCTCCAAGCACGTACTCGGTACGGCCCGCCTTACGTCGCCGTACAAGATCATCGCCGCCGACATCGACCGTTCCGGCCACATATCTACCCTTGATATCATCCGCTTGCGCAAGCTGATCCTGGGTGTGGATACCCAACTCCCGAACAGCAATACCTCATGGCGATTCATTGATGCCGCCTTCCAGTTCCCCGACCCCAACAACCCTTTCATCAGCTACTTCCCGGAACGGGTCAACATCGATGAATTGGCCGGAGACGAAATGCACGCCGACTTTATCGCCGTGAAAGTAGGCGACATCAATGACTCGGCTACGCCAACCAGCTTTGGCGGCGTGAGCAGCCGCAGCAGCCAGGCCGACGACGCCGGAACCCTACAGATTGAAGTACCCGATGGCGAGTATCGCGTGGGCGACCTCATCGAGCTGCCCTTCTCCGCCGAATACATGAACGAGGTGATGGGATACCAGTTCACCTTAGAATTCGACCCCAACGCCCTCGACTACTTAGATGTAGAGCCCGTTGCGCTGCCCAACCTGTTTGAAGAAAACTTTGCCCTCATCAATCCGGCTTCAGGACTCATCACCACGGTCTGGAATGAGTACGGTGAAAGCGCTCCCGGCGGCCGCATCGAGCTGTTCCGTATGCAGTTCCGCGCCCGCCAGAACGGACGCCTCAAAGATTGGCTCTTCCTGGGCTCGCGCCTCACCCCTGCCGAAGCCTATAACCAGGAGGGCGATAAAATGAGCGTCGCCCTCAATTTTATCAGCGGTGAAACCCAGGCAGATGGCAAGTTCGAGCTCTTCCAGAACCGCCCCAACCCCTGGAAAAACGAAACCATCGTCCCCTTCCATCTCGACCCCGGCGGACAAGCCAAACTGAGCATCTACGACATGGCCGGCAAGCTGGTATACGAAGTAGAAGGCGAGTACGAAACCGGCTACCACGAAATTGGCATTAGCCGCGCCGACCTGCCCTCCATCGGCCTGTTCTACTACACCCTGCAAGCCGGCGAGCGCCGCGCTACCCGCAAGATGGTACTTACAGATTAATTGTGTGTTAAAGCAATATATGGGATTTACTTGATCGCTGATGTGTCCCGGATTTTTGGCCCCCGCCGGAAGTCCGGGACTTTTTTTTACCCGTCTACATCTTCCAGCCGATAGTAGCGGGCTACGCGTAGCAACTTTTGCGCGTAGCGGGGGTCGGTGGCATAACCTTTGGTTTGCAAACCCTTGGCCCATGCTTCAAGATCGGTAGTGGGGTGGTGAAACAATGGCGCATAGCGGGGTGTCTCCTTGAGCAGTCGAACAAAATCGCGAAAACTTTCACGCGGGTGATCATAAGCGCGGAAACAAGCATTGACCGTATGAGCCCTGCCCCTATAGTATTCGCGGGTAGGCAGGCAATGACGAGGCTCCGCCGACCGTGCCTTGATACCAAAGTAGTTCTTCCCCGACATAGCCAGCTCGCTCTTACCCCACTGACTTTCTAAGCCGCTAACAGCCAGAATAATGGCATGCGGCACGCCGCTTTCACGGCCCAATTGTACGGCTACCGGTCCAAATTGTTCTATGTAGGCATCTACTTCCGCAGGCCTGGTTTCTTTGCCCCGCCAGGGCACAAACCAGTATAACAGCAGAAAAGCCAAATAAGCCCACCCCAACTGACGAAGTCTTTTTTGCATATTTTCAGTCGGATTATGCCTCAAAATTACCGCGATTCTCTAAAAAAATGTAGCTTGGCCTCCCACATACAAGCGACTTTAGTGACTGCTATACTCCCTAACCGAATCATTGGCGACTATTCCGGGGCCGAGCGTGGCCCTATGGTATTGGTCTTTGGCGGCATGCATGGCAATGAACCCGCCGGCGTAGAAGCTTTGGAAACACTCTTTCATTTGCTGCACATCGAGCCGGGCCATAACCCCGGCTTCACCTTCCGTGGGCGGCTATTGGCTTTGCGCGGCAACCGACGCGCCCTGGCCCGAGGGTTGCGTTACCTCCACAAAGACATCAACCGGCAATGGCGCCCCGATCACCTCAGGGAACTGCTGCACGCTAACCCTCATGAGCTACAGGGCGAAGACATCGAGCTCCGCGAGCTCTGCATCCTTATCGAAGCAGAAGTGGCCCGCTACCAGCCTGAGCGCCTCTATGTGCTCGACCTCCACACCACCACTGCCGACGGCGGCATCTTTACCATCTCCTCCGACGACCCCGAAAGCATCGCCCTCGGCCAGCAGCTCCATGCGCCCGTCATTACAGGTATCCTCCGGGGCCTGTCGGGTACCACCCTGCACTATTTTACCGATGGACACTTCGACTGCCGAACCGTAGCCCTTTCTTTTGAAGCCGGCCAACACCAGGACCCCCTCTCCCCTAAAAGAGCCATTGCCGCCATCATCAACCTGCTGCGGGCCGTGGGCTGTGTGCGCAGCGAAGACGTAGAAAACAAACACGACGAAATTCTCATGGCCTACAGTCAGGGGCTGCCTAAAGTGGCCGACCTCGTATATACCCATCGCATACGGCAGGGAGATAATTTTTGCATGGAACCCGGCTATGCCAATTTTCAGCCCGTCAAGGCCGGCGAACTGCTGGCCCATGATGCCAACGGCCCCATCCGCTGCCCCTTTGACGCGCTCATCCTCATGCCACTGTACCAGCATCAGGGGGAGGATGGATTTTTTTTAGTAAAACCCTGCTGAAACGCTGCTAATCTACAAACTGTATTTCCTTCAAGCCAAAAGCCTCCTCGCTTCCGGCATGCAGCAGCCGCAGCTTGCCCTGTTCGTCTATGCCCACAATGCGCCCGCTGAACGCCTCCCCTCCGGGGCGCCGATACAAGGCGTCTTCCCCAAGGCGATAGAGCCGACTCAGGTAGTCGCGCTCAATGAGCCTGGCCTCGCCGGCCCTAAGTTGCAAATAGCGCCGCTCCATAGCCTGACAAACGGCAGCCAAAGCATCGTCTACCGCATAGGCGCGGCCCGTAGCCAGCGCCAGCGAATGAGCTTTGGGTAGGGATGGGTCAAAAATCGTCTGATTGACATTCAGCCCCAAGCCCGCCACAGTCCATTGCAATACGGGCCCCGATAAGCTGTTCTGCAGCAGCAAACCCCCTACCTTTTTGTCGTCAATGTAAATGTCGTTCGGCCATTTCACCTGAACCCGCAAGCCCGTAAGCGCATCTGCCGCTTCCGCCACCGCCAGGGCCAAAGCCATGTTGAGCCTGAATTGTAGCCGCGCTTGCAAAAACGAAGGATACAAAATGACGCTCATCAGCAAGTTTTGGCGGGCCTCCGCCATCCAACTGCTGCCAATTTGTCCTCTGCCGGCCCATTGGTAGCCCGCCGTTATTACTGTACCCTCGGCTGGCCTGGTTTTTGACAGCCATTCAGCAGCGTAGTCGTTGGTTGAGCCTATTTCCGGGAAATCAACGACAACATTTCCCAAAAAAAGGGTGTTGATTAAAGACAACGTTGGAATTTTTTACCAGGTTATTTAATTTTACCTCTATCTTTATTGCAAAACTAACAAACCTTTACCGCGTTTGAATTCAACAGCTCAATTAAAAAGGCCCCAACTCAATCAGGAGGCTGTCAATGACCTGATTATCGATAGCATTCAGGACATCAAAGGTAAGCACATCATCAAGCTCGATCTGCGCCGCCTGAAGGATGCGCCCACCGACTATTTCGTCATCTGTGAAGGCGATTCCACTACTCAGGTGCGCGCCATCGCCGACAATGTGCGCCGACGCCTGCGCGACGAAGGAGCCGGCGCTCCCGTACACGTGGAAGGCGAGCGCAACGCTACCTGGATTTGCTTAGACTACTTTACTACCGTGGTACACGTATTTTATCGCGAGGCACGTAAATTCTATGAGCTCGAAGATCTCTGGAGCGACGCGCGCCTCACCGAGTACGAAACCCTTTAGCGTTAGAAGCTAAGCTTTGGTCGATTATGTAAAACGAATCTTCGTTTCAGGTGTTTTTGTACCTAAATCGCGTAATTTCGCGCCGCTTTATACTCTACATCGGCAGATTTTGCGTAAAAAACATGGCAAACTTGCTGATGCAAACGACAGCAGTGTAGGCGTAAAATAGTAAAAAATGGAAAACGACAACAACGGCAGACCACCATCCGGCGGGCCGCGCTTCGGCTCTTACTGGATATATGCGGTCATCGCGCTCTTCCTGCTGGGACTCAATTTCTACAGCATGTCGGAGGGTAGCCGCGATCCCATTACCCAGGATCGGCTCAAGAAGATGATCACCGACAATGCCGTCGAAAAAATTCTGGTAATCACCAACCAGAACATAGCCGAAGTGTACATCCGCGAAGCCAAGCTTCAGGAATCGGCCTACACCGACGCCGCCAAGTCGAACATGGGCAGTGGCCGATACCACTACTGGCTCCGAATCGGAACCGTCGATTCTTTTAACGGATTCCTCCGCGAAATCAAAGAAGAATCAGGTATAGCGGTAAGCCTTAGCTACGCCGATCGCCCCGACTATTGGGGCAACATCATCGGGTGGCTATTGCCGATCGTCATCGTTGTGGCCATCTGGATATTCATCATGCGCCGGGTAGGCGGCGGCGCCGGAGGCCCGGGCGCCCAAATATTCAACATCGGCAAAAGCCGCGCCACCCTCTTCGACCAAAACAGCAAAGTCGACATCACCTTCGCCGATGTCGCCGGCCTCGATGAAGCCAAAGAAGAGGTCATGGAAGTAGTAGACTTCCTCAAAAATCCCAAAAAATACACCGCCCTGGGCGGTAAAATTCCCAAAGGCGTGCTGCTGGTAGGCCCTCCAGGCACCGGCAAAACCCTCCTCGCTAAAGCCGTAGCCGGCGAAGCAGGCGTGCCTTTCTTCTCTATGTCGGGCTCCGACTTCGTAGAGATGTTCGTAGGCGTAGGCGCCTCTCGGGTGCGCGACCTCTTCAAACAGGCCCGCGAGAAGGCCCCCTGCATCGTCTTCATCGACGAAATTGACGCCATCGGCCGCGCCCGCGGGCGCGGCGGTTTCCAGGGCGGCAACGACGAGCGCGAAAATACCCTCAACCAACTCCTGGTGGAGATGGACGGCTTCAGCACCGATAAAGGCGTTATCCTGATGGCCGCTACCAACCGCCCCGACGTACTCGACTCGGCCCTGCTCCGCCCCGGCCGCTTCGACCGCCAGATCAGCATCGACCGCCCCGATCTCAAGGGCCGCGAAGCCATCTTCAACGTCCACCTCAAAAATATCAAAATCTCGGAGGAGGTCTCTGCGTCTATTCTTTCCGAAATGACGCCCGGCTTCGCCGGCGCCGAAATCGCCAACCTCTGTAACGAAGCGGCCCTCATAGCCGCGCGGCGGAACAAGAAGTCCATCGACCTCGACGATTTCAACTACGCCCTCGACAAGGTCATTGGCGGCCTCGAAAAGAAAAACAAGATCATCTCCCCCGAGGAGAAGAAGATCATCGCCTACCACGAAGCCGGCCATGCCCTCTGCGGCTGGTATTTAGAGCATGCCATGCCCCTGCTCAAAGTCACCATTGTGCCCCGGGGCGTAGCCGCCCTCGGCTATGCCCAGTACCTGCCCAAAGAGCAGTACATCATCCGCACCGAGCAACTCCTCGATCAGATGTGTATGACCTTCGGCGGCCGGGCAGCCGAGCAGGTCGTGTTTAGCAAAATAAGCACCGGCGCCCAAAACGACCTCGACCGCGTTACCAAAATGGCCTACGACATGATCACCATCTATGGCATGAACGACACGGTGGGCCAGGTGAGCTTCTACGGTATGTCGCAGGATACGTTCCAGCGCCCCTACTCCGACAATACGGCAACCCTCATCGACGATCAGGTGCGCCAGCTCGTAGAGTCGCAGTACCAGCGCGCCCAGAGCCTGCTGCGCGAGAAACGCGAGCAACTCGAACTGCTGGCCAACGCCCTGCTCGAAAAAGAAGTGCTGCTCAAATCAGACGTAGAGCGCCTCATCGGCCCCCGCCCCTATTCCATCGAAGAGGAGCACGTCGTCGACGGCCAGATATGGGAGGGCATCGGCAATAACGCCGAGCAAACTTCTGAGCCCGTGAGCTAATCCAAACGCTTCACAGGCAAAATACGCGCGGCCCCGAAGACGATGGTTTTCGGGGCCGCGCGCATTTTAGTTGGGGCCTCCCCCGCATCGCATTCGCCTCCGTTGGCAGCTTGCGCGGGGTCGCTACGCTGCGGGCCCGTCTCTGCGAGCCGGGTAAACCTCGCTCGTCGCTCGGCCGGCGCCCTTTGAGGGGCGCCGTCTGGCGGCCGGAGGCCGCCACCCCTCCGCATCGCTAGGCCGGGCGCTAACCTGCCGGAGCTTTGGCTGTGTGAAATAAAATTATCTGCACAAAAAAGCTTAATTTTGCATATACGGCATGAATGCCGCAGGAACCATTAACCCTACCCCCCGGCCTCTACTGGCTGCTGCTACAAACCGCCGAGGGCCAAACCCAGGTACTCAAATGGATAAAACACTAAGGGCCATGCGCCGGGCCTTGCGCGCAATACCCCCCATGCCACTGCTGCTGGCGGCAGCCCTGCTCTGGAGCAGGGCTGCCGCAGGGCAGTTGCACGACGGGGTGTGGGTAATGGGGCAAGATAACAATTCTTCTACTCCTTTGATTGAGGGCAACCTGTTGATTTTTTCAACAGATGGATTATATGTGGAAGAAGCTGTATTGCCGATGGATTTGCACAGCAGTACAATCAATATTTGCGACGCCGACGGGCAATTGCTGTTTTACACCAATGGTTGCAAAATTGCCAATGCCGCCCACCAACTTATGGAAAATGGAGACGACATCAACCCCGGCCCGGTACATGAGTTGCAATGCTCCTGGCAGGATTACCCCTGGAGAGGGGCTTATACAGGCGGGCATCAAAGCTGCTTAGCCCTGCCCGCGCCGGGTTCCGATAGTCTTTATTATTTGTTTCACAAGGGCTTAGTTTATGAAGAAGACCCTCAGACCGGGCTTAACGTACTCACTCAGCCACTTTACTACAGCCTCGTCAACATGGCCGCCAATGGCGGATTGGGCAGGGTGGAAGTCAAAAATGTACCCATTATTGATGTTGATATCCAATTTGGCCAGCTCACGGCCGTTCGGCATGCCAACGGAATTGACTGGTGGGTGATTAGCCCCGGCGCGCGAGGTAGTAACTTATACTATCGCTTTAGTTTATCAACTGAGGGTGTAGGCCCTGTGCAAACCCAGACGGTCGGAGCAGCCCATACCCGAGGTGGAGGCTGGGCCAACTTCTCCCCCGATGGTTTGCGCTACGCCCGCTACAATCCGGCCAACAACGATGATGTATTCCTCTTTACCGCCGACCGAACGACGGGCGAGCTGAGCAACTTTGTGTTTATTCCCATAGATGAGGTGGTCACTTATTTCAATAGCGGAGTAGCTTTTTCACCCAATTCTCGCTATTTATACGTCTCTTCGGCCCTGAAAATTTTTCAATTCGATACCTGGGCCGACGACATAGCCGCATCGGGCGTAGTGGTAGGCGAATACGAGCCCACAAATGAGTTTATACCGGAGGATTTCTGGGGCATGCAATTAGGCCCCGACTGCCGCCTGTACGTTTACTGCAACAGTTGCGATGTAGTGCACGTCATTCACCGCCCCGACGAGCGCGGCGCGGCCTGTCAGTTCGAGCAGGCCGCCGTATCGCTGCCCTGGGGCATCTTTCGCAGCCAGCCCCACTTCCCCAATTACCGGCTGGGGCCGCTGGGCCAGGAGGGTCTCCCCTGTACGCCGGTGGTGAGCGCAAGCGAGCCCCCGCCCCCGCCCGGCCCCGAGCTTTGGGTGGCGCCCAACCCCTCGGCAGGCTGGGCAAGGGTGCAGGGCCGGGCATTGGCCCCTGGCCCTGTGCGCCTCCAAATCATCGACGCCTTCGGACGCCCCCAGGCATCCTGGACCGCCTGGATCGCCGAAGGCCGCCTCGACGAGCCCCTGCCAATGGCCCAAACCCTGCCCCCCGGCCTCTACTGGCTGCTGCTACAAACCGCCGAGGGCCAAACCCAGGTATTCAAATGGATAAAACACTAAGGGCCATGCGCCGGAGGCTTACCCTCCCGGTTCGTTCTGGCCGCTCCTTTGCGGCGCCCTTACATCTGATGCCGGTCGTGCAGCACCAACAGCGGGCGATTGATGTGGTTGACGGCATGAGCGGTGGCGCTAACATGAAAAATATCTTCCAGGAAACTGCGCCTGCGCCGAACCATGCACAACATCTCGGCATTTACCTCCTCTGCAAAGTCGTGAATACTGCGATTCACCTCATCGTCATCGAGCTCATAATAGAAGGAGTGAGAGGCGCCTTCAAGGCAGGCCTCCACACCAGGGTCAATGCCAATGTCGCCAGGGCCCATATCCTGATGAAAAACCCGGATGACGGCCTCATAAGCCCTGCTGATGGCCACTAAGACAGTTGTAACTTCCGGGCCGGAGAGCCCCCCCTGATCCAGCGCCAGTACAATGTTGTTCACGGGGCGTGGGGCATAGTCGTCAGGAATGGCCAGCACCGGCAGGTCGGTCTCTTTAACTACGCCGGCAGTGATGCTGCCCAGCAATATTTCTTTCAGCCCAGTGGCGCCCTTGGTGCCCATTACAATCAAATCATAATGCCCCTGATGCGCTACATCGGCAATGGTGGTGATGGCCTCTCCGCGCCGGATGAGCGTATCAAGCGATGCGCCCCCATCGAGTTGCGACTGAATGTCGGCTGCCAACTTGTCCATGTCGTTGCGGGCATCCTCTGCGAGGTAAGACTCTATGGAAACGAGCGCCCCGGCAGGCTGATGCACTTTATAGGTATGCAGTAAGGTAAGCTGGCATCCGAAGCGATTGGCTAAGGCTACCGCATGTGCCAGCGCATTGGCGGCGGGGGCGGAAAAGTCGGTAGGAAACAATATCTTTTTCATGCCATGTGCGTTTTATCCCTTCAAAAATGCCCTAAAACCCACACAAACACGATGACGATTGTCATGCCTCCGCCGAACAATCGTCAGCCAGGTATCTCCCCCATAGGCGCGTGTTCGAAAATTCATAGCTCCATAGCTGTCTTCCCACAAAATTTACCCGCCCGTCTTGTTCAGCCGCATAAAACCACCCTCCAGTGGGCGGGCCCTCAACTCCCCCCCGGCGCAGCCCCCGCAACCTGCCCCCAATGTCGGACAAGGGGGCGCAGCGGTATAGCAGAAAGCCCCGCCGGCCCATAAAGGTCGGCGGGGCTTTCTGCTATAAGAGCGGAGCACCCGGCGCCGCGCAAGCTGCTACACAGCGGTAGATGCAACGCGGCGTGGCCCCAAAAGAAGAACGTTTACTGAGCCATCAATCGGCCGGCAGCCTGGCTGGCCGGTCCGCTTAGGCGATACCAGTACAGCCCGGCGGGCAAGGCGCCTCGCTCAATGCGCACCGACTCGCCCGTGAGGCCTTCGTAGCGGCGCAGCAGGCGGCCTGAAGCATCCAACAAGTCGAGTTGGTATACCTCGCCTTTCGGGTTGGGAAACTCCAGCATAGTGAAGCCCGCAAAGGGGTTCGGGATCACCTTCACCTGGGGGCGCAGCAGCGGCGTTTCTTCGTTGCTGTTGATGAGGCGCTCTACGCAGCCGTCTTCAATGCGGGTTATGGTTTGCTCCTGCCGCTCGTTGACGATGTCGATCACCTCCGACAGGCAGATGAAGTCGGCCGTAACCTCGCTAAAATGCAGGCGGCATAATGGCTGGAATGTTGCGGAGCGTTGCAGCATAGAATCCTGGTAGCTTACGCCTATGGCCATGCTGTCGGCCATGCTAATGCGGGGCGCAATGGGATATACCGCCGGATCGGCTGAATTTTCAATGTCGCTGAGCGCGATGCCGCTGGTGCGGAACTGCCAGGCGTTGATGCGGGTAGAGGGGTTTTTGATGCCCACATCTACATACCCCTCTTCAAAATTTACTTCCATGATGGTGAGGGTAACGGTATCGAGTACGTTCACCACCCCGCCCGGGAAGTTGCAGTGGTCGTGGGCGCCCTCGCCGGGGTGGTTGTGGTTGACGCCAAAGTTGATACAACTGGCCAGCAGCGAGGCGTCGTAAACGCTGATGCGGCCATCGGCATTGAGGTCATTGCAGGGGCTTGCCTCTGCATCTGCCGCCACAATGGCATTGACGTACTCTTCGGCATCGAGGATTTCCTGCATCCCGTTTTCGTTGAGGTCGCCGCGCACGGCTGTGCCGCCGCACTCGCCCCGGCAGTCGGGCAGCAGCGAGCCATAGAGCGTGCCCGAGCAGTCGCGATAAGTCTCGCAGTTGGGATCGGTGGTCATTTGCAAGGTACCCGAGCTGCGGTCGAGGGTGATGCACACCTGCGCCCAGTTGTTGAGGGAGTCGCGCTCGCGTTGCCCCAGTGCGTCGGGAGCATTATCCCAGTTGACGCGGGTGACGAAGGTGTAGGTACCGTCGGCAATGTCGGTCACATCTATCCATTGGCACGACAGCCCCGACCAATACTCGTCGTAACAACCTGCCGAGATGCCCATGAAGCCGCAGCCGTACTGGGCATTGCCCCACATACAGCCTAAGTCGAGTACGCAAAAGCCGTTTTTGAAGCCGGCAGGTATGCGCTCGCCGGCCTCGCTGAAGAGCACGTACTCGGCATAGCCATCGTAGTGGAAGTGGTTGTGGCAGTTGTTCCAGGTAAACTGGGTATTGGTGAATGAAGGCTGCCCGATGAAGTAGTCCTTCTCGCCTATGTTATCGATACGCGTTGAGAAGCGCACCACCTGCCGCGGGCCATAGCCGCGCATACAGCCCTCCTCAATGAGGCAGGGGTCGGTAGAGTTTACCGTGCCGAGCTGAATGCTGGAGGCCAGTATGTCCTGTCGCATGAGCAGATCGGGGCCTGCCGGGCAATCGGGATGCCCTTGCGGAAGGCAGGAGCCATCGTCGATGGTGGCCAGCGGGTTGTAATTGCAAGAGGTAGGATCGGTACACCCCGTCACCGGCCCCAGATATCGAAGCTCCCAGGTGATGGCGTCGCCGCAGGCATTCTGATTATCCCCAATGCGGATGTAGTAGGTGACGCCTGGCGCCAGGAAGCCGCGCACCTCAGCCTGGGGGGCGCAACCGCCGTCGTTATCGTCAAAGAAGGCTGTACCGGCATTGTCTTCATCGCCGGCATTGACGCCGCAGTTTTCGTAAACCCATATTTTGGTATCGCAGGCGTTGCTGTCGCAGGTGGTGATGAGGTAAGTGCCTACCGAGTCGGGTACGAAGCTATACCAGTGGTCGTCGAACGCGGTGGTATAAACGCCCTCTTCAATAGGGGTGGCGGAATTGCAGGTTTGGCCGGGCGAGCAGCCGGTCCAGAGCTGATACAGGCTGCCATAGTTGGGGTCGTTGGCCAACGTATCGCCCTCCAGCGTAATGAGCACATAGCCGGCGCCAAGCAGACCGTCGCCATAGCTGTCCAATATTTCTACATGTACGCAGGCGTCTTCGGGTATACACACCTGGGTTTGGTAGAGTTGGTTATTGGCGTAGGTATTGTAAGGAATATTGGCATAAACTGTGCCGTCTACGTCAGTCACCCGCCAACCTACTTCATAACCATAGCCGTCGGTGCGTATGGAAACCACCAGCGATAACTCATCGTCGCCGGGGCAGGGCGGCTGCGCAAAGGCCGAAAAAAAGCAAGAGAACCACAAGAGTGGGAGGAGTACTGATTTCTTCATGTTTGAAATTGGCGATTTGTGGATACGATACAGCGCTCAAAGGCAGCGCATCGGCGAAGATGATAATTTTCAATCATTTGCAAAAAGAATATCGCCTTTTTAGCACAGCCAAGACATAATGAATCACTCAAACTTAAACACAGCTCCATGAAATTGCCTTTTTTTGTGCATTCATTTTCCGCAACGTTTCTACTTATGCAATCGCTTCGATATTTCTTCCTGGTAGCCGGGCTGGTAGCGGCCTCCGCCCTCGTACTCCATGCCCAATCTGACAACGAAAAATATGCCCGCGTCAAAATTGACCTCACCGGCCGGCAGGTCGCCGAGGTAGCGGCATTGGGCTTAGAAGCCGACCACGGCCAATACGCCCCGGGCCGCTTTCTCATCAACGATTACAGCGAGTCGGAAATCGCCCTACTCCACAATGCCGGCTTCCCGCTCGAAATACTCATACCCGATGTACAGGCGCACTACGCCAACCCCAACCGCGGCCATGTAGACGCCCGGGGCCCGGGCCTGTGCGACGATGCGCCCGCTACGGGCAGCGTCCGCAACTACCCCGTACCCCAATATTTTACCTTAGGCAGCATGGCCGGATTTTACACCTACCAGGAAATGCTCGATGTCCTCGACGAAATGCAACAGCGCTTCCCCCACCTCATCAGCGCCCGCGATACCATACCCAACGGCTTTTCCTACGAAGGACGCCCCATATACTGGCTGCGCGTATCCGACAACCCCGATGTAGATGAGAACAACGAGCCGGAAGTGCTCTACACCGCCCTCCACCACGCCCGCGAGCCCAACAGCCTCACCCAGCTTATATTCTACCTCTGGTATCTCCTCGAAAACTACGAAACCAACCCCGAGATACAACACCTCCTCAATAATACGGAGCTCTACGTCATCCCCTGCATCAACCCCGACGGCTATATCTTCAACCAAACCAACAACCCCGACGGCGGCGGCATGTGGCGCAAAAATCGACGCCCCAACGCCGATGGCGCCTTCGGCGTCGACCTCAACCGCAACTATGGCTTCCAATGGGGCTTCGACGACATCGGCTCTTCGCCCGCGCCAGGTTCGGATGTGTATCGGGGCGCCGCAGGGTTCTCAGAACCCGAAACTCAGGCCATTCGCGACTTTTGCCTCCAACATCAGTTCCGCATAGCCCTCAATCACCATACTTTCGGCAACCTCCTCGTTTATCCCTGGGGTTACTCCGACTCCGCTACCCCCGATGCGGCTACTTTCTCGGCCTTAGCTCAGGCAATGACCCTCGAAAACAACTTCCGCGCCGGCACCGGCACCGAAACCGTAGGCTACGTCGTCAATGGCAGCTCTGACGACTGGATGTACGGCCAGGCGCAAATATTCGGTATGACCCCCGAACTGGGCGTACAATCGGAAGGCTTCTGGCCGGCGCTCAACAACATCATCCCCAATAGCCAGTCTTGCGTATGGATGAACCTCGTAGCCGCCAATGCCGTACACAACTTTGGCCTTGCCACAGCCCCCGGCGATGCCTACCTCACCCCCAATACTGCGGCCATACCCGTGCGCGTAGCCCGCTACGGCCTCGCCGGCGGCAGCTTTACCGTAACCCTCTCCTCCCTGGCGCCTCAACTCGCAGAAGTCTCCGGCAGCCCCATCACCCTCCAACTCGAACCCAACCAAACCCTCGATACAAGCTTCGCTCTTACCCTTGCCCCAAACCTTCAGCCCGGGCAAGAGATGCTTTTCCTCCTCACCATCGACAATGGCCACTACCTGCGCACCGATACCGTGCGCCGGTTCTTCTACAACTTCCAGGATCCTACTTTTGAAGATAACTTCAACAGCATCGCCAACTGGCAAACCACCAATACCGCCTGGGGACTCACCCCGGCCCGCTTCTTCTCGGCCCCCAACAGCCTCGCCGACTCCCCCAATGGCCAATACCCCAACAATAACCTCAATCGAATCGACCTCAATCAGCCCATCGCCATAGACGAAGCCGAAACCGTGCTGCTCTTCTTCCGCGCTACCTGGGATATCGAGGCCTTCTACGACTATGCCCAACTACAGGTGCGCGTCAACAACGGCGCCTTTATCCCCGTTTGCGGCAAATACACCCATCCGGGTTCTGATTTTCAAGACCTCGATCAGCCCATATACGATGGCATACAACCCGATTGGGTTCTCGAAGAGATTAACCTCAGCAACCTTGTACAACCCGGCGATGAAATCCGCCTCCGGTTTCTCCTCGGCTCCGACGCCTTCCAACGCGGCGATGGCTTCTTCGTCGACGACCTCGCCATATACCAATTGGCCCCCGACTCCTCCATCGTCAGTGCGCATCACCCCGACCCCGCCGATTTTACCCTCACCGCCGCCCCCAACCCCGCACGCGATCAGGTGCGCCTCCAACTCCAAGGCAGCGCCAACCCTCCCGCCGCAGCCCTCGTAATCCTGTATGACGCCCGCGGCCGGGAAGTAGCCCGCCGGCAACTCCTGCCCGCACCCAATACCACCGATTTTTATTTCTCCACCCAAAGCCTGCCTAATGGTTTGTATGCCTTGCACTTAACCACCCCCGACGGCCAGTCGGCAAGCCTTAAAATAGCCATCGCTAAATAATTTTCGCCCAAATGCTTGCGCCGCATCAATATCGACCGTATATTTGCAGTCCAAACAACGCGGAGTGGAGCAGTTGGTAGCTCGTCGGGCTCAAACTGTGAAATTAGAGCAGTTGATGACAACAAAACTAAAAGGCGACATCGCGGAACAAGAAGTTGTTCTCTTCGCCTTAAAGCAAGGATGGGGAGTATCAATTCCTGTTGGAGACAGACTTCCTTATGATTTGATCTTAGATGTACATGGTTCTTTGGTTAAAATCCAAGTAAAAAGTGCCTGGTTCGATCAGAAAAAAGGCAATTACGTGGTAGATAATCGCAGAATTAAAACCAATCAAAGGTCTATTGTAAGGAATAAATACAGTAATTCAGATTTTGATTTTGCTGTGGTCTTCATTGAGGAGCTGTGTATCTTCTATGTCTTTCCTTGTAGCGTCTTCATCAACTTTGGCAGCGAGATCCACTTGGTCGAAGCCGCTAAGCGTCAACGTAAGCCAGCATCTGCTGATTACAGAAATGCTTGGGATCTAATTTTGCAAAGGGCTGTTTCGGAAGAAATTCCGAAATGATCATCTGTCAAACTCGGGGAAGCCTGTAGTGTGGTAATCCCGAGCCAAGCCTCCAAAAGTAGGAGGAAGGTGTAGAGACTTTATGGCAGACATCCTCGCTCTTTGAGAAGGATGAAGAGAAAGTCCAGACCATCAAACCCGGATCTACCGGGGCAACGAAAGTTGTAGTGGTACGCATAACCCGAAGGCCGCAGGTTCAAGTCCTGCCTCCGCTACCAAAAAAAGAGCCGATTGAGCAATCAGTCGGCTCTTTGTATTTCATCCCCTCGCCTACCTTACCCAAACGCGCGCTCAATCCGGCCATACGTCTGCCGCTAACCGCCATTTAGCCAAAAAACTTGCACCGCCACCAGCTTATGCCCTATGCTTGCATTCAAACAAAACCAACCTCATGAAGAAGTACGCTTTCCTTCTCGCACTGCTCGGCTTCAGCGCCCTGGGCTTTAGCCAGACCCGCACCCTCTTCGGCGAACTCCGCACCACCGGCGCCTTCGGCAGCCCCATCCTCGAAGTAGGCGCCATCAACAACCAAACCGGCTCCGATGTAGGCGGCGGCGGCGCCTTGGTCATGGAATACCTCTTCGTAGGCGGCTATGGCATGGGCACCGACTACCCCTCCTTCAGCATCGCTGATGGCCCCAACCAAGGCGACTACAACCTCAAGTTCGGCCACGGCGGCTTCTGGCTCGGCGTCACCCCCGCCCTCACCCGCCTCATCCACCCCTATGGCAGCCTCCGCTTGGGCTGGGGCAAAGCCCGCATGCGCCAAGATGGCGACGACATCTTCTCCGACCGCATCTTCGTAGCCACCCCCGAAGTGGGCTTCGAAATCAACATCACCGACTTCTTCCGCCTCGCCGTCAGCGGCGGCTACCGTTGGGTCAATGGCGTCAGCACCCTCCCCGGCCTCAACAACGACACTTTTAGCAGCCCCATCGGCCTCCTTACCTTCCGCTTCGGCGGCTTCGGCGATAACGATGACGACGATTTTGATTTCAACTGGGATTAATTTTTTTGGGCCCCGCCGCATAGCGCCCTCCTCCGAGGAACATCCTGCGCGGCGCCGGGTGCTCCGCTCTTATGGCGGCCTGCCCCGCGTCCCTTAGCCTATGGAATTTGCGCTTCGCTATTCCACAGGCTGGGCCGCCCGGCAGGCCGCCATACCGCTTCGCCCCCTGGTCCGGCTCCGCAGCGACCCTCAAAAACTTCTTTTTTTTATCGCATGGCTATTGTATAGATATAGTTATTAGCCTATATTTGCACCATCCAATCGAAATTATTAGTTCCCATCCCAAAAGCTACCTTTTCAGTCGCTATTCAAGGCTATTTACACTTTTGTCTTTTTTACAGCTTGCGCGCCGGCATTGCCAGGCCCGTTATGAGGCTTTTTTTTTGCATACCAGATCAATGAGGTAGTTTTCCCGAAACACAAATAACTATTTTATGAGATCGTTGTTTACTCTCCTTTTGGTATGCATGTACCTGGGGCCATTGGCGGCCCAACAAGAAAGCGAGCTGGGCCTGCACTTGGGCATCAGTGCGTATCAGGGCGATTTGGTAGTCGAGAACCTCGACCCCGCCCAGCTTGGCCTTAGCGCAGGTTTTACCTGTCGGGCCATGTTCACCCCGCGCTTAGGTGCATCTTCCAGCCTTACCTACAACCGCATCAAAGCCGATGAGCGCAGCTATGAAAATCGCGCGGGCAGAGGCGCCGTCATGGAAGCAGGCCTGGTAGAATTGGCCGTCACAGGCGAGTGGCACCCTTTGGGCAAATACCGCTTCAATCAACTTGGCAACCTCAACCACACGCTTAGCCCCTACCTCTACATAGGCGCCGGCGTCACTTTTGGCAAAGCTCAGGTCAATTTTACCGGCAATAAAACCATCTCCCCGGAAAGCGCCCACTCAGCCTATTTTATAATGCCTTTCGGCGGCGGCCTGCGCTATAACGCATCCAACCTGCTTTCCCTTACCGCCAGCTTAGGCGTTCGCCCTGTGTTTTCCGACAATCTCGACGGCGTAAGTATCAACGGCAACAGTTCGGCCGACGACTGGTACATCCAGAGCGGCATCAGTATACTATACAGCATTCAGGCCACCGAAGCCCGCTAATTGTAGTACGACTACCCCTTTACAAACCAACTTATCACATGTCCTCACGCGAGTCGTGCCTGATAGAGGTACGGCTCGCGCTGTTTTACTGCATACGCAACGCCATTGGCAGCAGCGCTATGCCTTCAATCCTGTCGTTTTTAAACATTCTCCCTATCTTGTCATGCTGTTGCAGTACGCGTCGCGCGGTTCGATGTGCGCAAATACCTCTTCTTGCGCAAAAACCACCCCCGCACAGTTGTATGTATTTATTGGCTCAATAGTTTTGTATATGAAAAAATCCATAATTGCCTTTTTCTTTTGTTGCTTGGGCTGGCTACTCGCCGCCCAGCCGCTCGACATGAAGCTCATGGAAGCGCTCAAACCGCGCAACATCGGCCCCGCCGGCATGAGCGGTCGCATTACAGCCATTGATGTCGATCTCAGCGACCCCGATATCATCTACGCCGGAGCCGCATCTGGCGGCGTCTGGAAAAGTCTTAACGGAGGCATTACCTGGGAAGCCATCTTCGATGAGCAACCCGTACAATCCATCGGCGCCATTGCCATCAACCAGCACAACCCCGATGTCGTTTGGGTAGGCACCGGCGAGGGCAACCCGCGCAACTCCCACAACAGCGGCGCAGGCATATATAAAAGCCTCGATGGCGGCAAAACCTGGCAATGTATGGGCCTCGAAGCCACCCGCAACATCCACCGCATCATCGTACACCGCCAAAACCCCGACATTGTCTATGTAGCTGCCCTGGGCTCCATCTGGGGCCCCAACGAGGAACGTGGCGTCTACCGCACCCGCAATGGCGGCAAAAGTTGGGAAAAAATCCTTTATGTAGGCCCCGGCATCGGCTGCGCCGAATTGGTCGTCGACCCCTCCAACCCCGACAAGCTCATGGCCGCTCTTTGGGAATATGGCCGCCAGCCCTGGACCTTCAACTCAGGCGGCCCGGGCTCGGGCCTCTACCTCACCTTTGATGGCGGCGACAATTGGGCCCGCCGTACGTCCGACGACGGCCTGCCCGAGGGCGACCTGGGCCGAATGGGCTTAGCCATCGCCCGCAGCAACCCCAATGTAGCCTACGCCCTCATTGAAGCTAAAGAAAATGCCCTCTATAAAAGTACCGACGGCGGCCGCAAGTGGGTAAAAGTAGCCTCCGAAAATATCGGCGACCGCCCCTTCTACTACGCCGAAATTTACGTCGACCCACGCAACGAAAATCGCCTCTACAACATCTACTCGTTAGTGAGCCGAAGCGAAGACGGCGGTAAAACATTCAAAGTCATCTTGCCCTACTCCGGCGTACACCCCGACCACCACGCCTTCTGGATACACCCCGAAGACCCCAACTACATCATCGAAGGCAACGACGGAGGCCTCAACATCAGCCGCGATGCCGGCGAATCCTGGCGTTTTATACCCAACCTCCCCCTGGCGCAGTTCTACCACATCAGCTACGACATGGACGTGCCCTACAACATCGCCGGCGGCATGCAGGACAATGGCTCCTGGGTAGGCCCCAGCGCCGTTTGGAAAGAAGGCGGCATCACCAATCAGGATTGGCAGGAAGTCTACTTTGGCGACGGCTTCGACGTTGTCTTCAAACCCGACGACAACCGCTATGTATACGCCATGTCGCAGGGCGGCAACCTCGGCCTCGTCGATCGCAGCACAGGCCAAACCCGCTTCATCCGGCCCGTACACCCCGACGGCGTACCGCTTCGCTTCAACTGGAATGCCGCCATCGCCGCAGACCCCTTTAATTCCTGCGGCGTATACTATGGCAGCCAGTTTGTGCATTACAGCACCGACTGCGGTCAAAGCTGGTCCCTCCTCAGCCCCGACCTCACCACCAATGACCCTGCCAAACAACAACAGGAAAAAAGTGGAGGCCTCACCATAGACAATACCACCGCCGAAAGCCATACAACCATCCTCGCCATAGCCCCCAGCCCGCTCGATGCCAACGTCGTCTGGGTAGGTACCGACGATGGCAACTTGCAACTCACCCGGGATCGCGGTAAAACCTGGACCAACCTGAGCGGCAGCCTCCCCGGCGTACAACAAGGTAGCTGGATACCTTACATAGAGGTCTCGGCAGCCAATGCCGGCGAAGCTTTTGTTATCGTCAACAATTATCGTAGCAACGATTGGCGCCCTATGGCCTTCCACACCACCGACTATGGCCGCAACTGGCGCCGCATCGCCGACGAAAAGCAGGTTCAGGGTCACGCCTTGAGCATAGTACAAGACCCCCGAGAACCTCGCCTGTTGTGGCTGGGTACCGATCATGGCCTCTTTATCTCACTCAATGGCGGTCAAAACTGGCAAAAGTGGACCCAGGGTTACCCCGGCGTCACTACTGCGGATATGAAAATACACCCCCGCGAGCAAGACCTCATCGTCGGCACTTTCGGCCGTGCCGCCTGGATATTCGACGACATACGCCCCCTGCGCGAAGTAGCCGCTACCGGCGGCAAGGCATTGGAACAACCCCTTAGGCTGTTCCCCGCTCCCGATGCTTACTTAGCCGCCTACCGCTCTTATCAGGGCGTCCGCTTCGCCGCTGATGGCGACTATGCCGGCGCCAACAGGCCCAATGGCGCCCTGCTCACCGCCTGGCTCAAAGACGAACCCGAAAAAAACAAAAAAGCTCAGATAACCGTCTACAATACCCAAGGCGATACGGTTCGCACCTTCCAGACTACCTTAGCCAAAGGCATGAACCGCTTCGTCTGGAACCTCAGCTCCAATGGATTTAGCTTTCCCTCGCGCCGCGACGGAGCGGGCGAGGGCCGGATACCCCAGGGGCCCCGTGTGGTACCCGGCATTTACAAAGTGGTCATTCAGATAGGTAATCATAGCGATAGCACTACAGTGCAGGTGCTCCCCGACCCGCGGCTCGGTTATACCCCCGGGCAATACGCCCAACGCGACCAACTGCTGGGCGAGCTCAAAGGCGTTGTCGAAGCGGCCACAACGGGCTTTAATCGCCTGCTTGAAGCCCGGCGCACCATCGATCTGGTGGAAAAAGCGCTCATCAATGTGCCCGACTCCACCTTGCAAATGATCAAAAAAGAAGGCAAAGCCCTACGCGACAGCCTCGACAAACTGGAACTGCTCTATATGCAGCCGGAAAACCAGAAAGGCATACAACGCCGCCCCGATAATCTCAACGCAACCCTGTTCAGCGCGTCCCGATATACCAGCGAAACCCAGGGCGAGCCCTCCCAGATGGCCCGCCTGGAGGTCGACCGCGCCCGGCGTCACACCACTCAGGTGATCAATCAGGTCAATGCCTTCCTTACCGGGCCATTTGCAGCTTATCGGCAAAAAGTAGAACAAATTTCTTTCAGCCTTTTTAAGCCCATGGCGCCCGTCGACCTTCGTCGTTAGCGGCCTCCGGCGCTTATAGCCCGGCAGCAGGTAGAGCCCTGTCGCCGGGCTATTTTTTTACCCCCCCTTGCGCGATTGGTTTTTATTCCCTAACATTGCAGCTAAACCCAAGAGTTTATGTCTTCGCACAACCAGCAAATGGCTGATCTGCTGGACAAAATGTCCGGCGCACTTACTGAAAAACTCATGGAGGTACTTCCTGACCTTAGCGCCGGCGATAAGGCGCGTCTGGAAGACCAACTGGCCACCTATGAGGAAGACTGCTCCGATTATCGCGAGCTGCTAGCTACCGATCAGGCTACTACCTCCCTGACCGATGTAGTGGCGATGCAGCGTTTGCTGCATCGCGTTGGGCAGGCCGATGCCGCAGACATCATTGACCTCGTTGAAGAGATACTCGAATTCATCGAAGATAAATTCTCCAGCGCTGGTTTTGCTACCCGTTCGACGGGTGTAGCAGCGGGCGGCGCGCACCTCATGATCGACGACGACGACCTGCTCGGGCTTGACGACGAGTGGGAAGATGACGACGATGAGTCGGACTTCGATATGAGCGGCGGCGACGACTACTTCGACGACGACGACTATTAGCCGGTCAACGATTACGCCATTTTATCGATCTGCTCCAACAGCCACTGCCGTTCAGGCAGCGGATTTGCGTTTTTCACTTCTTCCTTTAATGCTGCACGCTGGTTCGCATCAAAGGGGTTGATGCGGATGAGTCTCTTGGTGTATTTCACCAGATGAGAATAGATTTGTTTGTGGTAACCAATGATTTCCTTGCGCTTGAGGTAAGTGTTAAAACTCTCCAGTAGCGATTCCAGCGCGTCCAATTCCTCCTGCTCATAGAACATCTTCAATAACATCGACTTGGCATTCAGGTTGATGAGCAGATCGTCGGGGTCGAACTGCACCAACAGCGACATGGCCTTTTTGTAGTCTTGTTTCTCAAAAAACAGCTTCGCCTGGCAAAATTGACTCAAACTATCCCGATGCTGCTCTTCCAGATAAGGCGTGTAGCGCGGAATAAAGGCGGCGATCCAGTCATATTCCTTAAGGCGCAGGCCAATGGCTGTAATATTGAAAAAGGTGCCTTTAGACAAGTTGCCTTGCTGAATCAACACCCCCGACACCAATCCCTGACGATAGAGCTCGAAGGCCTCGCGCACAAAGTTGGCCGCACCCCGGTTCATCTTCTCTACGCAGTAGTTGAGCGCCATCAGGTAAATATCGCGCCGCTCGGCCTCAGAGAAAAAGCTAAAATGGTGCTCCATAATGTCGCGCAACTGAAAAAAGTGCGATTCGCCCTCTTTTCCCGGCGACACCTGGGTGAGATAAACGTTATAGTAAAGACCTATGGCCGGAAACTCCAGTAATTGAGGGTGTTCATTTACTTCCTTAAGCACATAATCCAGGATGCGGTTCTGGTAGTCAATTTTGTACACCTTCTGGTGAGCCAATACATAACAAGCCTGCTTGAGCTTCTCCGCAATCAGGTAAACATCCAGCGCATTGATGGTAGCCTGGAGGTTGATGTTGGTACGGCCGCTTTGCTCGTTCAGGAATGTGGAATACTCATTCAGCAGGTCGTAGTGATGGCGGAGTGCGCTGGTATCCTGGCGTTCGCCTTCATCCTGAAGCGCCTGCAATTCCTTAACAGCGCGAATGAAGTTTTTGCCCAGTTTGCGGCGGCGCAACGACCGGGCGAGCGCCAGGGGTAGTTGCCGGTTATCAGCCAGCACTTCCTGATAAGCTAAATAGGCTTCTACCTGCTTCAACAGAAAGTGCGCCGTTTGGCGGAATCGGGCATCGTCGTAAGCTTGGTTGGGGAAAATCTTGCGAAAGACCTTGTTCTTTTCCAGAAATTTGTCGTCTTCCAGATGACTGCCCGCCATCAGATAGTCAAAAAGAGCTACCACATCTTCCCGCTGATTGTGGAAGGGCGATAGCAGCCATTTGCGCAATTCGCGCTTTTCTCGCTTGTCGAGGGTGCGCAACAACGTAATTAATTGACTATTTTCCATAACAACGACAATTTTTTTATCAACAACATCTCAACGGCAACAAAATTACATAAGTAACTGTTTTTCAGAAATGAACATTTTACAAAAACCATCCGAATTCGCTTCAAAAATAGGCTTTTTTTTCAACAAATGCCTTTTTTTGTCTTTGTCAGGTCGTTTTTCTTGCTACACTTTTGTAATGTCAAACGGAACAAACGACCTAACAAGCAAACAAATGGAAAAGGCCACTGCCACCAAGCCAGGTTTTTATACCGGCCGAAAGTCGCTGGTTTTCCTGTTTGCAGGATGGCTCCTCGCCATAGGCGGGCTCCAGGCTCAGGGTTGGGAAACAACGTTTGGCGGCGTCCGTGAAGACCAGGGTATAGCGATACTGCAAACGGCAGATCACGGTTACCTCCAAGTGGGCTTCAGCGAATCGTTTGGCAGCGATGGGGACTTTGACATCTACGCAGTTCGCACCGATGTAGACGGTACCAAAATTTGGGAGAGATTCTACGATCCGGGGTACATCGAACAGCCTACCAGCGTCGTTGAGCTTGACAACAACCGCGGTTTTACCATCGCAGGGTTCGCTTCACCAACGCTGGGCTCAACCAATCAGGTTTATGTACTTTCCATCACCAATAATGGAAACATCGCCTGGAGCCAGCTGTACGAAAACAACGGGCGCAATCAGCGGGCCAACAAAATTGCCCACACCCCTGATGGCGGCTACATCATCATCGGCCAAACCGAAAGCGTACCGGGAGGCGAGTTGGACATTCTGGTCATTAAAACCGACGCCAATGGCGTTGAAGAATGGCGGGAAACGTACGACAACGCCAGCGATGACCAAGGCATTGGAATCGTAAGCGTTCCCGGTGGGTATGCCTTCGCCGCCAACGTCAAAAACATCCAAGGCATCAGCAGCATCGCCATTTATCGGATTGATGAGCAGGGCGGATTGTTGAGTGTACAGGTTTTTGGCGCGAATAACAGCGATTCAGAAAAAATCAATGATCTGATACTAACCCGCAGCGGTCATTTGCTTTGGGTGGGTTCAGTTCAAAATGATAATCAGGCCTTCCTGGCCAAGAGCCATCTCAACGGAGATACGCTCTGGACCCGAAAATTAGACATTGCCGCCTTCGATGATATTCTTCAAAGCGGCATTGAAAATGAGGACGGCAGCATCGTAGCCGTAGGGCTTACCGCCCCCACCGCATCCTTGGTGTATGCCTTGCTGGTGAAGCTCGATGCCGACGGCAACCTCACTTGGTCTAGAAATTTGGGTTTTGACGGAAAAGTTAACTTCGGCGTAGACGTAGCGCCCACCGTTGACGGGGGCTACGTGATCGGCGGCTACAATTCGCTCGGCGTATTGGTTCTGTTCAACGACATGACCTTCTTCCGGGTAGATGCAGAGGGCAATTATTACTCCAACCAACTCACGGGTAAAGTATTTTGGCCTCAGGACGGCTGTCGCCCTTACCTGCCGGGCGATCAACTGATGAGCGGTTGGTTGGTACGGGCAGAAAGCGCAGACCTTACTTTTGTAGGGACTACCGATGCCGATGGAAACTACGACCTGCTGGTCGATACCGGACTGTATACGGTTACTTTGTTGCCCCCCAACGCCAATTGGGAAGTATGCAACCCGGTAGCCTACATCGCACAGTTCAACACGTTCTATGACACTACGGTTTACAACTTTCCGGTAAGAGCCGTTTACAATTGCCCCTTTATGGAGGTAAATGTATCGACTCCACCGCTGGTAGAATGTTCTAACGCCACATACACAGTATCGTACTGCAACCTGGGGCCGGCAGCGGCTGAAGGGACTTACGTTGAACTGACCCTGGACGAAGAGCTTACTTATTTAGGGTCAAGTATCCCGCCGTCGAACATCAACGGCAATGTGATTACTTTCCCGCTTGGTACGGTGGCCTCTTCGGAATGCTCCTCCTTTACCATCCAAACAGCCGTAGGCTGTGAAGGCATAGTGATTGGGCAGGCTGTGTTGGTGATGGCTCATATCTTTCCCGATACGGTGTGTCAGACGCCAAATCCCAACTGGGATGGCTCGAACGTAAAAGTAGAGGGAAGATGCCAGGATGGTCAGATACAGTTTACCATCCGCAACGACGGGCAGGCAATGCAAAATGTGCAGCGCTATATCGTTACCGAAGATATTGTTGTCTTCCTCAACGATGGCTTCATCCTCGACGAAGGCGAGGAAGTTCCCCTTGCGCCCATTGAAGCTACTGGATCTACTTACCGCCTGATTGCAGAACAGGCGCCGGGATCTCCCGGCGGTTTTTTCCGCACCATTGCGGTGGAAGGTTGTACCGAAAACGGATCTGACGACTATACAACGGGTATATTGACCCAGTTTCCTGAAGAAGATCAGGAAGCATCCATTGACATAGACGCCCAAGAAATTATAGGTTCCGGTGAAACCATCTCTTTACGAGGTCATCCCAAAGGCTATCAGGACTCGGTGATTACGCCGACGACTGACTTAGAATACACTGTATTCTTTGCAAATACCGGAACAGATACCATTTCCCGCGTAGTGATTCGGGATACCCTTCCGGCAGCGCTTGATTTGACGACGCTGCAAGTAGGACCATCAAGTCATCCCTATGAATTTACCCTTTATAATGAGGGTATCCTGAAAATCACTTTCGAGGGAATACAATTAACACCAGGCGGCGGCGCAGGGGAGGCTAACTCCCGGGGGTATGTGAAGTTCAGGCTTTCCCAAAAACCGAACAACACCCTTGGAACAGTTATTAAAAACGGCGCCGCTGTCTTTTTTGACTACATAGAGCCGATGTACACCAGCGTGGAACGCCACGTGGTAGGTTGCTCAGACTTTTTCACGGAAGGTTGCCTGCTGGTAGCCACCGATCCGAGTCCGGAGCCCTCGGCCCTTGACATAAAAGTGTACCCCAACCCGTTTGGGACCTCCGCAATCTTCGAACTCGAAAATTGCGATTGTTCGGAAGTTGAACTGCTGGTTTTTGATGCTACCGGCCGCTTAGTGCGATCGGAAAAACACAATGGCTTGCGGTTTGAATTCCAACGCCAAGGTTTAGCCCCTGGTTTTTATGTGTTCGAGCTGCGCGGCAATGGCCGCCGGTTATTGAGCAGTGGAAAGTTTTTCGCTCAATAATCATAATCCCAAAAACGTTTGGTTCCTTGCCGCCGGCAAGGAACCCTTTCTTAGGGAAGATGATTATAACTTACAGGACTACAGCGTTTTTCACCATATATACGCTAAAGATTTTAGGTCGTCTTTTTTTCATGAGATTATGATTTGTTATTAGCGAGAGGTCCGGCTTCCAAAAAGCCGGACTTTTTTCTTTTATAGCCCCTCCTCATCCCCCAACCGACTTTTTCATATTAATAAAAAATGTATTGGCATCTTTTTTGGAATACATCCAACAGAACAACATCAAGCCCAATAGAGCCGCCATCCGCAGGAAGCGGGCTAATGCGCATAGCTGCTTACACAGGCCGCAGCGCTGCCCGGCGAGGCAGGAGGTATTGGGGGGAGGTAAAAAAAACTACTTATGAAATCGACGAAAAACCTGTTTGGCGACGCCCGGTTTTGGCTCGCCTTAGCATCTCTATTGTTGCTATTGGGCTTAAGTGCACGAGGCTATCCGATGTAAAAGTCGGAACCATTTATTGGGCATAGCGTATACTAGGGGAGTGCAGTATATTTGCGCTCCTTTAGTATTAAAATACCCAATACCATGAGTATACTGCTTCTTATTGCGGGTTTGGCAATGGTTATCGTAGGCGCTAATTTTCTGGTAGACGGCGCCAGCTCTTTAGCCAAAAAATTCAATGTCAGCAACTTAGTTATCGGACTCACGGTAGTAGCTTTTGGCACCTCGGCTCCCGAGCTTACCGTTAGCGTATATTCGGCCATCAATGGGGAAGCCGATATTGCTTTGGGCAACGTCATTGGCAGCAACATCATCAACGTGCTTCTGATCCTGGGCATTACGGCAGCCATTTACCCATTACAGGTGCATAGCAATACCATTTGGAAGGAGATACCCCTGAGTTTGCTGGCGGCGCTGATCATTGCTATTTTTGCCAGCGACGTATGGCTCGACAAGGCAGAGACATCGGCCATATCCCGAACCGACGGTTTAGCTTTACTCGGCTTTATGGCCATATTCCTCTATTATACTTTTGACATGGCCCGAAAACAGCCTGCTGATGAATTACACAACCCCATCAAGCAGTATACGGTACTGGTATCTGTTGCGCTGTTTGCCGGGGGGCTTGTTATGTTGGTATTGGGGGGCAAATGGATGGTAGACGGGGCAGTTGTCATTGCCGAATCGGTGGGGATGAGCAAGTCTGTTATCGGCCTGACGGTAGTGGCCTTAGGCACTTCTTTACCCGAACTGGCTACGTCGGTGGTAGCGGCTTATAAAAAGAACGCCGACATAGCCGTTGGCAATGTAGTGGGATCTAATATTTTCAATGTCTTTTTTATAGCCGGCGCCGCCAGCACCATTCATCCGCTTCCTTTGGGCAATATTACAGAACTCGACCTGGGGCTTTGTATTGCTTCAAGTGTAACATTGTTTATCTTTTCGTTCGACAGCAGGCTTACCCGCATGGAAGGCATTTTATTGGTGGCTGCCTATATAGGCTACACCGTTTATCTCATTACAAAAGGCTAAAGTACGGAGCGTTTTGCCCGTGTGAGCGGTGAAAGGGCATGCAGCGTACATTCTACAAGGCAAAGGGACGACCGCCCCGGGGCCCTTGTGCGGCAGGCTTACCTGGCGAAAGATCAGAACTTTTGCCGGGTATAGCGAATACTAAATAGCGCATTATCTTTGCACTTCTTTAGTATTAAAAGCACTCAATATCATGAGTATCCTGCTTCTTATTGCCGGCTTGGCAATGGTTATTGTGGGCGCCAATTTTTTGGTGGACGGCGCCAGCTCGGTAGCCAAAAAATTCAATATCAGCAACTTAGTTATCGGCCTTACGGTAGTGGCTTTTGGCACTTCGGCGCCAGAACTTACGGTAAGCATTTATTCTGCACTCCAAGGAGAGGCCGATATAGCCTTAGGCAACGTCATTGGGAGTAACATCTTCAACATTTTAGGCATTTTGGGTATTACCGCCCTGATCTCCCCCCTGAAGGTTCAGAGCAGCACCATCTGGAAAGAAATACCGCTGAGTCTGTTGGCCGCGCTTATTATTGCGGTTTTTGCCAGCGATGTGTGGTTGAACAAAGAAGAAACATCGTTTATTTCCCGTACCGATGGCCTGGCTCTGTTGGGGTTTATGGCTATATTTTTATACTACACATTTGATATTGCCAAGAAGCAGCCCGACGATGAGTTGCACAACCCGGTGAAGCAATACAGCGGCCTTATGTCGGTATTGATGATTGCAGGCGGCCTGGCGCTACTCGTCTTCGGCGGCAAATGGATGGTAGATGGCGCCGTAGTGATTGCGGAAGCCTTAGGCATGAGCAAATCGCTCATAGGGCTTACCATTGTAGCCATAGGCACTTCGCTGCCCGAGTTGGCCACATCAGTGGTAGCGGCTTACAAAAAGAATTCCGACATTGCCGTGGGCAACGTGGTAGGCTCCAATATCTTCAACGTGTTTTTCATCTTAGGCACTTCAAGCAGCATCCACCCGCTTTCCATTGGCAACATTACGCCGGTTGACCTGGGCGTTTGTATTGCCTCCAGCGTAGTGCTGTTGCTGTTGTCTTTCGACACCCGGGTTACCCGCCTCGAAGGCGGCCTTTTGTTGGCTGCTTATATAGGCTACACGGCTTACCTTATTATGAAGGGATAGGAGCGTTTTGCCCGCGTGAGCGGTGGGAGCGGTATGCCCGACCCTTGTTAAAGGAGCGCCCGGCCAACAGGAACAGGGAGGGCATAAGAGCGGACGACGCGACCCCCGGCCCCTTGAGCAGTGACACCTGCCAGGGCAGCAGGTAAAAGGGGCCGGGGGGCACGCCCAAAAAATAAAACCCTCAAACAGAAAAAGGCCATTCACAGTGCGTGAACGGCCCTTTTTCTTGAGGTCGAGAGCGGATTCGAACCGCCGTACGAGGTTTTGCAGACCTCTGCCTAGCCACTCGGCCACCCGACCTGATGTGCTTTGATGGGGACTCGGGGCGAGCTTTTCACCAAAGCGAATGCAAAGATAGGCGTTTTTCATAAAATGCCGCCTGCTTTCAAAAAAAAGTAGGCAAAAAAGTGCATTTGTTGATATAACGCATCTGTGCCGGGAAAGTTCCCTTATTATCTTTGCGGCTGAATGTGATTGCATTCCAGGTACGCAGCGGGGCGTAGCCCGGCAAGCCTGCAACTTGCTCATTTTCGTACCCATTTTTTGACATGGCAAAAAGACTTTACAACCTCGTGAACAACGAGGAGCTCAAGCAGCGCATGCTGCAGAGCCGGGAAGAGCGCACGACGCTCTCTTTTTACAAATACCACCGCATTGAGGATCCGGAGCGGTTTCGCGATCAGCTTTACGCTACCCTCGACCAAGTGCGGGTATATGGCCGCATTTATGTGGCAAGCGAGGGCATTAACGGTCAGATTTCGGCGCCTGCGCATCAATTTGAGGCTTTTAAGGCGGCTTTGTACGGCATTCCTTTCCTTGATGGTATTCGGCTGAACATTGCGATTGAAGACGACGGCCACTCGTTTTACAAGCTCAAGATCAAGGTGCGCGATAAAATTGTAGCCGATGGCCTCGACGACGCCACCTTTGACGTTACGCGGCGCGGGCGCCACCTTGATGCGCGGGGGGTAAACGAGCTGATGGAGCAGCCCGGTACGGTGGTGGTAGATATGCGCAACCACTACGAGAGCGAAGTGGGCTACTTTAAGGGCGCCATTTGCCCCGACGTGGAAACCTTCAGGGAGGCGTTACCGGTGGTGGATGCGCTGCTGGCCGACGACAAAGACAAGCCCGTGATTATGTATTGTACGGGCGGGATACGCTGCGAAAAGGCCAGCGCCTACTACCTGCACAAGGGGTTTAAAAATGTCTTCATGGTAGACGGCGGGATTATTGAATACACGCGACAGTGCCAAGAGCAAGGCTTACCCAATCAATTCATAGGTAAGAACTTTGTGTTTGACGAGCGCATGGGCGAGCGCATCAGCGAGGATATCGTGGCTCGTTGCCATCAGTGCGGCGCGCCCTGCGACGACCATGTGAACTGCGCCAATGCGGCCTGCCATATTTTATTCATTCAGTGCCCCGACTGTGCGGCGCGCTACCACAACTGTTGTTCGGAGGTATGCGCTGACTTTGTGCAATTGCCCGCCGAGGAACAGGCTGCGCGGCGGCCGGGGATGGTATTTAATGGTACAAAGTTTGGGAAAGGCCGCTACAAAGCTGCCCGCTCCGGCGAGTTAGCCAGTAGCGATGGCAATGGTGGCTAAGCATACCTCTACATCGGGGCAGTTGAGCAGCGCCAGGCTACAAGCTTCGAGCGTGGCGCCGGTGGTGAGCACGTCGTCGACGAGCAACACCCGGCGCCCGCTTATCTGACCTGCCTGGGCAAGACTAAAGGCTTGCATGACATTTTCCATGCGCTCTAATCTGGATTTAGCGGTTTGAGTTTCGGTATAGGCATTGCGTTGCAGCGCTGCGGGGAAGCAGGGAATGCCCATGCTCTCTGACAGCCCCTGGGCGAAGCGCTCGCTTTGGTTGTAGCCGCGCAGGTGTTGTTTGCGGGGGTGTAAAGGCACAGGCACGATGGCGTTGACCCCCTGGAAGGCAGAGCTTTGGGCCAATTGCCGGCCGTACATCTTGCCCAGTTCGAGGCCCACTACAGACTGGCGCTTGTACTTGAGTTGGTGAATGAGTCGCTGCACCCGCCCCCCCTGATCGAAGTGAAACAAGGCAGCCCCCGTGCGGATGGGTACGCGCCCCCAAAAGCGTTCGGCGAAGGGGTTGTCGGGGGTGAGATGATGGTGGGTATGCGGCAGTTGAAACTGGCATGAAAGGCAGAGAAACTGCTGATTGGGCGGCAGGTTGGCATCGCAGGCAAGACATAGCCTGGGAAAGAACAGGCCGCTGAGGTCGTAAAGATAGCGGAGCGCTTTTTGCATGAGTTGAGCGATTGGGTTTTGCAAGGGCAAGTTAGTGGTTATTAATCAAGTATGCAAGAAAAAACGTCCGCCCAGAACCGGGGCGGACGCATCAAAACAAAACGAAAAACCAACTTTAAACTTAAGCTCTTGGTATTAGCCCACTGGTATTACTTCGATGAAGCGCGCATGCTCACGGGCAGGTTGATTTCCTTGCCTTCCCGCAATACCGTAAGATTGAGGGTATCGCCCACTTTAGCTCGACCCACCATCTCGGTGAGTTCGGGGACATCCGTCACGACCCGGTCATTGACCTTGAGGATGATGTCCTGGGGCAGTATGCCGGCGTATTGAGCGGAGCCCCCATCGACGACGCGATCGATAACGACGCCCTGGCTGATTTTGACGCCCAGTTCGCGGGCTACCTGAGCGTTGAGGGGATAGATTTCGACGCCCAGAAAAGCGCGCTGATACTTGCCGTACTGGATGATATCGTCGACGATGCGCACGACCAAATTGACGGGGATGGCAAAAGAGTAACCCTGGAACATCCCTGTTTGGGTGGCGATGGCCGTATTGATGCCGAGCAGCCGCCCTTGGGCGTCGACGAGCGCGCCGCCGCTATTGCCGGGATTGACGGCGGCATCGGTTTGGATAAAAGCCTCGATGGCGTCGCGGTCGGGCAGCAACTGCAGGCTTCGGCCTTTGGCGCTGATGATACCCGCAGTAACGGTTGAATTGAGGTCGAGGGGATTGCCGACGGCCAGCACCCACTCGCCGATTTCTGCCTGGTCGGAGTTGGCGATTTCGAGGACGGGCAGGTTGGCGGCCTCAATTTTAATAACAGCGAGGTCTGTTTTTTCGTCTCGCCCGATAACGCGGGCATCAAACTTGCGGTTGTCGAGCAGGGTAACTTCTATTTTTTGGGCATTTTCCACAACGTGGTTATTGGTGATGATGTACCCATCCTGGGTATAGATCACACCCGAACCCGTGCCCTGGCCGTAGGGAATTTCCTCGCTATTGGGGAAGAAGTATTGGAGCGGACTATTGGCAGCGGCGGCGCTGCTGGTGGAAATATGCACTACGGCAGGCGTTACGCGCCGGGCGGCATCTTTAAAATCGAATGTAGGCGGCCCGACGGCTGTGGAGGGCGCCACATTCACGAATCGGGCAGCTATGCTGTCCTTGTCGGTAGCGGAGTTGTGGTTCCAGAAGTACATTCCGGCGAGGGCGATGAAGCCTCCTAATATGCCGGCAAACAAAGTGATCGCAAACTGTCGCATCTTTTGTGGTGTTTTCGTTTGTGCAGGGAAAATGTTTACCCTATTACGAACGTCTTAAAGAAATATGTAGTTTAGCGAGCGAGGCATTGCTACTGTTAAAATACGCCTAAAAAAGATTAGTTCGTATATTGCAGGGACGCATTGTTGTACCGGATCGACCGGCGCCCGTTTTTTCTCGACAAAATGGCCGGGGCCCCATGGCCCGGCCTATCGATAAATAGCAGTGATGAGCTTGGATGCAGGCATGGAGAACATAGACTGGAATGCCGTTTTTCGGCCCGAAACCCCATTGGAACGCGCGTTGCTCGAAGACCCCGATTTTGTGCGCGGCCTCCCCTGGGGAACGCCGCGCTATGGGCATCCCGAAGGCGCCGTGTACAAACACATTCTGGAGGTGCTGGCCAATGTAGACAGGCTCCATGTGGATGCAGATCAACGCCGCGACTTGCGCCTTATTGCTCTGGCTCACGATACGTTCAAATATGCTGAAGACAAAGGAACACCCCGCGACTGGACGCGCCATCACGGGGCCTTAGCCAGCCGATTTATGGCCAAACACCTGAGCGATCCGCACTTACTTAGCATCATAGAATGGCATGACGAGGCTTATTATGTATGGCGACTGCTGCACTTGCAAAGAGAGCCGGAGGCAGCTGCCCAGCGCCTCAACCTGTTGTTTGAACGCGTAGGTGAGTGGTTCCAGCTCTACTACCTCTTCTTCAAGTGCGATACGCGCACCGGCGATAAAACCCTGGCGCCGCTGCACTGGTTTGAACAGTCTATGCCTTATATAGAGGTCGTAGAACTTAAAGAACCTGCCGACGCGCGGTCTGCCCAGCCATAAGCTAAAAAAAATAAAAAAAAACCATAGCTCAGGAACTTTATGCAACGTTAAGGTATTGATGCCTTTAAGAGACATCAAAGCGACCTCTTTTTTGAGGGGTAAAGCTTGTTTACCTGAAACAAAATCGCTATTTTTATGATGGTAATGGCCACTGAACGAGACAACCAGCAAATTCTGAAGCGGGAACTGCTACCCGAGATCAGCGCGTTGTACAACTTCGCGTACCACCTCACGGGCGATCGCACCGAAGCAGAAGACCTCGTGCAAGAAACCTATCTGCGCGCCATAAAAGCCATCGATAGCTATCAGCAAGGGTCCAATCCCAAGGCCTGGTTGTTCAAAATCCTGAAGAACTTCTTCATCAACGAGTACCGCCGGCAAAGCCGTCGGCCTAAGGAAGTGGATTTTGAGACCACGGTAGGACAGCTTACAGAAAAGCCTGCTTCCGACAATGGACGCGATTACCTGTCGGCTGACCTTGAGTCATTGGAGGACGTCCTGAGCGACGAAGTCGTACTGGCCCTGCAAGGGTTGAACGACGATTACCGGATTGTGCTCATCATGGCCGATCTGGAGGATCTGAAGTACGAGGAAATCGCCGAAATGTTGGGCATTCGCATCGGCACGGTCCGCTCGCGACTGCACCGCGCCCGCACGGCGTTGTGCAAGCAGCTTGAGCAATACGCTGCTGATAACGGATATACAAATTATCGCAAAGGAAACTAAGATTTCTTCACCAATGCCTCACGGCGTTTCATCTTCCCTATAGCAACCGGCCCGGACAAAATATCCATCGGGCCGGTTGCTCAGGGGCAAAACCACAGAACCATGACCAAGCAAGCTATCGCAAGCGTACACAGCCCTGGTTGTTTTACAGGCTGTACCGCAACAACCGCTACCCGCTCAACGGATGGCACAGCGACGATGCTCACCGCGTTCTTTGGCGGCGGCCCAACGGGGGATGACCCCTCGCCGACGTGGCCAAAGCAAACTACCATGAAAAGCCAGAATTACCTGGACCTCGTCCAAAAGCTAGTTGTGGATGAACCCCGTCCCGAGGGCAATCAAGAAGAACTGTTCCGAGAGCTGAAAGCCAATCCAGAATATTTGAGTTATCAGAGTAAAGAAAAATCTTTTAGGTCATATTTAAAGCGAAAATTACCGCGCCAATCTCCTTCCTCAGAGCTGATCAAAAACATTAAAGAAATCATTACGCAGACTGAGATGCAATCGCTCTAGTAGTCCGTATTCTTTCCTTCTTTTATCACATAGCCGGACGCCAGCCAGCGCTTGCGATGGTACTGTTATGCGTAGGCGTGGCAGCCGGGCAGATTACATCCGGATGACTGCACCTGTCTTTTCGGGGTATCTTCGCTGGTTTGTATGGGTGTGGCTAGCCCCGGCAGTGCTTGCGGCCCAACAGCCTGCTCTACCCGAAGCATTTGCAAGCCGCCTCGCTGCATTTGATGCCGAGTTGAGCCTGCCTGCCGACGCGGCATGGCGACCTTTGCCGCCAGTTGATGCGGGCGCTTTTTTCTATACCGATTATGGTTTTTATTCCCGCACGGCTAAAATTGAAGTGCGTTTCCGATTAGAGCTGGAGGATACGGCTTCAACTACGGCAAGCCTGCCCAACCTGAGGGTAGGTCCATTGTTGGCCCATTTGGCCTCCAACGAAGAAAATAGCATAGTGGCAGGGCATACGCTCGACCCCAGGCCTTATGGCGCAGATTGGGCCATGGATTTCTTTTTCCCGCCAAAGCCCATTTTTGGGCACTACCAAAATTGTCGAATGACGATGCTGTATCGCCGGGGCGTGGGCTACGCCTATGTTTTTGCATTTTTCGACGAGCCCACGCGCTGGTTGGATCAATGGTCGCAGCTACTGCGCTTTACCGGCACAGGCGGGTAAGGGTTACTGCCGTACGATGCGCCCCGTTGTTTGGTTGCCCGAACGATCTGTCAGGCGATAGAGGTATACGCCGGCAGGGAGGGCGGTCAATGGGATGTCTGCCCATTGTTTGCCGGATACCTGCTGGCTGAGCGCCAGCCTGCCATCTGCGCCAAAGAGCTCCACTTTATCCCACTGCTGCTGGGCGCCCCAACTGAGCTGCACCCAATCGCCGGCGGGGTTTGGGAATACGCGCACGGCCTCGGCATTGTCAGGCTCGCCTGCATTGGTAATGGTGCGTTGGGCTTCGAGTACGGCAGCCAACACGTCTATACGACCATGGCCATATACGGCATTGGGCACTTGCTGACCCAGGTAGCCCTCGCAGTCTTGGTCGGCTAATTTAGGCACGGCCGTTCGGCGCAGAATAGCCTCTATCGAATCGACCTCTCCTGCCAGTTCGGGCACTGCGGAAATGAGCAATGCCACCGCGCCGGCTACATGAGGCCCGGCCATACTGGTGCCATTAAAGGCTGCATACCCGCCGCCGGGAATAGAGGACCGAACGCTGACGCCAGGGGCCGACACATCCGGCTTGAGGCGCAGACTGCCATCAACGAGCACAGGGCCGCGGCTGCTAAACCCGGCAATGGTATCATTAGGGCGGGTAGCGCCTACCGAAAATGAGCCTTCAAAAATAGCGGCAGGATCGCGCACCGTAGCGCAGGAAGAGCCGCTATTGCCGGCTGATACCACCACTACAATTCCGGCAGCACGCAGGGCATTTACCGCCTGGTTCATAATACCCCAATTGTCGGCATTACACCCTTCTACTGGTGGGCACCCCCAGGAGTTATTGATCACATGGGGCGCCATTGCCGGCTGAGGGTTCGCGCCATCGAGGTCGGTAGGAGCCAAAAACCATTCAAAACCTTCGAGGTAGGTGGCCGGGCTTCCCCAGCCGCGCTCCATGTTGCGCACGCCTACCCAGCGGGCGCCGGGCGCTACCCCTATCTGATTGCCCTGGCCATCGTCGCCTACCATAGTGCCCATGGTGTGGGTGCCGTGGCTATTGTCGTCGCAAGGCGTATCGATGTCAATACCACAGGGGTTGTTGGCCGGATTGAGCGTAGTATCGCCATGCAGAGGGCTGATGCCATGAATGGCATCGTGCCAGTTGTAGTTATGATCGGCTTCAGCGCCGTTCCAACCGCGGTACTGGCTCATAATGGCGGGGTGATCCCAGTCGTAGCCGGTATCCTGCCCCCCAACTACTACGTCTTGTCCATTAAAGCCCAGCGCCCAAACGTCGTCGGCGTTAATGCGCTCAATTCCCCACTCTATGAGGTTGCGCCCCGTGTGGTAAGCGCGGTCTGGCATAGCAGGCTCCATCTGCACCCAGGGGTTGGGTTGCAACTGGCGCACAGCATCAAGGCCGGCCAGCTCTCGGGCCACATCTATATTTACCCGGGTAAATACGGCATTGACAATGGAAAAAGCTTTAAATGGAGCGCCGTGTTCGCGCAGCAGGGCCTGCACAGGCGCTTGGGTGCGTTTGGCTGTTGAAGAGAGCGTCTGATAAACCCAGGCGCCTTTGGCGGCCTTGCCCCGGATGATGCGCACGGCCGACAGATTGGCTTGCTCCTGCATGACCACCAGCATTTCGACGCTTTCCCCGCGCTCAAGAGCGGCTAACAAATCAGGCGATATTTTATCGCGCCAATTGTTTGGCCCGGGCGCAGCGGCCGGCAGCATAAAAAATAACAAGGCGCTGACCGGCAAAAGGTAAAACCATCTCATAAAATCCCTTTTTGTACTTTTGAGCAGCTAAGGTACGCCTAAATGGACGTAAAAGGAAAGTTCATCAACCACAGCCCTGGGTTATACCTGCCTAAACGTAAGCTGATTGACAATACAAACGGCAAATTCACAACATGAAGATCAGTGTATTCCCCGAGCAAATACTGCTGGAGCATTTATGGGCCTGCCATCGCCTCAGCGGTCAATTGCAACGGCTGGCCGGCGAAGTTGACCACAACTACAGACTGGATGCCCATACCGGCGAAACTTATGTACTAAAAATAAGCGGCCCCGATCAAGACCCTGCCCTGCTGGAAATGCAGCAGGCAGCCCTGCTTTTTCTCAAAGCCCATCCCGGACAGATACAGTTGCCTCGGCCCGTAGGCGATATCAGTACGCTTACCGATGAGGAAGGCCGCCGCCGCTACGTCCGGCTTTACACCTGGCTGGAGGGCCGGCTATGGGCCGATGTGATTCCGCATACCGAGCCGCTGCTGCATTCGCTGGGCAGGGCTTGCGGCGAGGTCTGTAGCCGCTTAGCGGGCTTCGATCATCCTGCAGCCCACCGATCTTTTAAGTGGAATCTTTCGGAGGCGAGCTGGATTGAAGATTGTCAGGACCGCATAACCGAACCCGACGATCGGGCGCTGGCCGCCTACTTCATCAACTTATACCGCCGGGAAGCAAAGCCCCGCCTGGCTCGCTTGCGTAGAGGCGTACACTACAACGACGCCAACGATTATAACATCCTCACGGCAGCTGATGGCGCCCCCGTTGTGACCGGGCTGATTGATTTTGGCGATGCCGTCTTCAGCGAATTGGTCAATGAATTAGCCATCGCCATTGCCTATGCCGCTATGGATAAGCCCGACTTTTTGGGCGCTGCTACGGCTGTTGTGCGCGGGTTTCACGAGGCCTTCCCACTGGAAGAAGAGGAGTTAGCCGTACTTTTCCCCTTAGTGGCCATGCGGCTGTGCGTAAGCGTCGCCAACTCGGCCTACAACCGCATTGCCCAACCCGACAATGACTATCTTCAGGTGAGCGACCGCCCCGCCTGGGATATGCTGCGGCGCATGCGACAGATACCCCCGGCGCTGGCGCACTGCGCTTTTCGCCATGCTGCCTGCTTGGAGCCTTGCCCTCAACGGGCAGCCTTCGATGCCTGGATTGCCGCCGGCCATAGCGGCGGCCCCCTACTGCCTGATCTCGGCCCCGCCCTCCCGCTCGACCTTAGCGTGGGTAGCTTAGACCTGGGTAATAACGCCAATTTTGCCGCCAACGAAGCCTTCCAGCATACCGTCAACCAACTGCTCGCCCGCGCCCACGCACAACTGGGCGCAGGCGGCTATGCAGAGACAAGGCCCTTCTATACCAGCGACGCCTATTTGGTGGAAGGCAACGACGGCCCTCGTTGGCGCAGCGTACACTTAGGGCTCGACCTCTGGGCTGCGGCAGGTACGCCCATCTATGCCCCACTCCCGGGCGTAGTGCATAGCTTCCAGGACAATGCCCACGACAACGACTACGGCCCCACCATTATCCTACGCCATGACATCAGCGATCGGTTGCATTTTTATACCTTATACGGCCACCTCACCCGCACAGACCTCATCCCGCTCAAGGTAGGGCAACACATAGCCCAGGGCGAAACCATCGCCCACATTGGGCCCGCCCCCGAGAATGGCAACTGGCCCCCTCACCTCCACTTTCAGATCGTGTTGGACCTGCTGGATAAAGTAGGCGATTTTCCCGGAGTGGCCTTCCCCGATGAATTGCCCTGGTGGCTGAGTCTATGCCCCAATCCGAATGCCCTGCTCGGCGACAGGTATACCGCTGCCGCTACGCCCGAAGCCCCCTCCACAGCAGATATGCTGGCTCGCCGAAGGCAACGCCTGGGCGGCAATCTGAGCATTTCTTACCAGCAGCCCCTCCACATCGTCAGAGGCGCAGGCCCTTACTTGTACGACCGCCACGCCCGCCGCTACCTCGACACCCTCAATAACGTAGCCCACGTAGGGCACCAACACCCCAAGGTGACGACAGCCATCAGCAGGCAGGCAGCCGTGCTAAATACCAATACCCGCTATCTGCACGACAACATACTTGAATTAGCCGACACCCTTTGCGCTACCTTACCTCCGGAGCTAAGCGTTTGTTATTTTGTCAACTCGGGCAGCGAAGCCAACGAGCTCGCCCTGCGTTTAGCCTATGCCTGGAGCGGCCAACGCGACGTCTTGGCTCTGGAAGCCGCATACCACGGCAATACTGCCGGCTGTGTAGGCATCAGCCATTACAAATTTGGCGGCCCCGGCGGCCTGGGCGCGCCGCCCCATACCTGGGTATTGCCCATGCCCGACGTATACCGGGGCGCTCACCGTACCCCCGACGCCGGCTTGCAATACGCAGCCTATGCCGCGCAGGCCATAAGCCAACTGCAAGCTCAGGGCAGACGACCTGCCGCCTTCATCGCCGAGAGCGTACTAAGCTGCGGCGGCCAGATACCGCTTCCGCCCGGTTATTTGCCGGCCGCATACAGCGCCGTACGCGCTGCGGGCGGGCTTTGCATTGCCGACGAAGTACAGGTTGGGTTTGGCCGGGCAGGTCATGTTTTTTGGGCCTTCGAAGACCAGGGCGTGGTACCAGACATCGTCACCGTGGGCAAGCCCATGGGCAATGGGCATCCCATCGGAGCGGTAATCACTACCCGCGCCGTAGCCGACGCCTTTGCCAATGGGATGGAATACTTTAACACTTTTGGCGGAAACCCGGTGTCTTGCGCCGCCGGCATAGCCGTGCTCCAAATCATTGCGGAGGAAGGGCTCCAACAACAGGCCGCCGCTACAGGCAACTACCTCAGCCAGGGGCTGCGCGAACTGGCCGGCCGCTTTCCCATCATCGGCGATGTGCGGGGCCCTGGCTTATTTCTGGGGTTCGAGCTGGTGCGCGACCCCCTCAGCCTCAGCCCTGCCGCCGCCGAAGCCGCCTACCTCGCCAACCGCCTGCGCGAGCTGGGCGTGCTCATCAGCACCGACGGCCCCCTGCACAACGTCATCAAAATAAAACCGCCCCTCTGCTTCGGCAACGCCCAGGCCAACTTTTTACTACATAGTTTAGAGCGAGGCTTTAAAGAACTCAAGAGTAAGCGGTTTTAATTTTTTTTGGGCCCCGCCGCATGACGTCTACCCTCGAATAGCAGCCTGCGCGGCGCCGGGTGCTCCGCTATTATGGGCATGCGCCCGGCGTCCTTTGAGGGCCGCCAAGCCGCCCGCCCATACCGCTGCGCCCCCTGGTCCGGATACAACCTCCGGAAAACTGCCCCTAAAAGCAAAGACGCTGCCCCCGGAGTACCGAAGACAACGTCTTTACTTTTGCTGAGCAACTATTACAATTTGAACTTGGCTAATTCTTTACCCGACTTGGCATCGTGGGCATGTACGGTACACACCAAGCAGGAGTCGAAGGAGCGGGCTACCATGCCCACCTCTACCGGATCATGCGGATCCTCGATCTCGGTACCCTCAAGGGCCGCTTCGATCGGGCCGGGGTTATTGCCCTCGTCATTGGGGCCTACATTCCAGGTGGTTGGCGCCATTACCTGGTAATTTTTGATCACCCCGTCTTTGATTTCTATCCAGTGAGCCAGCGAGCCGCGGGCGGCCTCGGTAGCGCCAAAGCCCATGCCGTCTTTTTCCTCGGGTTTGATGTAAAACACCCCGTCGAGGTCAATTTGAGACAACCACTGGTTGATGAATTCATACAGGCGGGGCGCTTCATGTACCCGGGCCAGGGTGCGGGTGAAGACGCTGGGGCCAAGCCTGCGAATAACATCGCCGAAGAGCGGATCTTGAATCTGGTGGTCTAAGTTGGCCGGATTGGCATTCATAATTACCCGAGCCAACGGGCCTGCTTCTGCGGCATGGCCATCATAGCGGGGCGCTTTAGACCAACTGTACTTACCGCCAAAGTCGGTATCAGCCAGGTTTTTAGAGGGCATCGGCGTAGGCATGGGCTCCTTCCAGGGGTGAGCCGCAGGCACGTCGGCATACCACGAATGCTTAACGTGTTCTTTGATGTTGAGGTGCTCAAAGACGTGATAGTTCTGACCGTCGAAGAATCCCGAAGAGCTGATGAGCGCCTGGTTGCGCCCTTCGATGGTAGGCGTATTGTAGCGGTCTTTATGGAGGTAAGTGCCGTAAGCAAGGTACTTACCTACGCCCTGGCCAAACTTATCGAGCCCAAACTCAAGGCTGGCGCGAATGAATAGGCCAAGGTCGCTGTTGCGCTGGCTTTCGTTCTCTTCCACCCAAGCCATGAGGTCGTCCCAACTCTTCACCTGAAGGTAGCGCTCAATAGAGCAGCCCAACCATACAGGCTCCAACCAATCGTTGCGGAAGTGGTTCATGATGGCGTGAGCGCGGCTGATGTCTTTGAGGGTGGGGGCGCACATGACGCCGCCGGGCACCATATAAGATGAGTGGGGCCATTGGCCGCCAAAAAGCGCGTACACCTCTACCGGACGGCCGGAGGCCGTAACGCCCCGCTGGAAGGAAGTGCCCACATAAGCGGCAAACCGCTTGACCACCTCTGCGTAGAGGGGCTTGTTGGCAAACTTTTTATTGGCCATATCGGTGGCGAAGATGGCATAAAACCAGCGCGGAATCGACTGTATCGTTTCGGTGGCCTGACCTATGGCCCGCAGCAGCAGCGCGTTGGGCGATAGCTGCGTCTTCCAGGCTGTGTCGAGCGCAGAAGAGGCACAATAAAGGTGCGAACCGCCACAGATGCCGCAAATGCGCGGCGTGACGATAAGGCCCGACTGAGGGTCTTTGCCCTCCATGATTTTTTCAAAACCCCGGAACATGGCTGCCTGCGTATGTGCGCGGGTAACCACTCCGTTTTCCATGTAGACCTTTACGTCGAGGTCGCCTTCGACCCGGCCTACCGGAGATATATTGAGTTCTTTGACCATTGACATCTTTATGGGGAGTTTGATCGTGATTGAAGAATGTAACCGCTCAGCTTATTTTGAAGTCTCGAAGTGCTCTTTATTGACGCCCAGGGCCCCTTCTACGGCGCCCATAACTTTTTCGAAGCCGGCGCGGGTGTAGTAAGCCATACGCGAGGTGCCGGCAGGTACGTCTTTGGGCAGGAAGCCCAGGTACTTCATCGTTTTGAAGACGCTGCCTTTTTCCAGATCGTGGTGGGGGAAGCCTGGCTCAGTACAGCCCAAGCAAGGGTGGTTGGCCCGGGTTTTACTAGCCTGGCGGTTCCAGAGGATGCGATTACAACTGGCGCGGGTCATGGGGCCGCGGCAACCGACCTCGTAGAAGAGGCAACCGCCGCGTTTACCGAAGCCGCCGTCTACCTTTTGAGCAAAGCTGATGGCGTTGGGGCAGCCCGTTTGTACAAAATCGGTGAAGAACGTCTTGGGGCGGTGGAAGTCGTCGATGAGAACATCTTTGATGCGGCCCGTAGCGATGGCTACCAGAATTTGGGTCACCCAGTCGGGGTGAGCCGGACAGCCGGGGATATTGATAACGGGCAGGCCGCCTTTGGATACAAATTTAGACCCCAAAAAGCCGCCTTTTTCTTTTTTGAGGAATTGCATGCCCGTACTCTCGCTGGGGTTGGGCGGCACGGCGGGTATACCGCCCCAGGTGGCGCAATCGCCAATGGCAACCACAAAGCCGGCTACAGCGGCCAATTCACGTACCCAATCCTGCATAGGGCGGTCGCAGAAGTAGTTCATGGTACCCGTTCCATTAGGCCCCTGAATGATGGATCCCTCATAAACGAAGATGTCCATTTGCACATTACCTTTTAGAATATCGTGCAGCAGGTCTTCTACCTGATGCCCGATTTCAAGGCCAATGGAGGGATGCCAGAGGATGTTGATGCCAAAATCGGTGATGAGTTCCACAACCGTCGGCTCCTCGGCGTTGAGGAAAGACATGGTGTTGCCGCTGCATGCGCCTCCCTGCAACCAGAGTACATTTGCCATAAAACATTGGTTTGTTAGATACCCGCAATTCCCGCATTATCTTCGGGAGATGTTCTTTCATGGCAAATATATGGCCGAAGACAGGATTAGAAAATTTTTTCTAAGCTTTTTTGAAAAAATTTTCTAATTTCGACAAAATCTAAACAAGCGCTAAGGATTTACCCCCAAAGGTTGCACCTCTGATTCATACTCTGTGAGGCCTCTCGGGGTTAGATAGGGGCTGATCTGAGCCCAGATGGCATGCTTGAAATGGCCCGAACTAAAGGGTTGGCCCTTGAGTACCTGTTGGGGTATCCAAAAGACGATGGTCATCCAGATGTTATGGGTGAGGGTATCGTAAATACCCGGTATGGGTTCGGGGCGTACCAGGCCGCGCTGTACGCAGTAGTCGATGCGTTTGCGGATCTGGATCAGCATTTTGGCTACAAATTGTTGCCAGGCAGACATGATGGTCTGGTGAGAGCGCTCTACTTCGAAGAGGTCGATGAGGTAGAACTTGTACTTGGCAAAAAAGTCGTAATAAAGATCAAGTTGGCGATCAAAATCGGAAAGGCCGGGGCCTTTGAGGTAAAAAGAAAGAATATCGGCGAATTCTTCAAAAAGATTCTCGTATACGCTGGCTACAATAGCGTCCTTATTGCGATAGTGGTAAGCCAGGTTCCCTACGCTGATGCCAGCCTCATCGGCTATCTGTTGTAAGCGGACATTGGCGACCCCGTCCTGGTTAAACAACCGGATAGCCGACTCGATGATTTTTTGCTTGGTAGCTGCGCTCATATTCAAGGCCGGGTTTGTTGCCCCGGAAACAAGGTAATGTTTTAGTTGAGCGGAGTATGGAAGCTCTCGGAGCTGATTCGCAGTGTGCCGCGCTGATCTTTAGCGGCAAGCCGGCGCATATAAAAGGCCATCATTTCGGCCCGCCGGGGGCAGGTGTGATGGGTTATGCGACGAGCCAGGAACCTGAGCGGCATCTGGTAATGGGCAAAAACCAGCGATACTTCCCATAGCCCCTTTCGCGCTTGTAAATGTTCGATAACGACGGTATCACAGAGCCACAGGTCATCCCGCAGGAAATTCATATCCGTTGAGTAGCCGGGCTTATCGGTAAAATACAAGCTACTGAGCTGATCGAGTACCTGCGCGTACAATTCCGGCGACAATACAAATGACCGACCCATAGGCTATTTTGAAGTTTAATTCCCAAATATAGGATCTTTGTCGGATAACATGGCAATGGTTTGTCTAAATTCCTGTATCCCCATATCTGTAAAATAGGCCGATAGCAGATGCCATAGCGTTTTGCGGAAAGCCCGATAGTCGTTTACCGTTAACCCTTGTATGCTTCGGTAATATATCCAGGTATCGGACAATTGCCAAAACTGGCCGGCCAGTTGTCGGGCTTCGGCTTCTTGTTCCAGAGCCGGCAAGAGCGCGCCTCTGGCCTGGTTGAATTGCAGGGCCAAAGCCAGTTGGCTGATCTGCCACTGGGTTTGCTGGCGGTAAGAGCCTTCTATTTCAGGGTAATTGCGGATGATGTCGAGGGTATCGGTATAAAAAAAGGCGTACTGCTGCTGAAGGGCAAAGAGACTGGCCAGCAGTCGGTCAATATCTTCAAACAAGGGCAATACGCGGAACTCCGCCAGCAAAGTGCGCTGCCGGCCGGCGATTTTTTCCCATATTGCCTGCACGATGGCTTCCTTATTGCGAAAGTGATAGGTCATGTTGCCCAAACTCACGAAGGCTTCATCGGCTATGTATTGCAGGCGAGAGCCGGCTACCCCATGCCGATTGAAGCAAACGACGGCGGCATGGAGTATTTTCTGCTGGGTGTCGGGGGTAGCCATATTTTTCTATTGACCACTGAGTATCTTACGATAACGCGCAGGATCATTGAGCACATCGATGGCCTCCTTCACCTCGGGGTCGTTGCGCAGGCCAATCTGCACTTTGCCCCGTTGGTAGTAGTAGCGGCCCGCAATTTCTTTTTCGATCAGATCGGTAATGACTTCCCGGTAGCGCTGCAACTCTTCGCGCTGGGCAAAGTCGATGCGGGCTGCCAGGGCCTGTACTTCGGCCTCTACGCTGAGGTTTTCGGCCATAATTTTCTCGCGCAGGGAGGTCAGCAGTTTTTCACTTTCGCTGTTGTACGAGAAGTTGCGATTGCGCAGGTAGTTGCCAAAGTCGTCAAATTCAGTAAACTTAAAACGATCTACCGAATCGATAACCGGGTGTTTCAGCGACCATTGCGTAACGTAGTCGAAGATGACATGCTCTTCCAGCAAGGCTTTTACAATGCCGTCTTTGTAAGGCGATTCGAGCAGAATATCGGGTTTTACGCCGCCGCCGTCGAGTACCAGGCGACCGGCCCGGGTGCGGAATTGAGCGCGCCGCTCGTCCGGGATTTCCACCGGCTCGCCATCGCGGTACTCTACGCTTTGAATACAGCGCTGGCTTGGGATGTAGTACTTGGAGGTGGTTACCTTCACTCGGGCGCCATAGCCTACGTCCATGGTATTTTGCACAAGACCTTTACCATAAGAGCGTTGCCCGATGAGTACGCCGCGATCGTAGTCTTGCAGCACGCCGCTGACGATTTCGGAGGCTGAAGCCGATCGCTTATTGATGAGCACGGCCACGGGGATTTCAAGGTCGAGCGGAGCGTTCATGGTGCGAAACACCTGATCGCGCTCCTTGATTTTGCCCCGGGTGGATACGACCACCTCATCCTGGGGGATAAACAGGTTGCAGATGTTGACGGCCTCGAAGAGCAAGCCGCCGCCGTTGTCGCGCAGGTCGAGGATAACGCCTTTTAGGTTGGGATCCTGGGCTTTGAGTTCTTTGAGTGCATTGGCGATGTTGCGGCCGGCCTCCTGAGTAAAAATGGTGAGTGCGATATAACCTATGCCCTGGCCTACCATGCCGTAGTACGGTACATTGGGCACATTTACGTCGCCGCGCACTAAGGTGATGCGGAAATCGCCTGGCGAACCTGCCCGCCGGATGGTGAGCTCCATCTTTGAGCCGGGGAAGCCGCGCATGATTTCGTTCAATTCTTCGGTAGTTTTGCCTTTGGCATCTTTACCATCTACGGCGATGATTTGGTCGCCGGGGCGGAGGCCGGCTTTATCGGCAGGCTGGTCTTTGTAAAGCTCGGTGATGGTGATGTAGTCGCCAATTTTTTCGCTTACAGCGCCAATGCCATGATAGCGACCTTCCGTCTCGAAGCGATACTTTTCGATATCCGACTCGCTGATGTAGTTGGTGAAGGGGTCGAGGGAGCCCACCATAGCGTCGATACCCGTGCGCATGAGGCGGCCGGGGTCGAGTTCGTCGACGTAATTGGAATTGAGCTCGCGGTATACGTTGGCGAAAACTTCGATATTTTTGAGTATTTCGAAGTACTTATCGTTGGTAGTGACTAAGGTAAAGGCGCTACCGGTAACGACTAAGGCGATGAGGGTTATTTTTGCTCCCAGCGTCATTTTCATGGCTATCTGTGTTTGTTTGTATTGTCAAATAAAGACGAAAAGATAAGGGAAATTGTTGTAAGCGCCTCTTCGGAGGCTCAATTGGGCTGCCGATTCCCGGCCTTATGCAGCGAATACAAGCCTATGCTTCCAGGAAGGCCTGCACGGTGGCAAATAACGCATCGGGCTGGTCGGCATGGACCCAGTGACCGGCGCCCTCAATGGTTGCCAGCTCGGCCTGAGCGAAACGCTCCTTCAGGGCGGGCCAGTCGGCGTCGGTAATATAATCGGAACGGCTGCCGCGCACAAACAGCGCCGGGCCCTCGAAAGGCGCTGCGGCTGCGTCTACATCGGCGAGGATATCGGCGTAGTGGTTATAGATGCTCGGGAGGTTCATCTTCCAGGCAAAGCCGCCGTTGGCATCGCGGGTGAGGTTCTTGAGCAAAAACTGGCGCACGCCGTATTCGGGTATGCGCTGTTCCAGCAGGGCTTCGGCCTCTTTGCGGTCGTTGAGATTAGGCAAATCAAGCGATAGCAGGGCATCGAGGATAACCTCATGGCCGCCGGCATACGATTTGGGGGCTATGTCTACAACGATGAGTTTATCCACCATATCGGGGTATTGGAGGGCAAACTGCATAGCGGTTTTGCCGCCCATAGAGTGGCCCAAGATATGCGCCTTATAAATCCAGTGTTCCTCCATAAAGAGGTGGAGGTCGTCGGCCAGTGTGGGATAGTTGATGACATCGGCATGGGGCGACCTGCCGTGGTTGCGTTGGTCGACGATAAAAACGGTAAAGTGTTCGGCCCAGCGCTTGGCCAAGGTCTGCCAGTTGTCGAGGGTGCCAAAAAGGCCGTGCAGCACCAACAGCGGCGGGCCTTGGCCAAATGTTTTATGATTGAGTTGCATGATGCAAAAGTAATGCTTATTGGGCCATACCATCGGGCATTTTTTTTAACAGGGCTTTCGGACCAGGGGGTGAAGCGGTATGGCTGCGCGCGCCGCCGACCCCAAGGGAGGCGGTGCGTGCGGCCATAGTAGCGGAACACCCGGCGCCGCGCAAAATGCCTTACAGCGGCAGATGATATGCGGCGGGGCCCCAAAAAATGCTTATCCTTTAGCCGGCGAAGGTGCGTTATGGAGCGATGCGACCAAGGGGATTGGCGCCGTTCCAGCTTCCTTCGGCCCTGACGGGGGCAAAGCGGGCGAAGAGTTCCTCCTTGTACCAGCCCAGCTCGCGGGTGCGCTTCACGACCTCGCTGTGGAAGGGGCTTCGGTAGGCATAGTCCATCATTTGATGGCCGCTTTGCCATATGCTAAAGGTGGCCTGCTGGAAGAGCGGCCACTCGCCTACCCCTACGCTGAGCAATTCGCCGGGGCGATCTTTGACCGATGCGCTCACGCGGGGCACGTAGCGCCAAAAGCGCCACAGATGCCGCAGGCGGATGGTGGCTCGGGTGAGTACGGCTACGGGGCTATCGGGGTTGAAGGGCAAGCCGGCCCGGAAGGGAGAGCGGCCGTCCCAGCGGCCATGAGCGGCGGTGGGTTGGAGGTATACGACGCAGGTTTCTGCGGCCCGCTGCCGTGCTGCGCCCCACCAGGGATGGGTATTGAAGAAACGCTGGGCCGAGGCCTCCGGCGTTGCCGACTCCCATACGCACAACAGGCCGTACACGCCCCAATTGGGCCAGATGCTAAAGCCGTTGCCGCCGCCGCTGCCCAGCATTTTTACAAACGAGAGGCCGGGAACGCCCGCAAACTTCGCCGGTCCTATGCCCATTTGTACGAAGGCCCACCAACGGGAGGCTGTGCTTGTATAGCGCATCAGGGACAAAGTTACGATCTGAGGCGGGGTACTTTGAGGGGTTGCCGCGTCCATAAAATTTATACGCTTTTGTTTCATCCCAACAAGCGATACGGGAAATGGTTGGGGCAACTGTAACTTTCTAAGGTATGTGCCGTTATGAGAATTGCAAGCTTAACTCAGCCAACCCCAGGTACAAATTATTCGGACTTGTTTCCGGCAATTCATTCCAATATTGCGCCGTTCTACCCTATATTTGCTTGGCAAACTATCGATGAAGGAAATGAAGCACTTCCTGGCTCTGGCCTTTTTTACGCTGTTGGCAGCAGCGTCGTTTTCCCAAAATACCGATGTTCAGGACCTGATCGCCGATCTCGCAGAAGCGCAAACGCCGAAAGAGAAAATGGTCCTGCAATACGAAATTGCTGAAGCTTACCTGCGCTCCAATGCCAGTGAGGCCGAAGCCTATGGCAAGCGCGCTTACAACGCAGCCGTAGAGCAAAGCAATAAAAGTATGGCTGCCCGTGCCGCCTATGTGGTAGCCCTGGCCTACGAACGGCAACGCGACGACCGCAACACCGACGTATGGTTGCGCACTGCCCTAAACTATGCCAAACAAATTGGCGACTCTGACCTCATCATACGCTCCGTTGACAAGCGGAGTCAATTATTGACCAAAGACCGGAACTACCGCGAAGCTTACCAGATTATGCAGGAGGCCTTCAACTACTTTAGTCAGAAGGGTACCAGTATAAGCGATGCCGAAGCCCGGTTTGAGGCCTTGAAAGGGCAAATTGATCGCGAAAAGCGCGATTTGGAGCGCGAGCGCGACCAGCTTGAATTTCAAGTGCGCAACCTGCGCGTCGAATCCGACCAACTCTCCAACGATAAGTCGAGGCTGGAAGTACGGCAGTCTGAACTGCTAAAAGCCAACCGCGAAAAAGAAGAAGAGCTCGTCACCAAATCAGAAGAATTGGCCAGCGTATCGCAGGAGCGGGAGCAGGCCGAACAAAAGGCCCGCCAGCGGGCCACAGAGATTGAGGCCCTCAGCGAAGAAGCCGCTAAAAATGAGCTCATCCTTCAGGAGAAGGAAAATGACCTGATGCGCACCCGGCTTGTAGCTGAAAGGCAGCGCACCTTAGTATACGCCGCCGTAGGGATAGCGGGCATTGTGTTGTTGATGGCGCTACTGTTCTTCAGCCTGTTCCGGGCCAAGCGCAGAACGGCCAAGCAGCTCGAAGACAAAAATCGGATCATTGAGACAGAACGTCAGCGCTCTGATGATCTGTTGCTCAATATTTTGCCCAAACCTATTGCCGACGAACTCAAGCAGAATGGCACAGCCAAGGCGCGCAAGTTCGAAGAGGTATCGGTGCTGTTCAGCGATTTCCAGAACTTTACCCGCGTAGCTGAGCAACTCACGCCGGAAGAGTTGGTGGAGGAGCTCGACAAATGCTTCAAAGCTTTCGACTCCATCATCAACCAGCATAAAGACATTGAGAAGATTAAAACCATTGGCGACGCCTATATGTGCGCCAGCGGCCTCTCCGAACGCAAGTCTGTTCCTGCCAGCTTAGTGCGTGCAGCCTTAGCTATGCAGCAGTTTTTGGACGAGCAGAAGGAAGAGCGAAGGAGCATGGGCAAGCCTTACTTTGAAGCCCGGATTGGCATTCACACAGGCCCGGTGGTAGCGGGCGTGGTGGGCGTCAAAAAATTTGCCTACGACATCTGGGGCGATACCGTCAACATTGCCTCCCGCGTGGAAGCCAATGGACAGGTAGGGCGCGTGAATATCTCCGAGACGACGTACAGCCTCATCAAATACGACTTCGACTGCGAGTACCGCGGGAAGGTTGAAGCCAAGAACAAAGGCCTGCTGGACATGTATTTTGTAAACCGGGAAAGCGTAGCCGCTGCGGTGGCTTAACCCTCCTCCCCTGCCAGAGCCGGCAATGCGCTTTATGCTGTTGAGCTTAGCGATGTGGGTTTGCCTGGGCAGTTGCCGCCAATCGGCTACTCCATCGGCCAAGCCTGCTTTCTACCACTGGCAAACGCGCTTTGCGCTGAGCCCTCCCGAAATAAAAGTTGTGGAGGATCTTAGCGTCCGCCGCATTTATCTGCGCCTTTTCGATGTAGACCTTGATGAAGCCACTGGCGAAGCCGTGCCTTTGGCTCCGCTGGAAATGCCCATAGCGCCAGATAACCTGCCCGCGGGTATTGAGGTCGTACCGGCAGTTTTTATTACCAATAGAACGATGGGGCGCCTGCCCGCCGCAGAGATACCCGAGCTGGCCCGCCGCGTAGCGGCTAAAATGCGCGAGTTGGCGCCGCAATGGCCGCCGACCGAAGTGCAAATCGACTGCGACTGGACGAGCGCCACCCGGGCGCCTTATTTCGGCCTGCTGCGCGCCCTGCGCCCGCTTTTGCCTACGCATACTATACTTTCGGCTACCCTGCGCCTGCACCAATACCAGCGCCCCGATGAAACGGGAACGCCGCCGGCCGACCGCTGCCTGTTGATGTGCTATAATATGGGCGAACTTGACAACTGGGCCGAGAACAATGCCATCTTCAATCTGGAAACTACGGCTGCCTACCTCGCCGATGCCGCCGTTTATCCGCTGCCGCTCGATTTTGCCCTGCCCATATTTCAGTGGGCGGTTCTGTTTCGCAATGGCCAGATGATCCGTCTCATTACCGACATTGATGAGCGCGCGCTCAGCGATACTACTGCCTACCGGCCCACAGGCCGCAACCGCTACCTGCGTCGCCGCAGCGGCTACTGGCAAGGCCGCTATTTATATGCCGGCGACGAGCTGCGCTGGGAGACGACAACTGCCGCTGAGCTCAACGACGCGGCAGCGCTTTTGCGGAACGCTGTAAATACGGATACTTTCCACTTGGCCTATTTCCACCTCGACAGTGCCTTGGTGCAGCGTTTTAGCCCCCGTTTTCTGGCGGCTCCGCTCAAAACCATTTGCGGGCATTAGCGGCTGATTAAACTTATGCCAATGGGTTCATCTTCCGCCATCACAAAAATTTATAGTTCTTCAAGCCAAGATTTATGAAGCTTGACTTGGAGAACTATAAACAAGCTCTTAGTATATTCGCTACCTTAGTCGAAAATTAGGCAAAAACCCGCGGGAGCAAGCATGTGCAAATTTACCCCCAAGGCCGCTGCATCATCTGTCATAGCGTCGCTGGGCTTAGTCCTGGCGCTCACTTGCTGGCGGCCCATTGGATTATTGGCCCGCTGTGAGCCGGGCGACTTATCTTTTTACGGCTATTCCTTTCTCAATCCGGCCATTGCCGGATTAGCCGCCGGGCAGGCGCCATTTTACCTTGAATTTGGTCAAGTATACAAGCGCTATTTCAAAACGGCCGATGAAGCCCAAGAAGATGAAAACCTGCTGGAGTGGCGGCAGCGCTTCTGCGATGGGCCCACGCTGCCCGACCTGCGCCAGGTTATTTATGAACTATCTGATTTTGAGCTCGAAAGTATCCGCAACCAGATTGCCTCCGGCGGCGGCTGGCTCAGCGGGCTGGGCGGCGGCAACAGTTTCATCAGCTACCTGCGTCGGTATGGTTGTACGGATGTGGTAGACTACCTTGTTTTTGCCAAGCGATGCGAGCAATCTGCCCGGAAGCCCCTCAATGCCTGGGACGCTACCCCTGTGCGCGACCCCCTCACCATGCGCGAGCGCATAGCCGAAGCGCGCCGGGGGTTTTCCGCTACCGAGTCGCACTTTCTCAAACTGCGTTATGCCTACCAGGCCATCCGCATGGCGCACTATATGAAAGACTACAAGCTCACCCTTGACCTGTGTGATTACTACCTGCCCAAGATCGATAATGACCCCAGCATTATTGAATACTGGATTATGGGCCATAAAGCCGGCGCCCTGCAAGCCATGGGGCGCCTGCCTGAGTCGGCCTATCTCTATTCGCGGGTGTTTGAAAACAGTGCCGGCAAACGCGAAAGCGCCTATCTCAGTTTTCGCATCAACACCGACGAAGAGTGGCGCCAATGCCTGCTGTTGTGCCGGGACAACCACGAGCGGGCCACCCTCTACGCCCTGCGAGCTCACGGCAAAGATGCGCAACTGCTCGAAGAGATGCGCCGCATCTATGTGCTGGACCCCAAGCATCAGGCCTTGGAATTGCTGCTCTTCCGCGAAGTGCAACTGTTGGAAAAAGACTTGCTCGGCGCTGAGTTCAACCATCAGGCCGAGCGCAACAAACGCCAGTTTGGCATTCCGAGGGCCAATGCAGGCCAGCGGGTCATTGATCTGCGCGTTTTTGTGCAGATGGCGCTCAAGCAAGGCCGGGTAGCCCGGCCCGAGCGCTGGCAATTGGCCGAAGGCTACCTACAGCTTTTAGCCGGCGACTACTATTACGCCGCCCGCACCTTCGACCGCACCCTTCCCCTTTTGCAAAATGACACCCTTCGGGAGCAGCTCAACGTTTTCAGGTTAGTGCTCGACATACTGGCCCTCGACAAGGCTAACGACGAAGCAGAACGGCGCATCGCCGGCTGGCGACAAAAAAGCGACCTCTATGCCCGTTATATGGATTTCTCCCGCTTCACCCGCGATAAGATGCGCCGCCTCTACCGGCAGTCCGGCCAGCGTGGTAAAGCCTTCCTCCTCGATTATACCATTGCCAATCTTTCCGGCAATCCGGAGATGGATATCCTCAACGAGCTCATCACCCTTTGCCGGAAGGATCGCCCCACCCCACTCGAACGCTCGCTCATTGCGAAACCCGGCGGGGGCACCATCGAATACGACCTCCTCAACCTCAAGGCGGGCCTGTTCATACAGCAGGGGCAAATGGGCGCCGCGCTGCAAACCTTCAAAGAAATTCCGGCCACAGAATGGGAGGTATATGGCATTTACAGCCCCTTTGTGGATCGACTCAAAGACTGCATCAAGTGCGCCATACCCGACACCCTTCAGGTGTTCAATAAGGCCGAGCTCATTCAGGTGCTCATTGACCTTGAAAGTAAGGCCATAGCCGAGCCCGACCCCAACTTAGCCGCCATGCGCTACTACCGCTTAGGCATGGGCTACTACAACCTCACCTACTTTGGCCATGCCTGGAAGGTGGCCGACGCCTTCCGCGACCCCAACAGCGCCCAGCGGGTATTGCGCAATAAGGGTCAGACGGTATTCACGAACCCCGACTATCCCCTGGGCAATGCCGAATACTTTGACTGTAGTCGTGCGCGTTTTTTCTTTGAAAAAGCCCGCACTGTAGCTACCGAGCCCGAAATTGCCGCCCGCGCCACCTTTATGGCTGCGCGCTGCGAGGCCAATGCCTACTATACCCAGCTTCCGACCCAAACCTTCGACAACTTCACGCTACTGCGCAACAGTTATTCCCAGACCCAGTTTTATAAGCGCGTTGTTGAAGAATGCCGCTACTTCAAAGCATTTACTACAAAATAAACCTGTATGAACATGACTACTCGATGGTTTTCTTTCTTCATCGCCCTATCGGGTCTGGCCTTTATAGCCGCCCGCTGCCATAAAGACACGCTCCATGTAGAGCCAGGCCAAACCTTCACGCTGGCCCCCGGCCAAACCGCTGCCTGCAAAAGCTGTAACCTGGCCTTTACCTTTACCGGTGTCGGTGAAGATTCGCGCTGCCCCCGCTACACCAACTGCGTATGGGAAGGCCAGGCCGTCATCCGGCTTCAGCTCAACGGCGCTGCCGAGGAAGCGGTAGACATCAAGCTACGCGCCACCAACAACGATGGCGCCAACATAGCCAGAGGAGGTCATCGCCTCAGCGTGCAAACTTTAGACCCCTACCCCGAAAGCGATAAAAAAATTGCTCCGGAGGACTACCGGCTTACGTTATCCTTGGAAAAAGAGTAAACATGAATCCAAGTATACAATCGTCTGTACGCGCTTTTAGGGCATTTTGCCTGCTTTGGGCCATTTCTGGTCAACCGTTTCCGTAATCACCTTGTGGGGGCCCGGCATGCTGTAGTGCAGGCCTACAACATACCGGCCCAGGTAAACCTCACCACGCATCGGCTGAATCCTTGAGCAGGGCCAGCCAAACTAAAATATGCGCTTATGAAGCAGTCAAAAACCGTATTGAAAGTTAGTATTGAAAACTATTCAAAGATTAGCTACTCCTGGATACGGGCAGTAGAATTCATAAAAAAGAGGAACTATATTATTCAAGAAGGCATTTCCGTTGGAGGAGATGCCCCGAAAGAGTTTATCAAAGTATATGAGTATGGGAGAGTGAAGCGCAATCCATCGAGAAAATGGATCGCCTATATCGCTAAGGTAGGTCATAAATGGTACCCAATAGAAAGCATTACCGAGTACTTGTTAAACCAAATTGGCGAAGTTTTGGGATTGAATATAGCTAAGTCTAGGCTAGCCATTCTCGGGGATCAACTATTTTTCTTGAGCGAATACTTCCTCAATCATAAACAGTATGAACTAGTGCACGGAGTAGATATTTATTCTGGATATATAAATGACAAAGAACTTGTTGAGGAGATTGAGAAAAAAGCGCTAGCGCGTGAATTTTTCACATTCCAGTTTGCAGAAAAGGCCATACAAGAGGCATTCCCAGAACACGCAAACGACTTATTAGCAGCGTTTGTAAAGATGCTGTTCTTTGACGCTATCGTTGGAAATAATGATCGCCATTTTTATAATTGGGCTGTTTTAAGGCATATTGAGAACGCTATATCACCGACCTTCTCTCCAATCTTTGATACGGCCAGAGGGCTATTCTGGAACCAATCTGAACCTAAGGTCATGGAAAGGTATAGACATCATAATACGCTAGACGAATTTATAGTTAAATATGCAGAAAAATCTATGCCCAAAACAGGCTGGGAGGGCCAGACGGAGCTTAATCACTTTCAATTAGTAGAAATGCTTGTAGGATATTCTCCTGTATATGCCGATATACTTTGTATGCTAACAAACCAAAATCGTGAAAATGACGTTATTACACTAATTGACACGAAGTTTGTAACTTTGTTGAGCAAAGAACGCAGGCATCTCATTAACAAATGTTTGCACTACCGATTCCAAAAACTTCGATCATTTCTTAACCGTTAAATTTTCTTCCATGATAAATGACTGGCTGGCTCGCTTTAGCAGTTTGTTTAAGTCGGAAGAACAACCTGCCGCATTTCAAACGCCTCAGCATATAAGTGTTAAGTTTATGCTTTTGCACGGTACCATAGCTATAGGGGAACTTACCCTCGATAATGGAATCTGGACTTTTTGTTATACGGAGGCTTTTAAAGCGCAAGATCGGCTGGCCCCTCTCATTGATTTCTCCAATGTTGATAGGGTTTATAAATCTCACGAGCTGTTTCCCTACTTTGCAGGCCGTATACCAAGCCTTGCAAGGCCGCAAATTCAACGCATCATCAAGAAACAGAACATTGATGATCGCAATACAGTGGCGTTACTAAAACACTTTGGGCAACGAACCATTACCACACCATTTGAATTAGTGTCGCTATAACGAAGCCATGATCGCCGGAGGAGACGCGGTTTCGTTCAGGTTGAACGAAGGAATCATTGGACTGAGGTATAATGCCTTGTACATGGTATGCCGTGGTTTTCAGCACAAGATAAAAAGCCCGGACGGTAAAAACCATCCGGGCTTTTTTTGCTCTGGTGAAGGAGCGACTTAGTCGTAGCAGACTGTTTATTGCTGCACAGCGCCGCAGTCGAAAGTAGATCGGTTGTCTTCTACATCGACCATATCGCGCATGGTGGTGACGAGGCTATTGACCACCGGGCCGCGGAATTGCGAGTTGGCGCGCTGGCGCGTAGCTTGCAGGTTGGAGGCCGGCGTCATTTGCGGCTTGCTGATGATCTGGAGCATAAATACGCCCGACTCGCCGGCGACCGGCGCCGACATCTGGCCCTGATCGAGTATTGAGGCAGAGGCGATGACTTTGGGCTCATTGCCGAGGCCTTCAGCAAAAGGCAGGCTGAAGGTAGCGTTGTTGACCGTATCGACGGTTGCGCCGAAGGTAGAAGCCAGTTCATTGAGGTTGCTCTTGCCCTGCATGCGTTGCTTAAGGACTTCTGCTTTTTTCTCGTTGATGACCTGGAGTTCTATTTCATCGCGGATTTCCTCAACCGAAGGCAGGCCGGCGCGCTGAACGCTGCGGAGGCCGATGATGACATACTTGCTGTCGTAGTAAGCCGTCTCGTCGGTGAAGGTATATACGTTGCCGGATACGTCGCCTTCGTCGGCAGCGTAGAGCCAGCAGATCATCTCGCGGGTATCATTGCTATAGCCCAGCTCGTCGAAAAGGAAGTCGTTGCGCAGTAAGGGGCCGGTAGTTTTAACCGAAATGGACTTATCGGCGCCAATAGCCTGACGCAGCGCTTCGAGATCGTTGTTCTTGGCGATGAAAACAGAAGCTTTGTCGTAGGCTGCATCCTGGGTTTCCTTGCTGGGCACGATGGCCTCCTGAAGGTGGGCAACCTTAAAGCGCTGGGTGGTATTACTGCTGCGCTTGAGTACCTCTACGATGTGATAGCCGTAGGAAGTTCTGATTTTGTAAAGCTGACCGATCTGGCCGGTGATGAAGAGCAGACTGTCGTAGGCCGGCACGAAAGCGCCAGGCGTAGTGCCTTCATATTTGCCGCCATTGGACGAGCTGCCGCCGTCCTGGCTGAACTTGGTAGCCAGCTCGGTGAAGTCGGCGCCGCCGCGCAACAGCGTCATGAGGCTGTCGATGGTTTTTTCGGCCTGCGGGAAGGCTGCGGGCGTAGCGGCCTGAATGAGTATGTGGCGCGAGTCGGCCGAGTCGGCCATAACGCGACGGTCGAGCAGTTTGGTGGCTTTGTACATGCCGCCTTCGATGTAGGGGCCGTATACGCTGCCAATGGGCATATTGCCCAGCGAGTCGGCAGCAGCGGCGCCTAAAGCTTCTTTGCCTACATAAGCGGGCGAGATGACGCCTTCGTTGCGGAGCACAAAAGCAGAGTCGTTATCGGTAGTGCGGAACTCGTCGATGAGACCGGCGATCTGGTTGCGGATGGCGGCCGAGTCGGCTGCCGTAGCCGTTACGGTGAAGGCTACATAATCGGCGCGGCGGGTTTCTTCTTTGCGGGTGTAGCGGGCCTCGTTGCGGTTGAGGTAGTCTTTGATGTCTTCGTCGGTGATGGCAATTTCCTCATTGGGAACGGCATCATAACCTGCTTTGACATAAGCAAAGGAGAAGAACTGGTTTTGCTCCTGATACAGCATTTCGGCCATCCAGGTGGGCGTATACATGGCTTTGCTTACGAGGGCAACCATTTTCGACTGGAGGCGGTCCTTTACGATTTCTTTGCGCTGGTGGAGCCAATAATCGGGGAACGACGGGGCCAACTGACCTTGTTCGATGGCTTCCTGAACGCGGTTTTCGTCGATGAGCTGTTTGAGGTTGTCAAGCTGCTGACGGTCGACGGTTCCCGGCTGCGCCGGATTGGAGAAGCGCTGTTGGATGATGGGGCTGGGATTTTCGCCGAATTCGAGATCGCGGACTTCGTCGCGGCTGACGCCCAAGCCGAGTTCTTCGGCTTCACGGGTAATGAGTTCGTTTTCGATGAACCAATTCCAGAGCTGACCGCGATTGGCATAGGAGTTGCCGCCAGAGTTCTGGTACAACATGCCATAGGTGCGCTCAAAGTCATTGCGATCGAACTTCTTGCCTTCCACTTCACCAATGACCATTTGGGAGCCGCCTCCGCCGGGGCCGTTGTTGGCGGTCATGATGTCCATGAGGATAAATCCCCCTACGCCCAAAGCGATAAAGACGATGATGATCCAGGAGTTCTTTCTGATCTTTCCAATCAGTGCCATCGTAAGGTAGTATTTTTAGTCAGTGTCTGGTAAACCGCCGGTTGCCCGAAGCGGCGTTACATTACTCAATGTTTTTGCCCGTCAACAACCTGTGGGTCAATCTTTTAAACCCCGGTTTTTCCAACGGAGACGCAAAGATAAGCCATTCCCGGAAAAATACATAAAAAGTATTGTCTTTGTCGTCATTTCAGGCTTTTATAGTTTGCGCTGGCAGGTTCTGTAAACAGGCCTCTGGTTTGTTGTGCGTCTCCGTGCACAAAACCTGCCGACGCGCGGTATAGCGCTCAGGCCTGCATACAAAACCCTACGCCGTGGATGTTTTCGATACGGATGCGCTCGTCGTGTTTGAGGTATTTGCGCAGGCGGGAGATAAACACGTCGAGGCTGCGGCCTAAGAAGTAGTCGTCTTCTCCCCAGACGGTTTCGAGTATGGAAGATCGCTTGACCACCTGATTGTTGTTCTTCCAGAGGAAGCGCAGCAGGTCGGCTTCGCGCTGAGTGAGTCGTTTGACCTCATCGCTAATGCGCAGTTCCAAGTTGGCGTAGTCAAATTCATACTGCCCGATCTGGTAGTAATCTTTGGGGGCGCCCGACACCCGGCTTCGGCGCAGGAATACCTCTATGCGCAGGATGAGTTCTTCGATGCTGAAGGGCTTGGTGACGTAGTCGTCGGCGCCTAAGCGCAAGCCGCGAATGCGATCTTCTTTGAGCGATTTGGCGGTGAGGAAGAGGATGGGCACATCGGCGTTTTTACGTCGGATTTCCTCAGCCAGGGAAAAGCCGTCGATGCCCGGCAGCATGACATCGAGGAGGCAGAGGTCAAATTCGCCTTCGCGAAGAGCAATTAAGGCCGAGGGGCCATCGGCACAGTGGACAACCTGATAACCTTGCAGTTCGAGGTGATCGCGGGTAACAAACCCGAGGCTTTCATCGTCTTCAACGTAGAGCAACCGTGCTTTCATGGGATGTTTTTTGTTGTTTATCCTTATTGGTCCGCTTTTTCAGCATAAGGGTAATGGTGGTGCCTTCGCCCGGGATACTGGCGAGTTTGATCTTCCAGCCATGTGCGTCACAAATGCGCTTTACATAAAAGAGCCCCAGCCCAAACCCCTTGACGTCGTGCACATCGCCGGTAGGCACCCGGTAGAATTTATCAAAAACGCGCTGCTGGTGTTCACGGCTGATCCCGATGCCGTTATCCGCGATGCTGATGAGTACGCAATCGGCCTCCTGCCATACCCGAAGCGTGGCCTCCGGCGCGGCGCGGCAATACTTTATGGCGTTATCGAGGAGATTATAAAGCACATTGGAAAGGTGGAGCCGATCAGCTTCTACAATGGGAAGCTCAGCGGGAAAATGGGTAATGAGCCGGCCTCCGGCCGCCTCTATGCGCAGATGCGTGCTATCTAACACGGGCGCCAGGATTTCAGCTAAGGAACAGGTTTCTTTTTTGAGGTTGAAGTTGCCCTGTTCGATTTTGGCCAACTGCAACACCTTTTCTACCTGCTGGTTGAGGCGGTCGTTCTGTTCCAGAATGATTTCGGCGTATTTGCTGAGGCGGGCGTCTTGCCGGATATGTTCATCGCGGGCGAAAACGCCCGCAGAAATTCGGATGGTAGACAAGGGCGTCTTAAATTCGTGGGTCATGTTGTTGATAAAATCTTTTTGCATCTCCGACAGCCTCTTTTGGCGCAGGATCACCGACATGGAATACACAAAAAATAGCAACGTGAGCACCAGCACCCCCGACAGGAAGATCGACAACTGCATCCGGTCGAGGAGGAAGCCGGAGCGGGTCGGGAACTTCACGCCGAAATAGTAGGTAAGATTGGCGTCCTTCTCTTTGGGCAGGCGCCCCAGTTCTATATTGGGTTTTACCTGCTCGGGGGTAGCGCTACACAAGCCCCCATATACCATTTCATTGGTATGACAATCAAAAACGGCATATTCGTAGTCGATATCTAAAGCCAGCGCTTCAAATTCTTTTTGCAGCAGATGCTCCAGCATACCGCCCTCAAACTCATTGGCAATGTTTACAATAAAATAATTGTTGGCCCGCTGCTTGATGACCTCCCGGGAGGGCAGCTCTGCGCCGTTCATACCGGCCAGACTGGAAGCTACCCGATACAAGGCCAGCTTCACTTTGTTGTTGAACTCCTCCTCGTTCAGGTTCCAGGTGCTGATAACCCAGTAGGTTTGCATGGCAATAATACCTACCAAACAAACTACGCCTAATAAAATCACCCGCCGAATGGCTCCGTAGTTCATGTATTTTTATGCTTTTTCGCTTGTGCCATACGCCTGAAAGCCAACGCGCTGCCAAAGAAAATACAATTTGGCGAACCACGTATTGAATTAACAACGCATTAACAACGCAAAAGGGATACGCACAATGCGGAGGAATCCTTAATTTTGCGGCCAAACCCGGCAGATGTACAAAAAAGTGGTACGGTTTTCCTTATGGTTATTGGGCTTGACGGCCTTAGCCGGCGCTTTGAGCGGGCAGGCTGCCGCCAACCCCTTTGAGCTCAGCACCCGGCTGGGGGCGCAGCCCGTATCTGTAACAGCGCCGGCAGCCGATAGCAGCAGCGCTGATGCCGTGCCGGGCAACCCCTTTGAATTGCGGAAGCCTTCCGCCGCTTCGGCTGCCCCTTCAGGCGCTGATACCCGACGCCCGGCCCCCAAAAGTGCGCGCAGGCAGGCCACCGTCATCAAGCCCGACAATACATGGCTGCTGGGCATGGTCGTAGGCAGTCTGCTGCTCACTACCCTGTCGCTTACTTTTTTTCGGGGCCTGTATGCCAAATGTTACCGGGCAGCCTTGAGCGATAATCTCCTCAGCCAACTTTTCCGCGAGCGCGAAGGGGCAGGCGTGCTGCCTTTCGCCCTCATCTATCTGGTGTTTTTGCTCAACGCAGGGCTTTTTATTTACCTGCTCAATCAGGCCTGGCATCTTTGGCCTGCCGGCCCTATTCAGGTGCGCACATTTGTGCTTTCCGGCAGTATACTGACCCTGTTGTTGCTCAAACATTTCACGCTGGCGCTGATGGGTTATATTTTTCCGGTAAGCCGTGAAACTAAATTGTACAGTTTTACCATTATGGTATTTGCCATTCTGGCAGGACTGATGCTGGCGCCGTTTTCGCTGCTGTTGGCCTATAGCCCCGCAGCATGGCGCGAACCGGCGCTCTATACAGCCCTGGCTCTATGGGGAGGCCTATACCTCCTGCGCACCGTCAGAGGGGTGGTTATAGCAAACCGTTTTATCTTTTTACATCAGTTTCACTTTTTGTTGTATATTTGCGCCATCGAAATTATGCCTGTCCTGTTTTTGTACAAATTGCTCAGCAGCAGCGCGTCTTAAAATCGGATAGGCGCCATACTAAACATATTAGGTTGAATGTCAGCAAACAGCCAAGTGAAGGGAGAAACCTATAAGCGCATAAAGACAATCCTTGTCTCTCAGCCAAAGCCGGAGCAACGCTCCCCTTACTACGATTTGGAGAAAAAGTACGGTCTTCAGATTGACTGGCGGCCATTCATCCACGTAGAAGGGCTTGATGCCAAGGATTATCGCAAACAGCGCGTCCGTCCCGACGAGTACCCGGCAGTGATCTTCACCAGCAAAAACTCCGTCGACCACTTCTTCCGGATTTGTAAGGAAATGCGCATCCTGATGTCAGAAGAAACCAAATACTTCTGCCTCACGGAAACCATAGCCAACTACCTCCAGAAGTTTATCGTCTACCGCAAGCGAAAGGTGTTCCACGGCGAACGCAGCATCCAGGATATGGCCTCCGTGCTCAAAAAGCACAAAAACGAGAAATTCCTGCTCCCCTGCTCGAACCTCGGCGCCCTCGACGTCACCAGCTACATGGAAGCCCACAACTACCACTGCCAGGACGCCGTGATGTATCGAACCGTAAGCAGCGATCTTTCCGACCTCAGCGATGTCACCTACGATGTGCTGGTATTCTTTAGCCCCCAAGGCATACAGTCGCTGTTCGATAACTTCCCCGACTTCAAGCAAAACGAAACCCGCATCGCGGTTTTCGGCAACAGCACCCTGAAAGCCGTTGAGGAAAACAGCCTCATCGCCAACATCAAGGCGCCTACCCCCGAAGCCCCCTCTATGGCCGCAGCCCTGGAGCAGTACCTGCAAAAATCAAACCGCGACGAAGCCTAATCTCCGCCGGACATCAGCATGAAAGAGGCCAAACCCGCATGGGTTTGGCCTCTTTTTATTTTCTCTTGAACCGCAACCTCCCAACAGCCGTTTACGCAGTATGGACGCATTCATCAACCACATCCGGTATGGCCTGAGCCGCCCTCTACCCGGCGCCGAAGCCCAGTATCGCATGGCCCATGCCGTACGGCGCTATACAGGCGCTATCCCTCCCGGCGCACGCAAAGCCGGGGTGCTCATCCTGTTCTTCCCCAAAAACGACAACTGGCATCTCGTACTCATCGAACGCGAGTCGTCAAACCCCAACGACCGCCACAAGGGCCAGATCAGCTTCCCCGGCGGCCAATACGACCCCGCCGACACCAATCTCCAGCAAACCGCCCTCCGCGAAGCCTGGGAAGAAGTGCAAGCCCCCATCGATAGCATAGAAGTGCTCGGCCCCCTCACAGAGCTCTTCATCCCCGTCAGCAATTTCCTCGTCCATCCTTATGTGGCCTGGACGCCCCATACCCCCGCTTTCAGCCCACAAATTTCCGAGGTCAAAACCATACTCGAAGTACCCTTCGATCATTTCCAAAACCCCGCTAACCTCGGGCGAATCGACATCGAGGTAGCACAGGGCCTGCGCCTCCCCGATGTGCCCTACTTCGACGTACAAGGCCGCGTACTCTGGGGCGCTACCGCTATGATCCTGGGCGAACTACTGGCCGTCGCCAACCCCGACCCCTCCTTTTTAAACCATTTGTCAATTTCCGGCCGCGAATATCCATAATCCGTCAAATTCAGCGTAAATTCGCTGCCGAAAAGCCTTGCGCGCCCCGGCGCGCCCAAAAAGAACCAGATATGATATTCGAACTATCCGAAGAGCACTTGGCCGTGCGCGAAGCGGCCCGCGAGTTTGCCCAAAAGGAACTCAAGCCCGGCGTTATCGAACGCGACGCTAAAATGGAATACCCCTACGAGCAAGTGCGCAAAATGGGGGAACTGGGCTTCCTCGGCATGATGGTGTCGCCCGAATATGGCGGCGGCGGCATGGACTCCCTCAGCTATGTGCTGGCTATGGAGGAAATCAGCAAGGTCGACAACTCTTGCTCCGTCATCATGTCCGTCAATAACTCCCTCGTATGCTGGGGTATCGAAACCTTCGGCTCCGAAGAACAAAAGCAGAAATACCTGCCCCGCCTCGCCTCCGGCGAGTGGATAGGCTCCTTCTGCCTCAGCGAACCCGAGGCCGGCAGCGACGCCACCAGCCAGCGCACCACCGCCGTTGATATGGGCGACCACTACCTCCTCAATGGCACCAAAAACTGGATCACCAATGGCGGCACCTCTAAAGTACACCTCGTCATTGCCCAAACCTACCCCGACAAAGGCCACCGGGGCATCAATGCCCTCATCGTCGAAACCGACTGGCCCGGCGTCACCGTAGGCGCCAAAGAAGATAAGCTCGGCATCCGATCCAGCGATACCCACACCATTATGTACACCGATGTAAAGGTGCCCAAGGCCAACCGCATCGGCGAAGATGGCTTCGGTTTCAAATTCGCCATGAAAACCTTAGCCGGCGGCCGTATTGGCATCGCCTCTCAAGCCCTCGGCATCGCCGGCGGCGCATACGAGCTCGCCCTCGCTTACAGCAAACAGCGCGAAGCCTTCGGCAAACCCATCAGCCAACACCAGGCTATCGCCTTCAAATTGGCCGACATGGCCACCGAAATAGAGGCCGCCAAAATGATGGTCTACCGCGCCGCCTGGCTCAAAGACCAACACCTCGACTACAACCAGGCCGGCGCCATGGCCAAGCTCTACGCATCCGAAGTAGCCATGCGCCATACCGTCGAAGCTGTACAAATTCACGGCGGCTACGGCTTCGTCAAGGAATATCACGTAGAGCGCCTCATGCGCGATGCCAAAATCACGCAAATCTACGAGGGCACCTCCGAGGTACAGCGCATCGTCATCAGTCGCGCCATACTCGACGGACAGCTCTACCTGCCCGTACTGGGCCCCGAAACGGCCGCACACGGATAATCTCATCTGCCGCAATGGCATTAAACCCGGATGTTCGGCGCCAATGCCGGGCATCCGGGTTATTTTTTGGGGGCTGTCGGGCCGGAAAAGACGAACACAACCAATATGGCTTCTATGCTCCCCGGCCCGCCACCGCGTCGTCCGCTCTTATGGGGCGTCCTTTAAGGGCCGCCCCATACCGCTTCCACCGCTGCCCCAACCGCGCCCAAAGGTATGCCCAGCCCATAGCCCATAGCAGGCGCGGGGCAAAGCGACCCATTTTTAAAATAACTTAGTTTTACTTTAAAACTAAGTGAACTATTTTTCCTACCTTTGCGTTACCTTAGCACAGCGGAAGGTCTAAAAGAGAAGAAAAGCCGTTGTACAACCACAATCAAATTGTATTGCTCACTTCCTAATCCGTGATGTCATGAGCGCACTGGCCGTTGCCGAAAGAAACTTAGAGCAAAAAGGATTTCTGGATATAGATGTCGACCCTACCCTCGATCTGGTAGCAGAAATCAACCGACTCAAGCGCGAGAAAAACGCCATCATCCTGGCCCATTATTATCAGGACGGCGATATTCAGGATATAGCCGACTATATAGGCGACAGCCTCGGACTCAGCCAGCAAGCGGCCAAAACCGAAGCCGATATCATCGTCTTCGCCGGCGTTCACTTCATGGCCGAAACAGCCAAGATGCTCTCGCCCCACAAAAAAGTGCTACTCCCCGATCTCAAGGCCGGATGCAGTCTTGCCGATAGTTGCCCGGCGCCGGTGTTCCGCAAGTTCAAAGAAAAATACCCCGATCACATCGTCGTGAGCTACATCAACTGCTCCGCCGAGCTCAAAACGCTCACCGATATTTGCTGCACATCCACCAATGCCGTGCAGATCATCGAAAGCATTCCCAAAGACCAGCCCATCATCTTTGCCCCCGACATCAACCTGGGCCGTTATCTCATCAAAAAAACAGGCCGCGACATGGTGCTCTGGAACGGCTCCTGTATGGTACATGAGATTTTCAGCCACGAAAAGATTGTGAAACTCATGCAGCGCCACCCGGAAGCCGAGTTCATCGCCCACCCGGAATGCGAGCCGCATCTGCTGGAGAAAGCACATTACATCGGTTCTACTACGGGCCTGCTGAAATACACCATGCGCAGCGAAGCCAATACCTTTATTGTAGCTACCGAGTCGGGCATCCTGCACCAAATGCAAAAGGCATCGCCTCATAAAACCTTCATACCTGCGCCCCCTAATAATACCTGCGCCTGCAACGACTGCCCCCACATGAAGCGCAACACCTTAGAAAAGTTGTACCTCTGCATGGAATACGAACAGCCCGAAATTCAGCTCGAAGACTGGGTCATAGAGCAGGGCCGCGCCAGCATCGACCGCATGTTGAAAATCTCGGCGGAGGCGGGTTTATAGTTCTCCAAGCCAAGATTTGTGAATCTTGACTTGCTCTTTTTCCGTCTGGCGGCGTTAAAAAGCCTCGCCATAGCTTAGGCTATGTCTACGTTTTTTGCCTGGCCAGCCGAAAAAATAGCGGCGTCCATTTTTCACTCATCCTGACTTGGAGAACTATGTAGCGCGTCTGCAATATCCTTTACCAGCGCCGGCCCCTGGTACACCAATCCGGTGTATACCTGCACTAAATTGGCGCCGGCTGCTATCTTTTCGCGGGCGGCGGCGGGGCTGTCTACCCCCCCCACCCCGATGATAAAGAGGTCGGGACCGCCCTTTTCGCGCAGGTAGCGTATGACTGCCGTGGCGCGCTCGCGCAGGGGCGCGCCGCTCAGGCCGCCGGCCCCCAGGGCTTCTACCTCAGCGGCCGGCGCGCTCAATCCACTCCTGTCGATGGTGGTATTGGTGGCAATAAGGCCGGCTATTTTAGTTTCGCCCACTAAATCTACAATATCGTCCAACTGGGTATCTGTCAGATCAGGAGCGATTTTCAGCAGGATGGGGCGAGGTTTTTCCAACTGCTCATTGCGGCGCTGAAGGGCGCCCAACAGGGCCGCTAATGGCTCTTTGTCTTGCAAAGCCCGCAGGTTCGGGGTATTGGGCGAGCTTACATTCACCACAAAGTAATCAACATAGGGATGTAGCCGCTCAAAGCAGTAGAGGTAATCGTCGGTGGCATTTTCATTGGGCGTATCTTTATTTTTGCCTATGTTGCCCCCCAAGATCACGTCGGTACGCTTAGCCCGGCTCAGGCGTTCCGCCAGCGCCTCTACACCTTCGTTATTGAAACCCATCCGGTTGATAAGGGCTTCGTCGGCAGGCAGCCTGAAGAGGCGGGGTTGGGGGTTGCCCGGCTGGGGGCGGGGCGTTACCGTCCCGATCTCAATAAACCCAAACCCCAGCGCTTGCATGGCCTCAAAATAGCGACCGTCTTTATCGAAGCCGGCGGCTAAACCCACTGCATTCGGAAAGCGGAGCCCAATGAGTTCACGGGCAGCTCCAGCAGGGCGGGCTGCGTATCGACTGCGCAATAAGGCGCCCAATATGGGCGTCGCTAACGCCAATTGCAGCAGCGCTACCGTCAGTTGATGCGCCCGCTCGGGGCTAAGCCAAAACAATATGGGTTTGAGTAAGATTCGGTACACCTGCTACCTCCTTTTGGCGTGCAAGGTAAGCAGCGGCGCTTGAAAAGGAAAGTCCTAAAAATAAAAAAGCCGGGCGGCCTGCGCCCAGCCATAATCATAATCCCAAAAACTATTCTTAAGTAAAACTTGCGAAGTTATCGACAGCAACAATGAATTACTGCTATCACAACGCAAATTTAAGACTATTTTTCACATCCGCACAAGAAAAAACAAAAAATTAACAATGCAGATGCAAAGAAAAAGCGCCCGGATGACATCTTTAGGCGTTCTTTCTTCTTGTTTGCAGTTCTGCAAGCCCGCAGGCCTGTCATTAGCGGATATTTTTGCACCCGCCAGCTCCATCCGGGCCGATGCGGTTACTCCCCTTTTACAATCAGTTTCAGCTCGTCGAGCTGCTCTCCGGCGATTGCGGAAGGCGCGTCTATCATCATATCCCTTCCTTGGTTGTTCTTAGGGAAGGCGATGAAATCGCGGATGGAGTTTTGGCCGTTCATCACCGAACACAGGCGGTCGAAACCAAAGGCAATACCGCCGTGGGGCGGAGCGCCATATTCAAAAGCGCCCAGCAGAAAGCCAAACTGCGCCTCGGCCTGCTCGGGCGTAAAGCCCAGCAGCGTGAAGTTTTTCTGTTGCAGCTCGCGATCATGGATACGGATGGAGCCGCCCCCGATCTCAACGCCATTGAGCACCAGGTCATAGGCATCGGCGCGTAGGGCCTTCAGGGTTTCGTGGTCGCCGCTCATCATGCGCTCCATGTCGGCGCGCTTAGGCGATGTGAAGGGGTGGTGCATGGCGTAAAAGCGTTGGGTGTCTTCGTCCCACTCCAGCAACGGGAAGTCGAGTACCCAAAGGGGTTTAAAATCCCCGGGCTTCATGAGGCCTAAGCGGCGGCCCATTTCCAAGCGCAGCTCGCCGGTTTGTTTGCGGGTTTTTTCTGCTTCGCCGGCCAGAATGAACAGCATATCGCCAGGCTTTGCCCCTAAGCGTTCGGCCCAGGCGCGCAGATCGGCCTCACTGTAAAACTTGTCGACGCTCGACTTCAGCGATCCGTCGGTATTGTATTTCACGTATACCAAGCCCTTGGCGCCAATCTGGGGGCGCTTCACCCATTCAGTGATCTCGTCAATTTGCTTGCGCGTAAACTCCGACTGTCCCTCTGCGCAGATGCCCAGTACCAGCTCGGCGGCGTCGAATACGGGGAATCCCTTACCCTGCGCGAGATCGGTGAGGTCAATGAGCTCCATACCAAAGCGCAGGTCCGGTTTGTCGGAGCCATAGCGGGTCATGGCCTCATCGTAGTTCATGCGCGGGAAGTCGCCGAGTTCGATATCCAAGGTTGTGCGGAACAAATGGCGGGTGAGGCCCTCAAAAGTCTGAAGAATATCTTCCTGGGTCACAAAGGCCATCTCGCAGTCGATCTGGGTAAACTCCGGCTGCCGGTCGGCGCGCAGGTCTTCATCGCGGAAACACTTCACGATCTGGAAGTAGCGGTCGTAACCGGCCACCATCAGGATTTGCTTAAAGGTCTGGGGGCTCTGCGGCAGGGCGTAAAACTGTCCTGCATTCATGCGACTGGGCACTACGAAGTCGCGGGCGCCCTCAGGGGTACTCTTGATGAGGAAGGGCGTCTCCACTTCCACAAAATGCTGGCCGGCTAAATATTTGCGGGTTTCCAAAGCTAAGTTGCTGCGGAAAATGATGTTGCGTTGCAGGGGTGGGCGGCGCAGGTCGAGGTAGCGGTACTTCATGCGCAGATCGTCGCCGCCGTCGCTTTCTTCTTCAATGGTGAAGGGCGGCACCTTGGCCGTGTTGAGGATGGTAAATTCCTTTACTTCGATCTCGATATCGCCGGTAGCCCGGTTGGCGTTTTTATTGGTGCGTTCGCGTACGATACCTGTTGCCGCAATGACGTACTCGCGACCCAGTTTGCGGGCACGCTCGCACAAAGCTGCGTCATCTTCGGTATCGAAAACGAGCTGAGTAATGCCGTAGCGGTCGCGCAGGTCTACGAAAGTCATGCCGCCAAAGTCGCGACTCACCTGCACCCATCCGCTGAGGCGCACTTCTTTGCCAATATCAGCGATGCGGAGCTCGCCACAGGTATGCGTACGATACATAGTTCGATTAATTTAGCGTCAATTTGTTTTCAAATAAACGGCCACAAAAGTAAGGTTTTTTTCCTTATTTTACGGCTAACAAATAGCATCTGCCACTAAAGTCGCCACCGATGTGCAATACCCTTAGGCGCGGGTTCTACGCCCGCTTTTTTGCCTGGATATATGACCCCTTTATGGCTCGTTTCGAGCGCGATTTTCTGGGCGGTCGCCGTCGGCAATTACTGCGGGGGCTACCTTTTTTGGAAGGCATTTACATCCTGGCAGAAGCGAACGAACCAGCTTGAGCTAATTTCCTACTTTTGCGCCATGAATCGCAATGCAAATCAAAACCCCGGGGAGCAATGGATCATCTGGGGGTCGCTTATATTTTTAATGCTGGTTTGGGGTAGCACCTTCATCCTCGTCAAGCGGGGATTAGAAACCTTTAGACCCGCGCAGGTAGCTTCGCTGCGCATCACGGCGGCGGCAATACCTATGTTCTTCTGGGGGTTGCGCCATGCCCGGCTTGTACCCGCAGTTAAGCTGCCCTACCTCTTTGTGTCGGCTATGCTGAGCATGTTTGTGCCTGCCTTTTTATTTGCCAACGCACAAACCCAGATGAATAGTTCCATGGCGGGCGTGCTCAATGCGCTTACGCCGGCCATGACCTTTATCATTGGCGTGGCATTTTTTGCACAGCCGGCCAGTTGGATGAAGGTTTTGGGGCTATTCATCGGCTTTGTGGGGTCGGCTACCCTCATCCTCGTGAATGCCGATGGCAAGCTATCGCTGAACGCTTACGGTTTTTTTGTGGTAGGCGCCACAATATGCTACGGCGCCAATGTCAACATCGTCAAGCACTACCTGCACGACATTAAGCCCATATACCTCACCACCATTACGCTGATGATGGCGGGTATACCGGCTGCCATTTATCTTTTTTCGACCAACTGGCTGGAATTGGGCCTGGCATCGGAAATGTCGAAGCGCTCACTGCTGGCGGTGGTTACGCTGGGGCTCATGGGCACGGCGCTTGCCCAAACCGTCTTCAACCGGATGCTTAGCCATACTTCGGCGCTTTTTGCCAGCTCCATCACCTATTTTATCCCCATTGTAGCCGTCATGTGGGGCGTTTGGGATGGCGAAGTGATGTCGGTTTTTCACTATGCCGGCATGGCGCTCGTCATTGGGGGCATTGTCATTCTCAATCGCTTTGGCTAAAAAGCAGTGGCAGGGTTGGATAGAAATGCCTATCTTGCCACAGAAAATTACCAAGTTTTAATGCTACGCTGCTATGAAAACCAGATGGTCAATCCCTGCGCTGCTTTGGATAGCAGCCCTGTTGCCGGTTAATCTTTTCGCTCAGATCGCCTATGTTGACGCCGATGCTACCGGCCTCAACGATGGCTCAAGCTGGGCCAATGCCTTCACCTCGATACAGTCGGCGCTGGCGCTTTCTTCCGCTAATGAGCTATGGATAGCTGAAGGAGTTTATCACCCGAACGGATCCGTAACAGATACTGCCGCCACATTCTCCATTACGCGCCCTTTGGCATTGTACGGCGGCTTTTCGGGCACGGAAACCGCTCTGGAACAGCGGCTTCCGTATCAATACCAAACGATGCTCTCCGGCGATCTGTTGAATGATGATGTCGATGAGGATTTCACCAACAACAAGGCCGATAACGCCCGCCATGTTGTAACCATCGACGCCGACGGGCCGGTAATACTCGACGGCATCACGGTAGCTTACGGCTTCAACAGGGATCCGCTGGTTTCGGCGCCCCAGTTCAGTTCGCGGGGCGCCGGCGTACATGCCCTGAGCCCTCTGCGGGTCGTCGACTGTACTTTCTCCCAAAACCGGGGCGGCTCCGGAGCCGGCGTATTTGCAGGCGGCGAGGCCAGTTCCGGCTCCGCCTTTATCAATTGCATCTTTGTAAACAACCGGGCCACCAGCCAGTCGGTGTTATTTACCGAGGAGAGCAATGACCTCACCGTAAGCGGCTGCCTCTTTGTGGGCAACTTAGCCAATCGGGGCGGCCTGTACCCTGCTTACGCCGATGGCGTGCTCATTGAAAACTGTGAGTTTGCATACAACATCAACGAAGAGGGTTTTGGCGGAGGCGCTTTTTTCTGGCAAGTGCGAAACGTGCAATTGCGCAACTGTAAGTTCGACGGCAACCGGGCCGCCAATGCCGCCGGTTTTTATGCAGATGCGCGCGAGCTGACGGGCGTCAGCGCCAATGACTTTGTGATTGAAGACTGCCTGTTTAAAGACAATATTACAACCGGCTTTGGCGGCGGCGGCATGTATATCTTCCGGGCCAGCTACACCTTGCGTCGCTCGTCGTTTACGGGCAATAGCGCCGTCAATTCGGGTGGCGCCATCATCAATGGCGGAGAAGACAAGGCGTTTGTCATAGACAGTTGTCAGTTCGTATCCAATACGGCCAACTTCGGCGCTGCGCTTACCAACTACAACCTCAATACGCAGGGCGTTATCCGCCATTGCCGGTTTGAGGCCAATGACGCCGCTACCAGCGGAGGCGCTGCCATCAATGGATTTAAGGCAGAGGTTACTTATTCCGACTGCATATTTGAAGCCAATCGCGCCCGTTGGGGCGGGGCCCTGTATGTGCAAAACGACACCTCTGCCCTTACCCTGAGCAGGTGCCAGTTTAATGGCAACACTTCCGACAATTTTGGCGGCGCCATCAATGTTTCCGGCGGTATCGTTGTAAACATTGACAGTTGTCTGTTTGAGGGCAATGCTTCCAACTTTGGCGGCGCCATCAGCATATCCGATAGCGACAATGATTTGGCTGCGCTGACGCTAACGCGGAGTTGGTTCAATACCAACTTAGCCGACTCGCAGGGCGGCGGGCTCAATCTCATCAGCACGGAGGCCGAAATTGTCAATTGCGTATTCAATGGCAACATTGCCAACGACCCCGGCATTGGCGGCGCTATCTCCATCAATAACGGGGAAACCAATGGCACTGAAGTTTCCATCGTCAACTGCACCATAGCCGACAACACCGGCCTCATAGGCAGCGGCATAGCCTCTTGGGCTCCAGACACTGCCTTATCGGTAGTGCGGTTGCAAAATACCGTGTTGGCCAACGACGGCCCCAACTATGCCGTAGAAGCCGGTTTCCCGCAACTGCTATCGGGGGGCGGCAATTTTGTAACCGACCTCAGCGCGCCGGAGCTCAATGCCCCTACCGACCGGGCCGGGGAAGACCTCGTGCCGGGCTTTACCGATGCTTTTAATTTTGATTACAGCTTAGCGCCCGGCAGCCCGCTGATCAATGCCGGCGTATCGGCCGGAGCGCCGGCAGACGACATTACAGGAAGCCCCCGCGACGCCAGTCCGGACATCGGCGCATTCGAAGCGCTGGTGGTTGGCGTCAGAGCGCCTGAAGAAGTGGAAATGCTGGCGATAAGCCCCAATCCGGCAAGCGGAGTGGTATGGCTTAGCCTGCCCGACAACTGGACCGACCAGCCTGTGCACTTTAGCGTATCCGGCGCTGACGGGCGCGTGCTGTGGATGGCTTCACAACAGGCAGGAAGCGGCGTCCTCCAGCTTGAGCTACCTGCATTGCCTGCCGGACAATACTGGCTGAGCGCAGAAAGTAACGGCCAAAGGCGGATTGGCCCTTTGATGATTGGCCATTCGGATAGATAGGCGCGATAAAGCCAGTGATTTTGCCATTGTTGTTGGCCTAGCGATGCGGAGGGGTGGCGGCCTTAAGCCGCCAGACGGCGACGTTGAGGAGCCGGCCGAGCGATTAGCGAGCCCCGCAGCGTAGCGGCCCCGCGCAGGCTGCTCATGGCGTTGGATGCTATGCGGGGCAGGCCCCTGAAAAAAATCAACCTTTGGGTCAACGGAACAGGGATAATAAAAAATCGGCGGCCGACCGGGGTCGACGCGCCGATTTTGTGTAACCACACGTATCGTCGAAGAAGCGTTTCCGCTTAACCGTTTTCGAGTGCGGCGGCGCCACCCACGATCTCCAGGATTTCCTTGGTGATCGCTTCCTGGCGCGCCTTGTTGTAAGTGATGCGCAGGTCGCGCAGCAGTTCATCGGCGTTTTCCGTTGCCTTGTCCATAGCCGTCATCCGGGCGCCGTGCTCCGAGGCGTGCGTGTCCAGCAAGAATTTGTGGAACTGCGTCTGGAGGATGCTGGGGATGAGGTAATCGAGCAGGGCCTTCTTATCGGGTTCGAAGATGTAATCGGCGCGCAGGTTTTTACCTGAGTCGGCCGCTTCAATCTTGCTCACCGGCAGGAAGGGAACGTTGATGGTATACTGGACGGCGGCGTTTTTGAACTGGCCATAGGCTACTTCCACGGCGTCGTACTGCCCGGAGGCGAAGGCGTCCATGAGGCGCTGAGCCACCTTGCGGGTCTTGTCGAAGCTGAGGTCGTCGAACATGGTCACGTAGTCGTTGACGACGTTAGCCGACTGAGCGTAGCGCTTGCGGAAGAAGTCGAAGCCACGCTTGCCGATACAGATGATATCGAGGTTGCCCTTGGCGTAAGGCTGGGCAAACTTGCCGTTGATGACCCGCACGGCTGCCTTGAGGATATTGGAGTTGAAAGCGCCGCAAAGCCCCCGGTTGGAGGTCACGACTACTAAGCAAGCCCGCTCAACAGGGCGTTCGATGCCGAAGGGCGAGTCGACGTCGCCTTCCAGGTTGGACAAGATGTTGCGCAACATCGCGTCGAGGCGGTCGGCGTAGGGGCGCAACTGCACGATGGCCTGCTGGGCGCGACGCAGCTTGGCAGCCGAAACCATTTTCATGGCTTTGGTGATCTGCTGGGTATTTTGCACCGAGCGAATGCGTTCCCGTACTTCTTTTAAGCTTCCTGCCATGGAAACAAGCGATTTATTGGATTACTTCTTGTACTTCGTCGTCAGCGACGCTGCGATGCTTTCGAGCGTCTTGAGGTCAGCGTCCTCCAGCTTGCCCGCCTTGAAGTTGGCTAAGGCGCCGGGGTAGTTGTGTTCCAGTTCTACGTGCAGGAGCTCTTCGAACTCGCGCACTTTATCAACCGGCACGTCGCGCAGCAAGCCTTTGGTGCCGAGGTAGATGATGGCTACCTGTTTCTCAACGGATACCGGCGAGTACTGGGGTTGCTTGAGGATTTCCACGTTGCGCTTGCCCTTTTCGAGTACGGCGAGGGTAGCGGGGTCGAGGTCGGAGCCAAACTTGGAGAAGGCTTCGAGTTCGCGGTACTGAGCCTGGTCGAGCTTGAGGGTACCGGATACCTTCTTCATCGACTTGATCTGGGCGTTACCACCTACGCGGCTTACGGAGATACCTACGTTGATGGCTGGGCGGATACCGGCGTTGAAGAGGTTGGTTTCGAGGAATATCTGCCCGTCGGTAATCGAGATTACGTTGGTGGGGATATACGCCGATACGTCGGAAGCCTGCGTTTCGATGATGGGCAGAGCCGTGAGCGATCCGCCGCCTTTAACGATCCCCGCATTTTTGAGGGTATCGGGCAGGTCGTTCATGTTGCGGGCGATGCTGTCGTTGGCGATTACCTTGGCGGCGCGCTCCAGCAGGCGGCTGTGGAGGTAGAATACGTCGCCGGGATAAGCTTCGCGGCCGGGCGGGCGGCGCAGCAGCAGCGATACCTCGCGGTAGGCTACGGCCTGCTTCGACAAGTCATCATAGATAATGAGTGCGGGGCGACCCGTATCGCGGAAGAACTCGCCGATGGCGGCGCCGGCAAAGGGCGCGTAGAACTGGAGCGGGGCGGGGTCGGAAGCCGAAGCCGATACGATAACGGTGTAGGGCATAGCGCCATACTCTTCGAGGGTACGGGCTACGTTGGCCACCGTGGAGGCTTTCTGGCCGCAAGCTACATAGATGCAGAATACGGGTTCGCCGCGCTCGTAGAACTCGCGCTGGTTGATGATGGTGTCGATGGCGATGGCCGTCTTGCCCGTCTGGCGGTCGCCGATGATGAGCTCGCGCTGGCCGCGGCCGATGGGAATCATGGCGTCGATGGCCTTGATACCCGTTTGGAGGGGCTCGGTTACCGGCTGGCGGAAGATAACGCCCGGCGCTTTGCGCTCAAGGGGCATTTCATACTTAGCGCCTTTGATTTCGCCTTTGCCGTCGATGGGTTGGCCGAGGGGGTTAACTACGCGACCCAGGAAGCCGTCGCCCACTTCGATAGAAGCGATGCGGCCGGTGCGGTGTACGCGCGAGCCTTCGCGAATGCCTTCGCTGGCCCCCATCAATACAACGCCTACGTTGTCTTCTTCGAGGTTCAGTACGATGGCCTGAACGCCCGTTTCAAACGCTACCAATTCGCCGGCCTGTGCTTTGTTGAGGCCATAAACGCGGGCGATACCGTCGCCCACCTGAAGAACCGTACCGTACTCTTCGAGTTCCGTGGCGCTGGTGAAGCCCGACAGTTGCTGCTTAAGTATGGCCGATATTTCGTCTGGTTTTACGTCAACCATGGGTCAATAAATTTTCGTGGTTAAGCAAAAAATTGAACCAAAGCCCGGCCAATACTAGCGGGCCAGAATTTGAGAAATATAGAGGTTGCCCACAAAACCCTTGCGCAGCTCGTCGAGCTTCTGGGCAATGCTGGCGTCGTATATCTTATCGTCGAATTCGAGTACAAAGCCGCCGATCAACTCGGGGTCTACCTTTACGGCGAGCTCCACATTGTCGCTGGTGTGCATACTGCCGGTGAGCCGCTGCCTGATGTCGGCTACTACGGCATCGCTCAGCGGAGCCGCCGTAGTGAGGCGCACCGAAGAGATGTGCTTGCGCTGCTTGTATTGCTCAATAAACTCTACGGCAATCTCCGGCAGATAAGCTTCCCGGCTCTTGTTGATGAGGATGCGCAGGAAGGCCAGCGTAAGCTCGTCGTACTTGCCTTCGAAGAGCTGATTGATGATGGCAATCTTCTTAGAGGCGTGTACCACCGGGCTTTTGAGCAGGAGGTAGAAGTCGCGGTTCTTGGTCAGCGCCTGAAAGCTTTTCACGTCTTCGAGGACCCGCTCAAGCTTGTTTTGCTCTGCGGCGAGATCCACAAAAGACTTGGCGTAACGACCGGCTATTCTTTGTACAGACATAGCTTAACAAATAAAGGAATACAATAAAGTTATCCCAACCATATTGCGTCCGGGCAACTGAAACAGTTCCGCCCCGGGCGCCAGGGCGTCGAGGGGGTATTAGCTCAGTTTGAGCTCTGATACGAGCCCTTTCACGAAAGCTTCCTGCTCGGCATTGCCGGCCAATTGCTTGCGCAATACCTTCTCGGCGATCTCGATCGACATCAGGCCTACCTGGTTTTTCAGGTCGGTGATGGCGGCCATACGCTGGTTTTCAATTTCCTGTTTGGCGTTGGCCACCAGCCGTTGCGCCTCTTCGCGGGCCTGTTCTTTGGCTTCGCTGATGATGTTCGCTTTGGCATCGTTGGCATCGCGCAGGATTTTGGCGCGCTCTTCGCGGGCCTCGGCCAGCAGGCGCTCGTTTTCCGATTTGAGGTTCGACATCTCCTCACGGGCGCGTTTGGCTTCGTCGAGCGATGCCTGAATTTCTTCATCGCGCTGACGCAGCGCCTTTTGGATGGGCTTGAACGCCAGACGGCCCAGCAGTACCCAGATGAGGAGGAAAATCAGCGACGTCCAGACGATCAGACCGGGATCGGGCTTGATAACGGAGAAATCGGCCAGCAGTATCGTATTCATCATAACCGCGTTGCTTTTTTCAACCCTGGCAGGCTTTTAACCTGGCCGGATATGGAATAGAAAATGGTTCTGCAATCTTTAGTTGGGAAAACCGGGAGCGCAGCCAACCGCTGCGCCGATCCGGTTTAACATTTTGAAGTGCGGAGGTATTAACCTGCCAGCAGACCTACAACGATCGCAAACAGTGCAGCGCCTTCTACGAGGGCTGCCGTCAGGATCATGTTGCTGCGGATGTCGCCTACAGCTTCCGGCTGACGAGCGATCGATTCCATAGCGCGGCTACCGATGAGGCCTACGCCGATGCCTGCACCCAGTGCGGCGATACCAGCTCCAATTGCACCCATGATTGAGTATATTTAATGGTTAAAATGTTCTTTTTAATCTCCCTCCTTCTCCCTTTGAAGACGAGGGCTGCGCGCCCGTCAATTAGTGGTGCGCTTCCGCATGATCGTGGTCGTGGCCATGCCCCTCTTCTACTGCCGCGCCAATATAACTGGCAGTAAGAATAGCGAAGATGAAGGCCTGCAAGAAGGCTACCAATAGTTCGATCAGGTTCATGAAGGCCGTAAACAACCCGCCGATGACACCGCCTGCGGCAGCGCCGCCGACACTCTCGCCGTTGTTGCCAAAAAGGAAGATCAAACCGATAAGGCTCAGAATGATGATGTGACCTGCCGAGATGTTGGCAAACAAACGAATCATCAGGGAGAAAGGCTTGATCACAAGACCCAGCACCTCTACTGGCGTGAGGATAATTTTCACCCAGGCCGGAATGCCGGGCATCCAAAAGATGTGCTCCCAGTAGTGCTTATTGCCATTGAGGTTTACCACTAAGAAGGTAAATACCGCCAGCACCAGCGTCACGGCTAAGTTGCCCGTCACGTTGGCGCCGCCCGGAAAGAAGGGAACCAAGCCCAGCAAATTGCAGAAGAGAATGAAGAAGAACAGCGACATGATAAAAGGCTGGAAGCGCTCGTAGTGCTTCTCGCCAATCATGGGTCGTGTAACCTCTTCGCGGATGAATACAAACAACGGCTCCATAAACGACTGCAAACCGCTGGGTGCGCGTCCGGCATTGCGCTGGTAAGCCTTAGCCACCGAAAGCCACACAAAAAGCAGCAATACAGAGGCCAGAATCATCGTGGCCACATTCTTAGTGATGGAGAAGTCGTAAAAAGAAGTAATGCCGCCGCCCAGTACGCCGCCATCCAGCGTGCTCGGCTTATCGAGCTTGTAGGTGCGGCCTAAGTACTTGGCGTAGTATACGTCTACTTTTTTCTCTTTGCCCTTTACCACCTGGCTTTCTTCGCGGTGCTCTATACCGTCAATGTGTACTTTGCCTTTGGGAAAGGAAGGATCAGCCACGCGGTTCACACGCCCGTGATTGATCACATAACCGTCAACAGCGGCGTGGCCGTGCTCAAACATGCTGGCCATCCCGATTGTCCAGCCGTGGTCGGGTGCATACAGAAAACAGGGAAGCGGGAGGTGAACGCCCTTCCACACATGATACTCATTAGCGTCGGCAATGTGGTGCATAACCGTACCTACCGGATCGTAAGCGCCGGCGTCGTGGTCGGCATGATCGGCGTGGTCGGCATGAGCGTCGTGCCCTTCATGCGCATGCTCGGTAGTGTGCGAGTGTTGGTGGTCATGGTTGTGTTCCTGAGCCGACAGGTAAACCGGCGTCATTGCCATTGCCATCCATAAGCCGAGAGTCTGGAGTAATCCTTTCACAAGCTCTTCTTTATGCGTTTCCAAAAAACCGACGCAAAGGTAGATACTTTATCCGGTTTAAAAAAAGCGCAATTGCATTTTTTTAAACCGAGATGATTATTGAGTTACAATTAGTTAGGTGGATCGTAGCCACAGCTACAGGCCGCGCATTCAGCCAAAGCGACCTTGGGCAATCATTAATTCCGGTGCAGCTTAGTTGACTAAAATTAAAAATGGCAAACCTCGCTTTTTTTGTTTTCCAACCGAAAAAACGATGGCCTCTCTTTACCCTGACCTTGCCTGGAAGTTGGCGGTTTTTTTGGGCCCCGCCGCATAACATCTGCCGTTATAAGCGCCTTGCGCGGCGCCGGGTGCTCCGCTATTATGGGCCGGCATTGGGTTTATCTCCAAACGCTTGGCGCTGGCTATGCCGGCCCATACCGCTGCGCCCCCTGGTCCGGACGGAATACTTGGAAAGAGCTCAGCGGGGTACTTGTACTTTGGGCCCGGAAACAACGCATCTTCACCCGTATGGGCCTGCGATGGTCAGCAGCTTACTCAAATGCTTCCGGCGACATTTTGCACGAGTTGGGCCTCACTTTCTAATGGTCGCTTTTTAGTAGCGACCCATTACGAGGGCACAAAAAACTTATATGCCTTTGAAGGCACACAAGTATTCTCTTTGGCCTCGGGTATTGCGCCTTACAACCTATTTACTCAAGGGGTGAATGTCTATTTCTTAGAAAACGAAGCCTTATGGTATAGCGCCCGGAGCAGCCTCTTCCACACCTCGCGTTCTATATACCACAGCAACAGCAGCTTACTTCATAGCCGGCCTGGGTAACGGCACAACCGGGCTATACCGCATTACTGCCCCGCTTAACGATCTCCCGCTCCCTGAAAAATACTACGACTGGGTACAGGTAGTTACTAACCTGGCAAGGGGCCGCGAACCAAACCACCCTTGGACTGAATCGCTACATCCCTGGAGCTTCATGGCAGAAGACATGATCCTCTCTAAAGGGCATCAGTCGGTTTATTTTTCGGGGGACTCGTACAACCAGCAACTTGCTTTTTTAAATGATACTTTTGTTTATGTTCCAGAGGAACCAACGCCAAGTAACACACCTATAGTAGCTAAACTCGACTCGTTGGGCAAACCGCTTTGGGCTGTATCGCCCCCCGCAGGAATAAGCGGCTTTGACCGCAATCGTTCAACTATATATATTGCTAAATCGCCTGATGAAGGCGTTTTTACAAGTTGGAGCGAAAACTTGTACAATGGCTGTAGCATGGAAGAACATGGCCGAAGCCTTTGTTTTTCTATGGCGCGCTATTCCCCAACCGGAGAGCAGCAATGGCTAATACAATTACCCGTTCGCATAGAAGACCCCCAAAAATGTAAAATATTACAGCTCAGTGCCAATGCACATGGACATATGGTAATGGGTGGATATTTTTATGGTAGAAAAATACAAATAGGCCCCCTGGAACTGGAAAGCGTGCGATCGCCAGCCGTCTTTACACTTGAGTTTGATGCAGATGGCCAACTGTTGGGGGGGCGTACAGTAGACTTAGCCGTGCAGTCGGCGCCACCGCTCACTTCAGCTTTTTTTGACCTTGTTCTTACCGAAGAGGGCATTACCTATCTATGCTTTGGCAGCGATGAAACAGTAGAAATAGAGCCTCTTTGCGCAGTAGAACCTCGCTTTGTTCAGATTGCAGCGCTTCGGGTTACCGAAGGTCGAATTCTTTGGGAAAGGCAGTTCAAAGGCGATGGCATAAGCCGACCTACTGCGCTGGCGTATGGCAACAACAGCCTGATTCATGTGGCAGGCTAGTTTAGTCACACCCTTGATTTTGATGGATTGCGGCTATCCAACAACTGCGAGATGGGTAATGCTTCGTTTATAGTCGTTCTAGACCGGAACGGTCGCGTGTTATCGGCCGTAGCGCCTTTTACCAACGATGCGCTCATTCTCGATATTCAGGCGAATGACGCCGGGCATTACTTTATCATGGCCGACTTTTACGATGCCATCCCCTTATCGAGCGCCTCTCTTTGGATATCTGATCAGCAGTATTTTATTGGCAAGTACAATCTGTCGCACCAGTTACTTAGTGAACGATGGCTATATACCCGGAAAGACCCACAACCATTTCGACGAACGCAGCCTGTGCTCCTGAAACGGAATGACGATAAGTTAGTGATGATGCACCACACACATCATGTCTCCATCGACCCTATAGGTTTATGGTCTACGCACAAGTACCAGGCAGGTACCTTTATTATGCAATTTTCATTACCCCCCGAACATATCCAGGCCAGTACGCCGGATGAGCAACTGGCAGTGTCGGATGTCTTAATAGGGCCCAACCCCGTACATAATTATCTTTATTTATATGCCCGGGATGGCGATTTTTCGCTTGCATCATTGGCGCTATTTGATGCGACGGGCCGGCGCGTGGCCATATCGTTATTGCCCCTAACTGGCCCTTCTAATCAACTTGATGTAAGCGCGCTACCCCCTGGCATGTATTTCCTTTCCCTACAATGGAAAGGAGAACTGCTTAGCTGGAAATTCATCAAACAGTGAATGGGCTTTTGCGGCTCGTTTTATTTTGCGAAGTTGAATTTTAGGTTTTAACCCAACATGCCCGGATAAAAAGAGGCTGCATAAAAACAACCCTTGTTTTATGCAGCCTCTTTTATCGGCCTGGAAAAAACCCCTTCTACAAAGCCCGCTTCGGGTCAAAACCCTCTAAGTAGTCGGCTACCCGACGCAGGAACGAGCCGCCCAGCGCGCCGTCAACCACACGGTGGTCGTAGGATAGCGACAGGAACATCATATGGCGCACCGCGATGAGGTCGCCATATTCGGTTTCCACTACGGCGGGCTTCTTGCGGATGGCCCCGGCGGCCATAATAGCTACCTGAGGCTGGTTGATGATGGGCGTGCCCATTACATTGCCAAAGGTGCCTACGTTGGTGAGGGTAAATGTGCCGCCCTGAATTTCCTCCGGCTTGAGCTGGTTCTTGCGCGCCCGATCGGCGAGGTCGTTCACGGCCTTAGTGAGGCCCAGCAGATTGAGGCGATCGGCGTTTTTGATGACGGGCACAATGAGGTTGCCGGAAGGCAGAGCCGCAGCCATGCCGATATTGATGTCCAACTTGCGGATGATGCGCGTACCGTCGACACTCACATTTACCAACGGGTAATCGAGGATAGCGCGGGCAATGGCTTCCACAAAGATGGGCGTGAACGTGATCTTTTCATTGAACTTGCGCTCAAACTCGCCCTTAACCCGGTTGCGCCACTCCACCATGTTGGTCACATCGGCTTCCACAAAAGAAGTAACGTGGGGCGAGGTATGCTTCGACATCACCATGTGGTCGGCGATGAGGCGACGCATGCGGTCCATCTCGATGATTTCTACGTTGCCGTCGAGGATGGGTTGAGGTTGAGGTTGAGGTTGAGGTTGAGGCTGAGGTTGAGGCTGAGGTTGAGGCTGAGGCATATAGACTTGGGCGGCAGGTTGCTGACCGCGCTTTTCTACATACGAAAGAATATCCTTTTTGGTAACCCGGCCATTTTGACCGCTGCCGGCAATGGCGCCCAACTCAGCGGCGCTGATGCCTTCCTGCTGGGCTATGTTGCGCACCAGCGGGCTGTAAAAGCGATCGCCATCCTGAGCCGCTACTGCCGGCGAAGCAGCAGGGCTAACGGCGGCAGGGCCCGCAGCAGGGGCTTCTGCGGCCGGCGAAGCAGCCGGTTTTTCAGCTACGGCAGGCGATGCGGCCGGTTCGGCGCCGGCTTCGGTATCAAGTATGGCAATCACCTTACCGATGGGCACCGTCTCGTTTTCCTGAAAAAGTATCTGCTTGAGAATGCCGGCAACGGGCGATGGCACTTCGGAATCTACCTTATCGGTAGCAATTTCAAGCACTGTATCGTCCAGTTCCACCATATCGCCAACCTGCTTGACCCAGCGCAGTATGGTGGCCTCCATGATGCTTTCACCCATTTTGGGCATAATGAGTTCTACCTGAGCCATAACGCTTCGTATTGGTTTAATTTGGTCTATTTGGTTCTCCAAAGCGCTGCAAAGGTAGAGCATATTGCTGCGCTTTGCAAAATAATATTCACTTTCAAGCCTCTCGACGGTCTTGAAAAGGAATATTCATCATCCAAAAAGCTCAAGAGGTGGCTAAAAAGCGCTATCTAAGCCATTACTGGCACGCAAGCTTCAATTTCAGCTATGGCCCGACGCAAAAACGCCGGCAATATGGCGTCGTGAGTACGGGCAATGCGGCTGGGATTCCGTAGGTCTATCAGCATCTGGTGGTATTTTTCAGGGCCATGTTCCTCCATAATGCTCAGGCGGCGCTCAGGCTCTACAAAGTGGGCGATCATACCGCGGGGGTCGGCCTCGGGATGAAACTGCACACCCACCATCTCCGGCGAAAATCGGATACCCATAAGGGCGCGCTCAAGCGGCACATGGGGGCGTATTTTTTCCAGCGCCAATATCTCGGCGCCCATTTCCTCTATTCGCTCCATGTTGGGTTGAACCACCTGATATCTGCGAAAATCGGCTGCCCAAATGGGATTGTCAAGCCCCGTAAAAATAGCGTCATTGATGCCCGCATCTGTAAGATGTACAGGGAAAGTGCCAAACGACATGCTCCGGCGGGGCGTTACTTCAGCCAACTGAAAGTAGTTGGCCGCCATCTGAAAAGAATGACAGATGAAAAACACATGCTTCTTGCGCTCCTCAAAGCGGTTCCAGTCATATACCTGCTGCAACCAGTCGTAGTAGCGTACATCCCATACGCCGTTCCCTTCTAAAGGATCGCCGGGGCCGCCGCTGGAAATGTATATATCATAATCGAGATCGGGTACTTCCGAAAGCCGGCGCACATCGTAAACGTCCCATTCCAGTTGTGTCCGAAATGAGTCTGCAATTTCCTTGATACACCGCATCCCCTGATTGGGCGTACCCTCGTACATATCCAAAATGGCTAATTTCAGCTTGTTCATAGTAAGTACCCGCCGCCGGTTAGATAATTAAATGAATAATCCCGGGCTTTTTAAATGCCCGGGCAACAAAATGGTTCACTTGGTTGGAAAGTGGGCAATTAAGGATTGGACGCATTCTCTGCTGCAAAGAAACAAAAAAAGCGGCGCGTAAATCGTTCCCGGCACAGCTTTTTGCGGAAAAATGTCGCCCGACGGGCGTGTTTAGTCTGCTACTACAAACAATGTATTTACGCTACCTCAACTGCGATGCACTCCCATGAAACTTTAGCCCCCCCCCTGACCGCACAATCATGGCTTTTACCCCGCATAAAGGCGCCCTCAAAAAAAAATCTCCCCTCCTCTCTTGACAAACGGGACCGAATGCCTTAATTTTACCAACCGAACGATCGGTAAAATGCCAATACAAAAAATAGAAAAATCCGCCTTGCTGTTGCGCTGTTGGGAGGTCTTCCACCGGCAGGGATACCACCATACTTCCATTCGCGATCTGGCGGAAGCTACCGGCTTGGGCAAGGCAGGGCTTCTGCACCACTTTGGCTCCAAAGAGGGCGTCATGCAGGCAGTTATAGACTATGCCATCACGGCCTTCCGCGATTATGTGCTGGCAGTAGCCCAGGAAGACCTCCCACCCGAGCAGCGCTTAGAAAAATTGCTGCGCCGACAAAACCGGCTGGCTAAGCACGAGCGCCGCGGCTGTTTTTTTGCCAACTTAGCGTTAGAAACGGGTCGAGATGGATGGTTCAATGCTCCCATCCAACTCATGTTTGCCGAATGGCAGGTAGCCGTAGCAGGGCTACTGGAGGTTGCCTGGCCCCCCGGAGAAGCGCAACAGCGGGCTTACGAGTTGCTGCTCACTTATGAAGGCGCCGTAACGCTATACAAGCTCAGTGGCGATGAATCCCATCTTGAAGGATACGTAAAACGGACAATAGCGGAATTCACAACCAAACTCCCCCCAACGATATGAAAACCATCCGACTGTTGCATAAAACCATCGGCGCCGGCCTGAACGTAGCTTCGTTGTTGGCGCCTAATGCCGCCGCCCGAAGGGCGCTGTCGCTGTTTGCCACGCCGCCCCGACCGCGACTCCGGCCCAAGGAAGCCGAATTTCTGGCCACTGCACGCCGCGAAGAACTCATACTCGCCGGCCGGCCTGTAGCCATATACCGTTGGGGCCCTGAAACGGGGCCGCTGGCGCTGCTGAGCTATGGCTGGGCCTACAACGCAGGCCGTTGGCGCCACTTTGTGCCAGGGCTCGTCGAGGCCGGCTTTCGAGTAGTGGCCTACGATCCGCCGGGGCACGGCTATTCCCCACGAGGCGAAGTAGCACTACCGCTCAATGCCAGCCTCATCGCCGAGCTTATACTGTACTTTGGCCAACCAGAGGTGGTGATAGCCCACTCGTTTGGAGGCGCCAGCACCATATATGCCCTGCAACAACTGCCCGCCGAACAGCGCCCGCGCCGCGCGGTCATCATGGCCTCGTTCAGCCAGCCGTCAGAGGTATTCCGTTCATTTCAGCGCACCCTTGGCTTACACGAAATGGCTTACTGGCGCTTTGTACGGCATGTGGAAAAGCTAATGAACATATCGCTGCGCAATATGGACCTCGCTCGCCTGACCGCCAACTTAGGCGATGTGCGCGGACTGGTAGTACACGACCTCCGCGATGAGGTGACCAACTTTCGGCATGCCCGCCGCTACCACGCCTACTGGCCTGGTTGCGCCCTGCTGGCTACCGAAGGGAAAGGCCACCACCTCGGGAGCCCCGAAGTGACGCACGACATCCTGGCTTTTGCCATAGACGGCCGGCTGCCCAATCGGGCCGAGTATCAGCAGCAGCCCCTACCCGCCAACCACGATCTGGTGCGCTATTTCGCAGGGCTGGAAGTCTGAGTTGACTGCCCTAACCAAGTATCTCCGAAGGGTCTTCAAGTATAGCCTTCTCCCCATTGGTGAGCCGCAATTGAGTCGCAATGCGGCCAGTCGTGGGCCACATCAACAATATAGCTACCGATGCCAATATCATAAAAACAAGCATTACAGCCATATCACTCATAAACATCAAAGCCGCAGATGTAGCGCCAATACTCGAAATAAAGGCGCAGCGCAGCATAAATGCCCCGCGGTAAGCCGACAATTTCTCGCGCAGGCTGCCCGCATGGCGCGCTTCTTGCATCAAGGGTCTCACCATCTGGAACTCCATAGCCAGCGCCCCCGCCACAGACAGCCCCATAATGATGACCATAAACCAGTCGCCCCCTGAAATAAAGCGCACAGGATTGAGCAAAAACTTAACGGAACTCACAAGCGTTGGCACAATGACGATACCCGCCATGAAGAGATACAAGTTAAACAGCGCCCGGAGATAGGCGCCCGAGGTTTCAATTTGTATAGACATAAGATAAAGATTTACGCGTTTTTTTGACACATACAAGCACATAACTTCAGAGCGCGATGTCAGTATGCAGAGCATGCAAGATAAAAAAAATTCTCTTATTGCGCAAATTGGGCAGCATATTTTTTCCACTGGCTGCGTAGCCTGCTTACTACTTACTTCGACAGCCACAACGCCTTGTTTATAGTTCTCCAAGTCAAGATTTGTGAAAAATAGCGGCGTCCATTTTTCACAAATCTTGGCTTGGAGAACTATATCTCTGTTGTTTTTTTGGGGCCACCGCCACGCCGCCCAAAACATTGCCCCTCGAAAAGCTGTAATACACGGGCGGCGCGGCGGCCGGGCTATCCGTTCTTATGCCCTCCTCCTGAGGTCGTCGGGCATACCACTCCTATCCCTTGGCCGGGCAAACGTGATGGTCATTGTAACTATGGCGCGCATCCCGTATCAGGTGGATGCGCGCCATAAGCTGCGCCTGCCCCCATACCCGTAAGTTGTAGGCCGGATTGCGGCAGCTCCAGCTCTCTATTGGCGGGTCTTCACAAAAGCCTCTACGCCCTTTCCCCGCAACTCCAGTACCAAGTTTTCGGCATCCTTCAGCGCATTATAGCGGTTTACTACCACACTGGCATAGGCGCCTACTGCTACCACCTCGGTGCTGGTATACCCCAGCTTGCGCAGTCGGCCGGCATGGCTGTCGGCGTTAGCGCGTTGGCTGAATGACCCCGCTACTACCGAATATTTACCCGTAGTAGCAGCCGCCGGCTTAGTAGCTGTGCTGGTTGTCGACGTCTTAGGCGTCGTTGTTGTCGTTGTACTGCGAGGAGTGGTTGCCGTACTACCCGACGACGAGGTGGCAGGTTTGGTCGTTGATGCCTTAGGCTGCGTAGTCGTCGTTGGCGTTTTGGGTTGGGCCGCCGGGGTCTTCACACCAGCTTCCTCTTCCTCGGCTAAGGTCTTACCCACTTGCTCGTCGTCTTTATCCTCATCATAAGAGGCTACATTGTCATTCAAATACGACAACGTATCGTCGGTGAGCCAGGCAGTGGTATCCTCTGGCAGGTCATAAGAACTTTCCAGCGAACTTTGTTCCATTTCCGGTGGGTTCATCAACTGGATGGTCTTATACACCAGAAAACCCAAAGCAGCCAGACAAACGGCCACAATAAATACAGTGAGCAGATCCAAACGGGACATCAGTTGCGTTTTTGCTTGGAATAGATGGTTATTTCATCTGAAAGGTAGTCAATACCTTCATAGAATATAAGCAAAGATGCAGCAAAATAGTTTCTAAAACAAAAAAACCGACTATTAAGCGCATTAAGCAGGTATAACCAGCAGCGGAATTTCGGCCTGACGAGCCAAAGACAGCGTTTCGCTATGATGCAACAACCTTTCTATCCAACTCCGGTTAGGCCTTATCATGGCAATGAGATCGGCATTGAGACTGAAAGCGGCATCCTGTATGCCATTGGCTATATCGGTATCGGCAAGCTCGTGGAAGGAAACCTGTAAGCCTGGCGCACGCTGGGTAAAAAAGGCTTCCAGATCGTGCAGGCTCAGGTCGGCGCCGCCTTCATCGCCAGGGCGCGATACATGCACGCAGCGCATAATCTGGCCGTAAGGCTTCAGCATCTGGCTCGCCTCCCAAAGATGAAAAGGCGCGGATTTATTGAGGTCTGTAGCAAACAGCAGGGTTTCTATTGGCTTGAAAGAGGCGTATTCCGGTACAATCCAGACCGGCGCCTTTGACAGTTTTACCACATCAAGGGTATTGCTGCCCAAAAGGCGGTGCAGACTTTGCCCGCCGCCCCGTGCACCGATAACAATGAGGTCAACGCCTTCCCGATCGGCCACCTGGGCAATAATGGGCGCTGCCGCGCCAATTTCCACCCACCGGGTCGTTTTCACTTCGCCTCCTGCTTTGCGCAGGCCCTCTTCCGCCACTGCCAGCAGTTGTTCGGCATCGTCGAGTTTGCGGCGCGTAGCGCTCAGCACGGCGGTGGGCATATCCAGCGATTCAGTATCCGGAAAAACGACGTTCAGCAACACCAACTCCGATTGCATAACATCGGCCAATTGCCAGGCATAACGCGCGGCATTTTCTGCCAAAGCAGAAAAATCAGTGGGACATAATATCTTCTTAATTATGCGCATGGCTTGAGGTTTATGGAGGAGTGATCAATTTTGGGCGCTCAAACTGGCTATTTCCGCTAAGGGCAGCCGCTCCCAGTAGTTGCGCATCAACTCAAAATACCTGCCGGCGCGCCGCCGGGCTTCTGCCAAAGCGCCTTCCCGACTGTGGCCATTGGCCGGCTGGGCTATCTCCTGCCGCCACACCAGCGCGGCCACCTTCAGACGAACGCTGGCGCGATAGCAGGCAAAAAACAAAAACAACTCGCGATCCGCAGCCGTTGCGCAGTTGGGGTAAACCTCCTGGTAGCGGTTCCAGAGGACTTCAACGAAATCAGGCCGCTGATAATAAGCCAAATCAACGCTCAGGAAGGCCAACTCGTCAAGCACGTCCGTTTGCCGCCAGGAATCATTAAACTCAATGGCATCAAAAAACAATACCTCCTGAGGGTATACAAAGACATTACCTGAATGCAAATCGCCATGCCCGTCAATACGCCACCCGCGTGCAGCGCGCTTTTGCAGGCGTTCGCGCCAGCGCTCAACCAGCAGGGGCGCCCAATACCTGCATTCGCCAATCCAGGCATTGGCCTCTGGCCCCAATATGGCCGTAATCTCAACACTAACCTGGCTTATATCCGCAAAATCCTGTGCCAATCGCTGGGGGTCAAGCGGCATAGCCACCTTCTCTGCCCGGCGGTGAGACGCGGCCAGCGCGTCTGCCAACCGAAGCACATCGCTTTCCGACAGCCGGTTATTGGCTAATAGATTATTGAGTTGAAGGCCATTGTCTAGGCGGTTCATCTGTATGCCGTAATCGACCACCTCATCAAGCTGGTCGCCTACTGCCCATTGCCCATTTTGGTACCCCAGGGGCGCCACGCCCAAGTATACGCCCGGAGCGTAGCGCCGATTGAGCTTCACCTCCCGCGCACAATAATAGCGCCGTTGGGCACGCAATCGATAGTCGACAAAACTAAGTCGAACCGGTTTTTTAATTTTGAAGACGTAAGTATCATTCAGCAATATCCACGACAGGTGGGTCTCCAGCACGCTGGCGCGCCCCCCTGGCAAAGCGGGGCTATTGGCCAAATGATAAACGTCTTCTTTTTTCATGGTTCTTTGGTTCTTCGTTTTATGCGCCTGGCGCCACTTCCCCGGCAAAGGCATACTTTAGCACGGCCTCGGCCATTTCGGCTACCGACTGCCGGTCGGAGTCAAGTTTAAGGCAAGGGCGGCCATCAGCTTCGTATTCCCGCTTAATCTGCATATAAACGGCATAATCGGCTTCGCTGTACTTGCGCTGTTGCTTCATGCGTTCGCGCGTGCTTTCCTCAGAAGCGTGAAGGAAAACCCAGCGGGTAGTGGCGCCTATACGACGAGCCATCTGATCAAGAGCTTCCCGCCAGCGCTCCAGTACAAAGGTAGCGTCTATGACAACCACGCTTGCTTCTTCCAACTCTGCTTCGCACTGGCGCATCAGTTGCTGATAGATGTGGTCTTTCGCTGCAGGAGCGTACTCGCCACTAAATTCCAGCGCCAAACGGGTTTTGTCGCTATTGAGGTAAGGGGCGCCCAACTGGCGGGCCACAATTTCAGCTACCGTGGTTTTGCCGCTGGCTGGCAAGCCGCTCACTACGATGATGACGCCGCTCATCTTATCCGATGTTGATGCGCTGAGCCGCTTCGGTAGTTTCTCCCTTGCGCTTGAAAAAACGCACGGTCAGAATACCGTATTCAAGCTTTGCTTCAATGCGATCATCGGCGATATCGGATGCCAGTTTAAACAAACGTTCAAAGGATTCTACCCCAAATTCATTGATCAGATAGCGCTGATCGTTGGTTTCAACGGTAGCCGAGCGTTTGCCTACGATGCGCAGCAGATCCTGATCGAGTACAATTTCCAGGTCTTCTTTTTTGAAGCCGGGTACGGCGAGTTCCAGCGTATATTCTTCTTCATCTTCCGCTAAGTTGGCGGCTACCCGGCGACGGCGCGGAATATCGAAGGAGCTACGCCCCATGAGGTGTTCGCCATCAATGAGGTGGGTGAAATTTTCACCCATCCAGTCAAAGCTGCGGTTGCGAATGGTTGAGCGTAACATGATGTTGCGGTTTTATTGGTTACTACCGCAAAATAGCATTAAAACCGCCGCGTCGGCGGGAATAGGGATCACCAGGCAGCGCTGACTTTTGTCAGCATCGTCACTTTGGCCCCAGGCCAATCCCGTCTTTGAGGTTATAAAAGTCTACCTCAGGCGCCACTACCTGCCAGCGTTGTATGGCCAGTTGGCTGCGAATGCCTCGTTTGCAGTACACAACTACCGGTTGGTTGGTAAGGAGGCGAGAGGTATGTTTAGTCAGGGATGAGAGCGGCATCAATTCTCCTCCAATATCAAAAGCCTGGTGCTCTCCGGGCTCGCGTACATCTATAAGCTGAAAGGAGCGCCCCTGGCGCTTCCAATCTTCCAGTTCCCGAAGTGAAATTTCTTTCAACATGCGCTGCCGGCAGCTATTGAGCTAAAGGAGTTGCGGGTTCGCCTTCGTAAGTCAGGCGCCAACCGGCTGCTTCGGCCAAATAACGGGTAGTTTCAATAAGTTGGTTGCCCCTGGCGCGAGCCTGATCGAGCAGCCCTGATTCACCAGCTTTTCTAACCAATATCTCCTTGGCATTTTTATTGAGCTGAGTATAGTCTTCCGGCGAAAAACTGTTGAAGAAGCTCTCTTCCAGATCGCGGTAGATAACCTCGTGATCGACGGCCAGAATACGGGGTTCGGGCAAATTGCTAAGTCGGATGAGCCGCTGAGTACTATCAATGGTGATGCTGGTTTTGGTCATATCATAGCCCACCAACACCCTGCCCTTTACCTGCAACAGCGCCGTCTTGGCAAACGACCAGTTGGTGGGTATGGGCAGATAGAGCGTTACTTCACGGTAATTCTTCTCGTTATAGAGTTCATTGAAGGTTCCTTCCACGGTTACGAGCTGCATTACTTCGCGTACGCGTTCGAGCAGTACGGTGGCGTCGCGCTCAATGCGTTCTTCAGCTTGTTGTTGCACATAGCGCCAGGTGAGCCAGGCGCCGGCGCCAAAAGCGATGACCAATGCGGCCAGCGCCCATATCCAGCGTTTGTTTTTCATTATTCTACTTTAGCCGTAAAGGGATAGCGAAGGCCCCGATAACTCTTAAGCACTACTTTTACAGAACCTACCGACACCGGCGATTCAATGAGCAGCGGGATTTTGTTCTGATCGCGGGAGGCCCATACCGTCATCTGATCGCCTTCTTTAAACACCTCTCCGGCGATGAGTTGAGGGCTAAATTTATAGGTTTTATAATTACCCATACCTTTTACATGGGTAGAAGCCTCGGCGCCGAGATAAGTGACCGACAGAGGGTAAGTTTCTTTATCGAAGAAAAACTTAACGGGGATTTTAGCGCCTTTTTGGAGGTTGTCAAATTCTAAGTTGCGCATATAGTAGATGATCGACAGAATATCGTGCATACAGCCGTCAATGTTATAGGTGGTTTCTGTGGCCTCTTCCCTCGTTTTACCGCGCAAAGAAACGGCCCTGCGATTGCGCTGGTCAAAGGTAACGCGGTCGTACATCCGGTAACCGCCTTCCTGAATATCGCGCAGGGACATTCTGGGTAGCAGGGTGTTTTTATCGACATATGACTCATAGCGATCGCGCACTTTAAAAAACCACTCGTAAGAGGAATAGGTGCGCCCCACGGCCGAAATGGCGTATTCAGCTCCCCGATCGGTAACGCGAAAGGTAACCTCGCCGGCCGATAGCCATACGAAGTTCCAATTGTAATAAAGTTTATAGGTAATTTCTTCGCCGCTAACGAAAGTGTTATTGCTCAGGGAGCAGGGGTCGGAAACGGGGGTAATGGCATGGAGTTCGGCCGGCGCCAGCGGCGTGCTGAAGGCCATGAGCACCGGGAGGAGGGCCAGCCACAAAACAGGGGTTTTCTTATTCATTAACTTCATCGTTTTCATTGCTTTTTGACGATACACCACAAGCCAAGTAACGAAGGCATACCCAGATTTATTACAAACAACGCCAGCGAGGCCGACAGTATAGCGGCCTGTGCGCCCGGCAAATGCCCCCATAACCAGATGGCCATATCCACGCGCGCCAACAGTCCTACGCCTGGCGGCAGGGGCAAGCCTGCCTGTATCAGGTAGATGGCGGCAATGCCTGCCAACCCCCATCCCGGAGGTAAAGGCAGGCCCAGCGCACAGAGCAACAACCAATACTGGACACAAAAAACCACAAACCGGTTGCAGGCCAGTACAACAGCCCGGGTCAACTGCCCTCTGCTGATGCCCCTCAAAGCAGTAAACTCGCCAGAGATGCCGGCAAGTGCTTTGGGTTGAGGTATCCGGTTCAGCCAACCCGGCAAGGGGCGCCCCCTAAAGTACTCCCAGGCCAATATACCAATGGTAACGCAAAGCGGGCCAAGCGAAGCCAGTGCAACAGCCGTCGGGAGAGAAGCCCACCCCAACTGCCAGCCCCAAGCCCATAGTGCAGGCCAGCCCAGGGCCAGAAATGCACCCCATTGGCAGGCGCTGCTCAATACAGAGCTAAGAGCGCCGGCCCAACGACGACTCGGGGCCAGCAGCAGTACTCTGCCTGCATGCTCTCCGATCCGGTTTGGGGTAGCAATGGAAAAACTGATGCCCGCCAGTAAAGGACGCAAGGCTTCACTGCGGCCAAGAGCGACGCCCATAGCCTGCATTAGGCCCATCCACTTGATCAGTTCTAACCCCCAATTGAGGGGCGCTAACAGCAGTGCCAGAAGGGCCAAAGGCCAGTGCATGAGCAGTTGATCGCTGAACGCCAGGGATACGCCGTCACCCTGCTGTGTAAGCTGATAAAACAGCAACCCCAAGAGCAGTAATGCCATCGCCCGACGAGCCAGCCTGTGCGCCCACAATGCTCCGCGCTGGCCGAAGGTAGCCCCGGTTATCGCCTTAGAAGGGGGTAGATCATTTTTTATCAAAACAAATTGATGGATTAAAAAGAATTATGACAAAAATTAGCTTATTTCCTCGTTTTATCCTTACTTTGCCGATGCATTCGTACATATAATACCATTCTTTTGGCCAGCCAACCACTGCAACCTGCTGTTTATCGCCTTTTAGGCGTAGACCCCGGTACAAATATACTGGGTTTTGCCGTATTGGAAGTGCGGGGGAAAGACCTCAGCGTACCTGAAATAGGCGTTCTGCACCTGCACCAGTACGAGTTGCACGAGGAGCGGCTGCAGCGCATTTTTGAGCGGATTCAGCAAATTATACAGGCTTATCGCCCGAAAGAGATGGCCATTGAGGCCCCGTTCTACGGCAAAAATGCGCAATCGATGCTCAAATTGGGGCGCGCTCAGGGCGTAGCCATCGCAGCGGCAATGACCAATGGGTCTCCTATTTTTGAATACTCGCCCAAGAGTATCAAACAAGCGGTAACAGGCAATGGCAATGCTGCTAAAGAGCAAGTGGCGGCCCTACTGGAACAACAGCTCCGCATTGATCTGAGCGGCTACATGCTGGATGCCTCCGACGCGTTGGCTACGGCATTTTGCCACTATTTGCAAGGCAGGCACGGTAGTCGTAGTACGGCGTCCACTAAAGGATCAAAGCGCGCTGACTGGGGCAGTTTTATCAAGAACAACCCCGACAGAGTGGGTTAAGAGCGGGTGAGTGGCGGCCTAGCGATGCGCAGGGGTGGCAGCCTTAGCCGCCAGACGCGCGCCCCAAAGGGCGCGGCCGACCAAAGAAGGCGGTTTACCCGACCCGGTACGGGCGGGCCCGCAGCGTAGCGACCCCACGCAGGCTGCTTCTTAAGGCAGATGATATGCAGGGAAGGCCCCGAATCCCAAAAAATTCAGAGGACATTGCCTGCCCCTAAAGCGCTGCAAAAGATCAATGGAACATAAGGCCAGGTAAAACTTTGAGACAGGCCCAAAGTTTTACCGCATTTGGCTGGAGAGGAATCTTTAGTCGGGGTGGCGCTGTTGGTAAGCGGCCCGGATGCTTTGGGCTATGGCTGCCATTTCTTCCGGGGGCAGTTCGAGCTTAGGGTTGGAGAAGTTGATGTCAGACATTTGCCGGAGGGGTACCAGGTGCACGTGGGCGTGGGGTACTTCGAGGCCAATGACCGCTACGCCTACGCGCAGGCAAGGCACAGCGTCTTTAATGGCTTGGGCGACGCCTTTGGCAAACAGCATGAGGCCGCCCAGCAGGGCGTCGTCGAGCTCGAAGATGTAGTCGATCTCGCGCTTGGGAATGACGAGAACATGGCCTTTGACTAATGGGCGAACATCGAGAAAGGCCAGATAATCGGGCGTTTCCGCTATTTTATGGCAGGGAATTTCACCCTGAACGATGCGGGTAAAAATGCTGGCCATGGGTTTAGTCAATTGATATTTCGACGACTTCAAATTCCATAGCGCCGCCGGGGGTTTGCACCTGAGCGATATCTCCGACGGTTTTACCGAGGAGGCCCTGGCCGATGGGAGAATTGACGGAAATTTTTCCGGCTTTGAGGTCGGCTTCCGACTCAGACACCAGTTTGTAGGTGATGTCTTTGCCTGTTTTACGATTTTTGATGGTTACGCGGGAAAGCACGGTGACCTTAGAGGAGTCGAGCTGGCTTTCGTCGAGGATTCGGGCATTGGAGAGCACCGTTTCCAGATCGTTGATTTTAAGCTCCAGCATACCTTGCGCCTCTTTAGCCGCGTCATATTCAGCATTTTCCGACAAATCGCCTTTTTCGCGGGCTTCCGCAATAGCGCGGGCCGCTTCGTCGCGTCCTTTGGTCTTTAGTTCGTCCAGCTCTGCTTTGAGCTTGTTAAACCCTTCGAGGGTCAAATAATTTACGGCAGACATTGCTTTTGGTCTTTTAATTCAAAAATCGCTTGGTTCGGGCGCCGGAGGAAGCGGCCGAACTGTTGTTACTCCCTTGGGGTGAAACCTCAATACCTGAGTGAATCGGGGTGGTTGTATTCCCGTTGGGGGTCTAAACTCGTTTAGAGTGTAGTATATACAGACGAAAAAAATGAGAACGCTTCCCTGAGACAGGGAAACGTTCTCATTTCTCTATAATAACGCAAAGCTAAGGAAAAAGTTACACCCGTGCAAGAGCGGGGTCAAGCAATAGCGTTAAAAGTTGAATCGTACGCTGACGTTGTGCGTTCCTTTCCACACCCGGGTAGCGCGATAAGCGTAGTCGAGACCGAAGGTCGACTGCTTTTTTTCGCGGCTGGTGGGTATTTCAAGCGAAGCGCCGGCACTGAGGCCCGAATAGATGGGCGCTTGGGTAGCGTCGTCGACACCCATATCAGCTTTGTAAGCGGCACGCAGCATAAAGCGCTCTTTGAGGGCGTACTCTATACCGCCGCCGAGTTGGTCGCGGGAGAAAGAGTTGGCTGCAAAGTTTCCGAGTACGGTCAACCGGTGAGCGCCTCCAATGAGGAAGTCATAAGAAGCGCCGATGTTGAGCACGGAAGGAAGTTCGAAGCCTGCTGCACGCTGCGAGTAGGTGAGGTTGTAAGCGCCGCCGTCGGCAGCCGGGCCGGCAGTAGCCAGGCCCTGTCCGCTGTAAGCCATGCGCGAGCCTACATTGCGTAGCGAAATGCCGAACTTGAAGTTGTCCTGCTCGCCCGTTACGTACTGTACGCCGCCGTCTACGGCAAAACCGAAGGCATTGATATCAGAAGTAGATTCCGATACAGCGCGGAAGGTAATACCCACGGATACTTTATTTTCAAAGATGTGCGAGTAAGACAAGCCCATGTTGAAAAAAGCCGGTGAGAAGGTAGCGCCTGTGCCTTCCGGTTGGAAGGTGGTGGTTACCGGGATATCGCCAAAGTCGATAGACATGAGGCTGAAGCCGAATGCGCCGCTTTTGCCTACGCGCTGCGACAAGCCGAGCGCATTGAAGCGGATGTCGGTACCTTGCAGATAAATGGCATGACCCAGTACTACCTGAGTACGGCCGTTGATACGAGCCAAGCCAGCCGGGTTGAGCTGAAGGGCTTCAACACCGCTGATGTTTGACGTATTCATGGTGTGGAGCCCTGCCGAGCGAGCGTAGGGGTTCATCAGCAATTGAGCTGCTCCCGCTTCGCCCTGACGGTCGGGGTTACCCGCCCACGCTACTGTACCAGCCAGCAGAAAGATATAAATGAAGTAAAGCGATTTTTTCATAATCGTTGAATTGGAGGGCAAATCCGGAGCTGGGGATTAGCCGGCTCCGGGCATGCGCTAAAAATTACAAACCTGAGGGGTCAAACTGACGGTTGACACCAAACCACTTGAGGGTGCGTTCGCCGAGGCCTTCGGCGGCTACGTGGATGAGGTACATACCGCTGGCCACAGGAATGCCTTTGTTGTTCTTGAGGTCCCATTCAAGATCGGGGATGATTTGCGCCTGGCTTAGGGCCCGGTTGTTGCCTTCCGGAATGGCGCCTGTTTCATCGCGGTTGTACTGGCGTACGAACTTACCGTCGAGGGTATAGATGGTTACTATACACTTGGCCGGCAGGTTGGTGATCTTGATAACCGTTTCGAACTGGCTGTCTTCGTATTCTGCGAAGCCGTAGTAGGGGTTGGGCACCACATTGATGGCGTCGAGAGCATTCTCAACACCGGCAGCGTCCAGAGCCTGGGCTTCCTTGCCTTCCAGCTTGAATCGGTAGGTGGGATAGCCGTTGAAATCACCGGTACCTACCCGTACTTCGTAGCCGTTGTTGGCACGCAGCTTGTAAATGACGTCCTGCGGGATGAGGCCATCCTTGTAGGAGCGCAGTTGTTGGCCAGGCAGCAGCATGAGGTTGCCAGCCCAAGTGATGCGTTCAACGGCAGGAACTTTCTGTACAGCGCTGGCGCGGCTAAAGCGCTCGCGGAACAGTTTACATTCGTCATAAGGCGTATCGCTCACGTATACGAAGTGATGGCCGCCTGTGACGTAGTTGTAAGCCGTGGGGAAGGCGCCTTCGATGGGGCGATAGATAATGGAAGATGGGTTCCACATCATGTCGCGGCCATTGTTGGCATCCGGGATGAAGGTACCGTCGTAGGTCGAGTTTTCACCGAAGAAGATGTTGAGGCGTTGGCCCGTTTCTACGTCAATGGCGTAGCCCGGGAACCAGCCCATACCGGTTTCTTCGCCGGCAGCCGGGTTTGGTTCAACGTCGGGACGACCGTCGTTGTCGTTGTCGAACTTGGTTACGCTGGCCGACTTGCGCAGGTCAAACATAACGGCGTTGCCTTCGGTGGTAAAGCCGGCATCGGTGATGTAGCGGTTAGCCGTTTCGATGATAACGCAGCGGCTCCACAGATCGCGGTTGGACGTGAAGACGATGTCTACGTTATTGAGGCGATCCAGCGAAGTACGGCTGTGGGCAATGTTATTGCTGTTGGTGCTTGATTGCCAGCCCGGACCGATGTACGGAGAAATGGCGTTACCGTCGGTATCGGTTTGCAACCAGCCGCAGAGGTAGTAAGGTACGAAGTAGTTGGGCGACATAATCTCGCCGCTGAACCGCTGGTTGGGATCGTCTTCTTCGAGTGCTTCAAGTGCGCCCGTAGGTACAAAATTGAAGATACCGGCGTCCAGCGTGGGGTTACCCGTCTGGATCGACAAGTCATCGGCAATACCAAACAACCACTGTACCGGATCTGCGATGCCGGGATACTCCAAGCCGGCGCCGATGGCGCCATTGGAGCCCGTTTTGTCTATGCCTGGTTCATCTACCTGGAAGACATTCACAGAGATGCCATACTGGCGGATGATTTGTTCGTTGGGCTGATCGATGCTTCGTTCTGACACGACCACCGGCGCGCCGGGATCGTTGAGATTGCGAAGTACCCAGGTAACGGTTTCATCGAGTTCAGCATTACCCATGTTTTCGTCAACCATGGTGAGTTCGTACTCGCCATTGATAACGCCCAGCGGGTTGAACACCTGGACGTCGATGGGGCCAAAGCCGGGCAGGTAGCTCACCTCGCCATCAAAAGTTGCGCCAGAGAACGAAGCCTCGATTTTGGTGCGCGTTTCGCTGGAGATGTCGAGGAACTGAGCGCCGGTGCCTACGCCGTCGATACGGGTAATGGCAGGGCCATCGCCATAAAGTGCGTTGAGTTTGCGATCTACAATCGGGCGCGGGATTACCGTGTAGAACGGATTATCGCCATCGCCGATGTTGCGGCTACCTTCCAGATAGGGTTTGTCCTGGCCGGGGTCGGTAACGTTGGTCGGATCGAACTGCTTGTAGTTGTTATAAGCGTAAGCTATGGCTGTAAAGTAGTACTTCCTGTGGTTAACGAGGCGGTTGTCGCCTTCGGCAAACTGGTCGGTAGTGATGCGGAAAGTATGGCGGATGCCTGCATCGGCGCCATCAACTTTCAGTTCAGGTACGAAGTAGATATCCTCCGTGGGCGTGCTTCCGTCTTCGGGGTTAAGACCGTTCCAGTTGAAGATTTTCGATACGCCGTTCTTCACGTCTACCTGATATACCAGGCGTACTTTAGAGGGATCATCTACGTCTGCCAGCGATACGTCTGGTCCGGAGAACTGATACAGCTTGTAGCCTTCAAAGCGGTAGATGGAATCTACGCCGGTAGGCAGACCCAAACCTTCTTCGGCGTAGCCTTCAAAGGCGTTGTTGGAAATCTGGGGGTCGGTATCATTCGTAAATACAGCGATGATTTCCCGATCGAGCTCAATCCAGTCTACGTCCGGAGCGTCGGGGCCACGGGGCAGGTCGAAACAGTTATCGAAGAGGTCTTGAGCGATATCGTCGGCTTTTTGCAGACGGGCGATGCTGGGGTTGGGGTATACCTGATCTGCTACCCAAACGGCGCCTATGATGAGCTCATTGACAGCGCCCGGGGTGAGGGTAAACGGCCCCGAAGCCTGGAGGGTACGACGGTCGCCAAGCGGTGCGCCTACAGCTGCCATAGACCAGCCGGCCGACTGATTGGGGGGATCGGGGAAAGCGTAGGGAATGACATCTGTGCTACCTACGTTATAGCCCGTACCGCCGCGCGTAAAGGGCGTGCCATCTTTCCAGCGGCCCGAGATGTAGTTGTAGTATTGCTGGGCATTACCACGGTCGGGGTCGGTGGTCTGAGGAGGCGGCGTAGGCGTATTGCTGCCATTGTTGTTATAGGTAAATGACGACATGCCGAGTTCTTCGCCAAACTCATCGTAAGGGCCCCGGAAGTAGTCGATACCCAGAATGGGAATTTCATCGCAATACGTATTCACGCCGCCGGCGCAGGTACAACCCGGCTGACCATCGAGTTGGTCGGCGTTATAGATGTAGGCCAGACTCCGGCCTATGTCGCAACCTACATAGTCATCCGTGTAGCAACCCAGGTCGGGGTCTACCCACATGGCGAAGAACGTTTCCTGGATATCGTCTACAGCCCGGTTGATGAGCTTATAGCGCTGGAACGTCATGTTGTTGATGTCGTCGTTGGTTTTGTAGGCAAAAGCCTGCACCTGTACCTCCATCTGGATGACGTTGGGCGAGCCCGACTCCTGGTGGGTGTTACCTGCGTCATTGTAAATCCAGAAAATCATTTCATCTGGCGGCCCGAGGGGTTCTTTGTCCAAACAGCCGGCAATTTCGATGATGGGGTATTCTCCGAGGTCGGGTTCATACTCGCCATCGCCGTCGAAATCCCAGAAACCAGCCAAACCTTGGCTGGTATTGGGCAGTGCGAACTGGTTGATTTGGATAAAAAAGCGGTTGCGGGCGCCCGGCCAACCGAGTACATCTTCCGGAATTTCGTCGGGGTTAAGAAACTCGCGACCTTCCTCCTGAGCACGGCGCCAGTTGGCCTGATGCTTGCGGATGTTTTCGCCGCTAACCACAAAGAAGCGGTCCCAGCGAGCGCAAGTATCTTTTGAAGTTGTTCCCTGATTGGCAAAACCTTCCGGAACGAGCGGGCCGGGGTAGAAGTCGAAGGAGCCGCTGCTACGACCAAAAGTTTGAGCGGCGAGTTTCAATCCACCTCCGGGGTCTTTGCCGCCGATCCAAACGGCGCCGGCATAGATCGAAGATACTTCGGGTACGCCCGGAGGGGGCTTGGGCACTACGTAGCGCCCACCGTTGCCATCCCACCAAACATCGCCGCCGGTTGTCAGACGGGCGCGCACGTTGTTGATGGCCTGGTCAATCTGCGCTACGGCATTGTCGCACGCCTCCCGAAAACGGACCTGGTTGGTCACCGGACGGGTACCGGGGCGTTGCCCGGTATTATTCGGGTCGATGTGCGCGTAAGCCGAGGTAGTGGCCAGCAAGCCAACCAAAACTACCCACCATGATTGTTGCAAACGCATGTTTAAAATTTTTTGAGTTCGTTAGAATAAGATGCCGGCCAAGCCGGCCGAACCGCTACCGGGGTATACTGGTCAAACGCTATTGTCCGAAGCAGTAACCCCCGGCGGGATCATCAATTACTTTAGAAATCCAGTATAGCGCCGAGGAATATACGGCGCGGAAGGCTAAAGTAATCATCGTTAAGGATACGCCACTGGTAAGACGCCAGGTAGTTTTCTACCAGACGCCCCGAAGTAGCGATAGACTGCAACTGCTGTTGGCCAAAGAACGAGCGCAGGAAGCCATCGTCTTCAGCCGAACCCGTCACCGGATAGACATTGATGATGTTCAGGCGATCGAGCAGGTTAGATACGCGTACATAAACGTTCAGGCCGAGCTTATCGCCGAGGTTGAAGTTTTTATCGACGCGCAGGTTGAGCGTGAAGTTCCACGGTTTGCGGGCGCCGTTGAGCGAGCCTATCGTACCCGCGCCACCGAGCTCCTCGGCCACTTGTTTAGCGGTATATGGGCGACCTGAAACGGCTACTGCCTGAAGGTTGAGGCCTGCATCGGCGAAGAGATCAAGACCACCCAACGTAGGCCCATTATAGGACTTACCGCTGCCATAACGATAGTCGAGTACGAGGTTGATGCGGTGACGTTCGTCGAAGTTGAGCGGAAAGAGGGTACGCAGGTTGCCCCGGTTGGTAAGGCCGCGCTGCGACTCGGGGTCAGAGCCCGTACCATCTGCAAATTGCAGGGTATAGTTGGCATTCAGGGTCACATTGCCCGTCCGACGCAGGTCGTACTGGAAGGAGAAACCCTTAACCGTGCCGAAGTCCTGATTGTCGTAGGTCGTGTATTGGTTTACCAACGGAACCGGGAAGAAGGTACGCAACTGGATCATGTCGCGCAACTCCTTATAGTAAGCGGCGATTTTGATGGCCGAGCTGGCCGATACCCGTTGCTGGAAGCCCACCTCATAGTCGACGGTGCGCTCGGGGCGGAGAGCCGGGTTGTTGGCAATCTGGCTGTTGTTTTCTACAAAGTAGAAGTAGTCGAGCGCCGTGGCAATGGTATTGCTGGGCGGACGCTGAACCAGTACGTCGTAGTGCGCAAAGAAGTTGGCATCTTCCGAAATCGGGAAAGAGAACGCCAGGCGGGGCATTACGTTGAACTGTACTTCGTAGTCTTTGAAGGAATCATCCGCATTGAACGTTTCGCTCTTGATGTAGTTGCCATCATAGGCGTCGTCATTGCGGTACTTGGGGAATACCAGACCCGTACGGATGTTTTCAATCTCCTGAGGACCGTTTACGGGCGTGCCGTCGGCCTTGTACCAGTTGTTGCCATCGCGGTAGGCCTGTACGTCCGTACCGTCCTGTGCTGTGGTATACACCTTATAGTCGTCTCCGATGTTGCCGGGGCGATCGCCGCCAATGCTGTTATGGAACTCGGCAGCGCCCTGGATTTCATAGAGCGAGTAGGGATCTTTCAGCACCTTGGTATTGGCATCGTAGCGGTCGACGCGCACACCGAGACGGAAGATGATATCGCGGAAAGTAAATTTATCCTGAATGAAGGCTGAAGCGTAGATCGGACGGTTGGGCGCTACGGGGAAGGTACGAACCCCCGTCAGCGGATCACGGGCTGTGAAAAAGTCGAGGAAAGTACCGTCGAAGGCATTCCCCATATAATCATAGCCATAGTAGTCGAGGATACGTTGGTCGTTGAGTTCCTTAGCCGAGAACATATCGATGCTCAACTGGCTGGGATCAAGTTCGTCTACATTGACAAACTCGGTCAAAGGAATGCCCAACGATTCGCGCAGGTTGCGATAGAACAAGGCATCGGCGCCCGGAGCAATCTGGAGTTCCAGCAGAGGCGCCTGGCCCGTAAAGAACGGCGTAACGACATCTACAAAGCCGATGGTATCGGAAACGCCCGGAACGACGCCCTGAATGTGGCTGTTGGCGTTTTGGCGAGCTGCGCGCCAGAGGTTATTTTGGTTGTTGCTTACTACCTGATAGCGGCGGTTGGTACGGCCTTCATAGGCGATGCCCAACTGAATGCTATGGCGGCCTTTTTCAGAACCGCCGGGCAGCAGGTCGAACGACATGTTGGCATTGAAGATGTACACATCATCGGCATCCTGACGGGCGAGGCCATAAACCGAGCCTACGTTGGTGTGGAAACCCCAGGCGCTTTGGAAGGCGTCGAAGGTACGGCCGTTGATGGTGTAGAAGTTGTCGATGGTAATGGCATCTTCCCCTACGCCGCGTATGGCATAGGCGCCCTGATCGCCATTGAGCTGCTCATCGCTGGTGATGCCCAATACGTTGTTGTAATTGGCCAGGATGGCATTGGTAGCCGCCGGCGTATAGTTGCGCAGCACTTCGCGGTAGTCGACATGAGAAAGATAGACCTGCTGGGTAAGCGGGTCGACCTGAACGTCAAATACAGGAATGTATTCCGTATCAAAGCGAGCTACGTGGCCATAGTTGAAGTAGTTGTACTTATGGCGGGAGTCGTATACTTCACTTTCGCTGTGCTCATACCCCAATTGGAGGGTATAACTGGCGTTTTGGATGGTCGACACTTTGCGATCATCGCCCGAGCCTGAGCTGGCGCCGCCGAGGCGGTGGCGGAAGCGGAAGTTCACGCGATAGTCCTGATCGTACTGCGTGGGGTTGTTGTGGGCATTGAGCAGACGCCAACTGGAAGAGGTTGCGCTGTTTTCGTTGGGCGTGAAGAGGTCTTCTTCTGTGCTGATACCCCCCGACAAGGAGATGTCAATGGCGCTGCTGAGGCGAGCGTCGAGTTTGCCGTTTACGTCGATGCGGGTGCGATCTTCAAACAGGCGGGCATCGTTGGCGGTCACGTCATCGGCATTCAGGAACTCGGCCGCTGTAAAAAAGCTGCCTGAACGGCGAATTACAGGGTTGGCTTCCAGCTCGGCCAATTTATCGTCTTTAATGCGATAAACCTGTACGGCTGTGGGGTCGTCGTCCTGATTGTAAGTATAACGACCTGAAAGGCGGAAGCCCAGCACCGACACGCCCTGCTTATTGCGCAGGATGGGGCCGCTGAGGTTAAAACCCGCCAGGTTGTTGTTGAAGGCGTCGAGGAAGCGTGAAGACTCCAGTTCTACCCCGCCCGAGAACTTATCGGAGGGGCCTTTGGTCGTAATGGAGATCACACCGCCGGTAACGTCGCCATAGCGGGCTTCCACACCGCCGGTAATTACCTGCAACTGGTCGATTTCCGATTCCTGGACTAAGTTCCCCAATACGCGAACGCCATCCACATAGTAGTTGGTGGCGTCGGAGCGGGAACCCCGAACCGTAATGGCCGCCCCTTCGTCGGAGGCGCCCAGACCAGCGCTGGTAGCAGCCAAAGCGTTGATGTTACGCGTAGGCAAGCTGCGAATCTGATCGCTGGTAAGCACCGCCCCCTGGGTGGTGTTGTCTTGCTGAATCAGCGGCACTCTGTAATCGACAACCGTTACGCCTATGTCAAGGGTAACGCCCTGGGAGATTTTAGCATCCAGCTTGACTGCCTTGCCTGCCAGCACTTGTACGCCGGCAATGCGTTGCGTCTGGTAGCCCGTGTAGCTGAATTCTACATCGTAAGTACCAGGGTCAATGTTGGAGAAGCTGTAATTCCCGTCGAAGTCGGTCTCTGTGCCGCTCTTCAGCACTCCGTTTCTGTACAACACGACTGTACCGAAGATAATCGGTTCATTGCTGGCTTCGTCAACCACCTTACCGGCGAGCGACGTTTGGGCAACAGCGGCTGTTGTCACGAACAGGAGTAGGAAAAAGAAGAGTAAAGATCGTTTCATAAAATCCTGTTTTAAACCAATTCCACTTCTCAAAAGGTTCGCAATGTTAAAGAATATGTAGGGGTTCACCAAATAAATGATTCCGATAACCGGCATTTCCCTGATGAGGCCTACTTAATCATTGCTCACAAATGTAGGCCTTAGTTGGACAATATATAGATCATTTTAAGGAAAAAGTCAGGTTTCTGACCTAAGAGCGACCAACCTTTATACAAAATAGCATACGAAGCTCGGTAGTTATTCGCTTCCTGTCTGCGGGCAGAAAACATTTTTTCGTCTGTCAGATGACATCCCCCGTGCAACGGGTGCGGGGTAGTAAGGTTGTACAAGCTCAGCTACCTGTTTATCTTTGCCGAAATCTATTCGCTTATGTTTGGCAGATTATTGGTTTTCTTTCCCCTGATAACTTTGCTGGCAGCCTCCTGTTCGTCGGCAGGCAAAGAGGCTGGTCAGACGGCGATTAGCGCCAGTTGCTACATCAGGTATATCGCCCCCGAGCGCTCACTGCTGGCTGAAGCCACCTTTTACCAAGGCGATTCTACTGACCAGCAACCCTTAAGTTTTCCGGCCGGCGTAGCCTTTCTGGGCAGTGGCATGGACTACGACGACATTCCGGGCGCCGGACCGCGCTACCAAACCCGGCGCAAACTACCCTATCCGACCGACTCGCTTCGGTTCAGCTTCAAGGAGGAGCATAAGGCTGATTTTACTGTCATTCCGATGCGAATGAGTCCACTTGACAGCCTTATTATTACAGGCGCCGCCAGCCTGAAGGAAGGTTTCACCATCCAGCTTCCTGAGCCGTTGACGGGGCAGGAAAGCCTGATGTTGCTTTTTTCAGGCCCCAACAACCTAAGCAGGACCCTTGTCATTGAAGGCCCCACCCGCAGCAACATCGCCAATGTACCCGGACCGGCGCTAAAGGAGTTTGCTTCGGGAGATTACATTATATCACCAATAAAAAAGCAGGATGTAAGAGTCCAGTGGGGCAACCTGAGCTATATCAGCGCTATAGAATACTACGGTTTTGACGCTAAGTTGACGTTAGAATAAGCGCCCAAATTACCTCAAAAGTCAGCTTGCTGAAAAACAGATTGGGGGTAAAAAAATATTAGTAACACTACTTTTTACCGCGTTAAAGCCAACAGCCGACAATTATCGTTCTCCAAGCCAGGATTTATGAATCCTGATTAGCTCTTTGCCCTTCCAGCGGCGTTAAAAAGCCCCGGTATTTCTTAGGCTATGGCTGCGTTTTTTGCTGCCGACCGAAAAATAGCGGCGTCCATTTTTCACTCATCTCAACTTGGAGAACTATAACATACCGGGCCGGAAGATGACATCTCCCGGCCCGGTATATTGGATGGAAAAACCTCGCTCAATGGACGAGTCCGCTCAATCGATTAACGGCCTTGCCATTCGCGGATCGAAGCTTCGTTCATGCGCACGTAGTTGGCGTCGCCTGCGGTCTGGGCCAATTCCTTGGAGCGGGTAGCCGCTTTGATGGCGTCGGCTTTGCGGCCGAGATCGGCCAGGATGAGGGCTTCGCGGCGCACCATCCAGTAGCGGGGCTCACCCATAGCGTTAGCTTTAGTGATGTACTCAAGTGCGCGATTGAGGTCGCGCTTAGATTCGTGCAGATAAGTAGCTGCGGCAAAATAGTCGCCAGCCGAGGGGCCGCTCATTACGCGGTCGATGTCGGCCATCACGCGCTTGTCCACTTCTACTTTAACCGGCACGCTTGCCAGTACTGTTCCCCACGAAAAATCGAGGGTAGCCATTGTCGTTTCCAGGTTATTGACACCAATGGTGAAGGTTTCTACGGGCGTGGTCAGGGTCTTCACGGGCGCCGTTACCGTTGCCACGGGCGTCTTCTCGACGTAGCTGCCCCAGTTTGAGCCCTCATGGGTGTAGAACATCACCTTCCACTCGGCGGCCATAGGCTTGATGAGTATGGCATACGAACCGGCTGCTACGTTCTGGTCTCCCAGGGTTACGGCATCGGCGAAGGTAATCTTAGTGGCTGAGTTGGCGCCGGCGCGCCACATTTCGCCATAAGGCACTACGCCATTTTCGCCGAAGATCACCCGACCTTTAGCGCTGGGACGCGAGTAGTTGATGGTTACATCCGTCAGGCCCACCGTCTGCTTTAACTCGCAGCTCGGGCTGGGCGCCGGCGTGCGGATCTGGGCATGCAGGCCTAACGTTGCCAAAACGAGCAGTACATTTACCAGTAGTAGCTTTTTCATAAAACTTGGTTTTAACGTAAAAAGTGAACAATTTTACCGCCGAAAACAGCTTACGCTGTTGTTTCTTTTGCGAGGGGCGAATTTTGCCCGCCAAAGGAACATTACAAGCAAACAGTTAGTTCAATGACCATTGCAATCATTGCCCACGACGGCAAAAAAGCCGACATGGTAGGCTTCATCAAAGACCATCTTGATCTCTTTCGCCAAAAACAGATACAATTAGTAGCCACCGGCACTACCGGCGCGCACCTTGAGCGGGCGGGGCTTCAGGTAAATAAAATGGCCAGCGGCCCTATGGGCGGCGATGCGCAGATTGCTGCGCGCATCGTGGAAGGGCAGTTAGATATGGTGATTTTTTTTCGGGATCCTTTAGGGAAACACCCGCATGAAGTAGACGTCAACATGCTCATGCGTCTGTGCGATGTATACAATGTGCCCCTCGCAACCAATCCGGCTGCGGGCTTGTTGTTCCTCAGGGCGCTGGAATAGCTCTTCGCCCACTTCATTCAATGCTTTGCCTTATGCGTATTTTGTTTACTGTTTTATGTGGAGGTCTTTGGCTGATACTCGGCGCCGCCCCTATCCTGCCGATGCCTTCAGACTGGCATGCGCCTCATGCGTTGGCCCACGATTTTCACATGAGCAAGGGGCAGATTGAGTACGCTCCCGCTGAGCAGTCGTTGCAAATTACTCTTCATTTTTTCATAGATGATATGGAGGAAGCCCTCCGCCGCAATGGCGCCGACAAGCTCTTTTTGGGTAGCGAGCGGGAGACTGCCCAAGCGGAAGAACAGCTCATATCCTATCTACGCCGCCACTTGGCGATCACGCTTGATGGCAAGCCCGTAAACGCCCGCTTCTTAGGCAAAGAGACCAGCAACGATTATGCAGGTCTGTGGTGTTACCTCGTTGTTGAAGACATTGAGGAGGCGCCCCGGCAGATTTCGATCCGCTATGACCTGCTCCAGGAGGTGTTTGGCGATCAGAAGAATATCATTAATGTGTTGGGGCCAGGCGGCAAACGCGTGACGCTGTTATTTGAAAAGGACAACGCCCTGCAAAAGGCTCAGTTCTAAGTCTGCCACCCTGAAGAAAGCTGCCAACCATGCTCAAGACACTCAATCGGTGGCTCAAAAAAATCGCCATCTTCCCGATTCGGATTTACCAATGGACCCTTTCTCCGTTGTTAGGGCCCAATAAGTGCCGCTATCAGCCCACCTGTTCGCATTATATGGTAGACGCCATTGAAGAGTGGGGGATATTGAAGGGCGTATGGTTGGGTCTGAAGCGCATCCTGAGTTGCCATCCCTGGGGCGGCCACGGCTATGACCCTGTGCCCAAAAACCCCAACCGCAAGACCGGCTAAAGGATAGCAGCCGGCGCTACGTGTATCGGACCAGGGGGCGCAGCGGTATGCCCGACCCCAAGAGAGGGCATAAAAGCGGAGCACCCGGCGCCGCGCAAAATGACGCATAGAGGCAGATGATAAGCGGCGGGGCCCAAAAAAAATCAGCTCATCAGGGGTTCTGCCTGTAGCCAAAAACGGGGTATACCGACCTCAAACGGGCTGTCGTCGGCGCAATTGCGCATGGTATAGTGACCGTGCATGGAGCCCATACCCGAGCTAAGGTGGCACCAGGAGACGTACTGATGCCGCTGGCCGGGTTCGAGGGTAGGTTGCTCGCCTACTACGCCTTCTCCCTCGACCTCGCGCAGCAGGCCGGTGCTTTCCCAGATGTGCCAGTGACGCCGCATGAGTTGTACGGTGGCGGTGCTGTTGTTTTCGATGGTGATGCGATAAGCGAAGACGTACTGGCCCTCCACGGGGCGAGAGTAGCCGGGATGGTAGAAGTGCTCTACGATGATGGTAATGCCTTTGGTGGTAAGGACGTCCATACGCTCTTTGGTTTATCTGTTGGTATTGACTTAGGGCTTTGCCAACTGATTGGCTACGAGGGCTTCGGCTTCAGCTAAAGCCCTGCTAAGGTCGTCGTTGATCAGCACCTGATCGAAGCGGGGCTCATAGGAGAGCTCCTCTGCGACCCGTGCCATTCGCTTAGCCAGGGTCTCGGGTGTTTCGGTGCCCCGTGCGATGAGGCGCTGCCTTATGGTTTCGGGGCCGGGGGGTTTTACGAATACGGCCAGGGCCTGATCGGGGTAGGCGGCTTTGAGGCGCAGGGCGCCTTTGACGTCTACGTCGAAGAGTACATGCCTGCCCTCGCTCCAGAGGCGTTCGATTTCGGCGCGGAGGGTGCCGTAGTACTGTCCTTCGTAGACCTCTTCCCACTCTACGAACTCACCTTGGGCCATTTTTTGGCGAAAGGTATCTGTATCCATAAAGTAGTAGTCGCGGCCGTCCTGCTCGTGGGGTCTTTGGTTTCTGGTGGTGGCCGAAACCGAGAAGGCCAATTGAGGGAATTGCCCAAGCAGATGCCGCACTATGGTGGTTTTGCCTGCGCCTGAGGGCGCTGCAAAGATTAACAACTTACCCATAATGCTGGTTTACACCGTATTGGCCACTTGTTCTTTGATCTTTTCCAGCTCGTCTTTCATGCTTACGGCCAGCCGTTGAATATCGGGTGAATAAGCTTTAGCGCCGAGGGTGTTGATTTCCCGGCCGATTTCCTGGCTGATGAAGCTGAGCTTGCGTCCTTTTGAGCGTTCTTTGGTGTCGAGGGCTTCGAGAAAATATCGGCAGTGTTGTTCGAGCCGTACTTTTTCCTCGTTGATGTCCATTTTTTCGAGATAGAATAGCACTTCCTGCTCGAAGCGATTGTGGTCTACCCTATCGCGGCCGAGGTTTTCTTCGAGCATGCGCATGAGGCGCTCCCTCATGCGTGTTTGGCGGTCTTCCTCGAAGGGGGGCAGGTCTTGCATGAGGGCGAGGATGGCGGCCACCCGTTCGCGCAGGTCGACTTCCAGTGCGGCGCCTTCGGCCAAGCGAAAGTGGTCGAATTTCCCCATGGCGTCCTTAAAGGTGTTGAGTACAGCTTCCCACTCCTCCTCGGATATTTCTTCGGCATCGGTAGCGACTACGTTAGGCAGGCGCAATATGGCCTGTATCATATCGCCCTTAGGCATCCCGAGTTGGTCGGCTAAGTCGTTGAGTTCGCGAAAATACCGTCGAAACAAGGGCTGATTGAGCCCATAATCGCCGTCGCCTTCCACTGATTTCACCTCGACCATCATTTCCAGCTTACCGCGCTCGGCGCCTTCAACGAGGAGTCGCCGCAGTTCGGTTTCCTTTTCTCTGAAATACTGAGGCGTCCGAACGCGCACGTCGGTAAACTTGCTGTTGAGCGACCTTACCTCCACCGTAATGGTTTTATTGGCAAACGGCCTGGTGGCCCGACCGTAGCCTGTCATTGATAGCAGCATAACAAAATTGAGCGTAAAATGAACCCCGCACAGGTTGCTCTGCCCCCGCGTCTGGCAAAGATAACCAAAGACTAGTTACTTTTTGCTTTATGGCTGGATTTATACACGATCTAAAAAAATTAACACCACACTAATATATTTCACAAACAAGGTGTTGTATAAAATTTACAACTGATTTTAACAACTTTTTCTATTGTTTATTTCAGCAAACCTACTCAATACGGACATGCGCCTGTATCTTGGGTATATAACTAATTGATGCTTAGCTAAAATTAATCAAAAATAGTTTCCTGATACGCGGATAATTATAGATATTTGCGTCTCGTTTTTCGGACCTCCGACTTGTATAACGTCTTATAAACCAGTGAAAAACAATGAGAAAAGCAGATTTGGTAGCCGCTATAGCCGAAAAAACGGGCGTTTCTAAAGTAGACGTTCTCGTGGCGCTGGAATCCTTCTTCAAGGAAGTAAAAAACTCCTTAGCAGAAGGTGAAAATGTTTATATTCGCGGTTTTGGTTCATTCATTGTGAAGAAGCGTGCCAAAAAAATCGGTCGCCACATCAAGCAAAACCAAGCGATTGAGATTCCCGAGCATTTTATTCCGGCTTTCAAGCCGGCCAAGATATTTATCGAGCAGGTAAAAGACAACGTCACGAGCTTGCCCGAGATGGAAGACGAAGATGATGAATAAATTCTGCAATCCGCGACAGTGGATTGTAAGGATTTAAAGGTGTTTTTTTTGATCAAGACCAGGCCTGATTTATGACTAAATTGCAGTACATCTTGCTCATCAGCGCTACAACGCTTTTCTTTGTGCTGTACTTTGGTTGTGAAACAAAGCCTCCCCGCCAGCAGGAACTGGAAAAGTCCAGAGCGTTGAAGGTGGAAGGTACTGATGCAACGAGCATTTTGCGGGCGGCCCATGCCGCTTTGTCGTCGGGCCAATCGGCTGCCATTGGCTTGCTCGAAGAAGAGCTGAATGCTTTACCGGAAGAGGATACGGCTCGTTTAGGCGTGCTCAGGCAACTTTCGGGGCGTTGGTACGAAGCCGGGCAGCCGGCAGCGGCGGGCTATTATGCGGAGGCCATTGCCAACCAGGATGCTTCGGAGGAGGCCTGGTCGATTGCCGGCACTACATTTGCCATTTGCGTGCAGCGAACGGAGGCGGATGAGACGCGGGCTTTTTGTGCCAAAAGAGCCATTCAGGCTTTTGAAAATGCCATCTCCTTCGACCCCGACAATGTAGCGCATCAGGTAAATCTGGCGCTTACCTATACCGATTACCCTCCGGCAGAAGAGCCGATGAAAGGAATTTTGATGCTGAGGAACCTTCAGGAGAAGTACCCCAACAGCGTACTGGTACTCAATACGCTGGCCGGGTTGGCCTTGCGTACCAACCAGTTTGACCGGGCGGTGCAGCGACTTGAACAAGCCCTTCAGCTCGAACCAGATAACATAAACACCATCTGTTTGCTGGCCAAAGCCTACGAAGGCCTGGGCGATGAACCCAAGGCTAGGTCTTTCCAGCAAAAATGTCGGCAGTTGGGCGGCGTGCTCCAATAACGAGCTCCGGCCTTCTCAGATGCGGCAGTCGGGTGGTATTGTTTCACTTTATAAAATTGTTTCACCATGCCTTGTGGAAAAAAACGTAAAAGGCACAAAATTGCGACCCACAAACGCAAGAAGCGTTTGCGCAAGAACCGCCATAAGAAGAAGAACAGATAGTAATCAACCGGCCATGGAAAGGCTTAGTAGCGTACTTGGGAAAAACGCCCGCTCCTACCCGCACATCTGTTGCACTGTGGAGCTGCGCGAGCCCGTTGCGCTTACTTTTCCACGCCATTCCGATTGCCAATGCCATAAACCTTACCAAGTGTTCTGCAAGAACCTTGGTAAGGGTATTGGTATTTGTAGAAAACATTGACCGGCATTGGCAGCATCGCTGTATTTCGGACTGCCATTACCCCTGCTTTTGCCCTGCGAGCTTGGGTTCTGTCTCTTGTTTTTCTTTTCTATCGGAAATCTGGCGCAAGTGACGAAGCGATTGCAGTAAAGTCGATACTCCATTCCCTCACAGGCGGGAATGCCAGGCAAAAATATTCCGGGTCGTTTTGCTTTCCAAGCTCAATTCGGGTTGCCCATTGCAGCCCGCAGCTTCTTAAAAAAACAAAACGCCAGGGTTAAAAGCGCAGCGCGAGTAACGGCGTCAAGCCGCCGCCTGCCTTACTTACCGATTATCTTCGACTCCATGCTGTTCTTTCTTTGCGCACCCGTGAAAAGTCTTCCATATATAAAGCTGCTTTACCCTCTTCTACGGCCGGGTTAAAGCCTTAACGCGTGGAAAAAGAACTTATCATTAATGCCACGCCTACCGAAGTTGAAATAGCGCTGCTGGAAGACGGCAAGCTGGTGGAGTTGCACAATCAAAAGACCAACAACAACTTCACGGTAGGCGACATCTTTGTGGGCCACATTCATCGGCTCATGCCCGGCCTCAATGCTGCTTTTGTAGACATTGGCCACAAAAAAGATGCTTTTTTACACTACACCGACCTTGGCCCCAAGCTGCGATCCCTGCTGAAGTACACCCAGGGCGCCATTACAGGCGAAGTGCCCACAGCCAAGCTCGACAATTTTGTCATGGAGCCGGAAATTATCAAAACCGGCAAGATCGATCAGGTACTGGCGAAAAAGCAACCGATACTGGTGCAGATCCTCAAGGAGCCCATCTCCACGAAGGGCCCTCGCCTCAGTTGCGAACTCACCATCCCCGGGCGTTATTTAGTGCTCACGCCCTTTTCCAATTCTGTAGCCGTATCCAAAAAGATTGGTTCTTCGGAAGAGCGCAAGCGCCTACAGCTGCTGATTGAGAGCATCAAGCCCAAGAACTTCGGCGTCATTGTGCGCACTGCGGCAGAAGGTCGCAAGGTGGCTGAACTGCATGAGGAGATGAATTTTCTTGCGGAGAAGTGGCAAGACATTTACGATCAGCTCAAGAACGTCAAGCCTCCCCAGAAGCTCATGAGCGAGTTAGACAAGACTTCGTCTATTCTGCGTGACCTGCTCAGCGATACTTTCACCCGCATCGTAGTGAATGACAAGCAGCTCTTTGCCAACATCAAGAGCTACCTGTCCAATATTGCGCCCGACCAGATCCGCATTCTCCAGCTCCATAAAGGCAGCAAGCCGGTCTTCGAAACCTTTGGCGTCACGCGCCAGATCAAGTCGTCGTTTGGCAAAACGGCCACTATGGCCAGTGGCGCATACATCGTCATTGAGCATACGGAAGCCATGCACGTCATAGACGTCAACAGCGGCCATAAAATGCCCAATGCCAACCAATTGGAGGCCGTGCTCAACATCAACATGGAGGCGGCTGAAGAAATAGCCCGTCAACTTCGGCTTCGCGACATCGGGGGGATCATCATCATCGATTTTATCGATATGAAAAACCCCGACCACAAGAAGGAGTTGATGAAGGCCATGGCGCAGTTTATGAAAAAAGACCGGGCCCAGCACACCATCCTCCCGCTGAGTAAGTTTGGCCTCATGCAGATCACGCGGCAACGCGTGCGCCCTGAGGTAAACATCAATACAGCCGAGGTATGCCCCACTTGCAACGGTACTGGCAAAATTACCGCTTCTATACTACTGGCCGACGACATTGAGCGCGACCTCAACTTTGTGGTGCAATCGCATCCCAAAACCAAGCTCACCATGCGCTCGCACCCATTTGTCATCTCCTTCTTCCGGCAGGGCTTGCCCAGCCGCCAGATGAAGTGGTTTATGAAGTACTACAAGTGGATCAACTTAGTACCTGACAGCGACATGGGTATTATGGAATACAAGTTCTTCGACAATAACGAAGACGAAATACGGCTTTAGCGGGCCTTAGGGGATCGCCCTTCGACCGCCATGCCCTCCTGTAAAATGGAGTTGCCTGAAACCAAGGGCAGCTCCATTTTGTTTTTTGAGCTTCATCATCCGCTTGCCGTACAACAGCCGATACAAACGGCGTAGCTTTGCGGCCTCATTGAAAACCGCTATGCAAGGCACAATACCGGAGCGCTGGCTCATTATCGGGGCGTTTTTTGTCACCTACTTCGTTTGGGGCAGCACCTATTTGGTCAACTATTTAGCCATAGAGAGTATCCCGCCCTTTCTCATGTCGGGGGCGCGTTTTTTCACGGCCGGGGCTTTGCTGTTTCTATGGGCAAGCTGGCGCGGCCACCCCATGCCTGCTCCTTCCGAGTGGCGCAATGCGTCGGGCATGGGCATACTCTTTTTATCGCTGGGCACCGGTGGTGTCGTATGGGCCCAGCAGTACATCGACACGGGCCTGGCAGCGCTGCTGGTGGCCTTCGACCCCCTTCTTATTATGCTGCTCATGTGGGTGCTGCTGGGCCAGCGCCCGGCCATGCTTAGTCTTGTTGGCGCGGGCATAGGCATCGTAGGCATGGGTATGTTGGTGGGTCAGCCACAGTTGGTAAAGAATGCGGAGTCGGTAGCAGGCCTCATGGCCATCGGCCTGAGCATGTTCTCATGGGCCATTGCCAGCATCTACGTCAGTCGGTTGCCTATGCCTTCATCGCGGCTGCGCACCTCTGCCGTGCAAATGCTGGGCGGCGGCGCTGCGCTGCTGCTGTTCAGTTTTTTCTCCGGCGAGTCGGCCGGGTTTCGGCTGGGGCAGGTCTCCCAACAGTCGGCACTATCGTGGGGTTTTCTCGTGCTCATGGGCTCGTTGCTGGCTTTCTCCTGCTTTAATTACCTGCTCACTAAGGTATCGCCCGAAAAAGTAGCTACCAATACCTACGTCAACCCGGTGGTAGCCATGACCCTCGGTTGGGCCTTCAATAACGAACAGATCACGGCCCAGTCTATATTAGCCGGAGCCATTATGATTACGGGCGTATTTTTTATCAATGTAAAGCGATAAAAGACCAGGGTGCCGCGTCTACATAGCTCAGGCTCGACAGAATTGGTTCTTGAATAGTTTTCCGCGCGCAGGCGCTTGAGCGTTACGCTAACCTCAGGAGGAGGATATTAAGGCAGTCTTCGCCTAGGCCTGCCTTAAAGGTTTTGTTCGGCAAGAATGGCTCTTTCCCATAAAACGCGCCGGCTGACCGCACGAACTTTCCCGCGAACGAAAATTTCCCTTTCTCAGCATCAACAAGGTATTAGCCGTTTACAGACGTTTATAAACGTTTACAAACGCAAGTAAACGTTTATAAAACGGATAACCGGTTGGAAGCGCCGCATCTTTGTGGGGCAGCACGGCAGCAAGGGGCAAAGGATTCTGCGCAGCCTGGCGGCGGCCCGGGGCAAGGGTGGAAGCGGTATGGCCGGCATAGTAGGCGCAATCTCATCGGTAAGCCTCAAGGCCGGCCATAATAGCGGACGACCTGGTGGCGCGGCGGGCCGGCTTAACGGCAAAAGGGGCATAAAAGCCATACGGCCCGGCGCGACAGCCCCCCAAAAAAACATCAGCGACAACCTTTGTTTACCGTGTGCTTTTAGTCGGCAGCATGGCCGAAATGGGGCCAGAGCCCATAAAAAACAGTCAGGAATAACGAAAGCCGGCGCGATGGTAGCCAACTGCTGTCGCGTTTGTTTTCGATGGCGCCCGGCGGCCCGCACAAGGGGGTATGGAGGTATCCCCGGGCGGCCGGCGCCATCTTTGTGGTTTGCGATGACGATTGTTGTGTTTATACAGTTCCCCAGGCCGTAACATGACGGGCGCCCGGTTATTAAGGCAAGCGGGGTTTTTATTAACCCATTGGGCTCAGTTATAAATCTGCCAGACAGGAGAGGCGGCTTTTAGGTTATGTTTGTAAGCATCCTTTTTTTTGGACGAGAGGAGGCGCGTATTCATTCGTCTTTCTGGTAAAGGACCGGTAGGCTCCTTTATCTTATGGAGATTGAGCCGGCCCTGGTCGGGCCGGTTCTTTCCAGGTCAGTAGCACTTCGTCATAATCCCAAAAGCCGGCGTCGTTCCAGGGCTTCCATAACGGCCTCTTTTTTGCGCGTGGAAACGGGCACACTGGAGCCGTCGAGGGTGAGCAGCAGCGCCTCATTCCGGTCATATCGGCTGATGTTAGCCGCATTGATCAGGAAGCTGTGGTGGCATCGGATGAAGCCCTGCGGCCCCAACATATCCTCGTATTCGCGCAGGGTTTTAGACACAACTATGTCGGAGGCGCCCTGTATGCGAAAGCGGGTATAGGGGCCGTCGGCTTCGCAATATTGTATCTGGCTGATGCGCACAAAGTAGATGCCATTAGCGTCTTTGAGGGCTATCTTGGGCTCAGGCTGGGGCTGTCGGGCGTGCCCCAGGGTATCCAGTAGCAATTGGTATTGCTGCACCCAGTCTTGTTGGCGGCGAAGGTTGTCGTGAGCGCGCTGGAGGGTCTTTTGCAGGGCCGACGGACTAATGGGTTTCATGAGGTAGTTGAGGGCGCAATACTCGAAGGCCCGAATGGCGTATTGGTTATGGGCGGTGGTGAAGACGAGTTGGAAGCGCGAAGGGTCGAGTTGATCGAGCAGGTCGAAGCCGCTGCCGTCGTCCATTTCTATGTCGAGGAATACGATGTCGGGGTGGAATTGCTGGATTTTTTTCAATCCGTCGGCTACGCCTTCGGCCTCTTCGATTTCGAAGTTGCCTTGGCCGAAGTGATTGAGTATTTTGCACAGGGCCGTGCGTATGGGGGCTTCATTGTCAACGACCAGCATTTTCGTTTTCATAGATGAGGGGTAGTTTGATGAGAACATTAACGCCGGGAGTGTGTTCGCGATTGCTGATGGCAAAGCTGGCATTGGTTTTGAGTTTTAAATTGAGTAAGAATATGCGGTCTTTGATGATCTGGCTGGCGCGGCTGATGTGGGGCTTGGCGGGGGTTTGGTTGTAGTTGAGCCCTGCGCCATTGTCGTTCACTTCAATACAAAGGGTTGTACCCTGCGGATAAAAGCGAATACTCAGCTCGCCGGTATAGCTGAGGTTGCGAAACCCGTGTTCAATACAGTTTTCGATGAAGGGCTGCACCAACATGGAGGGAATGAGCAGGAGATGAGCGTCGAGGTCGGGATCGGCCCGGAGGTTGAAGGTAAACTTACCCGGGAAGCGCATTTGTTGCAATTCGAGGTATTCGCTGAGGAATTCCATTTCCTGGCGGATGGTGACGTATTCGCGATAGGTGTTTTCCAAGGTTTCGCGCATAATGTGAGAAAACTTAGAGAGATTTTCAGCTAAGGCTATGGCGTCTGATTCGTTCATAACAAAACTCTGTAAGGAGGAAAGCGCATTAAAAAAGAAGTGGGGGTTCATGCGGGCGCGGTTGAGGCGTTGTTCGGTTTCGAGTATGAGTTGCTTTTGTTTCAATAGGCGATTGTTGTAGTACAGATAGCCGCCACCCAAACTGATGAGCGCCAGGATGGCCAGGACGTAAAGCAGGCGTTTTTCAACCTTCAACTGGCGAATGGTACTTTCATTGCGAGCTTGATTGTACTGGCGCTCCAATTTTTCAATGTCGTAGGCCTTTTGCTGGGTGAAGATGGTGTCTTTGATGGTTTGCCAGCTTTCATAAGCCGATAGGGCGGCGGCGTAGTTGCCAGCCTCCTTTTGCAGTTGGTAGAGGCGCCTCAGGGCAGGTACAGCCACCTGAGGGTTGAAGGCAAGCGCATAAGCCAGGGCTGAGTCGGCATAAACGATGGCTTCAGCGCGGCGCCCCAGAGCGAGCATGGCGTCGCTTTTGCACATGTAGGCGCTGTTGAAATGGCGTTCAAAATCATGAGCGCCCGGCGGAATGGCTTGCAGTATGCTGTCGGCAATGCCTATGGCCTTGCGGGAATTGCCGACGGCGATATAATACTTAGCCAGGGTATTGTAGGTATCGAGCAGATCGAGCAGGCTGTGCTTTTGAGAAACGGCAACGGACTGTTGTGCCGACGCATAGACAGAATCGAGGGTTGAGAGCCGTCCTGATTGCTCATAGATGCTGAACAAGCAACCGCTGATGCGGCTCAGGGCGGCCGCAGCTAATATGGAGTCGGGTACGAGATAAGCCGCTGCTACGCCGCGCTGGTAAAGGCCCAGGGCTTTGTCTAAATTGCCCAACTGGACTTGCATTACGGCCAGGTTTACATACCCCCGAGCGTAGGCATAGCGGTCGTCTAACTGCTCGGCTAAGGCCACGGCCCGATATAGGTAATGGCTGGCGCTATCGATGAGGCTGCGCTCCTGATAGAAGCGGGCATAGGTATTGTAGTGCCGGGTAAGCGCCTTGGGGCAATTGTGCTTAGCCAAGAGGCGCTCCTCCTGTCGCAGCCAGCGCTGCGCCTCATCAGTCTGCTGCCTGCTGATGGCCAACTGGGCTTTACTATCCATATAAGCGGCTTGGCAGCCTGTGTTTTGGGGCTTGGCCAACTGTTCGATGAGCATGGCGGCCGAATCTAACTTACCCTGCCCCCACAGCGCGCCAATGCGCGGACGCAGCGCGTCGCCCAACGGGCATTCGCAGGCAGTCTGAGCGCTTACCCCCGCCGCTAAGCAGCAGAAAACGCCAATAATCAACGGTATTAGCGGGCTATCTTTCATGTTTTGGGACGTTATGCCGCGCGTCGGCAGGTTTTGTGCACAGAAGCCCGATTAAGTACGGGAACCCATGCCCCAAACCTGCCGGCGCAAACCATACAGGCCTTAAAGTTAGCCTCTTTCTCCGCTATTGTGCTACACCTGTACAGCAAGCGCAAGCGCCAAAGCCCGGTTTTTTAATAACTGCCGGCGTTTTTTTAACAACTGCAACCCCTATCCACTCATCCAGTCTATTGCGCAGCGTCTATTTTTTTTGTACCTTTGCCGCCGCAAAACCATAAGCGCCATGTCTTTATTGCTTCTCTTCGGTTACAAGCGGTATTAGCGTCCCTGCCCCTTAGCCGGCCGTGCGCCCACCTTCTGTTTGCCTTATGCGTTTTTCATCGCTACGATAACTTTTTCCCAATGCTCGACAAACTATCCGCGATCTACGATCGCTTCTTATACATTCAGGAGCAACTTTCTGATCCGGCCGTTGCCGGCGACATGGACCGCTTCCGCAAGCTCAACAAAGAGTACAAAAAACTCGAAGTAGTAGCCCAGGCTTATCTCTCTTATAAAGACATCTTAGAGGGCATCAGCAGCGCTAAAGAAATGCTGACCGACCCCGAGATGCGCGAGCTGGCGCAGGCCGAACTCGAAGAGCTCAACGAGCGCCACGAGGCCCTCGAAGCCGACCTCAAGGTGATGCTCACCCCCCGCGACCCCGAAGACGAAAAGGATGTGGTATTTGAAATCCGCTCAGGCACCGGCGGCGACGAGGCCAGCCTCTTTGCCGGCGATCTCTACCGCATGTACACCCGGTTTTTCGAGCAAATGGGCTGGCAAACCGAGGTGCTGTACGTAAATGAAGGCGCTGTGGGCGGCTACAACAAAATTGTACTCGAAGTAACCGGCGACAACATATACGGCGCCCTCAAATTCGAGTCGGGCGCACACCGCGTACAGCGCATCCCCAAAACCGAGTCGCAGGGCCGCGTACACACCTCCGCTGCCACCGTGGCCGTCATCCCGCAGCTCGAAGAAGAAGAGATCAACATCAACCGGGCCGACCTGAAAATCGACACCTACCGCTCCAGCGGCGCAGGCGGGCAGCACGTAAACAAAACCGAATCGGCCGTGCGCATCACCCACATCCCCACGGGCATCGTGTCGGAAAGCCAGGATGGCCGCTCCCAGCATAAAAACAAGGAGATCGCCCTCAACCAGCTCTACCAGCGCATCATGGAAGCCCAGCGCAGCTCGGCCGCCAATGAACTGGCCGCCCAGCGCCGGAGCCTCGTGGGCAGCGGCGACCGCTCGGAGAAAATACGCACCTACAACTACCCCCAAAACCGCGTCACCGACCACCGCATCAACCTCACCCTTTACAACCTCGACCAGATCATGGAGGGCAACATCAAGGGCATCATCGAGGCGCTGCAAGTGGCCGAAAACGCTACCAAAATGGAAACCGGCGAACTCGTCGACTAAACCTCAACCTCACTCATGGCCACCCCACGCAGCGTCGCTTTTCACACCCTGGGTTGCAAGCTCAACTACTCGGAAACCTCCTCCATCGGGCGGCTGTTCGAGTCGGCGGGCTATGCTGAAGTCGATTTCAGCCAACCCTCCGACGTGTATGTGGTGAACACCTGCTCGGTGACCGACTTCGCCGACCGCAAGTGCCGCAACGTCGTGCGCAAGGCCCTGCGTACCAATCCGCAGGCCCTCGTAGTGGTGGTAGGATGTTATGCCCAGCTTAAACCCCAGGAAATTGCCGATATTCCGGGCGTGGATATGGTACTCGGCGCAGCCGAAAAATTCCGCATCCTCGACTACATCGACGGCCTCAGCAAAACCTCCGGCAAAGGTTTAGTCCAAGCCGGGGCCGTATCCGAAGTGCGCGAATTTACCAACGCTTACAGCTTCGGCGACCGCACCCGATCCTTCCTAAAGGTACAAGACGGCTGCGACTACAAATGCTCCTTCTGCACCATCCCGCAGGCCCGCGGCCGCAGCCGCAGCGATACCGTAGAAAATGTAGTGGCCAACGCCCGCGCATTGGCTGCACAAGGCGCCCGCGAAGTGGTGCTCACCGGCGTCAACATCGGCGATTTTGGCAATGGTACCGAAGTCATCGAAGGCGCAAAGCCCAAAAAAGAAGCCCTCTTCATCGATCTTATCCGCGAACTCGATCACATAGAGGGCATTGAGCGCTTCCGAATTTCCAGCATCGAGCCCAACCTCTGCACCGACGAGATCATCGGGTTTGTGGCTGGCTCGCGCCGCTTCGCGCCCCACTTCCACCTGCCCCTGCAATCGGGCAACGACAAGCAACTCCAGCAAATGCGCCGCCGCTACCGCCGCGATCTCTACGCCGACCGCGTAGCGGCCATCAAGCGCGTCATGCCGCACTGTTGTATCGGCGTCGACGTCATCGTGGGCTTCCCCGGCGAAACCGAAGAGGACTTCCTCGAAACTTACCACTTCCTCCAAGCCCTCGACGTCAGCTACCTCCACGTCTTCACCTACAGCGAGCGCGCCAACACCCCCGCCGCCGAAATGGAGGGCGTAGTGCCCATGCACGAGCGCCGCCGCCGCAACGATATGCTCGCCATCCTCAGCGAAAAAAAACGCCGCCACTTCTACGAGCAATACCTCGGCCAAACCAGGCCCGTGTTGTTCGAGCACAGCAAAACCCCGGGCCGCGTATCCGGCTTCACCGACAACTACATCAAAATCGAAGCGGAACTCGAAGAGGTCTGGATCAACCACGTGGCGCCCCTCAGCCTGCAAAGCCTCTCCCCGGACGGCCTCGTACTCGGGCAGTTGGCGTAATCCTGGTTTTTAATGAAGTTGTTTTGGGCGTGCCCCCCGGCCCCCAAAACCGCTACCTTAGCCTTGGCCGCTGCTTCGGGGCCGGGGGTCGGGTCATCCGCTCTTATGGGGGGGCCAATGCCTCCGTATGCCTTCAAACGCCTATCCCCCCATACCGCTGCTGCCCCTCACGCGGCTCCGCAGCGGCTTGGGCGCTACGCCTCCAATAGCGCTTCCAGCGCATGGGCAGCTACGCCAAACTGAGTTTTCAGGGCGGCTATCTGATCCGTCGCTCCGGGGTTGGGCGACGCCTTTACGGCTGTAATCATCACATTTTTGGGCGTGTGTTCTACGCCCACAAACTCTATGGATTTGGTGGCATAACCCCGTGCTTCCAGCAGCAGCGCCCGCAGGGCGTCGGTGAGCAGCTCCATCTGGCGCTCCCACAATATACCGTAGCGCTCTAAGGGCTGCAAGGCGGCCGGCGGCCGGGCATCGCGGCGAAGCTGTTTGTGGCAACAAGGCGCTACAACAAGGTGCTGCGCGCCGGCTTTTACCCCTTTGGCCAGCGCCAGATCAGTGGCCGTATCGCAGGCGTGTAAGGCAATGAGCATATCTATTTGCCCGTCGGGAAAAGCCTCAATGTCGCCGGCTACAAACGATAAGCCCGAAAATCCGCTCTGTCGGGCTACTTCATTGCAGTATTCCACCAGATCGGGGCGCAGTTCTACGCCCACCATCTGCACATCGTAGCCCTGTTGACGGGCGAGGTAATCGTAGAGCGCAAAAGTGAGGTAGCCCTTGCCCGAGCCCATATCTACAATACGAGCGCCAGGGCGCAACGGGCGATCTGCCAGGAGATGACCTATGATTTCTACGTATTTATTGATCTGTCTGAATTTGCGCTGCCCCTTTTGCAGTATTTGACCATCGGCGCCGGCTATACCCAATTGCACCAGATAGGATGCCGGAGCGGCATCAGTAGCCAGGGGGCGCTGCTTGGCGCGGTCGTGGGTGGTAGGCGGCGCGCTCTGGTGTACAGCCGCCTGACGCTGAAGGCGGGCCTCTCTTTTTTTATTGAGCGACAGGCAGAGGTGTTCTTTGAGCGTAAACAGGTTGGCCTCCAGAAAGTCGGTCCCCAACCATTCGGCTGCCGCCTGCAACCCTTCCTCGGGGAGATAGTTTCGGGTTTCGTCGCGCCGGGCCATGTGCAAAGTGAACGAAAGATGGAGTTGCCGGCGCAGGGTCACCGGACGAGCGTATACGTTTCGCCACTCGGCGCCTTTTGCGGAAGGTTTACTAAGCGTCAACTTTACAAATGAGCCATTGGCCAGCGCCAGGCGGGCTTCGTCCCAGAAAGTAATTAGCGGCGAGGCGCCCATAGCAAAAGGTTGATAAATTGGCGCCCGAATGAGGGCAAAAAAAAAGACCGGCAATCGTTGTCGCCGGTCCCAAAATAAACACCTAAAACCCTATTAACATTCTTGAAACACCCGAAGGCGCTTATAAGTTGAAAGAAGCGGCATTTTTTTACCGGTAAACGGCAAAGCTTTGCGCTTTCTTTATATTAGTTGTCAAAACAATCGTTCGACGTTACATGTCGCCCGTCTTGGTGATGCAAAGATACAGGGGGTTTCCGAATTGTGCAAGAGGTTTGGAAAAAAAATATGTTTTTTTTAACCCGTTGCTCCGTCGCTTCACGGATTCCCCCCTTCCCTGATTTGTGGTTCGCCTTAGCCAATCTCTAATTTGCGGGGCTCCTGCGGGCGCGCCTCGGGGCGTTTGGGCAGGTTGATGTACAGTACGCCGGCCTCATAGCGGGCCTCAATGGCGTCTTGGTCTACCGTCTTGGGCAATTGAAACTGGCGGGTAAACTGAAAGTAGCCGAATTCGCGGCGGCGCATGGTTTCCCCTTCCGTTTGTTCGGTCGTTTTATTGGCCGAGATGATCAGTTGGTTGTCCTTGATTTCCAAGCCGAAGTCTTCCTTATTGAGGCCCGGCGCAGCCAATTCGAGGCGGTAGCCATCGTTGTTTTCTGCGATATTGATGGCGGGCAGTTGTGCATAGGTAGCCGGAGCGCCAAAGTCGCGGAAAAGCTCATTAACTACTTTATCAAAAGTGGGCAACACCCCGTTGGTGCGCGCATGGATGTTGGGCAGAACTTTGGTAACGATCATGGTTTGAATAGTTTTGGTTATACTCACTCCCTTTTCAAAGTACGTGCCACAGGAAGTTAAATGACAAAATGTCTGTATTTTTTAAAATCAAACGACATTTTGTCATGAGGTAAATGACAATTTTTCTTCCCTATCTTTACGGCAGCTCTTTAGTGCGGCATGAGCCATATTTATACCGCGCGCTACCAGAGATACCATGAATTACCTCGATTTGCTGATTAGCGGTATTCTTTTTTTTATTATGCTCAATGTGGGTCTGTCATTGAGTTTGCGTGCATTTGTACTCACCTTTGCCCGCCCCAAGGCTTTTTTTGCCGGGCTTGCCCTTCAGATGGTTTATCTGCCAATCATAGCATTTACCTTAGTAAACATTTCTTCGCTTCCGGTGGCCTTTAAGATAGGCATCGTCATACTGGCGGCCTGCCCTGGCGGCATGACCTCCAATTTCATTTCTTATCTCATTAATGCCAATCCGGCGCTTTCCATCTCCATGACGGTAGCCAACAGTTTTTTGGCGCTGCTCACCGTGCCGCTGCTGGTGAACCTGGCGCTGGAGCACTTCATGGCTGAGGGCGCCGATGTTCGGCTATCGTTCTGGGATACCGTCCGACAGATTTCAATCATCACCATTATTCCCGTATTGATTGGTGTTTTTATACGGCGATACCGGGTAGATTGGGCCACCCGGGTAGAACAGCGGCTGAAATGGATTACGGTAGCGTTATTGGCCGTTTTATTCCTTATCAAGTTTTTTGCCGGCGAAGCGCATGGCGGCTCCGGCATTACCCGGCAGGAGGTGTTGGTTATATTGCCTTATTCTGTGTTGGTAAATGTGCTCGGCATGGCTTCCGGCCTCGCTTTTGGCAGGTTGTTGGGGTTATCTGTCAATGATCAGGCTACTATTGGCATAGAAGTGGGCATTCAGAACACCTCGCTGGCCTTCCTTATTGCCGGTACTTTTTTGCATAATGAAGACATGTTGAAGCCTGCTTTGGTGTACGCCATGTTCACCTTTTTTACCGCCGTCGGCTACGGGCTGTTGCTCAAGCCCACCGAAGCCCGCCGCGTATGGACGCTGTTCCGTGCCGGCAGGTAGCTTTTTAGCAGTCATTTTCAAAATAACGCTTCCTTTTGACGCCCATTTCCTAATATTGTTTGATATTTACACAAATGGGCTCCATGTGGCTATGATAGAGCTGATCAACAACATTTTTAAGCTGCACCTTCGAAAATACGAAGAAGAAATGGCGCTGATGTATCGGTCGCCGTGGGAGCTTCAGGCCGATACTTTGCGCAAAATCATCAAACCCAATGCGGCTACCACCATTGGCCGCCGTTACCGCTTCGACCAGATCGGCAGCGGACGCGAATACAGCCAACAGGTACCCGTACACAGCTACGCCGATCTGGAGCCCTACATACTGCGGGCGCTGCTACACGACGAGCCCGCCCTGACGACCGGTAAAGCCCGCTGGGTAGCCAAAACCGCCGGCACGACCAGCGGCGCCAGCAAGTTTATCCCCATCACCCGCGAGAACATACAGGAGTGCCACTTCAAGGGGTCGTGGTTTGCCTTGGCAGCCCTGCACGCCCACCGGGAAGACCTGCAAATTTTTGCCCGTAAAAACCTGCTCATTGGCGGCGGCATATATGGCCCGTACCAAGGATCATCTGCTATCGTTGCCGATATTTCCGCCATTCTGATCCACCACATCCCACTGGTGATCCGTCCATTTTACATCCCGGATGTGCGCACAGCTACCTTACCCAACTATGAGACCAAGGTAAAGCAGATTGCCGAAATGGGCGCCCGTGAGCCGTCGATCACCATGCTGGGCGGAGTGCCCACCTGGAACCTTACCCTCTATCGCCGGATATTAGACATCACTGGCGCCGCCAACCTTTTGGAGGTATGGCCTCAACTACAAGCTTACATTCACGGGGGTGTGAGCTTTGCGCCGTACCGCGAGCAATTTGCCGCACTTATCCCCAGCCGCGATTTTCTTTACTTAGAAGTATACAACGCCTCGGAGGGTTTTTTTGCCGTGCAAGATCAGCTCGACCGCGACGATATGCTGCTGCTGCTTACCAACGGCATCTATTACGAGTTTATCCCCTTTGAAGCCTATAAAAGCGGCAGTCTGGAGGCCTGCCCTTTAGCAGAAGTGCAAGCCGGCATCAATTACGTGATGATGATTACCACCAATACCGGCCTGTACCGCTATCTTATGGGCGACCTCATTGCCTTCAGCTCCGTATCTCCCTATCGCATTCGCATTGTAGGCCGCACCCAGGAGTACATCAACGCCTTTGGAGAAGATCTCTTATCCGATAATGTAGAAAATGCCCTAATCGGCGCCTGTAGGGCTTTTGGCGCCATTGTTCGCGACTACACCATAGCGCCTTACTACATACAAGTGCAAGAAAAAGGTCGCCACCAGTGGTTCGTTGAATTTGAGCGCCCCCCTGCCGATCTGCCGATGTTTGCCGCTGCCCTCGACGAAGCTATGAAGCGCGAAAACTCCAACTATGCCCAAAAGCGCACCAACGACTTTGCCATTGATGCGCTGGAGGTCATAAGCCTGCCGGCCGGCTTTTTTGAGGCATGGCTGCGCGACAAAGGCAAGCTGGGGGGGCAGCACAAGATACCCAAGTTAGCCAACCACCGGCGCTATGCCGAAGAGCTGCTCCAGCGATTGGGGCGTTCAACATAGTCTGCGCAGATGGCTTTTACGAGCAGCTCATCCGGGCGGCTCATCCCTCAAAACAGGCTCACATAACCGAGGTGTACTTTGGGCGCGCCGGGGTCTAAGGGTAGCCCGCTGCGCCGACCCAGCGCCAGGCTGAGGCCAAAAAGGCCGGCCCGCGTTTCAAAGCTGATGCCTGCGCCCAGCCCCAGCGGATAGTCAATGGGGATTTCGGGCCGGCCTGCCGACCGGGCATCGACGGCGGCCTGGTCGGCGAAAAGAAAAAAGTAGGCATTCTGTCCCAGCAGGAAGCGATATTCCAGCGTAGCAATGGCAAAATGGCGGGCAAAGACACTTTGCTCATCGAAGCCCCTGAGCAACCTGGCGCCGCCTATACGAAACTGCTCATTGGCCAAAGTAGGCGCCTTCGACAAAATGGATCCGCCCCGCAAGCCCAATTTGGCTACACCCCGCAGCCCCAGCGGCCAATAGGCGGCCAGGTCTGTTTCGAGCCTGAACTGAGTAGCGCGCAGCGTGAGCGTCTCGTACAAATTTTCAAAGCCAAAGCCCACAATGCGGCTGTTGGGGCGGATGTTGCGCAGCCCGGCGCTACCGCGCAACCACAACGACCACCCCTGCCGCGGATTGAAGCGATAGTCGAGCCGCCGCAGGGCATACTCCAGTCCAAAGGCCGACCGCCTCACATCTAAGGTGTCGGGCAGGCGGGCCAATCGGGCCAATGCGGCGCTATCGACGCTGAGCAGGCTGGTGGCCTGAGCGCCTACAAAGGCCTGAAAATAATCGCCGCCAGCCAGCAGATAAGACAAGCCCACCCGCCAGTCGGTATTGAGGAAATTGGTGTCGCGCCGATACAGATTGAAGGCGGCATCAACGCCGAAGGGCGTGCCCAGCAGATAAGGATAACCACCGGCTAAGCTGAGCTCCTGGGTTTGGGGGCGGGGTTGCTCGAATCGGGCCGCCAAGCGCTCGCCGCGGCCAAAGGTATTCTGCACCTCGCCTTCCAGTTGGCCGGTGAGGAGCAGCCGGCCGGTCTGGGCGCTGTTGGGCAGCACGCCAATGATAAAATCGAAGCGGCTAGCGGGCTTGGGGGCCAAGTAGAGTTCAATGACAGCCGTCTCGCCCGTGAATACCACCTGGGGGTCGCGCTGTAGCTGTACAAAAGGGAGTTCTCGAAGCCGGTCGCGCACCCGCCTGACTTTATCCTCATTGTAGGGTTCGCCCGGCTCTATGCCGAGGTAAGCATACAGGTAGGTCAATTGCAGGGGTGATTCGCCCTCAATTTTCAGCGATTCGAGGCGTACCAGCGGCCCTTGTCGGAGAGCGATGGCAGCCTCAATCCGGCCGGGCGCGTACAATTGAGGGGCCGCCAGGCCGGCTCGCGCAAAGGGATAGCCATTGTTGGCTGCTATGCGCGCCAATTGGTCGCGCAGCGCCAGCCAGTCGGCCCACTGCAATGGCTGCCCCCGAAAGCGCCGCTCCCGATAACCTGCCTGCTCCAACCAAGCCGACGGCGCATTGCCGGGGCGCAATTCCAACCAGGCATAGCGCGGCCCCAGATGCAGCAGCGCGGCATAGCCGGAGGCACGCGCCACCAAGGTATCGACGCCGGCCTCTAAAAAAGCTTCTTCATGCAGGGCCGTCACAAACTGACTGAGGGCTGCCAGGGCGGCTGCACTGTCGGGGTATGCGGCCTCCGGCCAGGGCAGGCGGCGAGGCAGGGCATCGGCTGTTCCGTCCAGGAGCACCAGGTCGAGGGTTATGGGCGCGGGCTGCCCGTAGAGCGGCAACAACCCTGCCGACCCCAACCAACACGCTACAATCATCCAGTATTTGCTACAATACTTCATGCCCGGATAGAGGCTCAAATCGGTCGCCTCGCCCAACTTTGACGCAGACGGGCTGCTTTTATTATGCCCCGACTGCGGATTCTTGCCGATACGTTAGCCCCTGAGCATTTTTTTGATGAGCACAATTTGGCCCAGGTGGTAATAACCGTGTTCGATCATGCCGTGGATGTTGCGGTGGTAATTGCCGTACTTAGGGTCGACGAAAACCTCATGAAGCTGCGCTTCGGGCATTTGCTCCACAAAGCGGGCTATATGCTCTGCATTCTCCCAGGTTTGGCTCATGAGGGTCTCCCAGTCGTTCTGGTTTTCGATGGGGGGCATGTCGAAGCTGTACTTGTCGCTGATGTCGAGGGGGCCTCCCCGCATGGCTTGGAGTACCCCGGCCATGTAATAGTTGAGGTGAAAAGTAAGGGCTGCAATGGTATTGAGACTGCCTACCCGGGCCGCGGCCATCTGCCAGTCGACATCGGCTAACTGCGTTTTGAGGTTGGTAGACACCCAGGTTCCGTTGAGGTAAACTTCCCGAAACTGGCCTGCGATTTGTTGTGTAAGACTCATGGTAGCAGAACAATTGAGGTTGTAGCTCTCCAAATCAAAACTCATAAATCTTGGTTTGGAGAACCACAACATACCGCACACAGGCAGGTTTTGCACTTCAACACAAACTGGCTGTGTACAAAACCTGCCAGGGCAAAACTATAAATACGCAGCCTGATGGCTATGGCCTCAAAAATACGCAATCATAGGGTTTTGGCGCGCCATCCTAAGAAACAGTTTTTGGGTATTAAGGAGCGCGGCGGCTATATATCTATTTTAGCAGCCGTCGTCGAAGATAAGCCTGGGGAGCCAAAAGGCGCTTTCCGGAATGGGTCGGCTGCGGCAATCGGGGCTGCGGAAGTCGGTAAAATTTTTGCCATCGTAGCGGCATACGCCTAAGGCCGTGCAAAACCAGATGTTTCCGGACTGGTCTTCGAAGATGTCGTATACATTAAAATCGATGAGGCCGTCGTTGCCGGCGGTAGTGGGCACCGTCATTTTACTGAAGGAGTAGGGGCCATGTACGCACACGCCACCGGGAGGTGTGTAGTAGGTGCTGTAGAGGCCATTGTAGCGACTGACGCTACCGGCGTAGGGGCTGCTGGCGCTAAACCAGAGCTGCCCCTGCCGGTCCTCCAGAATGTCGCCTACGAAGCTGTGGTTGGGGTTGTGGCCCGAAGTCAGGAGGGTAAGCATGGCGCCATCGTAGCGATAGAGGCCCTTGGGAGCTCCAAACCAGAGGAGGCCGGCATGGTCTTCGTACATGGTTCTGACGTTGTGAAAGGCATCGTTGCCCTGGGTCTGAGCCCAAGATTTGAAGACACCTCCTTCGTAGTAGCAGATGTTGCCTCGCTCGGCGCCCAACCATATCCGACCGGTTTGGTCTTGCATGATGGCGGTGACAACGTTGTGCGTGAGGCCGTCTGCGGTGGTAAAGTGGGTGAATGTTTTGCCGTCGTATCGGTTAAGGCCGGCGGTAGTGCCGAACCACAGGCTGCCGTCGCGGTCTTGCAATATGCAGAGGATGGTGAGGTCGGCGAGGCCGTCTGCGGCGGTAAAATGGGTGAATGTTTTACCATCGTACCGATACAGGCCGTGACCCACGGTACCAAACCAGAGATTGCCTTCGCGGTCTTCCAACAGGGAATATATCCGGTTGCCCTGAAGGCCTTTTTCGAGGGTGAGGTTGGTAAAGGTTTTGCCATCGTAGGTGACGACGCCCTCCCAGGTGGCAAACCAATAGCGACCTGAGCGGTCTTGGAGCATGGCCCGGGTGAGGCTGCTATGACCATAGGTGGAGCCAGCCCCCTGAATAAAGGTTGAGCAAGGGTTGCGCAGGGGCGACACCCAAGAAGCCGGGGCGGCTAAAAAAGCGCCTGCGCGCGATACGACTACCTCGGGCTCGCTGTTGGTCAATTCGGGGGTATTTCCCCCTTGGCAGGCACATAGCCATAACAGTGGCATGAGCCAGGCATACTTTTTCATACGCTTACTTTTAAAAAGGTTTAAAACAGGAAATGGATTACGTCGTCAATTTGTAGTTTCCCGGGATAGGCCTTATACCTCTTGACCCGGAGGACTTATACTTCCATGCGATAGCCTACGCCATGCACGGCTACCAGTTGTATGGATGAATCATCGCGCAGCATTTTGCGCAGGCGCGATACAAACATATCGAGGCTGCGGCCCACCAGTACGCCTTCGTCGGCCCAAACATTAGCCAGGATGAAGCTGCGTTCGAGCACCTGATTGGGGTGTTGTGCAAACAAGTGGAGCAGCTTAGCTTCCCGGAAGGTGAGCTCGTGCAATTTATCGCCGCAATACAAGCGCTGGTTGGGCACATCTAAGCTACTCTGCCCAAAGGCCAAAACCGTCGGTGCAGGGCGTAGCGAATCGGGCTCGGGAGGCGCCGTAGCGGAGGTTAGTTGCCGGCGCCCCAGGGCGTACAAACCCAGGGCCAGGACAGCACTAAAAAACCACCCCATGAAGGGCATGGGCGCTGGTGTTTCGGGGCCGGCCAGCAGGCTTAACTTTAGGTAGTAGCAGTCGGATGAAAGCTCGCGCCCCGTACAGGGCACATCGTCTGTCGGAGCGGCAGTCGGCAGACTCAGGTCTGTCATATGGTATCCCAACTGAACGGTAGCCCCCTCACAATCAAGTACGGCTACATCGTAGGCTGAATGGATACCATGCACCTTCAGGGCCGATTGCAGCAAGGCCGGCAGGCGATTGTAATTGAGGCTATGCGCCAAACGCAACTGCCACGACCGCTCGCCTACCTGTTCTACGGCAGGTATGCGACTGGCGCTGTCGCCGGCAGCTTGCAGCAACTGGTGGGCGGCGCGCCGAAGCGCCAGATTTACGCGCTCCGACTGCCGGTCGGTTGTGGGCGTTCCAGAGCCGGAGGCTCGCCATACAAACTGCATGAGGAGCGCACTGACTAAGAGCCAGCCTGCGAAAATTGCCGTATTTTTTAGCTTACTGCGCTTCATGTGTCAAAAATAGTAAAAATACAACTGGCCTCAATGGCTGAAGCAAAGGTAGGAGTAGCGCCCGGCTCTGGCTCATAATGGCTGTAAAAGGATGTAAACGATTTGTAAAAGCTTGTTCTCGGGGAGAAATCGCCCGGAAAAGGCGTAACGCGGATGGTCTTCATCGCTATGACTGGTTTGGAAATCACGGGGAGAAGTCATTACTTTACACGCGGATGTATGCCAATACCTATCTTGATTAATTCTGCAAGTATGAATGTTAAAAACCATTGCCGCTCCGTCTTTCCGGCACTCGTAGCGCTGGTTCTTTTGGCGGGCTGCGGGCAGCCTAACACCGATAAGACGCCGGCGGCGACCGGGGCGTTAGCGCCCGATGCCGGAGGGCTGACCCTTGACACATTCGGCGACTTTCCGCCGGAAATTGACGGCTGCTCCTGTTATTTTTCCAGCGACTCGGCAGCGTTTGGCAAGGGGCAGTTTTTGTACGTGAACGACTATATGGAGACTTCTTTTCTAAAGATCAATGGCGTGCTGACGAAGTTTGTACAAACGAGCCTTGAAGAGATCGACGGCGCCACTTCGGTGATGACTGCCAAAGCCGGCGACCAATACGAGTTGACGATTGAGATAGAAGCCGGCAGCCAAAACGGGGATGAAACCTGGCTAAAAACGGGCAGGCTAAAAGTGACAGACAAAAGCGGGCATACCGTGAGTACGGCTTTTTATGGGGAGTGCGGATGCTAAGCGAAGGTTTTTGCCCGGGCTAGGGATGGAAGCGGTATGCGTGAGGCACGAGCGCATAATAGCGGACAGCCCGGCCCCGCGCGCCTGAGGGCGGCTCTTAATACAGACCAATAAAAGGCGCGCGGGGAAGCCCCAAAGAAAAAAGCAACCAACCTGGCCGGGGTTTGTTGTAGGAAGAAACAACTTAATAACGAGATGATGATAAATGCACGGTTACGCATTTGGGGCTGGCTGTTGGCGGCCGCAGTGCTGCTGGGCGGCTGCGCCAGTGCGAATGGCGGTAAAGCGGCGGCCGGAAAAAACATCAAAACGGAGGAGGCGAGCTATCAGGCGCCCGATGGCACTACGTGCCGGAGCTACGTGGCTTATGACGCCTCCCGAACGGAAAAGCGGGGCGCTGTGCTGGTGATTCCGGAATGGTGGGGCTGTAATGACTATGCGCGCAAGCGGGCCAACATGCTGGCTGAGCTGGGCTACATAGCTATGGCTGTGGATATGTATGGCGAAGGCAGGCAGGGCAACGACCCGGCGGCGGCGCAAGCGCTGGCGATGCCGTTTTACCAGAACCCCAGCCTGGCCCTGTCGAGGCTGGAGGCGGCCAAAGCTAAGCTGATGTCGTACCCGCAGGCCGACGCCAACCGCCTGGCGGCCATTGGCTACTGCTTTGGGGGCTCTATGGTCCTGAATGCGGCTGCCCTGGGCATGGCCGACCTGAAGGGCGTGGTGAGCTTTCATGGGGGCCTGGGCGGGCTGGCGGCGCCTAAAGCCGGCAACAACTGCCAGGTGCTGGTGTGCCACGGCCTGAGCGACTCGTTTATTAGTGCTGAAGAGATTGCTTCATTCAAGAGCAACTACGACCGGGTTAAGATGGACTACCAGTTTTTGGAGTACCCCGATGCCACCCACGCCTTCACCAACCCGGAGGCTACGGCCAATGGCAAGGCTTTTGGGCTGCCCATCGCCTATAATGAGGCGGCCGATAAAAAATCGTGGCTGGATATGCAGGCATTTTTGGCTCGGGTGTTGAAGTAGCGGCAAAGTGTACGAGCCTCATCGTGGTTGACGCCCGCGGATTTTGGATGTAAGCTGTGGTACTAGGGTTCTCCAATCCAAGATTTATAAATTTTGGATTGGAGAACCTGGCCGCTTTTCTCTATGCGCAAAACCGACTACTGTGTCGCATGCTTATTTGTTGCAAATATCTCAGGCAATACTTTTATTATTTTTGTTTAAAAATCAATTTCTTACCTTTGTGTGAAACAGATATGTCATGACAGTTAATGATGCCTTATTTGATTATATAAGCGAAGGTATCTATCGCCAGATAGAAGAAGGCGATAGTCTTACTAAGCTGCGTGGATTTGATACAGGTAAATTTGAACTTATCTTAACCTCTCCGCCTTACAACATTGGCAAGGCCTATGAGGTAAAAACAACGATTGAGTCATACCTCGAAACTCAGGAAGAAATTATTATTGAATTGGTTCGGGTTCTTTCGGATAATGGCAGCCTATGCTGGCAGGTGGGCAATTACGTGGACAAAGGGGAAGTATTTCCATTGGATATATATTATTATCACATCTTTAAAAAACATGGCTTAAAATTGAGGAATAGGATTATCTGGCATTTTGGACATGGGCTGCACGCCAGCAACCGATTTAGTGGCCGATATGAAACAATTTTATGGTTTACTAAGTCTGATGATTATATTTTTAACCTTGACAAGGTACGGATTCCTTCAAAATATCCGGGAAAGCGGCATTTTAAAGGCCCTAAAAAGGGTGAGATATCCGGAAATCCTCTGGGTAAAAACCCAAGCGATATATGGGAGATATTAGAGAGCGACTGGGATAGCGCTATGTGGAATATTCCTAATGTAAAATCAAACCACCCTGAAAAAACAGAACATCCTTGTCAATTCCCTATTGAGTTAGTGGAAAGGTGCGTTTTAGCGCTTACCCATGAAGGCGGCTGGGTTTTGGACCCATTTGCAGGCGTGGGGTCTACGATTATAGGAGCTATCAAAAATGGTCGAAATGGAGTAGGTATTGAAAAGGAACCTGCTTATTGTGAAATTGCTCGTCAAAGACTGAATCTACTTAATGAGGGCTTACTAAAAACGAGACCTATCAATAAACCCATTCATCAACCCGCCCTTCACGACAAGGTAGCACAGATGCCTAAAGAATGGAAACAATTAGACTTGTATAAACCATAAAGCGCCATCTTTAAACACTACCTGTATGAAAATTGCTCAGAGGTACTCCCACCTGAATGGAGAAGAATACCTAATCGTTCGCCATTCTGGTTTATATGAGGAAATAGAGCGCATCGTTGAAGGTATTGATGCCGCTTCTCTTCCACCAAAAATTAGCCTGGAAAAACGGAAACAAGATCAACATTTGCTATCTCCTGTAGAATTAAATAATGCATTTAAAAAAGCTTTTAACGAAAGGAATTGGCAGGAGAGTCGCTACAACTACTATATCACCCTTAACAGGGAGTTGATGGAAAGGAGTATTTCTATACCGCTTGCACAACAAAAAGAGTTTTTGAGGGCAAACGGTGAAGTAAACCCCATATATAGTTATAACCAGACAGACTTCGTCAAAGACAAGGTAGCCGTAGAGGTTCAGTTCGGTAAGTATGCTTTTGTAGCTTTTGACCTCTTTGTTAAGCATATGCTGTTTTATTCGGGCGGAGTCATCAATTTGGGCATCGAAATTTTACCAACTAAAAAGATGCAAGCTAACATGAGTAGTGGAATTGCCTATTATGAAGGCGAGGTGTACAACGTTATGCGACAAGGTCGCAACAACCCTCCGGTTCCGCTACTCATCCTGGGTATTGAGCCCTAAGCAACAGGAGCCCCCTCCATCATCCTAATACTTTCAACTTTAACACACATAAAAGGTTTACAGGTTTACATCGGTATATATCCCGATGCTAACAACCGTTTTCGGTATGAAAAAAGCCAAATCAGTTGACCACAATATGCTTGATGCTACCATGGTTATAAATGATACTGCCTATCAGAATGTAAGTGTGCCTGAGGAAGAATACATCGAAGTGATCGGCGCGCATGAGCACAACCTCAAAGGCGTGGATGTGCGCATTCCCCGCAACCAGATGGTGGTCATCACGGGCATCAGCGGTAGCGGCAAGTCGTCGCTGGCCTTCGATACCATCTATGCCGAAGGGCAGCGCCGTTACATGGAAACTTTTTCGGCCTATGCCCGCCAGTTCATCGGCGAGATGGAGCGCCCGGAAGTAGAGCAGATTACGGGCCTCAGCCCGGTGATTTCCATAGAGCAGAAGACCACTGGCCGCAACCCCCGCTCGACGGTGGGCACCATTACAGAAGTCTACGATTTTATGCGCCTGCTCTTTGCGCGGGCCGGCGAGGCTTACAGCTATGCTACCGGACAGAAGATGGTGCGCTATACCGAGGAGCAAATGCGCGAGCAGATTTTGGCCGACTTCAAAGGCCAGAACGTAACCCTGTTGGCCCCCTTAGTGCGCGGCCGCAAGGGCCACTACCGCGAGCTTTTCGAGCAGGTGCGCAAGCAGGGCTATACCAAAGTGCGCGTCGATGGCGAAATCAAAGACCTCGTGCCCGGCCTGCAAATTGACCGTTACAAGGTACACGATATAGAGTTGGTCATCGACCGCATCAAGGCCTCGGCCGAGCGGCAGGACCGCCTCAACGACAGTCTGCAAACGGCCCTGCGCATGGGCAACGGCCTTGTGATGGTACTGCCCCAGGGTAGCGAACAATTAGCCAGCTTCAGCAAAAACCTCATGGACCCCGCCACGGGCCTGTCGTACGAAGAGCCCTCGCCCAATACTTTTTCCTTCAATTCGCCTTACGGGGCCTGCCCCAATTGCAAGGGGCTGGGGCAGGTAAACCGGGCCGATGAAGATAAGATCATCCCCGACCGCAGCCTCAACATCAATCAGGGGGGCATAGCCGCCTTGGGCGAAGTGCGCGAAACCCTCACCTTTCAACAACTGCGCGCCTTAGCCAAAAAGTATGGCTTTAGCTTCACCACTCCCATCAAAGATATACCCGAAGAGGCGCTGAAAGTAGTACTCTATGGTGGCGACGACAGCTTTGACGGGAAGTTTAACGCCTCCGAAAACGAGCTGGTGTACAACTTAGCTCGCGAGGGCGTGGCCAATATGCTGGTGCGCTGGTACGAGGGCACTTCCTCGGAGAAAATACGCCGCTGGGCCGAAGACTTTCTCACCATCGACGACTGCCCCGTATGCCAGGGCACGCGCCTCAAGCAGGAGTCGCTCTTCTTCAAAATTGCCGAAAAAAACATAGCTGAGCTCTCCCGCATGGACCTTGGCGAGCTGCACACCTGGATGGCCGCCTTACCCGATAAGCTCAGCGATCGACAGTTGCTCATTGGCCGGGATGTAATTAAGGAAATCCGGTTCCGGCTCGACTTTCTATTGCATGTGGGCCTTGAATACCTCAGCCTCGACCGCTCGTCGCGCACCCTCTCGGGCGGCGAGTCGCAGCGCATCCGCCTCGCCACCCAGATCGGCTCCCAACTCACGGGCATCACCTACATCCTCGACGAGCCCAGCATAGGCCTGCACCAACGCGACAACCAAAAGCTGATAAAAGCCCTGCGCGAGCTTACCGACATTGGCAACACAGTGCTGGTGGTAGAGCACGACCGCGATATCATGATGGCGGCCGACTACCTCCTCGACCTGGGCCCCGGCGCCGGCAGGCATGGGGGCGAATTGGTGGCCGCCGGCAAACCCCGGGCCATTGTAGCCGAGGGCCAGACCCTCACGGCCCAATACCTGAACCGACAAAAGGATATTGTGCTGCCCGCCAGCCGCCGGCCCGGCAGCGGCCAGTTTCTGACCTTGCGGGGCGCCACCGGCAACAACCTCAAAAACGTAGCCGTGAGTATCCCTCTGGGTACGCTTTGCTGCGTGACGGGCGTATCGGGCAGCGGCAAGTCGACCCTCATCAACGAAACCCTCTATCCCATACTCCAGCAGCACTTTTACCGCAGCCTGCGCCGCCCCATGCCCTATACCGCCATCGAAGGTTTGGAGCAGGTCGATAAGGTCATCGACATCGACCAGTCGCCCATCGGGCGCACGCCCCGCTCCAACCCGGCCACCTATACGGGGGTATTCACCGACATCCGCAAGATCTTCACCGAGCTACCTGAGTCGAAAATACGGGGCTACAAGCCGGGCCGTTTCTCTTTTAACGTTAAAGGCGGGCGCTGCGAAACCTGTGAAGGCAGCGGTATGCGGGTCATTGAGATGAACTTCCTGCCCGATGTATACGTGCCCTGCGAAACCTGCTTAGGCCGCCGTTACAACCGAGAAACCCTCGAAATTCTCTACAAAGGCAAGTCCATCAACGACGTCCTTGATATGCCCGTCAGCGAAGCCGCCGCATTTTTCCAACCCATACCGGCTATCTACCGCAAGCTCAAAACCCTCAACGAGGTGGGCCTCGGCTACATCACCCTCGGGCAGCAGGCCACCACCCTGTCGGGCGGCGAGGCTCAGCGCGTAAAATTGGCCGAAGAGCTCTCCAAACGCGATACCGGCAAAACCGTCTACATCCTCGACGAGCCCACTACCGGCCTCCACTTCGAAGACATCCGCTATCTGCTGCAAGTGCTCAACAAGCTTGTAGACAAAGGCAATACCGTCATCGTCATCGAACACAACCTTGACGTCATCAAAGTAGCCGACTATCTCATCGATATGGGCCCCGAAGGCGGCAACCGCGGCGGCCATGTCGTCTGCGCCGGCGTCCCCGAGCAAGTGGCCGAATGCGCCGACAGCCATACCGGCCAATTTTTGCGGGAGGAGCTGCGCCTAAGTCTGCGAGAGGAGTAGGTTGGCTGCGGAGCCGCGTGAGGGGGTGCAGCGGTATGCGCGCCCGTCTATTCAGCCGGGTAAAACCCCAAAGGAGCGCATAAGATTTACCCGGAAGAGTGTAGCGAGGGCGGGGCGACCCCTGCCCCCCCTCAGCCAAACGCCCTTCGCCAGGGCTACCGCCCAAGGGGCCGGGGGCACGCCCTAATCTGTAACCTCCGTAAAAAAGCGCAGGCGGCGACTCCCTGAAGCCGCCGCCTGCGCATGGCCTCCGGCCTTGGCTACTTGATGCGCCCCATGACGCGCAGCTCAATGTAATCTTCGATATCCGGCGACCGGTGGCCCTGCCGCTCTGCTTCGCGGATGAAAGCCTCGTCGATGCCGTGGATTTTGGCGGCTACCACCGACTCTACGTCGAGGTTGCGGATGCCGGCGTTGCGCAGGGAGCGCACGTAGGCGGCATCTACGTCGTGCATACTGAGGGCTACGGCGGCTTCGGCATCGAGGTCGCCGAGGTCGAGGGCGCGCAGCGCGCCAAGGGCTTCGGGGTTTACGTCGAAGATGCGAAAGGAGACCACCTCGTCGAAATCGAGATCGCTGAAGCCCTGGCGGCGGATGCCGGCTACAAACTCGGGGGTGATGTCGTGGATTTTAGCGGCCATCACCTGCTCGTTGTCGAGCTCGCCGAGGCCCAACTGGCTGCATTGCGCTACAAAAGCCGCATCGATGCCATGAATTTTGAGGGCCATCAGTTCATCGAGGTCGTCGCCCTCTGCCAAGCCTTCGGCTACGGCGGCGGCGATGAACTCGGCATCGACGCCGTGGATTTTCATGGCCAGCACATCGTCAAAATCGAGGTTGCGATCGCGGGAGGCCTCGCGGGCTTCGCGCACAAACTCGGGGGTGATGTCGTGGATTTTGGCCGCCAGCATATCGTCGGCTGAAAGCCGGCCGAAACCCGCATTATTGAGGGCCTGGATGTATTCGGGATCAAGGCCGTGGATGGAAAAGGCCATGATGTTGTCGAGGCTGAGGTCGTCGTAGCCGGCGCGGGCATAGGCGCGCACCTGCTGGGGGGTCACCCCCGATACGTTGAATTCTATAAGGTCGGCTACCTCTAAGGAGGGCTTGCCCAATTGTTTGCCCAAATCGAGGTATTCGCCCACCTGCGCTTCGCTGATGCGGAAGACGGCCAGCTCCATGAGCTCCTCTTTGCCGATGTCGGCTATGCCCTGCCGTTTTACGTTGGCCACGTAGTCGGCGCCGAAGTCGGCGAAGAAGCAGTGCAGCAGCAACTCGTCGTCGGCCTCGCTGATGCCCTGCCGGGTGAGGGCGCGGCGGAAGTCGTCGGCGCCCTTGAACTCGTAGCGACCGTAGCCGGTTTTGTCGGCTTCTATACGGCCCCGGAATTGGAGGACGCCTGCGGGGCGCTTCATTTCAAAAGATACCTCGCCGGGCGCGGGGTTCAGGGCGGTAAAGGCGGAGAGGAGGTAGCAGTCGCTGCTGACCCAACTGCCGCCCTCGGGCATGCGGCTGGCCAAGGTGAGGCATACGCTATCGGGGCCAAACTGGGCCTCCCAGACGCCAGACGTACCCACGGCGGGGCCGGCATGCGCCTCGGCGGGGGCGATACCCACGGCGGCGGGGATGCGCTGCCCAAACGCCAGCAATACGATGCCAATGGCCGTAACGGCCGTTATGATCCACTTTTCCATGTTGTTGAGTGAAAATTTTTGGTGGGAGAAAAGCCGCTGCATTCGGTACATCAGTTGCCCCTGGCGTTGCCCGCCCATCCCCAGGGCCATGCCCTGCGGGTAAAAAGACATCTCCTGAATGGCCACGAGCGCTTTGGCGTAGCTGAGTTTATCGCCCAGCAGGGCGATGGCCATCTCGTCGCAGGCACTCTCCCGCTCATTGCGCACCTGAGCGGAAAGCCACCAAACGGCGGGATGGTAATAAAAAAGCGATTCAATGAAGCTTTGCAGCAAATTGACGAGGTAGTCGCGGCGCACGATATGCGCCAGTTCGTGGGCCAGTATGGCCTCTACCTCCGCCTCCGACAGCTTGTTGATGTAGCCGATGGGGAAGAGGATAACGGGCTTGAGAAAGCCCAGCGTAAGGGGCGAGCGCACCAGCGCCGACTCCATGAGCGCTATCGATTTGCGCCAGCCCGCCCGGGCGCTCAGCCGCTCCAGCAGCTCAACCCAATAGGGGTCGGCGCTGAAGTTCATGCGCTGCCGCAGGTAGTATACATACGACAGGTTGCCCATCACCTTAAAGAGGCTCGCCACCATGCCCATCATCCACACCAGCACCACCAGCGGCAGGTGGCGGTGAAAGTACGCGCCCATGGGCGTAGCCCATCTGGAGGCGTCCCATTGGGCGGCCGCCCTGTCGGCGGCCTCGCGTTGGGCCGCTTCTATCCATCCGGCGGCGCCGGCGGGGATGCTATCGGCAGGCGCGCCGGCCTCCAGCAGGCCTGCTTCCAGCTCGGGCACAATAAAGCCGGGCTCCAGCGGCGCCTGGCGTGCAAAATAAACCAGATCGGCGGCGGCCGTGGCCAGCAGCAGCAGCATGGCGGCGTAGCCCGTCCAATACCGCGCCCGGGCGCTGCGCCGATTCAGGGCCAGCAACACCAGCCCCGCCAGCACGGCAATGAGCGTAAACTGCCACAGCGTGTGCAATAACGTCCATCCGAGGACGTAATCCACTGCCGGAGAAAAAATTACAGTCGGGTGATTCATAACAACAAGCATTTGAACCGCGGCCGCTCGCCGGCTGGTATTATTCTTGCACCGCGCTCCCGCCATCCGCCTGCCGGCGGTTTTCGAGCTCGCGTATCATGGCTTTTATCTGTTCCAACTCCTCGCGGGTGGCATTGCCGTCGCCCAGCGCCAGCAGCGCCAGCGAGGAGGCCGAGCCCTCAAAAGCCCGCTGCGCCAATGCGCGCACCACCCGCGTCTGCACCGCCTCGCGCTCCTGAGCCGGGTAGTACAGGTGATTGCGCTCCACAATGTCGCGCTTCAGCAGGCCTTTGTCCAACATCACCTGCATCTGCTTCAAGGTAGTGGTGTAGCCCACCTGCTGCTCTGGCTCTCGGCGGGCGTTGATGGTCTCGTTTACATAACGCACCGACTCGGGGCTCTTGCCCCACAATACTTGCAGTATCTCCAACTCCGCATCGGTAGGCGCCGGTATGGTCATTTCGTTCATGTCTTACGATTTTTATCGTAGCCGTGGTCAAAAAGAAAGAGCTCAACGGCTCTTCGGGTACAAAGATACTACGATTTTTTTCGTAGCGCAAGAGGTGCTACGATTTTTTTCGTAGATTTTTTTTAGGGGCCTCCCCCGCATGGCATTTTGCGCGGCGAGCAGCCTGCGCGGGGGCGCTACGCTCCGTAGCTCGCTATTCGCTCGGCCCCAGAGGGCTGCCCTCCTGCGATCGGGCACTACTCCGCATCGCTAGGCCGGGCGACAGGCTCCGCAGAACGCGCACCCGAATATATGGCTGTCGCCCTTCCTACAAACAGTCGCTCCCGATGGCGCCCGCCCCTGGCGCGATGTACGTTTTGCACACCAGCACATTGCCATAGCCTTCAAACAGGGCGGCATTATCGGCGGTACTCACCCGGTAGTAAATGCGGTAGTATTGGCCATTCTGAAAAAGATTCTCATCCCACTGAATGGCAAAACTGCCATTGACGGCGGTGCGCAGCGCCTGGCGGACCAGCACATTCAGCGACTCGTCTACAATGGCCAATTTGATCTTGACGGGCTGGTCGGCGATTTCACCCCGCACCGAGAAGAACATGGGGTTGCCCCGCACGGCGGGGATGGGGAAAGCCGCCAGTTGGCTGATGCCTGCCGCCGCCGTGCCGGCCAAGCTTACCGTATCGCTAAAATTGAGCAGTTCGGCTTCTTCGGCATTGAGGGGGAGCTGTGTCCAGTCGCCGGAGCTGCTGCATCCGTCGTAGCCCAGCGGCAGGCCGTTGGCGTCAAAGAGCTGCACGCAGGAAAAATCATAGGTAGTGGGGAGGTCATTGGGCTCGTCTTGCGGATCGCAGGCGGCAAACCATAAGCCGCTCAAAGCGGCTAAAAGGAATAATGTTTTTTGCATGACGGGCGGGTTGGGAAGTTATGATGAAATAACGGTGTGTAGGAGGGGGGTTATAGTTCTCCAAGCCAAGATTTGTGAATCTTGACTTGCTCTTTTTCCGTCTGGCGGCGTTAAAAAGCCTCGCCATAGCTTAGGCTATGCCTGCGTTTTTTACCTTATCAGCCGAAAAAATAGCGGCGTCCATTTTTCACTCATCTTAGGTTGAAAAACTATAAAAACGACCACGCGGCAGCGCGTGGTCGTTTTATGCTGTGGCCGTTGCCCGGCAACGGGGCGCCGGCATTTAGCGGGCGTAAGCTACGGCTCGTTTTTCGCGGATGACCGTCACTTTGATCTGGCCGGGGTATTGCATTTCCGACTGTATCTTCTGGGAGATCATAAACGAGAGGTCGTCGGCGAACTGATCGCTGACCTTTTCGGCTTCCACAATGACGCGCAACTCGCGGCCGGCCTGGAGGGCGTAGGCTTTTTGTACGCCTTCGTGGGCCATGGCCAACTCTTCGAGCTCGTTGATGCGCTTGAGGTAGCTTTCGAGTATTTCGCGGCGTGCGCCGGGGCGTGCGCCAGAGATGGCGTCGCAGGCCTGCACGATGGGCGAGATGAGGTTGTTCATCTCAATTTCGTCGTGGTGGGCGCCTACGGCGTTGATGACAGTCTGGTGCTCGTTGTATTTTTCGCAGAGTTTCATCCCAAGCAGGGCGTGGGAAAGTTCGCTTTGCTCTTCTGAGACCTTGCCGATGTCGTGTAGCAGGCCGGCGCGTTTGGCCAACTTGATCTGCTTGGGACTCATGCCCAGCTCGGCGGCCATAACGGCGCAGAGGTTGGCGGTTTCGATGGAGTGCTTGAGCAGGTTTTGGCCATAAGACGAGCGGAAGCGCATGCGGCCCACCATCTTCACGAGGTAGGGGTCGAGGCCGTGGATATCGAGCTCGATGACGGTGCGTTCGCCAATTTCCTGGATTTGCTCGTCGAGCTGCTTGCGCACTTTTACCACCACTTCCTCGATGCGGGCAGGGTGGATGCGGCCGTCGGTGACTAATCGCTTGAGGGCTAAGCGGGCCACCTCGCGGCGCACGGGGTCGAAGCTGGAGATGACAATGGCCTCGGGGGTGTCGTCTACGATGATTTCGGCGCCGGTAGCGGCTTCAAGGGCGCGGATGTTGCGGCCTTCGCGGCCGATGATCTGGCCTTTGATGTCGTCGGATTCGAGGTTGAAGACCGATACCGTGTTTTCGATGGTATACTCGGCGCACATGCGCTGTATGGTCTGGATGACGATCTTCTTGGCCTCTTTGTTGGCCGTGAGCTTGGCCTGTTCGAGGGTGTCTTTGACAATAGACATGGCCTCGTTTTCGGCTTTGCCGCGCACAGCTTCGAGCAGTTGTTCGCGGGCCTCGGCCTCGGTGAGGCGGGCTACGTTTTCGAGCTCCTTGATGTGGCGCTCGCTGGCGTGTTCGAGTTCTTCTTTTTTCTTGGCGACGATTTTGAGCTGGGTGTCGAGGTTTTCGCGTACGGCTTTGAGCTCGTCGTTTTTAGCGTCTACTTCCAGCTTGAAGTTGTCAACGGCCTTGCGCTGCTCGTCGAGTTTTTCCTGCTTTTGGCGGAACTCTACTTCCTGAGCTTTGACCTCCATTTCCCGCTCTTTGAGCTCTACAAGTTGTTCTGACTTATAAGTGTCGAATTCCGACTTGTAGCGGGCAAACTTTTCTTTTGCCTCCTGAATTTTGCGCTGCTTCGTTTTTTCGTTGTGCAACTCGGCCTGCGCTATGGCTTTTTCGGCCTTGGTTTCCGCTTCGTCTACAAGGCGTTTTGCGGTAAGCCGGGCTTCTTTGATTTCCTGATCGACCTTGGCATTGATCTCTTCGAGTCGGGCGGCGGCGGTGCGTTTACCTCCCATTTGCATGAGAAAGTAACCGATGATGGCGCCAACGACCAATCCTCCTATGCCTAGTCCTATTGCGATGTCCATAAGCTTGGTGATTTTCGTTCAATAATGGTTATTGTCGGAAAAGCGCCGCGCATATCATAGAAAAAAAGCCGTGTAGCGTATTGTCATTTGGCGAGTAGCGCATCGGCCAGGGCTTCCAGTTGAGCCAATTGGGGGCTCAAGTCCTGGACGGGCGCGGGGCTCGGGCTTTGCTTCGACTTGTAGAGGTCGACGGCATAGGTGAGCACCGACATGGCCAGGTAGTCCTGTTTATCGCGGTCGGGATAGGTTTGCTGAAAGTGGTTGAGTTTATCGTTCACCTCTTTGACCAAACGCCGTATGGCGGGTTCTTCGTCGACCCTTATCCGAAGGGGATACGGGCGACCGGCGATCAAAACGGTAAGCGTTATCAAATCCTGCTCTTCCATAATCAACGCTGTTCCAGCCGCTGAATGCACTTGTCAATTTCGCGCAGATAATGGTCTATCTGTGGGCGAATATCTTGAACTGCTAATGATGACAATGACACAATGGCATTTTCCCCTGTCGCTTGCGGGGCGTTCTCCGTTGTTGGATGCAGAAGCTCGGCGGCCTTTTGTTTGCAAAGGGCCAACTGCTCCCGCAGCCATTCGTTTTCGGCCTGAAGGCGCAGGTTTTCGCTTTTCAGCTCATCCATTTGCTCCTTAGCCTGATATATTTTGCTGCTGATGTCAGCTAATTGTTGCGTTATATCCATCGTTTTTTTACGGTTGTTCAACCACGACAGGCTATTAACGCCTTACCTGGGCGCCAAGTTGTGCGGCATAGGTATCAATCAGTTGAGACATCACTTTGTCTACCTCCTGGTCTTGCAAAGTGCGTTCGGCGTTTTCAAAAACGAAGCTCACGGCATAGGACTTTTTGCCGGCGCCGAGCTGCTCGTCGTTGACGTACACGTCGAAGAGGTTCACTTCGCGAAGCAGTTGTTTGGCGGCCTTTGCCGCAACGGTCGCAATATCGCTAAACTTTACCGAATTTTCAACCACTAAGGCCAAATCTCTTCTCACCAAGGGGAAGCGACTGAGTTCGCGGAACTGCACCCGCTTATTGGGAATGGCTTTGAAGACAGCGTCCCAGTTGAAGTCGGCATAAAAAACTTCGCCCTTTACGCCCATTGTTTTGAGTACTTTACCTTGCAGGCGGCCCATCGTAACCAACGCTTTTTCACCCCGCCGGTATTGCAGGGCATAGGCAAAAAGGTCGTCGTGAAGCGCCGTAGCCTGATAGCCCGACACGCCCAGCCGATCCAACACCTGCTGCACATGGGTTTTGAGGGTATAGAAGCTCACGGCCGCCTTGTCGTCGGTCAGCCAGCTTTCGGCGTAGCGGCGCCCGGTGAGGTAGAGGGTCAGGCGGTTGGTTTCCTGATACGCCTCGCCCTGGCGCTGGTATACCCGTCCAAACTCAAACAGCCGCAAATCGCTCTCCTGCCGGTTCTGGCTGCGCACTATGGCCTCCAGCCCGCTGAACACCATCGCCGGACGCATGATGTCGAGGTGTACGTTGGAGGTGTTGTTGACGAACACCAACTCCTCTTCGCTTACCAAGGGCAGCACCTGACGGTAGTAGCGCGACTCCGACAAGCTCATGCCCATCATCTCGTGGAAGCCCTGAACGGCCAGCAAATCGGCAATCAGGTTGCGCATCCGCACGGGGTCGGGGTCGGGGGCGATGGTCATAGAGGTAGTGATGCGGCTGGTAGTGGGCACATTGTTGAACCCGTGTATGCGCAGTATCTCCTCTATGACGTCTACTTCCCTCAGCACGTCGGCTTTATTGGTAGGTACAGCCACTGTCAGGTAATCGGGGGCTTCTTCCACAATGGCCATATCAAGCGCAGCCAATATGTGCCGCACCCGCTCGGGGGCCATATTCATACCTACAATCCGGTTGATGCGCTCGTAGCGCACCTTCACCTGCATAGGTTGCACGGGCTCGGGATAGAGGTCGACGATGTCGGAGGCAATGCGGGCCCCGGCCAATTCGCAAATGAGCAGGGCCGCCCGCTGAAGCGCATACCGTACTACATTGGGGTCGCTGCCTTTTTCAAATACCTTGGCGGCATCGGTGCGCAGGTTGTGGCGCATGCTGGTACGGCGAATCCATTTGGCGTGGAAGTGGGCCGATTCCAGAAAAATGCGCGTCGTTTTATCAGTTACACCGCTGTTGAGGCCGCCAAATACGCCCCCGATGCACATACCGCGGCCGTCGCCATCGCAGATCATGAGGTCTTCGGCATGAAGCTTGCGCTCGGTCTCATCCAAGGCTAAAAAAGGCGTATCGGCAGGCAGGCATTGCACGATCACGCGCCGGCCGGCAATGGCGTCATAGTCGAATGCATGCAGGGGTTGCCCGAGCTCGTGCAGCACGAAGTTGGTGATGTCCACTACATTGTTGATGGGGCGTACGCCTATGGCTGTGAGCCGCTGCCGCAGCCATTCCGGCGACTCCGCCACCGTTATGCCTTCCAGCACCAAGCCCGCATAGCGCGGGCAAGCTTCGGGCTGCCGCACTTCTACGGCTATGGGCAGCGCAGGCTGTGCAGGCGTTGCAAAAGCCGACACATCGGGCAGGCGCAGGTCGCCTTCGTAGCCGTGGTTGACCTTCAGCACCGCTGAAAGATCGCGAGCTACGCCTATGTGATTGGTAGCGTCGGAGCGGTTGGGGGTGAGGCCGATCTCAAAAACGTGGTCGGCTTCCAATTGAAAGTACTCGGCTGCGGGCATGCCTATGGGCGTATCGTCGGGCAGTACCAGTATGCCGTCGTGGCTGTGCCCTAAGCCCAGCTCGTCTTCGGCACAGATCATACCGTTCGATTCTTCACCCCGTATTTTACCCTTTTTAATGGTGATGGGGTCGCCCTCCGAGGGGTATAGCGTAGCGCCTACGGTAGCCACCAGTACCCTCTGCCCTGCGGCTACATTGGGAGCGCCGCATACGATGTTCAGGGGTTCGCCCGAGCCTGTGTCTACCGTGGTCAGCGATAGTCGGTCGGCGTTGGGGTGGCGTTCGCAGGTGAGTACGCGACCCACCACTACCCCGCGCAAGCCGCCGGGTATGCGCTCTACTTCTTCAATACCTTCTACCTCCAGCCCTGTGCTGGTGAGGAGGTCGCCGGTCGTTACGGGGTCGAGCGCTATGTCTATGTATTGTTTAAGCCAATTCAGCGATGTTTTCATGCCGTTGAGGTCGAAAATGATAACGATTGGGCAAAATTAATTCTTTTTGGGCAATTTTAGCCCTAACTTCGTTGTATGCAACGTCCATCCATTCAATTTAAAGAAAACAAGCTTTGGCGCAAGCTCAATGCCTACGCCCGGCAAGCGGGCATAAAAGTAGTTTATGCTGCTTTGCTGTTGTATTACGCTTATCGCCGCAAAGACACGCCCCACTGGGCCAGAAGGGTCGTTGTGGGCGTGCTGGGTTATTTTCTTTCGCCCATAGACGCCCTGCCCGACCTCACCCCCATTCTGGGGTATACCGACGACCTCGGAGTACTGGCCTTCGGCCTCGTCACCATCGCCGCTTATGTTGATGCCGGCGTAAAACAACAGGCCCGCGAAAAGCTCCAGGCCTGGTTTGGCGCTTACAACGAAGAAGAACTTAAAGAAATAGACGATAAAGTATAACATTTCGTTCCAGCAGAGCCCGCAGAACCCTGAAACATTCCGCGGGGCCCTAACTCCTAAATCAAATTATCATGCAGAGTCAAGTCCTCAGGTCATCGCCGCCGCGCAATTTGCATCCGCTGACGGTACTCGTAACGCTGTTCGGCGGCGCTCCCGCGTTCGGGTTCATTTTTATAGCCTTTGGCAGCATTTTCGTATGGGTCTTCGGCGCGCAGTCGGAGGCAGCATTCTGGATAGAGCGGGCGCACGACTGGCGCCCCATAGAGGCTACCCTCACCGCCGTGGAACCCACCAATATGAGCGAAAATGAAAGCGTCATCTACCGGTATGTCTATAGCTACGAACTCGACTGGCAGACGTACACGGGCGAAGCTTTTGGTTTTGGCGGCGGCCAGGCGGGCCAGCGCATTCCCGTAGAATTTGCCGAAGGCAGCCCCGAAATATCGCGGGCGCCAGGCATGAGGCGGGCGCCTTTTGCAGATTGGACGCTGCTGCTCGTGATGATTTTCCCCCTAATCGGCATGGGGTTTGTCGGCTTCGGGCTCTGGAAAAACCTGCGCTTAGTGCGGTTGCTCAAACGCGGTGTTTTCGCCCGAGCAGAATGCATCGCCAGTGAGCCCACTAATGTATCTATCAACAACAGAACTGTTTTTAAGTACACCTTCCGGTTTACGGTGGGCGGGCGGGTTTATGACGCCGTCGGCAAGACCCATGAAATAGAGCTGCTGGAAGACGAAGAAACCGAGCGGGTGCTATACGATCCCCACAACCCCGCCTACAACATCGTATACGATACATATTCTAACGCCCCCGACATCGACGCTCGGGGCCAACTGGTAGCGCCCACCTTTCGCCAATCCGGGCCAATATGGGTAGTGCTGTTCATCATCGTAGAAAACATAGTGCTATACTGGCTTACTATGACCTAAAACGATCCGGCCCCACAGCGCTACTTGGCTATGGGGCCGGATATACCGAAACTAAAGGAATTTACCTACGCCTGGTCGTCGTTTTGGGCCGACTGTTGCTGCGGTTGCGCCTGGCGCTCCTGCATCTGGCGGTCCTGAAGCTGGCGGCGCTGCATTTCATTTTCGCGCATACCTTCCTTCAGCTCGCTTTCCAGCGACGAGCGCGCTGCGTTGAACTCGCGAATACCCCGGCCAAGGCCGCGCATGAGTTCGGGAATTTTTTTACCCCCAAACAGCAGCAGGATGGCAAAAAAGACCACCAGCATTTCTGGCCCGAGGAAGTTAAAAAGCAGTATGGTTTCCATCTCTACTTGGTTTATAAATCAAAAAAATGGCGCGACAACCAACCGCGCCGCATTGCAAGGCTGCCTGCGGCAGGCTCGCTTTACGACCGTAAAAGTACGGCTTTTCGGCGTGTCCGTCAAATTTATTCGACAGCTGCACATCGGTTTCGTTTAATGGCATGACTCCGTTTTTTCAAACCGGCCGCAAAACAATCGGCCGCGAAGCCGGGTGCGCACATTGTAAAGAGCATTTTTTTAGGGGCCCCGCCGCTTTGCATCCGCCTCCGATACACAGCTTGCGCGGCGCCGCGTGTTCCGCTCTTATGGCCCGGCATGCGTTTATCTCCAAACTTCAGCAAAAACCTAAGCCGGGCCATACCGCTTCACCCGCTGGTCCAAACACGCCAGGCGCCGGCCGAGATGGATCGGCGTTCTTCTAAGAACGCGTTTATTTTTTCAACCCAATTTCGCGCAGGCGCTCGTCTAAATATTCGCCGGCCGTAATGGGCGGGTAGGCCTCGGGATGTTCGGCGGTTACACAACCAGGCAGCACCGTAAGGTCCATTTCACTCACCGGATGCAGAAAGAAGGGAATACTCAGCCGCGGTAAGTGCCATTCTTCCCTCGGCGGATTGACCACGCGGTGGGTAGTTGATTTGAGGTAGTTGTTGGTCAGGCGCTGAAGCATATCCCCCACGTTGATCACAATCTCGTCGGCTTCGGGCACGATGTCGAGCCATTCGTCCTCCATGTTCAGCAGTTGCAGGCCGCCGGCCGAGGCGCCCACCAACAGCGTAATGAGGTTGATGTCTTCGTGGCGTTCGGCGCGTATGGCCGATGCCGGCTCCTGGCTAATAGGCGGGTAGTGAATGGCCCTGAGTATGCTGTTGCCGTTGCGTATCTGGCCATTGAAATAATCCTGCGGAAGTCCCAGATGCAGGGCAATGGCTTCAAGGAGCAGGCCGCCGCTTCTTTCAAAAGCCCGATAGAGCTGGAGGCCCAAATCGGTGAATGCCGGCAATTCCGCTACGCGGGGGTTGGCAATGTACTGGTCTTTACCGGCGTATTCGCCGCTCGCCTCCTGACCAATCTGGTAAAATTCCTTGAGGTCGGGCACTTTCGAGTCTTTAGCGTGCTCCTTGCCAAAGGAAGTATAGCCGCGCTGCCCGGCTAAGCCTTCGATTTCATAGCGCTTTTTTACGTCGAGCGGCAGCGCGAAAAAACCCTTGGCAGCGGCGTAAAAATCATCGATAAGCTGCTTGGGTACGCCATGATTGACGACGCCCACGAAGCCAATTTCATGGAAAGCGGCGCCTAATTCCTGAACAAACTGTCGGCGGGCGGCCTCGTCGCCTTGTGCAAACTGCGACAGGTCTACGAGCGGGATGGTTCTTGTTGTTGTCATTGACGAAAGCTTTTTCGATATGATAAGGATGTTACCGATGGCTACTGCTTTTGGGGTTTGTAGCGCGAGGCTTCGAGCAGTTGCTGAGCGTCGCGCAACCCAATAAGCGCCTCCAGGCTCGTTTGCGGATGACGGCTCATGTATGCTTTAACAATTTGCCAACCCATCCAGTTTGCCGAGCGCCCGGGGGCTTCAGGGGGCATGCCCGGCGAGTTGGGGCTGGGCTCCACCAGCTTGCGGATGTCGGGCCAACTGGTGTTGTAGAGAAGGTTCTGCTTGAGGAAGTAGCCCCAGATTTCCAGTTCGTTGTTTTGGAGCCAGGCCCACTGATCGGGCGTTACCTCCATGATGACGGTATCCGAAGCCGTGGGCAGCAACTGGTCTAAAATATAGAGCTTTTTACCGTTGTTGACCATAATGTCAAGCAGGCGCTCGCCGGAGGGCTCTCCTACCAAGTCTTCTACCAGCGGAATCAGCGTTTTGCTCAGCAGGTGATCGCGGTTATAGGTACGGATGAGGTATTCGGAAAAGCTGGTATTGCCGGGGTTATATTTGACGTAGGGATAGTCGGCGCCCAAAAACATATCGAGCCCTACGGCCAGATCGTTATTGCCATAAATAAAGGCGGCTAAACTGTATTCCGACAAAAAAGTGGTAATCGTCTCGGGTTGGGGTTGGCCGGGGAAGTAGTATTTGAAATATCGGAGCGCCATCTCCAAATCGCGCTCGTAGGCTTCCAGATCGGGATACACTACTTGTATGGTATCGTACAAATGACGAGCAGCCGGAAAACGGATGAAGCCACTGAGAAAATTGGCCTCCGCAAGGGTGTCGGGCTGGGCACCGGGGCGAATGCGCAGCACATACCGGGCCAGTATATCGGCAAACTCGGGATACCGTGCTTCCAACGCGCGCCAACCGGCTACCGGCTGGAGGGTGTCCATGGCAAAGAGGTCTTTTTCAAAGCGCCGAAGTTGAACATCAACCTTGATATTCGACACATCGGGCGGGGGAGGCCCCTCTATTACGTCGCTGCCGCAACCGGCAATGACCATCGCCATCGGCAGGGCGATGGCAAAAAAGAAACGGTTTTTCCAATTCATAACAACAGCTTGACGTTTTTACGGCGTTAACCTGTAACTTTGCAGCCGGAATACGGAACGCGAAAGCCGTTAAAAAATTTCATTCAATCACCTGTACAATTATGAAAAAGGTACTGATCATTTTCCCTTTACTGCTCATGGCCTTGGCGGCTCAGAGCCAAAACGACCTGAGATTCGGCTTTCATCTGAGCCCTACACTCACCCGCCTGTCTACCGACAACAGCCGCATTAATCCCAACGGAGCAAATTTAGGACTAAAATTGGGAATGATCGGGGAATATAACTTCCGCGAAAATTACAGCATTTCCACCGGCATTGGCTTTCACTTTAATGCCGGCGGTACCCTGCTGTACGAGGATGTATTGGATACCCTCAGCATCTGGAGGGAGGCCGATATTCCAGGCAGCAACCTCTATCCCGGCGGCACCAACTTCAAATATAGCCTGCAATACGTGGAAATCCCCTTTGGACTCAAGCTGCGCACCCGCGAGTTTGGCTACCTGCGCTACTTCCTGGAGCCCCAAATAGCTTTGGGCATCCGCACTCAGGCAAGAGGCAACATTAAAAATGCTACTGGCGTAGACCCGGAAGAGAAATTTAACATCAGCTCAGCCGTCAACCTCTTCAACCTGTCGTGGGGTTTAGGCGCTGGTATTGAGTACGGCGTATCTGACAATACGGCGCTGGTGGCAGGCTTGGCATTCCAGTCGGGCTTTGCCGATGTTAGCCGAAATAAAAACACCCAGATCATCGACTCCGGCAGGTCGCGCGAAGACGATTCCAAGGCTAAAGTTACAGCCTTTATTCTCCGACTTGGCGTAATGTTCTAAACGGATTACTACCCTGCTTAATTCCCCTGCTTTTCCCTGTGTTATGGCATCCCTGTGCCAAATAAAACGAATGACATGACTTTAGATGCCGCCTTTTGGGCCCAACTTGATGATTTTATCGCCCGCGCCCTGTCGGAAGACGTGGGCAGCGGCGATCATACTTCTATGGCTTGCATCCCTGCCGACGACCGCAGCCGCGCGCGGCTGCTGGTGAAAGACGTAGGCGTAATTGCCGGCGTGGAAGTAGCCCGACGCATCTTCCGCTATGTAGACCCCCAATCTGCCATTGACATACTACTGGAAGACGGCGCCGACGTCTCAGAAGGTGATGTGGCCTTCATCGTTGAATGCAACACCCGCGCACTGCTGCGGGCCGAGCGCTTAGTGCTCAATACCATGCAGCGCCTAAGCGGTATTGCCACCCTCAGCAGCCGGTTTGCTTTTGAGGTTGAAGATCTGCCCGTAAAGATACTCGATACCCGTAAGACAACGCCCTTGCTGCGCTTCCTCGAAAAATGGGCCGTTAGCGTGGGCGGTTGTTACAACTACCGGGACGGGCTCTATGATCGGGTCATGATCAAAGACAATCACGTTGATGCTTGCGGCAGCCATCGTCAGGCCATATTGCGGGTGCAGGAATACCTGCGCGAAAACCAACTCGACCTGCCCATCACGGTAGAGGTGCGCAACTTGGTAGAACTACAAGAAGTATTGGACGCCGGAGGTATTGAACGCATTATGTTCGACAACTTTGAGCTGGCCTTGCTGGCCGAAGCGGTTGCTCATGTAGGCGGGCGCTTTGAAACGGAGGCCTCCGGCGGCGTAAACATCAATACCGTAAGGCGCATAGCTCAAACGGGCGTAGACTACGTTTCGGTAGGCGCGCTCACGCACTCGGCTACCAGCCTCGACCTTAGTCTGAAGGTCATCAAGGAATAAGAAGCAACCTCCTGACTAAAGCCGCTTCTGCTACTCTTGCACATTGGTTTGCAGGGCCGCCGTAGTGTGCGGAGCGCTGTAGCTGCTTTCTCCTTTGCGGAAAGCTTCCACGGCGCTATGCACATCCAGAAAGTGCTGCTCAACGCCTATGCGCTCCGGCAGGTCGTTTTTCTGGAATATGTCGCGCACAGGGCCAATGGCGCCGGCCAGAAAGAGTTTGATGTTTCTACTCTGGAGAAAATCCAGCACTTCTTCAAAGGCCTGGATGCCGCTGGAGTCGGCATCGTGTATGCCGGATGCATCCAGCACCAACACTTTGAGCTGGTTGTCGTGTTCTTCAACTAATGTTTCTATGGTTTCCCGGAAATAGGTGGCATTGCCAAAGTAGAGCTGGGCGTCGAAGCGAACGATGAGCAGCGCATCGTGCCGGATCGCTTCCTCAAAGCGATCGATGTTGCGGTAATGGGTAGACCCCGGCAACTGCCCCAATACGGCCACATGCGGGCGAGAGTTGCGGTAGATCATCAGGGCCAGCGAAAGTACAACCCCCGACAGGATGCCATTTTGAATGCCCAACGCCAGCGTTGCGCCAAAAGTAACCAACATCGCCAGCCAGTCGCGCCGATCGGTATGCCAGAGGTGTATGGCTTCCCGGTAGTTGATCAGCGGTATTACCGCAGCCGCTACTACCGAAGCCAGTACCGCCTTGGGCATATAATAAAAGAGCGGAGTAAACAACAACAGAATCAGGCCGATAAACAAAGCGCTAAAAATAGACGACAATCCCGTACGCGCCCCGGCGTCGTCGTTCACCGCCGACCGCGTAAAGCTGCCCGTAGTGGGGAAAGCTTGAAAAAAAGCGCCTGCCAGTTTGGCCACACCAAGGGCAATAAGCTCCTGATTGGGTACTATGCGGTAATCTTTATGCCGCGCTTCCAGCGTGCGGGCGATGGCCAGCGATTCAATAAAGCTGATGAGGCAAATGGTAAGCGACAAGGGTAGCAACTGGCTGAACGTAGCTCCATCCAATTGTGGCCATGAAAATGCAGGCAGCCCCTGCGGCACCTCGCCCAGAATGGCCACTCCGCTGTTGTACAAGCCTGTGGCCCAAACCAGCAGCGTACTGATGGCGATGGCAGCCAACCCCACCGGAAACAGCTTGTTGATACGCCGAATGATCAGGATAAAAGCCACTCCCCCCGCACCAATGAGCAGCGTGGGCAAGTGGGTTTGCCCTATGTTGAGCGCCGTATCGCGGATGATCGATACAAAATCGTTGCCCATGGCCGCTTTAATGCCCAATAAGTGCTTGATCTGGCTAAAGCCGATGATGAGCGCCGCCGCCGACGTAAAACCCGCAATGACCGGGTGAGAAAGAAAATTGACTAAAAAACCCAGCCTGAAAATGCCCAGCAGCACCTGAATGATACCCGCTATAAGCGCCACACTGACGGCCAGCGCCACAAAAGTATCCGACCCGGGCTCCGCGCCCAGTTGGCTGATCCCCGCTATGACCAATAAAGACACCAACGCCACCGGCCCTACCGAGAGCTGGCGGGAGGTGCCCAGAAAAGCGTATAAAAACAAAGGTACAATGCTGGCATACAAACCATAAATGGGCGGCAAGCCGGCCAGCATCCCATAGGCCATCCCCTGCGGAATGAGCATCACGCCTACCGTAAGGCCCGCCATTATATCGCCTCTAAGCCACTCCTTGCGGTATTGAGGCAGCCATTCCAGTATGGGTATAAACGCTTTGAGCATGGGCAGAGCTTGTGTGGGGTCATCGCCGCTGGGCGCTAAAATAAAGTCGGCCGGGGTCTCCCCCGGCCGACGGATTACTTATGCCTTCAGCGTAGAAGGACAAACGTAGTCTGTAGTCGCTATATCGCTTGCGGCGATATCTTCAAAGGTTCCCAGCACATTCACCAAATGCTCAAAACCACGCGCCTTCAAAATGGAGGAAGCTACCGTACTCCGATAACCGCTCCTACAGTGCAGATAATAAGGTTGCTCACGCTGAATTTCTGCCATCTGCTCATTGATGAAGTCGAGAGGGAAATTCTGGGCGTCTGCAATGTGCTCGCTGCCAAACTCGGAGGGCTTGCGCACATCCAGCACTTTGTAGCCCGACTCTTTGTCGGCTAAGCGGTCGGCCAACTCGGCTACACTGATGCTTTCAATGTGGTCAGTTTCTTTACCGGATGCCTGCCAGGCATCAAAACCACCTTTGAGGTAACCAATGGTATTGTCATATCCCACCCGGGCTAAGCGCTTTATCGTTTCTTCTTCCTGGCCTTCGGGCGTCACCAACAGTATGGGCTGCCGAAGATCGGGGATGAGGGCGCCCACCCAGGGGGCAAACTGCCCGTCGAGACCAATAAAAATGGAGTTAGGGATAAAGCCCTTTACAAATACGCCCTTGTCGCGAACATCCAGGATGAGCGCATCTTCCGCATTAGCTACCAATTCAAACGCCTCGGGGTCAAGGGCCTGAGCGCCCCTCTCCATCACGGTGTCAATGCTTTCGTAGCCCGTCTTGTTAATCTTGGCGTTCTTGGCAAAATACTGGGGCGGCGGAGCAAGCCCATCCGTCACTTCTTTAATAAATTCTTCCCGCGTCATATCGGCGCGCAGGGCATAGTTGAATTTTTTCTGGTTGCCCAAGGTATCCCAGGTATCCTTGCTCATGTTCTTGCCGCAAGCCGAGCCGGCGCCGTGAGCAGGATATACAATGACATCGTCGGGCAGGGTCATAATTTTATTCCGAAGACTGTCGAACAACCAGCCTGCCAAATCTTCCTTGGTGAGGCTGCCGGCTTTTTGAGCCAGGTCGGGGCGGCCTACATCCCCGATAAAAAGGGTATCGCCGCTGAAAATGGCGTGCTCTTTTCCAGCTTCGTTCAGCAGGAGAAAAGTAGTACTTTCAGGGGTGTGGCCCGGGGTGTGCAGCACGCGAATGGTGAGATCGCCAATTTTGAACTCCTCCCCGTCCGCAGCCGTATGTTTCTCGTAGGCAGTATCCGCCGTAGGCCCGTAAACAATAGTGGCCCCGGTTTTTTGGGCCAGGTCGAGGTGGCCGCTCACAAAGTCGGCATGGAAGTGCGTCTCAAAGATGTACTTGATCCGGGCCCCGTTGGCAGCCGCTTTTTTGAGGTACGGCTCTGTCTCACGCAGCGGATCAATAATGGCCGCCTCCCCGTTACTCTCGATATAGTAGGCGCCTTGTGCCAAGCAGCCCGTATATATCTGCTCAATTGTCATGATAGGTAATTTTGCAGAAAAAAATTCTCGTTTTTAAAAATTAGGTTTATCGCCCCAAATGCCAATATGGATTTGGATAGTCAAATTTATGAACGTTCTTTCATATATTCAACGCCTGCGTCGATAAAATGTTTAAACCTGCCTTTTTTCGCCTCAAAAGTAGCGCTAACCGCCGTTTTTTCCAAAGGAAGCCACCGCAGACTTGCCAAAATGTCAGTTCAAGCCGGCTTGGCATAGCCTTTGCGCAGGCTGCAAAAAAAACAATAGCCGTATGGAAAGAGGTCATATATCCGTACAGACCGAGAACATCTTCCCCATCATTAAGAAGTTCCTGTATTCAGACCACGAGATTTTTTTACGCGAGTTGGTGTCTAATGCCGTAGACGCCACAACCAAACTCAAAACCCTGGCGGCCCGCGGTGAAGCTACCGGCGAATTAGGCGACCTTACCATCCAAGTGAGCATCGATGCCGACCGGCGCACCCTTACCATCAGCGACCGCGGCATAGGTATGAGCGAAGAAGAGGTAAAAAAATACCTCAACCAGGTAGCCTTCTCCAGCGCTCAGGAGTTCTTGGACAAGTACAAGGACGAGGCCAGCATCATCGGCCACTTTGGTTTGGGCTTCTATTCGGCCTTTATGGTAGCCGATAAAGTAGAAGTAGTTACCCGTTCTTATCGCCCTGATTCGCCGGCCGTACAATGGACCTGCGAAGGCGATCCCTCTTATGGCATTGCGCCGGCGGAAAGAGATAGTCGCGGTACCGATGTAATTCTATACCTCGGCGCCGATAGCGACGAGTTCCTCGAAGAAAGCCGCATCGAGGGCCTGCTCAAAAAATACTGCCGCTTCCTGCCCGTCCCCATCCAGTTCGGGCTGCGCAAAGAGACCGTTTATGAGGGCGAAGGCGAAGAACAAACCTCCCGCGAGGTAGAGCTGCCCAATGTGGTAAACAACCCCAACCCCATCTGGAAAAAACAGCCGGCCGACCTTACCGATGAAGACTACCAGCAGTTTTACGAAGAGCTCTACCCCTACAGCCAGGCGCCGATGTTTTGGATTCACCTCAACATCGACTACCCCTTCAACCTGACGGGGATACTCTACTTCCCGCGCTTGTCGGGCAGCTTCGAGTTGCAGCGCAATAAAATACAACTCTACGCCAACCAGGTCTATGTAACCGATGAGGTAAAAGAAATTGTACCTGAGTTCCTGACGCTGCTCCACGGCGTCATCGACTCGCCCGACATCCCCCTCAACGTGTCGCGCAGCTACCTCCAAAGCGACCAGAATGTCAAGAAAATTACCGGCTACATCACCCGCAAGGTGGCTGAAAAACTCCAGGAGCTCTTCCGCGCCGACCGCGAAGCCTACACGGCCAAATGGCCTGACCTGAGCGTGTTTGTAAAATACGGCATGGTGAGCGACGAGAAGTTTTATGAAAAAGCTTCGCAGTTTGTTCTGCTCAAAAACACGGAAGGCGAGCACTTCACGCTGGCAGAATACCGCGAAAAAATAAAAGCCGGCCAAACCGACAAGCACGAGCGTCAGGTGTATATCTACACCCAGGATGAAGCGGCCCACCACGCTACCGTCACCGCCGCCCGCGAGCGCGGCTATGACGTGCTCCTCCTCGATCACGTCATCGATAACCACTTTATCCAGCAACTGGAGTACAAAGAAGACAAAATCACCTTTGTACGCGTCGACTCGGATACCCTCGACAACCTCGTACAAAAAGACGAACGCCCCGAGTCGGTACTCAGCGAAGCGCAAACCCAGGCCGTAAAAGAAGTCTTCGAAAGCGTAGTCAAGGCCGAAGGCCGGGTGGAAACCCAGGCCCTGAGCCCCGAAGCGCCGCCGGTACAGATTACGCGCCCCGAGTTTCTGCGCCGTATGCAGGAAATGCAGGCCCTCCAGGGTAGCAAAATGGACTTTCCGATGAGCTACAACGTGGTTGTCAACACCAATCACCCCATCGTAGCCGGCAAACTCTTAGCCGCCGAGGGCGAAGCCCGCGAAGCCGCGGCAAGCTACCTCTACCAGTTGGCCCTGCTGAGCCAAAACCTGCTGAAAGGCGAGGCCCTCACCGCTTTTGTAAAAAGAAGCCTGGCATTTGTCGGGTAAGCAGAAAAAACGCATTTATAGTTCTCCAAGCCAAGATTTGTGAATCTTGGCTTGCTCTTTTCCCGTTGGGCGGCGTTAAAAAGCCTTGCCTTAGGCTATGGCTGCGTTTTTTGCTTAGCCAGCCGAAAAAATAGCGGCGTCCATTTTTCACTCATCCTGACTTGGAGAACTATAGCAGCACGCCGTGCGCATAGGCCGGCGCGCCTCCTTTGTCCTTAGCGCTTTCGGCGGGTATGCCGACCCCCAGCCGGGTCAGATCGCCCAACTGATCCGCAAACAGATCAATAACCCGAACAAAAGCATCCGAAGCAATGGCTTCCTCCAACAGGCCTAAAGCCAATTGGGTCCGGTCGGTACCTTTTTTCTATAGTCGCATAGTGGGTCGATTTAAGTTTTAAAGGTGGGGGTTTTTTGGGATGTTGGGCAAGAGGGGGGCGTTTTTTGCACAGTCTGACGGCTGGATGGCTGCCACACTGCAACGTTTAGGAAGCGGTTGACAGCCATGCGAAAGTTGGGTGATTTTTTATTTATTGGGACAGGCTGTCGGCAATCTTTTGGACTTCTTCAACTGGCAACCCGGTTATATCAGCCACAATATCAACTGCGAATCCCTTTTTAAGGGCCTCCTCTGCTCTGCTTTTCAATGCCTCATTTACCGCAGACGTTATTTCCAGTTTCACCGTCTCTACAAAACTCGCATCGCTCCGCTGCGCCTCCATATATCTGTCATATTCCCTGCGGTCGGCGGGTTCTAACTTCATTATATCAAGTTTCTGGCTGGCGGCTTTTAAACCTTTTGCCGTGAATTCATCCTTGATTTCTGCCGTTTTCAGGAAGTATATCCACTCGTCCAAGGTATCTTTTGCGATTTCATTGAACCGATTCGTTTTTATCACATAATATTCTGGATATAGGTCTGACACCGATGTCTTTTTGAAAAGTTCTTTCTGCTTTTCCGACAGTTCCAGTTCATGGTTGCTATGGATGCCGATAAATGTAGTCGTTCCGTGATAGACGTAGTCGTCTCCCTGACCGAGGTCAAAGTACACGATGTTCACGGAGTAAACCTTTTTGACTTGGGAATACGGCTGTCCCTCGGCAATATGCTCAACGATAACTTTGGCCGTTCCATATAACATCCGCTGGAAATAGTCCGCTTCACGGGTGTTCTGAATTTCGACTATGACCAACTCACCCTTGTTATTTTCCACGAGAATATCTACCCGGTTGAACTTGTCGTCCTCCGTCTCCTTGTTGCCTTCGCTTTCAATGATTTGCTTGATTTTAAAATCCTCGTGAAGCAACTCGGAGAGGAAGCCTTCCAGGATGTCGAAGTTCGCCTTATTCCGGAGCAGCCGCTTTATCGCCCAATCGAACCGAACTAATTTCTTTGGCATTTTTTAAAATTTCAGACAAAATTACGAGAAAATTTCGACAAGCCGGTTCAGTTTAGACTGAGGTACTTGCCAGCAATTCTCGGTTTCGGTCAAATGAGCCTAATACAGTACATATCGGCGATCTTTGAGAAGAGATGCTTCATACTGTCTACGATTAGGATTTTTATGACGGCTC